>UOEZ01000061.1_pt1 | contig 43116 bp, 46 predicted proteins | sample 1988331 | NCBI WGS metagenome assembly UOEZ01 (sample SAMEA4712194, study PRJEB27164) | hydrothermal vent metagenome | biome: marine basaltic hydrothermal vent biome; feature: marine hydrothermal vent; material: mineral | place: Pacific Ocean | collected 2011-06-14/2011-07-23 | depth 1689 m
AAATTTCTTACTCATACCTTACTACCAAACATATCATCCCGGCCCTGTGCTGAACTTGTTTCAGGGGCTGTATTTTTAACTTAAAAAGATAAAAACTTTAATTAAGGGCCGTCTACCCGGTACGTCTCCTGAACCTCAGGCCGAGAACAACTATAATAGCCGAGAAAATAAGCAGGACACAAGGGAAAAGATCCGGGTGGCGTCCGAAGAAGGTCGGCCCTCCCTGACGCAAGCCTACCGTGGCCGTGATGACCGCCGCCTCGAAGAGGCCGGTACTCTCAACGACCTCGCCCGTCGGCGAGACTATCGCGCTTATCCCTGTATTGGCCGAGCGTACGAGAAAGCTTCGATTCTCAACCGCCCTCATTATCGTCATATCGAGGTGATGATGAGGGGCCGAGGTATCTCCGAACCACGCGTCGTTGGTGATGTTGACGAGCAGCCCCGCCCCCGCAACCGGCCCGTCGTTACCCTCCGGCTCCGGGCCGCCGCGCGCAAGCTCCGCCACGAGCGAGGGGAATATCGCCTCGTAGCAGATAAATGTCCCGACCGAGGTCCTGACGCCCCCGAGCTCCAGCCCTACCGGGTAGAGCCCGCGGCCCTCGACGAACTCTCCGGCCCCGGCAGTAAGTTTCTCTATAAAGAAGAGTATCCTCTTAAGCGGCACGTACTCGCCAAAGGGGACGAGGTGCATCTTATCGTAGCGGCCCGTTATAGCGCCGGCGGGCGAGAACATAAAGGCCGCGTTCAGTATACTATAGCCGCCCCCGCCGTCCGGCTTATAATCGGGGGCGCCTATAAGCAGGTAAGAGCCGGAGTCGCGTGCCATATCCTCGACGAGCAAGAGCATCTCAGGGTCGCGCGCGAGGAAGAACGGCATAGAGGTCTCGGGCAGGACTATCAGTCCAGGCTCCTTGCTGCCTGCCCCCGCGTCGTCGACGTCGTTTAAAGAAGCAAAAGAAGCAGAGGCCCTGCTTATCAGGGCGCGGTACGTGGCTATGATCTTTTTCTGCTCCGAGGCCTCCCACTTGACCGCCTGCCCGATATTGCCCTGCACCGCAGCGACCTTTACCTGCGGCCACGAGGCGAGCTCTTTACCGACCGAGGCCGTCTGCGCCAGGCCGTAGACCGCGACAACTACAAAGACCGCTGCGGTAGCTACGAATATAAGGAACGGCTCTCTGCGAAGCCCGCGCCGCCCGCTGCCAAGGGCCAGGTTCAGGATAAAAAGAAAAATTCCGCTGTTCAGTAGCATGACCCAGTAAGAAACGCCCCAGACGCCAGAGATATCGGCGACCTGAATGAGTGTTGTAAAGCCCACCTGCGAATACCCGAGCAGCGCCCACGGAAAACCGGTAAAGAGAAGACCCTTTATAAACTCAAGCGAGACCCACAGGGCCGGGATAACAAAGAGCCTGAAGAGCGGGCGGTTACCCGAGGTAAGGTAAAATAAAAGCGCGAAGACGGCGGGAAATAGCGCCAGGTAGGCCGCGAGCACGAGCATTATGAGCGCGCCCGGCACAAGCGGGATGCCCCCGTAGTAATACATCGAGTTCACTACCCAGTAAACCGTCCCGACCGAGAAGACAAAGCCCCACAACCATCCGAGAAAAAACGACCTTCTCGCCCCCTCGCCGGGGCGGGCGGCGCAGACACCCTGCAAAGCAAAGAGAAAGGGCACGAGCCCCGCCCATGCGAGCGCTCCCGTACCCACAGGCGAGAAAGAAGCCACCAGAAGCAGCGCCGATATTACCGATAGGATAATGTTCTTTTTCATAGGGTCATTTCAAGACGGTAGTAAAGATAAAGAAGATAACAAGCGTTATGCCCGTGCCGAAGAGTGCGCCGAGAACGACCTCCACCGCGCTATGGACGCCGTTGGCCACACGTGATTGACTTATCATAACCGCCATGACAAATGCAAGTATGCTGACAAAGGGGTTGAGCGTAATGAACGTGATAGAGCTCCACATGGAAAAAGAAATGGCTGCGTGCCCGCTGGGAAGACCTCCGGCCAGAGGGCGCCCCCTGCCGGAGAAGGCCTTGATAACAACAACGCCGATCAGACACAGAAGCAGGGAAACGACCGCCATCTGACCGTAAAAATCGCTGGAGCGGCGAAGCACCAGCCCTGCGCTGCCGTAGAAATAACGGGAGAAGATGTAATAGGCGACTATCAGGAGAGCAACGGCCGAGACAAGCACCGCGCCGGCCGAGACGTCCTTTGCTATCTTCGCCCTTATATTATATTTTTCCTCGACCAGGTTTACGACCTCTTCTATCGCGGTATTCATCATCTCGGCCGTTAAGAGCGTTATAATGGCTATCGCAAAGATCATGAACTCAAGGAGGGGCAGATGCAGGGTAAGGCTTACGAGCATGAGGAGGATCGCTATTATGAAGTGATAGCGCATATGCTTCTGCGTGCGGACGCTATAGAGTATCCCCTCGATAGCACAGTTGAGGCTCTCCAGCCAGTTGCCGGGCTTTACCGGCTTACCGTCAGGGTCGTAGATCTCCTTATCCGGCAATTCATTCATAGCTAATAAACATCCTTATTATCTATTGATATACGGGTGATATCTATTGGACATATATATGCGCGGCGGCCCCGGTAAGACGCTCTTCCTCGCGCTTCATCAGGGCTGCCTGCCGCCCGCCGTTTACGTGGTCGTAACCCAGCAGGTGCAGAATGCCGTGCGTAAGAAGTCTCGTCATCTCCTCGTAGAAGCCGACGCCAAGGCCCTCTGCCTGACGGCGCGCGGTCTCTACCGATATAGCGACGTCGCCGAGCACCCTCGCCCCGGCGCAGTCGGGACGGCCAGTGAGCGCGCCGCCCGGCTCGTCGTCCATGGGAAAACTCAGGACGTCGGTTGCCCTGTCTCTGCCCCTGTATCGCAGGTTTAGCTCCCTGATGCCGGCGTCGTCGGTCAGGCAGATACTCAGCTCGCAGCTGCCGAGCCCGAGCTCCCCTGTAACACAACGGGCGATCTTCCTGACCGTTACGGAATTGACCTTCAGCGCCGCCGGCTTTGCCTGCTTAAGGCCGGCGCCGACGAGGACCGTCAAGTCTGTATAAGTTTTGGTGGTTTTCTTCATATTGAGACAGGCGGCGGCGCGGACAGGCCGGAATTAAGGGCCGACGCCGCTAAAAGCGCCCCGAGCCGCCGGCAAACTTAACGCCCCCTTAATCCGAGACGACCTCTTTGTTCTTATCGGCCTTTTCAAAGGCCTTGATGATCTTCTGCACAAGGGGATGGCGCACGACATCGGCATCGGTAAAGCTAACGAAATCGATTCCCTCTATACCGGCCAGGATCTTCTGCGCCTCTACAAGCCCGGAGCTTCTGGCAAGCGGCAGGTCTATCTGCGTTATATCGCCGGTGATAACGGCCTTTGAGCTGAAGCCAAGGCGCGTCAGGAACATCTTCATCTGCTCCCTGGTGGTATTTTGCGCCTCATCCATAATAACGAAAGAGTCGTTAAGGGTTCGCCCTCGCATAAAAGCGAGCGGGGCGACCTCTATAGTGCCGCGCTCTATAAGCTGCTCGGCACGCTCAATATCCATCATATCGTGCAGGGCGTCGTAGAGGGGGCGCAGGTACGGATCAACCTTTGCCATCATATCGCCGGGAAGGAAGCCAAGCTTCTCTCCGGCCTCGACGGCAGGACGTACCAGTATTATCCTGTCGACCTCTTTCTCCGTAAGCGCGGCTACGGCAGCGGCCATCGCCAGATAGGTCTTGCCGGTGCCGGCTGGCCCTATGCCGAATACTATGTCATGGGAGCGGATTGCGTCAAGGTAGTTCTTCTGAGCGATGCTCTTGGGGGTAATGCTGCGCTTGCGGTAGGAGAGGGCAACGGTATCCATAAAGACGTCTTTAAGACGCACGTTCTGATCAGTCACGACCATCCTGATAGCGTAGTCCACATCAGGGGCCGTAAGCGTAAAACCCGACTCGACCATAGCGTATAACTCGAGGATGAGCCTCTCTGCCAGAGCTACTTTGGCGGACTCACCCTGAATGGTAAGGCGCGTGCCGCGGCTGTCTATCTCTACGCCTAACTTCTTCTCAAGCCTCTTAAGGTTATCACCGCCCTTGCCAAAGAACTCCATGGCAAAGTTATTGTCTCCAAGCGTTATCTGTTTTAGATCCTTCTTTCTGGTCGCCAAATCAAAGATACTCCCTGTTTATCAAACCACCGAAGACCGGGCCGCCGAAGACCGGGCCGGCTCCAAGTACTCCCTGCTGATGCCGCAGCCGTCTGCGGCGGCCTCAAGGCGGTCGCAGGCAACCCTTCTTGACCGCTTATCCCGGCCAGGTACCGCACGGCTTATGCTCGATCTCTTTATACCAGAGCGGGTCGATATCAGGAAAAAGGTTGTCGCGCCGCATAAGCGCCTCTACAAAGTTCCTGTCGCCCTGGCTCGCCTCGCCGCCGCTTATAATATTATCGGCGATCTCGGCGAGGGCCTTAAAATCCTCAAAGTGCCTTGTTATCCTCATCTCGGCGTAATCAGCGGCGGATTTCGTAGAGATAAGGAACTGCCAATCGGATGCCTGAAGGATCATCAACTCCCTGGCTGCCTGCTTTATGACGTCCCGAAGCAGCGCGCCCTCGCCCTCGGCAAGCTCGCTGTAACTTGCGGCAAGCCTCTTCATAGCGGCCTCTGCCTCGTAGATATGAGGCCAGCTCCACTTATTCATATCGTTTAGCCACACCCAGTGGTATCCGCCCTCGCCCCACGAGCCCTCGGGAAGGTTTACGACCTCTCTGGGAGTATCTGCCGTAAGGTCCAGGTACTCGCCCGCCGTGACGCGCGTCACCTCGCCGCCGTGGTGCAGCCTCTTTATGGCGTGGTAAAGGCACTCGACGCCCTCAAACCACCAGTGACCGAAGAGCTCCGCGTCATAAGGAGATACTACAATACCGGGCTCACCGGTTTTATCCATGTATTCGGCGAGATTATTCTTTATAAGGTCGGCAAAGTGCTCTGCGTTAGCCTTTATACGCTCTGCCGCGCGATCGGGGTGGTACTGCTCTTTTTCGGCCAGGTCGGCCTTCGCGCCCGTAACCCGCCAGTAGCGAAGCCCGCCGGGAAACCTCTTTTTATGAAAGTCCAGATACTCGGGATCGCCGGGGTATCCCCACTCTCCGCTCCAGACCTGAAGCCCGGTATCGTTATCGCGCGTAAAGACCGCGACGGGCTTCTTACCCGGAGCCTCGGAGCCAGCCAGATACACCTTATAAGACGACTTATCAACGAGCTCGCCCGAGGCACCCGTCGCCGTGCCGGTCTCGGTACGGTCCGCGCACTGGCTCTCGAAGTTATCCCAGAGCACGGCAAGCTCATCGAACCTGTCGTGGTAGACGCCGACGGCCGTGCCGCCCTCAAGCAGATGCGAATCCACGTAAAAGTACTCAATGCCGTTCTCGCTCAGGAACTCCTCAACCCCTTTTCTCATATACGGCTCGGCATTCTCGTCCATCGGGTTCTTCCACATGTAAGAGGGCCTGTAGGCGCATTCGGGCAGCCAGATACCGCGCGGCGCGCGGCCGAAATGCCTCTTATAGCTCGCCACCGCCTGTTTTACCTGAGCCTGAACACTCTCGTCGGTCGAAAGAAGCGGGAAGTACCCGTGCGTGGCGCCGCAGGTAAAGATCTCTATATGCCCCTGGTCCTGAAGCGTACGGAAGCGGGAGAGGATATCTTCGTGGTAGTTAACCGTAAAATCCTCTAACAGGCCCCCGTAAAAACCCTTCCACACACAGGCAACACTTGTCATATGGGGCTGGCCAAGGCGCGTAAACTCTTCGATATCATGAGAGGCGGCCTCTACCTTCTGCTTGAGGTAGGCCTTAAAGCCCGTCTTGAACTCGGCATCTGCGAGCATCTCGGTCAGGACAGGCGAGATATCAATAGATACCTTCGCGCTTATGCCCTCGTCCCTGAGTTTCTCGAATATCCTTATCAGCGGGATGTACGTCTCGGCCGCAGCTTCATTGAGCCAGTCCGCACCGTGCGGCCACGTCCCATGAGAAAGGACGTAGGGCAGATGCGCATGCAGCACCAGACTGAAATAACCTTTATTCTTCACAAAAACCTCCGTTATTCTTCACAAAAACCTCCGTGTAATAACTTGACTTAGACGGAAAATCAAAATCAACTTAAATAATTAAGATACTTATTGAAAATTGTAACACAAGGTCTCTGCATTTGCAATTGGAGACCACCGGAGAGCGCCTGCCGGCAAAAAATTGCCGCTGCCCGCTTAAACGACCTAAAAGATAAGTACCGGGGCCCCCGCACGCAGCATAATAATATTCAGTTATGCGAAGGCAAAGCTCGCAGCCCCGGCGGCGCATAAAGGGGTTTATATATGCTCCGCCGTATGGTCGTGCCGTCGGTGCCCGGAGAATTTTAAAGCGCCGGGCAAACGCCGGCAAGCGCCGGGCAGAGGTCTTCCGGTTGCCGAAACGAGTACGGCGTAAAACCGGGGCTACTTTTAATATGTGAGTACCTGACGCCGCAGCTATCAAAACACAGCACGGCAGCTATGAGTACGGATCAGGCCGTTATGAGGTCTTTTCGAAGAGCAGGGAAAAGCTTTGGGAAGTCGTCCTCTACGAGCTCAAGTCTCTTCCAGCTCGACGGGGTCTCAAGCACCTTGCCGACAAGCCTCTGGTTCAGGCCGTGGCCGGCCCTGAAGGCCTGTAGCTTTCCAACGACCGGCACACCCAGCAGCGCCAGGTCGCCGAGAAGATCCAGCACCTTATGACGGACGAATTCATCGTGGAACCTGAGGCCTTCTTTATTAAGGATATCCTCGTCGCCGATAACAACTGCGTTATCGAGTGAGCCGCCGCGTGCCAGACCGTTCTTCTTCAGCATCTCGACGTCCTTGAGATAACCAAAGGTACGTGCGCTTGCAAGCTCCTTTTTAAAGGCCTTTCTGGTAAAGGAAAAAGAAAAAGACTGATTTTCCAGGTATGGCTGGGCAAAGTCTATCGTATAGTCCACCGAGAGGCCGTCTTCCTGCTCGTTCTTACTGGCCGGCATGAAGTAAACGAACCTGTCATGGTCAACGACCCTTATCGGCTTCTCTATGACCATATACTTTCTTGTAGCATCCAGTTTCCGGAGCCCTGCGACCTCTATCATATCAACTATCGGCATGGCGCTGCCGTCCATGATGGGGATCTCCAGACCACTGACCTCAATTACCGCGTTGTCAACACCGAGTCCGTAGAGAGCAGAGAGTATATGCTCCACAGTACCGACGGTAACGCCGTCCTTGCCTATGGTAGTCGCGAAGCTCGTCGAGACAAGGTTCTTGTGAGCGGCCTTTATACGAGGCGCTCCGGGGATATCCGTACGAACGAAAGTTATCCCCTCACCGGCTCCGGCAGGGAGTATCCTTACACTTGCCTGAACGCCGCTGTGAAGCCCAAGCCCCTCGAACTCTACTATTTTATCTACGGTTCTTTGAAACATAACGCTATCAGTACATGCAGGATCCGTGCCAACTTTACCTATCCCTTTAAGATCAACGAGTTAGGACTTTACAGCAGGATCTTAATTGTTGTTTTTTTGCAACAAACGAAGAAAAAGTCTCATTTTTACAACGAGATAGCTATATTTTAAGTGATATAACGATATGACAGGTGCGGCCTGGTCCAGAGGTGAGAATGACACATTCGAAAGATATAAGGCAAGATTTTTTTCAAAAAACTTAAAAAAACAGCGCGAGGCGGTCTTATCACCGCCTCGCGCTGCCCAAAAAAAACCGAAAAACCAGGGTCTATCAATGAACTACTTTACCCTCTGTGCCGTCCTTTATAATACGCATGGCTCCGGCCGTATTTTCATGTACGGTGCGTACCGCCACTACAGGGCGAAGCAGGCGCGGTATAAAAGGATTGTCAGCGGGCGCCTCGCTTAGAACTACCTCCTGCAGGTCAAGGCCGTCTACGTACCCGGAGTAATAACGCCCCGTTTCGATAGAGCCATGGCCCTGCGTGGCGAATATATACCTGTACGCCTGGCCCCCGCATACTATGCTCAGGGTATCGAGCAGGATCGTCCTGCCACTATCGAAATAGATCTTGCAGGTCATCGTCGTACCGCTGCGTTCTATCGTCATATAATAAGGGGTTGCAAAGGAAGCCCCGTACCATATATCATAGTTGTCATTGGTAAAATCTTTTATAACCCACTGGATATAGATAGTTGTCTTGATATGGTAGACGAGCAGCCCTTCGCCGAGGCTATCCATATCTGCCAGGCTCACGACCCCCGCGCTGCCTGTAAGCGCCCACAGGCCGTTCAGGCACCATTTGGTACCGTTGCTGGAGGTAAATTCCGCCGTCACCTGATGGATAAAATCTCCAAAATGGTTCGCTCCTTTATCAGCCCTGAGATAAACGTCATAGTTAGAGCCCATCGTAGCAACGGTGCACCGGGAAGAGGTTACGGTCAGGTTACTATAAGGATCAACCTCTGTGTATGTACTCAGATCTTCTATAGCCATCAGCTTATATCTCCGTCTATATCTACGGCCCAGAAGGCCGAGCCCTTTGCCAGAGTACGGCTTGCGAGGTTCGCTTCTATTATCGCCTGCTCCTTCGGGCGGTGAATAGCATGCTGATACTCACCCCACTCCGCCCTGCTCAAGGCCTTCTCCTTAAAGGGAAAACGGGCCTTTATATTACCTGAGAGCTTGTTCCACTCTGACCTGTCAACAGGCCCCTTTGACCACGCGCCCATTATATTATGAAAGGCACGGAGCAACTCCTGCGCCCTATAACACCACGCCATCTTACTTGCTTCTGTCTTGCAATTTGCCGGAAACCTTACCTTCAACCCCATATAGCACCTCCCCTTTTTTTCTCAAAATCTACCCGTTAGAACTTACCTGCCGTGCCTTTGAGTTTCTGCGTTAAACGGTAGCCGAAGAAAAACATTATTATCCCGTTGATGGTAAAGGCCTCGTTGGTCGTAAGCGGTACTTTTGTAAAACCGAAATAAGGGGCAACGATATTAAAGAAGAATACCGTTATCGCCATAAGCCCGCCGTAAGGGATGACTATAGCAGAGGCGGCCTTTATCCAGCGCGGCGCGTCCTGAAGGATAGACATCTGCATGGCGCGCGCCGACTGGATATCTTTCGTCTCTGATCTGTAAACCTCCACTGATAACTTTCTGGCCTCCTGGATAAAGTTGGCCTTCTCGGCCTCGCCCATTGACTTCGGCAGGTATTTATCCACCAGCCCGCCGACGACCTTGCCGACCGTACTCTCTAACAGGTCCCCTACTAACGGTGTCATCTTTACTCCCCCCTTCGTCCTCCCTTACAGGAAGACGGTTACCACGCCCCGATCACCCACCTTTACCGGCCCAGATCAACTGCCGCCGGGCTGCGTCATTTACAAAAAACAAGATCGCTTCGCCGCATTAAACCCCGAAAGGGGCCGCAACGACAAAAACGACTAGCCGCCGAACTCAAAGTGCCCTGCGTCCCAGCCGACCTCTGTACCGTAGTTAGCAGGCTCTACGCCGAAGCGCCCGCCCCACCTGCCTCCTATACCTTCCCAGTACTCGCCAAGCGGGCGGTAGGCCTCTTTATCATCTGTATATTGCCCGTCAACAAAGAGATTAAAGTCTATAGCCAGCCGGTCGCAGTGCTTGCTGTCCAGAGTTTTAGAGAGCCCTTTCTCAACGAGCCTCGCCTGCGTCTCTTTATCTCGCCATGCGTGCCCGTATGTAAGCTCGTATCCCTCGCCGTGCGCCCAAATAACAAAGTTGCCGACCATAACGGTAAACTTCCTCTGTTTCTCCGATAACTTCATATCTCTCCGACCTCCTTTTTCTTTTTATCCTTCCTCCACTCATAGAGGCCGTAGATCGAGAGCACGAAGTATATAGCAAAGAGTACGCTCTGCGCGATAAGCCCCTCGCGGTAATCTATTATCGCCCATGCCATATTGGCTACGGCAAAGAGATAGAAACACGCGATCTTCTTCTTGATATTAAGGATTACGGCCACAAGGCTTATCACCGTAACCACCCACATGAATATGCTCATACCTTAATGCTTACCTCCTCCGATAAATAAGAACCCATAAAAAACTAACACACTCAGAGCCGTAATAGCGATACCTATAATGGATTTCAGCACGGAACTCTTGACGCTCGCCTGCCACCTGCGCCAATCACTTAGCCAGACGTGGTCGAGGTAGTGCTCCTCTCTGGGTATCTTATACGCGCCGAGCTCTGCCCTGACGGCGCTGACGACCGAGTCCCTGACGGCCCTGTCTATGACTTTTTTTATCTCTTCTTCGCTCAAAACCAGCTCCTTATGCAAGCCTCATCTTTACGCCCATCACCCCCGGAGGTGTGATGAGACCATTAATAGCAGCATTGTCCGCTTTGATGCGGCCTTCAGTTAAAAGATCGGCTATCTCCGAGAGACCCTCGTCGGCCTCCTGCGCCATCTCATATAGGTTCAGGCAGAGAGGGCTTACAGGGTCGAGCAGAACCACCGTGTGCGTAGCAGGGTCATGACTCGCAAACGGGTGCGGAATATCTGGCATCCCGGCGTTTTTTATTGCGTGCGTTATCTCGACCTCTTCGACCGTCGGGGTCTTCGTTGCCGCCAGATTCTCAATGAGCTTTGTCTTATCCGCCTTTGCCTCTGCGTGCGACCACGGACGCTTTGTTCTCCTGAGATATTTTTTCCCTTTGCGAGTAAAGACCTTATTTGGATTAATGCGCTTCGGCCCGTTATAAGCCCATGGCGGGTCTTCGGCTATATACGTACCCGCTACCTTGCCCGTTGAGTTATTCACCAACGCATAAATAAATAGCGGTATATCGCCGTTGCCGAGGTTATAGGGCGGAGATGCCTGAATATAACGCTGTTGAGCATATGTGCTTGTCCAACCACTGCCGTCCCAATATCCTTCCAGCGTAATATTAGTTATATAGGAAGTACTTGTAAAATTGACAGGGCCCAGAATAAATGCTGAGGGGGTAAAAGCTCCCGAAGACACTTTTACCTGAGGGTAGAATCCATACTCGCCTCCGGGAAGGGTAAAATGAGCTTGGGATGTTGCTCCACCAACCACCCCAATAGCCGTCTTAAGCTCTGCCTGACCTATGGCGCCGTCGGCCATCTTGGCGTTCGTCACCACGCCATCGGCCAGAACAACGCTCTTGCTGTTCAACCCGTCGTGATCGTGATCCTTTGCCTGCGCAAAACCGTCGCCGAGCCACTCCTCAAGCGAGATAAGGTTCTGCCTTATAGCCTCCATAAGCGTCTCGTCCAGCGGGCTGTCCCCGTCGGTCTGCGTCGAGGCTATCGTATTCCACGTATATGTCGTTGCTGCCATCTTTTGTCCTCCCCCTGTCCCCTGTTTAGAAAAAACTACCAGATATAAAAACCGTCCACATAAAAACTGCCGTCATTCACCATGTTATCCGAGGCCCGCCCGATAAAAGCCCGCTCCCTCTGCTCGTCCGTTGCCGTACCGTAGTCGGGATAACCCGAAGGCGCTATAAAGCCGTAACGCCTGGTCATCCCGGTATCTATCGCATCTATCTTTATCTCTGCCCCTGCAAAATCAGGACGAAGGCTGGTTATCATCAACCGCGTCTTATCCCAGGCGCCCTCTCCCTTCTCACCGGCCTCGTCGGTGGTTACGTCCACAAGGTCGGTAGGCTTAAGGTAATTACCGCCCTTTGATACGTTATTAATATCAACGCTAAAGCTTACCGTGGAGACGGGATACCTGTAACGGCGCAGGAGCTGAGAGGCAAGGCCTGTCGCAAAACTCTTGCCGTCCATGGCGGTTATAACAATCGTATCGCTCTGATCGCCGCCGGGCAGCGAGGCCGTCTCGACGATAACGCGCACCCACTTTGTCTTATCAATATCAAAGACCTGAAACTTGCCGTCCTTAGAGAGCTTGACCGCCTCTCCCGCCGTGCCGCCGGGCGCTCTCCACGTAAGGGTGTTATTTATCAGATTGTAAGCAAGAGTTCCGTCGCCGGCACCTGCGCCGTTTGCGGTCGAGATGTGGTAGAGAGTTACCCCCGTGATATTCGAGGCGGCCGTGTAGGTAAAAGACCTTATCCATTTGCTCTTTATCGTCCTGGTCTTGATCTCGTCCCACTCCGCACTCGACTGCGAGGCCGCGTCTACCGCTATGATCGCCGCCTCGAAGTTGTCCTCGTCGTCGCTGCCCGACTCGTCGTAGTCATAGTAGACGATGACCCTGTTAAAGAAGCCGTCTTTATACCCGGACTTCTGCGAGAGGCTGTCCTTTAATATATGACGGGTATCGGTCCACTCGTCAGGCGCGGCGCCCGGCGCGGGCGGGGCAAAGACCTTGAAGGTTATCTTCTCGCCGTCATGGACGATAAAAGAGTTGGTCTCCTGCTGAAGCTCGCTGAGGTATTTAATAGCCTGCTTCGGCGAGGTAAGCACCCGGTCGAAAGCCCATATCGACAGCCATGCCGTCTGCTCGCTATCGAACTGCGTATCGTCGACAAAGCTCGCCGATATGCCAAGCTGGTTTTTTAATATATCCTGCATAATATCTACAGGGTTCATGTTGCGATAATCAAGGTTCTGCGTCTTGGTAGAGTTCTCCACTGGTATTTTCTTCGTTGTCTTGATAGCCTCATCGGCGACGGTTATCGTCAGCTCGTCGCCCTGCCTGTACCAGTCAAGTACCTTGCCGGTAAAGGTCGCGGCGTAATCAGTATAAGCAAGCCCGGCAAAGCCGTCCTTGCGCGTTACGCGCCTGTTCTTAAGGTAGTTATTCTGAATAAGGCTCCTGAAGTTCTCACGCCCGACGATTACAAAGGAGATCTGCCCGAGCGTGGCAAAGCCGCTCCTTGTATCAAGCCTGTTCTGAAGCGAAGATACGCTCTTAAGGATAGGCTGCACGTCGGAGAAACCTCCCGTGCTATAGCCGAATTTGAGCGTGCCGGAGTCCAGGGCGAGTTCAAGGATAACGTTCGGGGTGTTCAAGCCCTTCTTAAGCTGCGCCAGATACGCGGCCGATAACGATATCGCCATTACTCGCGCCTCCCGCTAAGGCTTATCGAGATATCCCGATAAAGGCCGGTCTGATTAAAGGGATTACGAAACTTACTGGAAGGCCTCATCAGAAAGACGTCCGCCGGGCTGTTCGTCGTATCCCATGCGACAAAGAGATTACGCATGCCGTGGGTCTCGAACCAGTTCTTTACCTTGTCATACAGGGTCGAGTCCGCATCGCTAAAACGCAGGCTCATAGAACGCTCCGTGTACTGCGTATGCAAGCCAGTGAGATACCCGCCATAGCTCATGGTCGCCTTCTCTACGACCTTCTGCTCATAAGGATCAAAGGCGCTCGACGCCCAGTCAAGCTCTGTCTTCCCGCCCCATACGCATATCGCCATATAAGGGGCGGTCGAGCCGTGCCCCGATATCCTGAGCCTCCAGTAACGCCTCGCTCCGGGGGCTGTAAATTCTTTCAGATAGACGGTATCGGCCGAAGGGACCTCGCCTGTAAAGGCATCTACCTCTTCGCCGGCCCACGCGCCCGTCGTGGAGTGCTGCAAGGTAACGGTTGCCCCTGCCGCATTAAGGTTATGCCCGAAGATCGCCAGATAATCGGCATCACCGGCATTGCCCGCGCCCGCGTCAAAGGTTATATACTGCGGATCTGCAAGGGCCGTATCCTCGGCCTTCCAGATGTTGGTCTCGAACATATTGTAGAGGTAATCCACGTCATAATCGGCAGAACTCTCGGTAGAGCTCGCCGTCAGCGTTGAACCGCTGCCCCCTAACATCGTATCCCAGAAAAACTTTATCTTTGCCCACTGAACCATACTCTCCCCCCTTAAACCTTAAACTCCCCACGTGCGTCACACGCACTTTTATATACCTGAACTGTGCACCCTGTGCACGTACGCTTACCTCCCCTTTACCGCCGGCCTTCTACGCCCCTCCGCCTTATGTGCGCCCTATGCACTTTTGCCTTACCTAGATGTGCGTCTCATGCACATATCTTAACTCTACTCTGGCAAAGTTAAAGACGAGATTGCTTTGTCGCCCTATAACGAATAAAGACGAGATTGCTTTGTCGCTTCGCTCCTCGCAATGACAAGTAGGTGCGCCCTATGCACTTTTGCCTTGCTCGTATGTGCGTCATGCGCACACCGGCATCAATCCTTTCTGGCAAAACTAAAGACGAGATTGCTTTGTCGCTTCGCTCCTCGCAATGACAAATATGTGCGTCTCATGCACACTACTTATCTCTCGGGCTCTTGCTTATGTGCCTGCTCGGGTCGGCCACCGTAGTCTCCCACCTTATGAGCTTATTGCCCTTAAAGTAATAGGTCGTCCCCTTGTAGGCCCAGTCCTCAAACTCGCCCTCTGCGGTGACACGCTTCTTTATCCCCTTTGGCGGATACTGCGAGAAGAGAAGCTGGTCTTTGGTCATCCCTATCCATACCTTATGGTCGCGCACCCGGGCCTTCTGCTTAGCGGGCCACGGAGCAAGGTTTATAGACTGCTCCCTTGCCGCCTCTGCGAGCCTGACGTCCCGCGCCAGATCCTCTTTTTGCTTCAGGGCTCGCTCCTTCTGCTTCTCGGCATATTCCCTGCCTTTGCGATGGGCCTCTTTAAACTTCTTACGATACCTTTCGGCATATTCCCTAACGGTCTCATTGCCGACAGCACTCAATTCTTCAGATATCATGCTATCCGCCAGTTCAGGATAAAAGTACCTGAAGTGTATGTACCCGACCTCGCCGGAGTCAAAGCGGGCCTTGAAGAACCTGTCGGCGAAGTAGGCCTTGCCCTTCCTTACCCTGTCTTCATATTCCGCGGGAGACTTAGAGGTTATAGGGTCTAAAAAGAACATCGTCTTGTCGCCGAAGGTATATTCCTCGGGGAACTGCACGTCCTCTACCACAAAGGCCTCGGGCTCCTTAAGGTAATAGACCTCACTCTTGAGCGAGGGCTCCTTGTAGATAGGTACCTCTCTAAAGACAATTACAGCAAAGGTCTTGCCCATGCGTATATCCTTCATATAGCCGGTGCATGAGCTGAGAAAGACAGATAAGAGAATTACCAATATGCCGAGACGTTTCATCTGTTTACCTCCCTGGTCAGGGTTATTTTTTGTGTCTGCCGCTTAAATAAAAGACGAGTTTGCTTTGTCTATTTGCCCCACCGCAGGTAACTAAAGACGAGATTGCTTTGTCTATTTGCCCCACCGCAGGTGGCTCGCAATGACAGCTTTTTTCGACAGATTACCACAAAAATGTATCTTAACCAAGGGTTAAAGTATTAATAAGAGGGTTTAGTCGCCGCCCCGCACAGACCAACAGGGCCTTACACGCTAAAGGTATTTACCGCGACCACCGCATTTCTCTCTAGTGCGTCCTGTAGGGCGGGCAAGAGGTTTTTCTCGACTAACTCGACCCAGTTCTGCTGGGATAAAGGGTTATATATATTGAGCGTTATCTGCTGCGTCTGCCTGGCCGCCTCTTCGGTGCGCAGGGGTACGGGGTACGCGTTAAAGGAGCCGCCCCTGTATGACGGATTAGCGCGCCCGCCGGCGTTTACCGTCCCTGTCGCGCCTGCGGGCTTTGTCGCGACGATGGCCTTTACCCGTGCCATGCCAGCGGCTATCGCCGCTGCTGCCGCGGCAACGCCGAGGACAGGGTGTATCCTGGCCATCGCGGCGTAGGCGCCCTGCGCGGCCCTGTAGGTCTGGATGACCGTCTCGGCTATGGCAAAGGCCTTCATAGCCGTGAACATGGCCTTGCTCTTCCGCCCGGTTGCCTGATAGAGGTTCTGCATGATGTTGGAGATCATCCCGGCGCCGCGCCCGGCAGCCGAGATCCTGCCGGCCCACATCTCTTCTTCAGCGGCTATTTGCTGTATTTTATCTTTCTTTTCACGCTTACCATTAGAACCAATTTGCTCATCTATCTTGGTTGCATATTCCTTTCCGCCCTGCGCGGCTATATCAACGAGCGAGGCCGCTGTCCCCGATACCGGGGCCGCGGCTGCCATTTCCACGCCGCCGGCAGCGGCCGGGTTTCCGGGGGCGCCGGCCCTGCAGGCGCAGACGCCGAGCCTGGCAAGGGCCGTTGCTATTGCGCTAGCGTCTTTTCCAGAGGACTTGCCGCCCTCTCCGCCATTTTGCCCCTTTCCGTTCTTTAACGCGTCGAGCTCGCCGGATATCTTATTCATCTTCCCTAAGAAAGCATCCGTCGTATCGGAGAAGCTTACATCCAGCTTTTGCGCATCCTTGTAAAATTCACCGACCGCCTTGAAGCCGGCAGAGACCTGAGGCATCCTTTCGGCGAGGTAATCAAAGCTCTTGCCCAGGTTGAAGACCTTCTTTTCAACATTTTCCACCGACTCGCCAAGTCTTTTGTTCTTTTCATCTACGCTCATATAAGACTTCTTATCTATGCTCATATCAGACCTCTTTCCCCTCTCTTGTCCTGCCTACAGTTTCCATTCTAAAGGCCTCCACGGCCTCTACAAGCCACGCAGGCTGGTCTCCCCATCCTCCGCTATACAAAAGCCCCTTGCTACCGTCTATGAGGTATACAAGGCGCATAAGCTCGACGGTATCCCGGCTTATATAACTAACCGGGCATTCGTAGAGGCGGATATCGCCGAGGGTAAAGACCTTTTGCGCGGGCCTTTGCAAACCCTTACGGCCCGGGCCGTCCTTGCTACACCGCCCCCCGGGCGCAGGGCCTTTGCTTCCCTCTTCAATAGGGCCGGCGCTGCGCGCCGGGGCCGTATCTACCCCGACCCCTCCGGGACGATCCACAAGCCTGCCTGAGGGCGCGGCTCTCCCCCCTTTGGAAAAGGGGGGCAGGGGGGGATTTATAAATGGGGTATTTGAAGGAGGATATTTATGCTCCTCTATTACCGCCTCTGTATACCCGGTTACGGCACGGGCCGCCTCGGACAGCCCCAGCCTGTTAAAGCAATTCCGCTGCTCTCTATCCCTCTCCGAACACTTCTCACAGTCAAAGGGGCTTCCGTCCCTCCCTGTCAGGCTGCCCCAACGGAAGCCCGCTATCAGTTTTTTCTTTGACCCTCGCTGAGCCTCTGCGCGCTCTCCATCGCCTTTATCACCTCGACGATCAGGTCGGTGTCGGCGGTATCGTAAAATAACGCCGGGTCCCGTACCTCGTCGCCGCCGACGTAGTAGCCAATGACCTGCTCAACGCTATCGACGAACTGGCGGCGCTGGACGCCCTGCGTTATCTCCGTAACCCTGGACGGGTCGCTGACGTTCTTGGTCTGCGCGGCTATCATCCTTGAGTAGTGCTGAACCCTTAAGTAGGGCACGAACTTAAGGCTTACCACGCACGGCTCTCCGCTCTCGCGGTTGCCGCTATAGGCCGGAATAAAATCTACTGTCGCCTCTGAATCAAAACTTATTATCGCCATCTTTAACCTCCCTAGTCGTTATCTCTGATCGAGATATTTTTTCCGTTAATAATACAGGGCACATCGCCCGAAAAAAATCATACTTCAAATGCAGTACCGCTACGCCGCAAGCCCCCCCCGGGGCCTCTTGCCTTACGCCCGCAATGACAGAATTACTAAATCCAGTGCTCCAGAACAGACTATCCTGCCATTGCGAGGGATATTTCCTCCGAAACAATCCCGTCTTTCTCTCCACCCACATGAACAACCACCAGACCTCCCTCTCCCCCGAGGGGAGAGCTCCAGGAGCTACGGGCCGGGGGGGGTAAGGGGCAACCTCTATACCGCCGCTGCCGTATTCTTGAGTAAAAGCCCTACGATATAACCGGTCGCGGCAGAGTCGTATAGCCCCTCGTAGCTGAGCGTTATCATCGGGTCTTTCTCCAGGTCGTACTCCGGCTCGCCGCCAAGCCTGCCGGCCCTCGGTATATCGATATAAAGGCCGTGGTTATCGCCGGAGCCGGCCTGCGTGCCGCTATCCCAGTGCAGGCACAGGTTCGTCTCGCTCACCCCTGCCAGCCACGCGTTAAAGTCGCCTATCGATGAAAAACCGCTTGCAGGGTCTTCCCAGTCGATGGTCATCTCGGCTGTCACCTTGAAGAGCCCCATACGCGTCTTATCCGGGTAGTCTATCCCGGACAGGCGTATGGCGTCCTCCGTGCCGTTCTCTATCTTGACCGATATCTTATCGGGCTTTATCTGCGTGGCAGATGCGAACGAAAAGTCCGTATAGTCCGGGGCCGAGCCCGTCCTTGTGATCGTCCCGGTATAGACCTTGAGGTTGTTGTAGTCGCATCTGAGATTTTCAGCCGCAAAGGTCGCGCTGCCAAGCTCGCCTGTTACCGTATCCTTGAACTGCCCGACCATCTCGGCTGTAACCTTCAGGTGGTCGCCTGTCTCCTGATCGAAACTTAATGACGTCACCCTGCCGCCGACAAAGGGCCAGTTCTTCATGGTAGAGCCCTCGTTGATATTCAGATTAACGGTAAGGGCCGTATCTCCCAGATTCGCCGCAGCAAAAGGGTCGGCCACGGGGTACATGGTATGTACGTACTGCCCGGTAGCCCCGTTCTGCACGCTCGCTGCCTTACCGAAGAAGTGCTTGAAGAGCGTGCCTATCATCCCCGCGGCCGCGCCGGCCTCGGTGAACATCGGCATCTCGACTGAGCCCGACCACTTCCTGCTCATCCTCAGGTTGGCCGTCTCACCCTTTACCGTATCCTCGCCCCGGAACTCCTTACGCTTCTTTTCCTCGAACTCTACCTTCGGTATCCCCGGGCCGAGCAGAGGGACAAAACCAACGGTCGTCGATTCCTTCGTGCCCCTTGCCGCCTCTTCGCCGAGCGCCATGTATAGTTTATTCTCTGCCATTTGCCTGCTCCCCCCTGTTACCTGTGTTGCCTGATCCGTTTATACCGTCCAACCCTTTGCCCGGCCCGCCCGAGAGGCCCCCGGCGCCCCCTTCAAAGACGCCCGCCGCCCCTGCAACGCCTCTCTTTATAAGCACCGCCGCAATATCGTCGGCAACCTCGCGCTCCTCGCCCCCGCGGTGCGCGCCAATGCCTGCCGTCTCGCCGTCCCTTAAAAAAACTATCCTCATAACTACCCCTCCCTGTACCGCACCTTTACCTGATAACTGAGTATTCCGAGCCCGCTCTTGCCCGAGCCCTTGTCCATCCCGACGCTCCCGCTCCTAACCCGTGAGACCAGCTTCGAGGACGCGAGATCTCCGATATTAAGCGCGTCAACACCGAGCGCCCCCCTTATCCTGTGCACCCAGTCCTGCTCTGCGCGAATAAGGTCGCGCGCAAAACGCTCGCGCAGGATAACGACCAGGGTAAAGGTGGCCTCGACATAACCCGGTCGCTCGCCGCTTGTCTCCTCAAAACTCTCGCCGGTGTAAAATATCTCGCCGTAGGGCAGAAGGCTCGCCGGCACGTCCTTTGTATCCTCTATTGCCTTCTGTGAAAATTTTATCCCGAGCGTCTCCAGCACACCCTGGATATTATCCGTGATCGCCGCAACCGTATCGAAATTGCTCATCTTCTCCCGCTCCTTTTGTAGGTCATACCGCTCGTCTCTTCACCGCCCGCTATATAGCCGTCCCGGGTATAATCGTATTTAAGGTTCAGTGCGTTGAAGGCCTCTATCGCCGTCTTCTCGTAACCCTTCCAGAGCTCCCACCAGAGGTTCTCATGCTCGGTTGCCATACCCTTGCAGACCTCGGCGACCGACAGATAGATATGCACCTCACGAAGGTCATAAGGATCGAGCACCAGATGCGGCCTCCTGCCGCGCCGCACCAGCAGCTCCTCTATCTTCTCGAAGGCACGCTGGATCTCACGGGAAAAAGACCGGGTAAGGATATACTTATCCGTCGCGACCGCCGAGCTAAAGGCCTCTGCCGTAACCGTCCCGGTCGATGCCGCAAAATCGGTTATCCCGCGCGTCTCGCCCTTGTCTATAGAGCAGGCCAGCCCTCCCGTAAAATAATCGTCTTCGTAGCGTTTAAGCTCCGTATCGACAATAGTCGTAGCGCTGCCGCTCTCTGCCGTGCCGTGCACGCGCCAGCCGCCGTCGCGAAGCTGCGGAAGCTCCGCCACGATATCGTCGTCAATGACGACCTTATGGAGTTTGCTGCGAACGACGTCGTAGTAGAGCGTCGCGTAGTAAGTAACGGCGCTATATACGTATGCGATAACGGCCTTATAGTTCTCGTCCGCACCAGAGTTGTCAGCGGCCGAGAGACTCAGGTCAAGCCTGCCGTCACCCTGCACCGTCATGGCGGAGCCGCTTATAAGCTCGCTTGCCCCGCCCGGCCTGTAGACCGTAAGCGTCGCAGAACTCGGGACTATCTTACGGTTATTCTCAAAGACGTAACTCTGAAATACCTCTGCCGTATTTACCAAAAACCTCTGCTTCATAGTTTCACCACCTGCTCTCGCATTTAATTAAATTCTCCGCAGCGCGCAGTCACCGCCCGGCCCTCTCGCTCTTTTTTCTCTCGGCCCGCTCCGCGGTCTTCGCGGCCCTGCGCTCCATCTCCCGCTTTTCCTCCGGGCTCGGAAGCCTGCCGCTTGAGCGCAACCGCTGCCTGTAGATCCGCCCGAGGAGCTTTTCCCGCGCCTCTCTACTCATTGCCGGCTCTCTTTAGCGGCAGGTATCCCTTCTTTAAATATTCTCTATACTGCTCCGCACTCTTTGCAACGACCGTGCGCGGCGTCTTGCCGTCCTGCATCCGCTTGCCGGTATCGAACCAGAGATCGCCCTGCCAGGGTTCATACCGGGGCGGTCCTTCCTCCTCTGTGACCTTCAGGTTTTTCTTAAAACCGATTCCGCCAAAGCTATCCGTAGCGAGCGGCTCGTAGCCCTTCTTTCTCATCGAACGTGCGATATCGCCCATCTTCTATCCTCCTTTTTAAGGTGGGAGGGGCTCGTTAAAAGCCCCTCCCCTGCGGCCTGCAGCCGGACTACAGACGACTGCTACTCGTGGTCTGTGATGATAGCCACACCGCCGTTTGAGGCGGTATTGACGCACTCGTCGCCGTATATAGCCGTAACGACTATCTCGGTCGCACGAAGCGAAGCGTCCCTCTGGAACTCGGTACGCGCCCCTGTCTTCAGCACGTAGGCAAGCCCCGACTGATTGCCCATCGGCATCATAACGCCCTGCCTGTCGGCATTTGCGTTGACCGACGCGCAGTTCGTGGACTTGAAGACATCGACACCGTAGAGGCTGCCGAATGCCCCGATATCCTCTGCCGGAGCGGAGGCTCCGCCCCATACCGCGCCTGTCGACGCCGCAAGAGCCGTGCGCAGGTCATGGACCTGAGCCGGATGCAGCACGGCCACGAAAGGCCCGACCGCATTGCCGCTCTCAAGCGTATAGATGGCCTCCAGGAAATTGGCCTCCGTCATATCGACCCCTGTTGCGCCGACCGAGCTCGTAAAGTCGGCGACCTCGGCCAGAAGATCCGAATCGATCTTACCTGCCAGCGCCTTGCCAAGCTCCATTGCGTAAGGCTCAAGCCCGCCAAGGCTCGACGAGGTAAGGAGCATATCCGTTACGGTGATCATTATGCCGGCCTCGTCCGCGGTAACGCCGATGCTGCTGGTATTAACGGCAGAGTTGCTGGCGTCCGTGCCCTCTGTCAGATCGGTGGCGCTGAGCAGCGGCCACTTAGGAAAATCTACCGTAAGCGTACTCTCCTCGCTTATATCGGCGACCCTGACCAGCGGAGGCATCACCGCCTCGCCGTAGGCCGCGTCTATTACAAGCCTTGATACTATCTCTGCTGCTACTAACTCGCCGGCCGAGCCGGCTGCCGTGGTTACTTCATTTGCCATTCTTATCTTCCTCCTGAGTTAAATTTTCTCTTCCTTGCCTCGACAAACGGATTCTGCACGTCCCGGAAACGGAAGACATGGCCGCCCGCTCCCTGTACGTTCACACCGTCCTTGAGGTACTTATCCAGCTCCGCTCTGGGCATATCGCGCCAGGACCGAGGGTCTGTGAGGTTGTAGCGCGTATGCCCCTCAGAGAACCTGGCCCCTCGCGAGCCACCGGTCCACGTACTCCTCAAGACCGAGCGGCATGCCGCCCTCGCCCCCCTCTGCGGCATCGGCCAGGACGCTCAACCTTCCGCTATCGTCCATGCGGACGTGACGCCCTATAAGCTCCGTCACCTCCTGCGCGTCCACTACGTTACGCTTTGCAACGGCACGCAGCACCGCCGAAGACTTCCTGTCTTCTTTAAGAGATGCCAGTTCCTTTTTCAGCCCCGCGAGCTCTTCGCCGACCCCGGACCCTCTGGCCGCCTTTGCGTATGCCTTCCTGTAGGCGTCGTCTATCAGCGTCTGAACCCTGCCCTGCTGCTCGGGCGTAAAACTCACCCTTGAAGGTTCACCTGCGTCGTCCTCGCCCATTACTCCCGTTTTCTGTTCGTCAACTGATTGCATAACAACCTCCCTTGATAGGTTCGTATTCTCCCCCGTTTGTTTTTTGAAATGCCTGCGCCGGGGTCTGCGCAAGCAAAGACTGATCTACCAACCTCTCCTGCCTTTGATCAACCAGAGAGAAGGCTCTTACTGCGCCCTTCTATAAATGCCTCTATCTTGTCTTTATCGAGCAGGCCCTTTACCACCTCCGAACAGACTGCTGATTTTTCGGGAACGCTCATCTTCCGCCAGTTCTCCGCGCCGTAATCACCGACGATAGCCGCAATGCTTCTGCGAGCCTCAAACAAAAGCCTGAAGGTAATATAGAAGGCCGTCTTTATATCCAACTTGTAGTAGCGCGCCAGATCCTTTGCATTTCTCTTTGCCGTCTCGACGATATATCCGCCGTCCATCAAGCCCTGATCTTCAACCATCTCCGTCTATCTCCTTTAGTATCTGCGCCTTAAGCTCCGGATTAAGCTTCGGCATGACCTTACCTACCACGCTTTTGTGCGCCTCCCGCCTGAAGGTCGCCGACTCAATGCCGGCCTCCATCGCCTTAAAGAGCCTGCTGATCTCGCCGTCCAGGTCTTTTAAGGAAAAATCATCGGGGTAATCTATCAACCCGTCAAAGCTCTTGCCCTCCCACGCGCTCCAGAGCGAGAGCACCCCCAGCTCCGCCTGCTCCAGGTTATCGGCCTTTTCGCTGAGGACGGCATAGAGCTGCTGATACTCAAGCTCAATGGCAACCCCGCTCCTTGCGCCTCTAAAGTCCTCGGCCAACCTGACCCCGCCCATCTTGGCTATACGGTGGATCTCGCCTATATCCTGCTTGACCCACTCCCTTATCTCGCTCAGCGATGAATGCGGAGGCTCAAGCCAGAAGGGCTTTGCGCTCGACTCCGGATCGAACTGGATAATATTGCGCGGCCCTATCTCTTTTTCATCGGTGCCGCCTTTTTCATAGGGTACGGCCAGCATCGGAAAGGCCGTGTTCTCGATAATCTCTTTTGCGTCGGAGCAGAGGTAGTAGATATTCTTATTGATATCCGATATATCCTGGATATCGGAGAGGCCTATCATCCTGACCCCGCTCTTCTTGTTATAGAGGTTGACGACCGGCACCTGCCCGAGCTCATGCAGGTCGCCGTCGACAGGGACGACCTCCTCTGTCTCTGCGTCCATCTGCCAGAGCTCCCAGGCCTCGGTCGTCCAGATACGATAACGCCCGTTACCCTCGTTTATCTTGACCATCTCAAGTACCGGCCTGCCCGTCTCGGTACTGGCATAGGACCAGTCGATAAGGTTCTCGGGCGTTACCAGCGACAAATACGGCCTGAGCCCCAGCTCCTCGGCCTCGCCGCGCGTCGAGACTGCGAGCCTCGGCCTGTCCACCACTATAGAGACGCGCCCGTAGACGCTTGCAAAACGTCCTGCGTCCCGCATGAACTGTGCGAGGCTGGAGCCTTCAAAGTCAACGTCGCGTAAAAAGCGGGTAAAGAGACTGTCCATGGACAGTTTGCCGAACTCTCTCTTAACGGGCCTTCTGAAAAGATGGGAGACCATAATGTCCACTACCGGGCCGCAGTAATTATAGTAATATGCGATCTTTTTCCGCCTCTCGTAATTGGTCGAAGACTCGAAAGGATGCTGAAGCAGATAATTGCCGTCCCTGTAATGCCTGCCGCCAAAGTACGAACTCAGGAAAAACCTCCACTGCTCTATATTTGCGTCGTAATCCGGGTGCGTTGCCATAAGCTCTTCTTTTGTCATTGATACTTCCTCCAGAAATTCGTCACTTACAGTTAGTCTTTTGCCGACTATTTATAAAATCTCTTACCCTTGACCGCCCTTGTCAGCCGCAGAGGGAACTCGTAGGCAACGTAGTAGCCGAGCGCGTCCGAGGCGTGCGTCCTGTCACGAGCCCTCTTATCTATCTCAGTGCCGCCGGCGCTCCACGAGACGGTCTCAAGGTCTCGCTTGAGATACCTGCACCTTGGATGATGACGGAGCCTTACCTCGCCGCTGGAGTTCTGGAGTATGCTGTTTACGGCATTGACCCTGTCCTTTACCCTCGGATTAGCCTTCCTGACCCGTTGCTCTTTAAAGCCGAACTCGCCGAGTATTGCGTAATCGCTCTTACCGGCTGTGGAGCGCGCGCCTCCTGCGGCGTCGCCGTATATGATAATGCCCGGCGTGTGTCCGCCGTATCTCGCCTTGAGCTCTTTGCTCATCGCTATAGTGCTGGTCGGGCCAAGGGCTATCTCGTCGAATACAAGTACTGTCCTGCCGTCGCTCTGGCAGAGTATCCAGAGGCACGGGTCCACGTTAAAGTCGCAGCAGACGATTATAGGAAGAGACGGATCGAGTTTGATATTTGCGTCGCTATGGATCTTATGGTCATAAGCGTAATAGACCCGCCCGCTTGCCCCCTCAAAGCTCGCCTCGTACTCCTGGCGAAAGGTACGCGGATCAAGGTGACGCCTGGCGGCCTCTATCTCGTCGCTATCCAGGATATCCGCCGAGAACCAGGAATAAAGCCCCCAGTCGTCGTCGACCGCGCTCATCGCGTAATCGGCCAGGTCTTTATAGTGGTTAAAGCCCTCCGGAACACCGATGAACCAGCACCAGCCGCGACGGTCCGAGAGCGCGGGCCTGACGTTCTCGCTCCAGGCCGTCTCCTTCATGTTCGCGTACTCGTCAAGCACCCCGCCGTCCCACGCCACGCCTTCTATCCTCTGCGGCTTGTCCATCCCGACGACCCAGAGCTCGGAGCCGAAGATAGTCGAGATGCAGAGGTCCGTCTCGTACACCCTCTTTACCCAGCTCTTCGGAGTAAGGGCCTTAAGGTCTTTCCAGAAGACCCGCTTTGCCTGCGCGTTAGTAGGGGCCGCGGCAAAGTAGCGCGCGTCCCTCCAATCTTTAATGACCGGAAGCGTAGAGACGAGTTTACGCTTGGCCAGCTCACTCTTGCCCGCTCTGCGCCCGGCCGGCACGACCTTAAACCTCTTGGTCTCGGTCCAGAGCCTCCTCTGCTCGGGGTGATACCGTAAGCTCTGCCATCTCTCTGGTAATGCCAAGCACCTCCTGGCAGTCTGTCTTGACGTCATCTTCGGTAAGCCCCCATGCCTGCGTCTCGCCCTTCATGATATTTAAGAGTCCATCCCCTGCCATCTTCGCTATCTTCAGCTCGTCGATATCGCTTCTCTCAAGCCCGGCGCGAAGCCTCGTCTTCACAGTAGACCAGAGCAGGCGGTGCTCCCCTGTAATACCTTCCCTCTTCAGCTCCGCCCTGGCCGCGCCCTGGCCTGACCCTACCCAACCTTCCCGCGCCGCACGTCTTCTGATAGTCTGCGCCTTGCAACCGTATCCCGCGGCAAGCGTCTCAAAGCCCGCCTCGCCTCTTTCAAAATCACCCCTGAGCCCTTTCCAGTCAATTGCCACATTTAACCCTCTTTAATAACCCTCTTTAAAAAAATCCGTCTCACATCAAGATCAATTAACCGCGCAGACCGCGGCCCCCTAAAACTCATCGAGGCCGGCATGATCGCTGCAACACCTCAAGGGATATAGACTCAGGAACTTCTTTGCGCAGTACCTGCAGACCTCAACCTCTCTAAGCAATACCTTCTCCCGGCCTTTGGGATGATACTTGAGCCAATCTTCCGCTTCGCCTGTACTGCCAGAAAACCTGCCTGAATAAAAACTCATTACCCGCCTCCATCAATTTGGTGGTTTGAAGGTTCTATACTTCCTCCGGACACACTATGGTGTTTTTTTTCTACCCCTAATTCTACAAGCATCTGTTTTAATTAATTAAAAAGAGGTTTTTTATTCTACCCCCCCCCGGGTTTAGCGGCTGCTTTCAGCGTTTTTCTGTTTTTTTCCCGGACAAAAAAAAGGCGTACTATCGTCGGATAGTACGCCTTTTGAAATTTATTCAACCTGTATCCTGCTAAAACGCCGACAGCCTAGACCTCCTGGTCCTCGGTGACCCATCTGTGACCGTTACCGCCGAGCGACTCCATTGTTACGTCCAGCTCCTTAAAGCCGTCAAAGCCATAAGCGCGAACCCCGTCCAGCACCTCGCCAAGGCTCCGGTACTGCCTCAGCGCCTTATACTCTGTCCAGTCTATCTTTACCGCACCACTACCGGAAGACTTACCGTCAGGTATACGCCTCCTCTTTCTGTGACCTCGAAGACGCGATCTTTTTTTCCGCTCTGTAGAGTATTTCATAGGCCCTCCCAAGTGATATTCTATGGCTCTGCGCTACGACCTTCATATGCGTATCCCAGTAATGATACTCAACAAAAACTGCTCTTTCTCTCGGAGAAAGAGTTGACAAAGGCCACAGAATATCCCTTATCCCCACCCCCTCGTCCTTTAACTCGCGGTAAAACGCATCCGCCTCAACCCTCAGTGACTCGCTCAATAACAGTACCCTCCATTTAAGAGACAGCAAAGCAGCGACCCTGCTCCAGCAGGCGGTATGTGCGCACCACGCACACCTACAGATAGACGCGCTATGCCTATAAAGTTCTGCAAAATATCTTTCGGATTTAAAATAGGATAGGATAAAAGTGCTTTCAAGAATATAATCCTTAAAAAACAAAGTGTTAGCTCATCAACAGATGCACACGACAAAGTAAGACTTTTTTATCCAAGGTGATATGGCCGGAGACGATACAAATCACAAGAAGTTGAGACATTATACATAAGTTTTATGTGCATGTCAAGAACTATATATTTATATCCACATATTGTGGACGTATGGCCTTGATTAGATATATTATGAAGTAAGCAGTAAGAGAAAAGGCAGGGTAAAATTATACCGGAAAACAGCCGGGCAAGTCCGCTGTACCGCAGCAGGGCCCCCTCAAAATAAGACCTGGACAACCGGGTTGTGATGCAGAGGTTATGTAAAGCTAGCGGGAGTCGGCTGCCGGGAGAAGCTTCCCCCTGACGTCGCCGAAGAAGAGGACGTCCTTTGCAACGGCATATGTAACGACCATATCAGGGTTGAAATAGATCTCCATCAAACCGGACTTCGAATCAAAGAGGTCTTTATCGAGCGAGACGTCGGCAAGAAAACCTTCGCCCTTTCCCAGGCCGGCCCTCCGGGCCGCTGTCTCCTTACGCCCGGCAAAGCGTACCTTTATATCTATTTCCTTACCTTCATCGGTTGGAAGCGTCTTTATGGTAAATGCCGCGGCGTCACGGACAGAACCGTAGGCGCCGTACCTCAGGTTATAAAAAGCCGTTATCGGATCGTCATAGACAACGCCCTCGGGTATAGGGAGTTCACCGCTCTTGCGAAGTTTTCCGTTCTTCCATTTCTTCCATCTAAGAATCCTTTTACCGTAGTCTATCTCAACGAGCTTGCGCCTCTCCTTGCCGTCGAGCCTGGATGTCTTGTCAAAGCTCAGAGTACGCAGCCTCTCGGCGCCGGGGACGACCTCCATTGTGGCGATAAAAAAATCTTTACGGCGGCGCACGAACCGCGCAAGCCCGGTCGTATGCGCGCTCAAGGTAGCCTCGTAGATGCCCTCCCCCTTACCGTGAAAGGTAAGGCGCCCTCTGGCGACATTATTAAATATCCAGAAACCCACCTTATAGTTAAGCTCCTCGCCAAGAAAGCTCTCGCCTATCGAGGGCTTGACGCTCTTTGCAGAGATGGCGGCAGCCTCGGCAACGGCAGAGACGTCTGAGCCAAAGAATAAAAAAACAAATACAGATAAAACCGACAACAACCTTATATATCTTTTATATTCCGGGCTGAATAATATCATCAGGGTATCCTTACTATCCTTAAAAACCGCCTGAGGCGGAACAAAGCCGCCTGAGACGGAACAAAGCCGCCTGAGACGGAACAAAACCGCCTGAGGCGGAACAAAGCCGCCTGAGACGGAACAAAGCCGCCTGAGACGGAACAAAGCCGCCTGAGGCGGAACAAAGCCGCCAAAAACGGCATAAGGTCTTTAATCTAAAAACGGCCGGGCCACATAGCAGGTCAGTCCACAAGAAGTACAGGCTCTGGTTTGCCCAGGTGATAGCCCTGTGCGTAATCAACGCCGAGTTCTTCAAGCAGCACCAGTATCTCTTCATTTTCTACGAACTCGGCGATCGTCTTTATCCCCATCCCCTTTGCGATATCCGCTATGGCCTTGACAAACAGCTTGTCGTTATGGTCTTCGATTATCTTTTTAACAAAGGCTCCGTCTATCTTGATATAATCGACCTTCAACTCTTTAAGGTACTGAAAAGAGCTGAGCCCCGAGCCAAAGTCGTCCAGGGAGAAACGGCACCCTATGGCGCGAAGCTCCTTGATAAATTCACAGGCCTCGCTCATATCATTTATCGCGGCGGTCTCTGTTATCTCAAAGACGATACATCCCGGGTCCACGCCGAGCTCCTCTATCTTGCGGCGCAGGAACTCAAGGAAGCTCTCGTCCCCCATGTCCTTGCCCGAGAGGTTAATGCAAAAGGTCAGGATGCTTCCCCGGTCGCTCAACTCGACCTGTTTCTTCATGGCCTTCTCGGTCACTACCTTATCTATCGCCGTAATAAGGCCGAAGCTCTCGGCTACCTCAATAAAGGCCCCGGGGATGAGTATCTTGCCGTCCTCGCTGCGCATACGTACTAGCGTCTCATAGTGATGTATCTTTTTACTCTCAATGTCGTATATCGGCTGATACCATGCCTCAAAGCGGTCTTCGGCAAGGGCCTTCAGTATACGCCCCTTCCACTGAAGGCTTGAGTGCAGCTGCTCAAGCACCTTGTCCTCATCCCTGTAGAGACGCACCCTGTTGCCGCCAAGCTCCTTTGCCCTGAAAACAGCGGCATCAACCCTTGCGAAGAGGTCCCTTACCCCTGTTGCCTGTTCAGGATAAAGTGCGATGCCCACGCTTATGGTCATCTGCACATCCGTATCCATAAACCTGAATTCATCCATGACCTTTCTAATAAACTCCGCGACCTCCAGGGCGTCTTCTTTGCTGACCTGCGGGATAAATACCGTAAACTCGTCGCCTGCGGTGCGTCCGATTATACAGTCATCGGCCGCGGCCTTGACCGCGGCATTCTCAGAGTGCTTAAGGGTTATCTCAAAGAGCCTTGCCGTATGGCGCAAGAGCTCATCGCCCAGGCCGTGCCCATAGGTATCATTCAAAAGCTTGAACTGATCCAGGTCTATCATCAACATAACGCCGCAGAGACCTGTAGCATTTGCCTTTATAAGCCAGCTTTCCATAACATTGACAAAACTTTTTCTGTTAAGTAAGCCGGTCAGGGAGTCGTAGGTTGCAAGGCGTTCTATCTCCTCTTCCGAACGTATCTTCGCTGTTACGTCCTCCTGAACGGCAAGGAAGTTCGTTATCGTGCCGTTGTCGTCCCTGACAGGGAAGATACTGCCGTTACCCCAGTAGTGCTCTCCGCTCTTCTTCTTGTTCTGAAATGTGCCGTGCCAGGTGCTGCCGCTGATAATAGTGCTCCACATTTCCTCATAAACCTCGGGGGCGGTATGGCCGGAGGCCAGTATCCTGGGGGTCTGCCCTATGGCCTCCTCCCTGGAATACCCGGTAATTATCTCGAACATCGGATTGACATACTCGATAACACCGTTCAGGTCCGTTATAAATACCATGTCGATACTGTTGTCTATAACAAAATTAGATCTCTTAAGCTCGACCTCGGCAAGCTTACGCTCGGTAATGTCGGCTATAAAGCCCTCAAGGGCCTCAAGCTCTCCGCCCTGCATATAGACCCCGCGCCCACGCTCCCATACCCACTTCTCTTTACCGTTCTTTGTGATTATTCGGTATGTGAACTCAAAGTATTCGTAATCCTCCACCGCCTTCTGCACGGCGTCCCATATACGCTCACGGTCGTCGGGGTGTATGATATCGTTATAAGAGACCTTTGCGTTATCAATAAGGTCCGCCGCCATAAAGCCCGTTAGTTCAAAAGCGCCGTCACTTACGAACTCCATTGCCCATGTCGGGTCGTTCAGACACCTGTAGGCCATCCCCGGCAGGTTTGCAACAAGCGTGGACATAGCCCTGCGGCTCTCCTGAAGCTCAAAGTCACGCAGCCGAATATCCTCCGACATCTTGTTAAACGACCTTGAAAGCTCTCCCATCTCGTCACTGCCGCCCTCCGGGAGCTCGACGCTGTAATCGCCCCCGGCTATTGCGTTGGCAGCGCCAGATATCCTCTCTATATTAGTGACTATTCCCCTTAAAAAAGCGACAAAAAGCAGACCTATTAACCCGGTAACTATAAGTCCGGTTGCGATGGCCCCGGCCTTGATCTTACCCAGAGGCGAGAGCACGTCCTTGACATCGATCTCAACGAGAAGTACCCAGTCCAGATCCCTAAGGCACATTGCCGAACCCGCTACCTCGCCTCCCCTGTAGTTTTTATAAAAACCGGTAAACTCACGCCCCTCCGACAGACAGCCCACAACAGGCGGGGTATCCACTACCTGTCTGCCCACCGCGTCCTCAACGAACCTGGAGTCGGTTATCATCAGCTTTGCGCTATTTACAATATACGACTCCATTGATTTGCGCCTGCCCATGCCCCATGAGATAGCTCCGAACTCCATCTGAAACTCACCGTTCAAGACCTTGTTGACCTCTCTGAGACTTATAAAGTTAACCAGTACTCCCAGCGCCCGGCTGCCGTCTATGCTGTAGATCGGGGTAGAGATGGTTAACTCCGCCCCTCCTTCATACAGAAACGGAGGCTCTGTTATGGAGATGCCGTGAAGCCCCTTCTTAAAATAGAGTTTATCGGATAAGTCCAACCCGTTTTGCAACGAAGATAACGAAGACGAGATTAACCTGCCCTCAAGCGAGATCAAGTCTACATGCCGCAAGGTCTCGTCAAGAGAAAGCTTGTTTTGATACAGGTATTTATTCAGAATGGAAATATTTTCATCTTTACCGTCGTCTATAACACCCTCTAACATGGTGATTATAAAGCCGTCGCTTGCAAAGTCCTCTGCCCGCCGCTTGCTCATCTCAAAGAACTGATAGACCTGCCCCTCTATAGACTCCGAGAGCGCGGTAAGGTGGTCAAGCTCAAGCTCTTTGAGGTGATCTCTGTTAATTTTATATGTAACCATAAAGGTCACAAATATAGGTAACAGGATAACCACGACAGCGATAAGTGCCTTGTATTTCAGGGAAAAAAGCTTCTTATTCATAATCGTTAAAGGATAACACCGCCCCCTGGAGTGGTCAAGTAAAAAGGAGATAAAAGTAGTCTTGAATAACAGACCTATCTATATATATACTTTATCGGAAAAACCAACAAAAACAATAAGCGCTGTAGGATTTTTTTCAGGTTAAAAAGGCAAGAGGTCTTCGACCCTGTCTATAGTTCTGATATCGAGGATGAATTTGTCTTTGCTGACCCTGCCAAGCACTGGCGTGGCGCCGTCGAGAAAGAGCCGGAATATCTTCTCGGGGCTCATGGATCCGTGGGTTATCTCAAGCACCCAGGTGGGTATGGTATGGCCGGGCAGCGAGCCGCTGCCGACGATGGACTCCCCTCTTCTCGGCTCGACGCTATAGCCGGGGCCGAGCCTTCCCTTCAAGAGCTCTGCCGCTGCCCGAGCAGTAGCCTCCAGCTCGTCCAGAGGTCGGGAAAGATGGCGTATGGTAGGGAGGGCCTCGGCAAGCTCCTTTGGCTTCAGATAGAGCCTGAGCGTAGCCTCAAGGGCGGATAAAGTAAGTTTATCGACCCTCAGGGCCCTCTTGAGCGGGTTTCGCCTTATCCTGTCTACTAACTCCTTTCTGCCCGCTATAATACCGGCCTGCGGCCCGCCCAGGAGCTTATCTGCGCTGAAGGTTACTATGTCGGCGCCGGCGGCTATACGCTCGCCGACGACCGGTTCTTTTTTCAGGCCGTAGACCGAGAGGTCGACTAAAGATCCGCTGCCCAGGTCCTCTACCACAGGCAGTCCGTTGTCTTGGGCAATCGCGACAAGCTCCTTCAGTGATACCTCTGCGGTAAAACCGGTGACTTTATAGTTGCTGGTATGGGCCTTGAAAAGAATGGCCGTCTCTGCGGCAATAGCCTCCGAGTAATCACGGGGATGAGTCCTGTTGGTGGTGCCGACCTCTTTAAGCACGCAGCCGCTCTTCTCTATTATCTCAGGCAACCTGAAGGAGCCGCCTATCTCGACGAGCTCGCCGCGAGAGATAACGACCTCTCTACCCTCTGCCAGGGTATTTAAGGCTATAAGCACGGCTGCGGCATTGTTATTTACCACACAGGCGGCCTCGGCAGAGGTAAGCGCCACAACAAGCTCTTCGACGCGCGAGTCCCGCTCGCCGCGGCTGCCGCTGCCCAGATCGAACTCAAGGTTAAGCGGCCCCGACGACGCCAGGGTAAGCGCTTTGGTCGCGGCCTGCGCCAGGAGAGCGCGTCCGAGGTTAGTGTGCAGCACGGTCCCGCTCGCATTTACCACGCGCACCAGCGAGGGCGCCATAAGGCGGCGCAACCTACCCCTGACAGTACCGGCAAGGGCATCTAAGGCCCCCTCTGCGCCGCCCGAGAGCAGCTCGTCCCTTAGCTCGCCAACAGCCCTGCGTACGATACCCGAGGCTACGCCGGCTGGCAGTGAGGCAGCGAGGGCCGAGATCTCGCCGTCCCTCAGGAGCTCGTCAACAGACGGTATTTTACGTAAAAGATCGCTGGACATAATATAAAATCTATCACAGTAGAAGACCAAGGGCAACACCAACCGTCAAAGAAGGCGCAGGGCTCTGCGGCGGCGACAGGCGGCAAAAAAGCTGATATAATTGATTTAAAGACCATAATATGCCAAACTGGAGATTATACGCATGAAGAAACTCTTGACAATATCTCTCTTGTTGATGCTCGCGCTCTGGAGCTGCACAGGTGAGCCGGATAAGCCCCCGGAGCCAGAGAAAGAGACCGGCGCTCGGGAAGACAAACCAGTGGCCTCGGGCGAGATCATCGACAGGTACGTCAAGACCCTTACCACAGCCCGTGGCAAGGCACGCGCGGCCGGAGAGGCCACAGAGGACAGGACAAGAAGAATGCAAGAAGCTATCGGTGACTGATATTGCCCTCCCAGTATAACAAAGACCAGATAACAGGAACGAGACTTACCAGGCTAACCGAGCTGATGAAGCTCCTGCGCTCGCCGCGGGGCTGCCCGTGGGACAGGGTGCAGACGCAGGAGAGCATCATCCCCTTTGTGCTGGAGGAGGCCTATGAGGTCGTCGGCGCCATCGAGAGCGGTGAAGACTCGCGCGTAAAAGAAGAGCTGGGCGACCTGCTCCTGCAGGTCGTCTTCTTATCCGAGCTTGCCAGAGAGGGCGGGGTCTTTGATATCGACGACGTTATCGAGGGCGCCGTTGAAAAGATGACGCGGCGCCACCCGCACGTCTTCGGGGAAGCCCGCGCCGATACCCCGCAGGAGGTGCTCAAAAACTGGGCTGAGATAAAAAAAGCAGAGGGAAAGGAAGATAACGGCTACCTCTCCGGGATATGCACGGCCCTGCCCTCGCTCTTGCGGGCCCATAAGGTCAGCAGGAAAGCCGCAAAGACCGGCTTTGACTGGAAAGACGCGGACGGGGCCCTTCTGAAATTTGACGAAGAATTGACCGAACTTAAAGAGGCCGTTAAAATAAAAGACCCCGCAGGTATCGAAGAAGAACTCGGAGACCTCTTATTTACCGTTGTCAATATAGGCAGATTACTTGAGGTAAACCCGGAAGAGGCCCTTAGAAAGACCACCGATAAATTCTGCCGGCGCTTCCACTTTATGGAAGATAACCTCACTGCCGCAGGCTCGTCTCTGGAGGAGGCGACCTGCTCTGAGATGGAAGAGCTCTGGGAGAGGGCAAAGGCCTCTGAGAAAAAACAAGCAAATACGGATGGTTAAAAGGATGTCCCCACCGGGTGTGGATATCTTGTTGATAATGCAGTGGATGGAGATAGCCAACAGGCTGTCTTTAATAGGACTTGCGGGTATTGCTCATTTTTTAATCAGCACTTTAAACACTAAAAACAGCCACTTACGCCATTACCATCGATTATTCATTTAGCGCTCTTATTTGTGCCACTCCTGGCCAGCTTTCCACGCAACATAGCCTTTAAAAACACCTGTTCCTGCACCTTCAGGATACAGGCAAGCCCCATGTAAACAACCACCCCAACGCCGATCACGACGATAAGGGCTAGCGCCTTGAGCACAAGCGAGAGCTGCTCCCACGGTAGCCAGGACATGCCCAGGTAGATCACTACCCCCATCAAAAGGGCAGCCGCAGAGGATTTAAGGCCGGATGAAAAGATAGAGGCAAGCTCAAAGCCGCCCAGACGCCGCCTGAGCATAACGCCGAGAAAGACAAGGTTAACCAGCGATGAAATAGAGGTCGCAAGCGCCAGGCCGCCGTGCGCCATCGGGCCGATAAGCACAAGGCACGCAACTATGTTAACCGCAAAGGTGATAAGCGCGCCTATCAGCGGGGTCTTTGTATCCTTAAGCGAGTAAAAGACAGCCACCACTATACGCGAGGCCGCCACCGGTACGATCCCGAGTGCGTAGAAATACAGCGCGTAAGAGGTCATGACCCCGTCGTTCGCACTAAACTCCCCCCTTACAAAGAGCAGGTCGATTATAGGAAGGCTTAAGACAAAGAGCCCTACCATAGCCGGAATATTAACGAAGTTCACCAGACGCAGGGCAAAAGACAATGAACTTTTAAAGCTTGCCATATCATTGCTCACGACGTGGCTGGAGAGAGAGGGCAGGACGGCCTGCGCAATGGCCACGCCAAAGACCCCCAGAGGCAGCTCCATAAGCCGCCCGGCATAGTAGAGATAAGAGATACTTCCCTCCGGCAGGCGGGAGGCAAAACGCAAGGTAACAAAGATATTCAGCTGGTAGACACCGATGCCGAGCAGGGCCGGCCCCATAAGGAGCAGTATACGCCTGACCGGATTGTCAACCGAGCCACCAGCAACGGTTGACGAAGTTGGCCTGGTTTTTATAGCCAGCGAACAAGGGATCATCCCGTATCTGCCAAGGAACGGAAGTTGCAGGGCAAACTGAAAAAAGCCGCCTATGACCACCCCTGCGGCCAGGGCATAGACAGGGCTCTCCATAAGGGGCGAGACGACCAGCGCCATAAATATTATAGTAATATTAAAGAGTACCGGCGAGAACGCCGGGGCCGTAAAGTGCCTGTAAGAGTTCAGTATCCCCATGGCAATGGCCATAAGCCCTATAAAGATGACGTAGGGGAACATAAAACGGGTGAGCGTAACGGTCAGGGCGAACTTACCTGTAGCCTCGGTAAAGCCCGGGGCCATAACGCGCACCAGCCACGGCGCAAAGAAGATACCAAGGGCTGAAAGGGCTATCAGGATACATGAAAAGAGCAGAAAAAACCTCAGGACAAAGGCTCGAAGCTCCGCCTTTGTTCGCACTGTTATAAGCTCCGTGAATATCGGTATGAATGAGCTGGTAAGCGCCCCCTCTCCCACGAGCCTCCTGAAGAGGTTGGATATCCTGAATGCCACAAAAAAGGCATCGGCAGGCACGCTCGCGCCGAATATATAGGCGATAACGGCATCCCGAATATAACCGAGCACCCGGCTCAGCATCGTAACCGAGCCCATTATAGAGGCAGCGCCTACTATTCCGTCTTTATCCGACATCTTTTTTATCCATTTAAGACCGCCACAGGCCGGTAACACCCCGAAGGGGCGAGAATAAGCTAAATAAGCTTAAATACCAGCCATACCGTTACTTTATCAACAAAAGACCCCTCGACCTTTCCCTCTGTATCTCCCCGGATACCCCAAAAATCAACTTCGCCGTTAACACAAAAAACTTGACAACGCCGCTATAAAAACTTATCATATCTCTTTTAGATAACCAGGAGGAAGTAAAAAATTGGCTAACCACCGCTCGGCAATAAAAAGACACGCTCAAAGCGAGAAGAAAAAACAGAGGAACAAGGCCTGTAAGTCAGAGCTAAAGACCGCTACCAAGAAGGTAAATGACGCCACCGCCAGCGGCAACAACGAAGAGGCTGCAAAGAACCTTAGCGCGGTAACAATACTGCTTGACAAAGCCGTCACCAAGAACGTTCTGCACCGCAACAACGCATCGCGCAGGATCTCGCGCCTTACAAGATCGGTCAACACTATCGCCGCCAAGTAAGCAACCCTGCATCCGCAGCCGGTCTGCATACTCAGCCAGACTACATCCGCAGCCTGACTATACGCAGCCTGGCAGCATTCGCAGCTTAAGCATACATTCTTTGCATAATCACATTCACGGATCAAAAGACAGGCCGGAAGCGTTTTATCGCTCCGGCCTTTTTCACCTTTTATACCTTGCAGGTATCCATTACAAGCCGCAGGAGCACCATATCTCCGGGGAGCTGCCCCGTCTTTATCGCCGTATCGGCCGCGCCAAGCCTTTTGATGACCGCCAGCAGCTCGGCCTCCGAATAGTTACGGCAACCGGCAAGGTAACGCCTGACCTTGGCGGCAGAGACCCGCAGACGCCCTGAGAGCTTGTATGGATCAAGGCCCTGCCCCCCCTGGCCGGAGAGCGATTTAACACGCAGAAGCTGGCGAAAATGCCACGCCAGAGCCCCTATGACCATAAGAGGCTCCTCGCCGGAGAGCGCCTTTAGCAGGGCCAGGGCGGCGCCCAGCTTTCTGGCGGACATGGCGTCCGCCAGATCAAATGCGTTATCATCCTTTATTGATAGCGCCGACTGCTCGACGTCCCGCTCTTCTATAATATCCGCCGCGCCGACGTATGATACGAGTTTATCCAGCTCTCCGCGCAGGTCCCTCAGCCGCGTGCCGGTGATAGCGATAAGCCTTTTTGCGGCGCTGCCGGCTAGCCTCTTACCGCCCCCAGCGGCGTAGTCCCCCGCCCAGCGCGCGGCCTCGTCCTCGGAGAGCTCCCTGAAGAGCCGTGTCCACTGTTTTGAGTTTATATACTTGAAGAGGGCCGCTGTCTTATTTACCTTATATGTTCTCGCGAAGAATATCAGGACAGTAGAGGGCGAGGGTTCTTTAACGTAGGCGAGCATGGCCTTCTGCTCGGGGGCCTTCATGGACTCGACCCCGGCGATTATAACGACCCTCATCTCGGAGAAGGCCGGCATGGTCCTGGCGACCCCTGCGACCTCTACTGCGTCTAACGAGTTGCCCTCATATACATGAAGGTTCATAGATTCAAAGCCGGCAGAGAGGTACTTACGCTTTATAGCCGTTACTGCCTCTTCTATCAAAAGGTCCTCATCGCCGTAAAAATAATAGACAGGAGGTGTTTTTTTATCCATTATACACTCGGTACCCCACCGGGGAAGTTCATAGTTTTATCAAAAATCCCGACCGGAAGCTCTGATATCTGCTGAAAACGCCCATGCTCATCATCCGGCAACACGGCAACATAATAAGGCAGGCAAAGCATCAAATACCGATCAAAGGACTTTAAAAAAGATCAAATAACGCACACACGCGGTAAGGCCTATTAAAAGGTCAAAGGCCGGCAGACCGGGTTAATGGACTTTAAAAACCTTCTATCATGTACTCCCTGACGAGCCTTGCCATGTCCTTTGCCAATTTATTATAGGCAACCTGCTCGGCGTCTCTTGTAGCAGCGATATTCGAACTTGAGACGGTAAAGTCCTCATAGTTGGTAAGTCTTGTGTTTTCCCATAGAACTTCATCCTTCTGGCCTTCGGCGCCTTTGCGAACAAGACGCAGAGACAACACAACCGTAAGCCTGTACTCATTTGCAACGTCTCTGCCAGTGTAAGAGACCGTTCTTAAAGAATAATCAAGAATAACACCCTCAAGGACGACATCCGCGTCTTTTACCTCGCTCATGTTAACCAAATTTATAAATTCATTGACAATATCATTGGTCATGGTGGACTCTATATCGGCCCTTCTCGTCTGGTTAGTAAAGACAGGTATAGCCATTGAGCGGATACCGGCAAAGAATGAGTCTCCGCCCTTACCCGCGACGTGGTAACCGCAGCCGCCAGCTGCAAACAAGGTCAAGAGAGCTACAACAAGCTTTGCCGCATGATATTTCTTTATGGTCGTCATTTTTCAGTACCTACCCCACCACTATGTTAAAGATCTTACCCGGAACATATATCATTTTCCTTATAACCTTACCCTCAAGCCACGGCACGACCCGGGGCTCGTTCTTTGCCATATCTTCCACCAAGTCTTTGCCGGAGCCGGCAGGAAGTGTCATCTTGGCGCGCATCTTGCCGTTTACCTGCACAATAACAGTCATATCATTGGTTGTCAGGGCGTCCTCACTGTACCCGGGCCACGGCGTAGCATAAAGCGGCCTGCTACGGCCAAGCCTCTGCCATAGCTCTTCGGCCAGGTGCGGCGCAAAAGGAGAGACCAACAGGACCACGGCATCGAGGGACTCGCGCAAGACGGACAATTCAAGCTTGCCTGCCTTATCCCCTGCGCCCTTCCAGAGGTAGAGGCTGTTAACGAGCTCCATCACGGCGCTTATAGCTGTATTAAAATGAAATCTCTTCTCTATATCCCCGGTAACTTTTTTAATGGTGACGTGCGTCAGGCGGTGCGCCGCCTTAAGGGCCCCGTCAAGGGGCTCGGCGCCGTCGTAGGCCCGGACCTCCTTCACAAGCGGCGCCTTCCCGGTAATAAGCCTCCAGACCCTGCCTATAAACCTGTAAGCCCCCTCTACGCCGTCCTCGCTCCAGTCCAGATCGCGCTCGGGCGGGGCGGCAAAGAGGGTAAAGAGCCTTGTCGTATCCGCGCCGTAACGCTCTATTATCCTGTGCGGGTCGACCGTGTTCTTCTTACTCTTGCTCATCTTCTCGACGGCGCCTATCTCTACCGCCTTGCCGCAGCGCGTGCAGAGACCGTTATCATTTTCCTGCGGAGCCAGGTACCCGTGTTCAGGACACCGTGTTATCTCCTTGCAGACCATCCCCTGCGTCAGCAGATTCTCAAAAGGCTCGTCGCAGTCAACAAGCCCCAGATCGCGCAAGGCCTTTGTAAAGAACCTCGCATACAAAAGATGCATGACCGCGTGCTCTATGCCGCCGATATAGCGGTCGACCGGCACGGCCCTTGAGGCCTCGACCTTATCAAAAGGGGCGGTATCAAGGTCAGGCGAGGCGTAACGCAAGAAATACCAGGAAGAATCCACAAAGGTATCCATGGTATCGGTCTCGCGCCGAGCGTCCTTGCCGCAACCAGGGCAATCGACTTTAGTAAAGCTGGCGGCCTCAAGCGGCGAGCCGCCCTTACCGTCAAGGCTTATATCCTCGGGCAGTAGCACCGGCAGCTGCTCATCAGGGACAGGGACAGCGCCACAGTCGTCACAATAAATAACAGGGATAGGACAGCCCCAGTAACGCTGCCTTGAGATGCCCCAGTCCCTGAGCCTGTAGGTGGTGCTCTTCCGACCCAGCCCTTCGGCCTCCAGCTTCTCGACTATCTTCAGCTTTGCTATCTCACTCTGTAAACCACTAAACTCACCAGAGTTGACAATAACCCCGGGCTCGGTATATGCCTCTGTGAGGCCGTCGGAATCATCAATAATATCGCTACTTTCTGCGACAGAGGCCTTAGGCATAATAACCACCTTAACAGGCAGGTCGTACTTCTTCGCAAACTCAAAGTCGCGCTGATCATGGGCAGGCACGGCCATAACAGCCCCTGTGCCGTAGCCCATAAGGACAAAGTTAGCGATAAAGACCGGTATCTCCTTGCCTGTTAGCGGATTAATGCAGTAGGCGCCGGTAAAGCAGCCTTCTTTGGGAGGCTCTGCGCCCCGGTCGTTTATCGCCTCTGCCTCGGCCTTTGTCTTCTCTATAAAGGCCTTGACCTCGGCCATTTTGTCGGGTGTAGTGATCTTTTCCACAAAAGGATGTTCTACGGCAAGGCTCATAAAGGTCGTACCGTAGAGGGTATCGGGCCTTGTGGTGAATATATCAATGCGCTCCTCACGCCCCTTGACCTTAAAGCCGAGCTCTGCACCTGTGCTCTTGCCTATCCAGTTGCGCTGCATGACAAGGACGCGTTCGGGCCAGCCCGGAAGGTTATCAGTGCCGGCGAGCAACTCCTCGGCGTACTCGGTTATCTTAAAGAACCACTGCTCTAGAGATTTCTGCTCTACCCTCGCCTCGCAGCGCCAGCATAGCCCTTCCTCTACCTGTTCATTGGCCAGGACCGTGGCGCAGTCCGGGCACCAGTTAACCGCAGACCTCTTCTTGTAGGCAAGGCCTTTTTCCAGAAGGCGCAGGAATATCCACTGGTTCCACCTGTAGTACTCGGGCGTACAGGTCGCTATCTCGCGCGACCAGTCGTAGCCAAGCCCGAGCCTCTTTAGCTGGTCCCGCATACTTGCTATATTCTGATGAGTCCACAGGGCAGGGGGTATCTTATGCTCTATAGCGGCGTTCTCAGCGGGCAGGCCGAAGGAGTCCCATCCCATCGGATGCAGCACGTCAAAGCCCCGCATCCGCATAAACCTGGCGATCACGTCGCCGATAGAATAGTTGCGCACGTGCCCCATATGGATCTTGCCCGAGGGGTACGGAAACATCTCTAGGACGTAGTACTTTTCCCTGCCGGAGGTACCGGCAGAGAGGGTTGCCCCCTCGGCAACGGACACGCCTTTAGAGGCGGAAACGCCCTCAGAAGCGGCTGCGCCGCCGGAGTATTTAAAGGCCCCGGCATCTTCCCAGCTCTTCTGCCACTTTTTTTCGATCAGTTCGGCGTTGTATTTCTCTGTAGTATCCAATCAAACCTCGTAAAAAAACTCTAATAAAGTATCTTCAGTTTCTAACACACAGGGAGTATTTATTCAAGAAATTATAAGGAGTTAAGTAATGCAGAGGCAAAAAAAGGCACTCAGGAAAGTGACAAGCAAATAGATAGAAAAACCACAAACCTATAAAAGCGACTACGAGGCCCTCTCGGCATAATCAAATACAGGCACCTCAATAGTCTTTACAGGTTTAAACTCGTCACGGGCAAACCTCAAAAGCTCATCTATAACATCAGGAGAGTAGGTTTTCTCGCCGCAACTAGCGCAGACTTCAGCAGGAACATTCTCCACAAAGACATACTTCTCGCCTTCTTCGTAGCTAAAGGTCACTTTCTTTTCTATTGCCTCACCTCCACAAAAAACACATTTGACCATCTTCTAACTCCTTGCCCTACAATCCAACCATTTATGACATTTCTACTACTTTTTCTCTTTAAGGAATACAAAAACTACATTCCTTTAACTTAACAACACCACTCATCGATTTTTAATAATCTCTGGCTTCTGTCAGAGAACTGAACGGTCCCCACCATTTGGCATGAGCCGGATCATATCCGCCAGCTCGACCGTTACCATCTTTACAACGACCACAAGAATCACGATGAATCGTAGCCGTACGAGGACCAGCCTGCCAATTTTCATATATATAATAACTCATAACGACCTTTAAAAACATCTTCAAGCAATAACAAAACTCTCTAGCCTTCTCTAACAAGCCTCTCTATCTCTGTTGCCACATCCTCTACCCTTACAAGGGTCGGTTCTTCTGCGCGGCGCTCTTTTATCTCTACGGAGTCTTCGGCAACGGTATTTGCGCTTACCGTTATCCTCACAGGGATACCTATAAGGTCGGCATCCTTGAACTTAAAGCCGGCCCTGACCTTCCTGTCGTCAAAGAGGACATCAAGCCCCTTTTCCTGAAGTTCGCTGTAGAGGGCCTCTGCGACCTTCATCGTTGCCTCGTCCTTTACATTTACCGCTACGATATGGCAGTCAAAGGGCGCAAGAGGCACGGGCCAGATAATACCGCCCTCGTCGTGGTTCTGCTCTATAGCGGCGGCGGCCGTGCGCCCTATCCCTATGCCGTAACAACACATTATCATCGGTTTTTCCTTGCCGTTCTCATCAAGGAAGGTAGCGCCCATCGACTCGCTGTACTTTGTGCCAAGCTTGAAGATATGCCCGACCTCGATGCCGCGCCTCAGCTCAAAGCTGCCGTCACAACGCGGACACCCGTCGCCGGCGCCGGCCACGCGAAGGTCTGCGTAGGCAGGCTCAAAGTCCCTGCCCGCCATAACGTGCCTGAAGTGGGTATCCGGCTCGTTCGCGCCTGTAACGCCGTCCTTTATAAAAGAGACCCCCCGGTCCGCGTAGAGAGGTATCTTAAGGCCTACCGGCCCTGCAAAGCCCACAACCGCCCCGGTAGAAGCCTCCGCCTCAGCGTCGCCTGCAAGCTCCACGCTCGCAGCCCCTAAGAGCCTGGCGAACTTCGCCTCGTTGGCCTCGTCGCCGCCGCGAAGAAGCAGAGCGATCAGCCCGCTCTCTCCGTCCTTATGGAATTTATATATAAGGGTCTTTATAAGCCTTGACGGATCTACCTTTAAAAAGCCGCTTACCTCTTCTATCGTCTTCTTTCCCGGTGTCGAGACCCGCTCCAGAGCCGGACTCCCGCCCCTTGCCTTAACGACTTCCGGATTTTCCATCCCCTCGGGTGCGCGTATCTCTGCCTTCTCGGTATTGGCGGCGTAGGCACACGAAGTGCACGAGACGACTGCGTCTTCGCCTGTATCGGCAAGCACCATGAATT
>UOEZ01000004.1_pt1 | contig 42353 bp, 38 predicted proteins | sample 1988331 | NCBI WGS metagenome assembly UOEZ01 (sample SAMEA4712194, study PRJEB27164) | hydrothermal vent metagenome | biome: marine basaltic hydrothermal vent biome; feature: marine hydrothermal vent; material: mineral | place: Pacific Ocean | collected 2011-06-14/2011-07-23 | depth 1689 m
AGCGCTTACCGGCTTGTGGCGGCGCGTGAGGGGATTTTCTGCGAGCCCGCCTCGGCGGCGTCCATCGCCGGTGTGATAAAGATGCGTGAGAGCGGAGTATTAAATGACGGCGATACCGTTGTCTGCACATTGACAGGGCACGGACTTAAAGACCCTGATACGGCTATGAGCGTCTCTGTGCAACCCCTGAAAGTGCCTGCCGATCTGGCAAGGATAGTCGAGGTTATGGAGCTCTGATGAAATATATAATACTTATAGGCGACGGGATGTCGGATAATCCGATAGAGAGGCTTGGCGGTAAGACTACGCTTCAGGCGGCCTGTACCCCGATGATGGACAGGATAGCAATGGGTGGCGAGTTCGGTCTTTTCTCCAGCGTGCCGGAGGGTTATCCGCCCGGCAGCGACGTCGCGAACCTGAGCATTCTCGGCTACGCCCCTGCAAAGTACTATACCGGGCGCGCTCCGCTTGAGGCCGCCAGCATCGGTGTGGAGCTTGCGAAGGGCGACGTGGCCTTCAGGTGTAACCTGGTCACTATCGGCGGGGGTGAAGAAGGCAGGGTTATGGCCGACTATAGCGCCGGCCATATCTCTACCGAAGAAGCAGCGAAGATAATAGCGACCCTTGATAAAGAATTCAAAGCGGACGGCGTGCGTTTCTATACCGGTACCTCGTACCGTCACCTTATGGTCTGGGCCGACGGTAAGAGCAACTATAAGATGACCCCGCCCCACGATATCAGCGATCAGGTGATCGCCCCCGAGCACCTGCCGACCGGCGACGGCGTGGAGATGATAATGCACCTTATGGAGCGTTCGGTCGAGCTCCTGAAAGACCATCCCGTAAACGAGGCCAGGCGCGCGGCCGGTAAGAACACCGCCGACTGCATCTGGCTCTGGGGGCAGGGGCGCGCCCCTCGGATGCCGACCTTTAAGGATAGCTATAATATCAGCGGCGGTATAATATCGGCGGTCGATCTTATGAAGGGGATCGGAATATTTGCGGGCCTTGAGGTCATAGAGGTAGAGGGGGTTACGGGCTATATAGATACCAATTATAAGGGGAAGGCCGAGGCCGCCCTGGATTCCCTTGATAGAAATGACTTTGTCTGCGTCCACGTAGAGGCCCCGGACGAGGCGGGTCATCAGGGAAAACTGGAGGATAAGCTTCAGGCCATTGAGGACTTCGACGCAAAGATCGTCGCTCCGGTCTTTAACGGGGCGGTAGATAAATTCGGAGCGGACGGCTTTAAGCTCATGGTCATCACCGACCACCCGACTCCGGTCGAGCTTAAGACCCACACCTCGGATGCCGTGCCCTTTGCTATATACGGCGGCGGCGAGCCGAGCGGCCTTACATTCAGTGAGGTAGAGGCCCGCAAGAGCAGCAATAAAAAGACCGAGCCGGGTGAGTTCATAAAAGAGTTCCTGTGCGTAGAGCAGGACGCTTCGCCTCTCTGAGGCGTATTCAGGTCTTTCCGGAGAACTTCCTTTTTATATTTACTGGCACTAACCGTCAAAGTTTAGCGGCTGGATAGTAATTATTTTGACTATCCGGCCGAAGGCCTGTTTTTTGTGTTTTATTAACTCCTTGCCGGATTTTCCCCCTTACATCTTTTTTTCTGCAAAACCCTTGAGATCACTAACTTTCTCCAATTGCGGAGCTATGCGCTCCTGTTTTATTGATCTTTACGGGTGAGGGTTTGCTGACGGTCGATTTATTATCGAATTATGGGTCTATTTTTTGTTCAAAATATTGACATGATAGAAGATAATGGCTATACTAGTTACAGTTTGCAATAAGAGGACTTGTTCAGTCAGCTTAAAAATCTGATAGAGGTGGCTATGGAATACAGGGTTTTGATAGTAGAAGATGAAGATTCCGCACGGATTTGCCTCTCTGATATGTTGAAACTTGAAAGCTATGGTGTAAGCAGTGTTGCAAACGGTACGCAGGCCGTTGAGTTTATACAGACCTCTACCCCGCATATAGTCTTGACAGACCTGAGGCTGCCGGATATGAGCGGTATTGAAGTTATAACTCGTATAAAGAAGGCGCTCCCCAACACTATATGTATGGTCATAACCGGCTACGCCTCTGTAGAGAGCGCGGTCGATGCCATGAAGGCCGGGGCCTTTTCCTACCTTAAGAAGCCATTCAGGAGGGAGGAGCTTCTCGTCGCCCTTGCAAAGGCAAAGGAGGTGCTTGCCATCCAGAGTGAGAACGCCTCGCTTCGGCAACGCTTGCAGAACCAGCGTGAGCAGTTTATTCTCGGGGTCAGCCCCGGTATAAATAAGGTCAGGGAGACCATCAAGAAGGTCGCTGATACCGACTCGACCATCCTTATCCTTGGCGAGAGCGGTACCGGCAAAGAACTCGTTGCCAAAGAGCTGCACAGGCAGAGTTCGCGTTACTCAAAGTCCTTTATTCCCATAAACTGCGGCGCAATTCCGGAAGACCTTCTGGAGAGCGAGCTCTTTGGTTATGAAAAGGGGGCCTTTACCGGAGCTATATCCACAAGGATAGGCCGCTTTGAGGCCGCTGACAACGGCACTGTCTTTCTTGACGAAATAGGCGATATGAGCATGGGGCTTCAGGTAAAGATCCTCAGAGTCCTTCAGGAGAGGGAGTTTGAGCGTATCGGCGGCAACAGCACTATAAAGGTAGATATCAGGGTGCTTGCGGCTACCAATCAGGACCTGGAAAAGGCCGTAGAGGAAAAAAGATTCAGAGAAGATCTGTTTTACAGGCTTAATGTCATACCTATATTGCTGCCACCGCTCAGGACAAGGGGCGAGGATATAGCCCTGCTCTGCCGGTACTTCCTCGATGCACTCTCGACCAAAAAGAACAAGGTCCTCAGCAGTATCGCCGCCGACGCCATGGATGCCCTTAATGAGTACGCGTGGCCGGGTAATGTCCGTGAGATGGTAAATATCATGGAAAGGCTTATCGTCCTCAATGATACGGGTACGATAACCCTTGGCGACCTGCCCTCTACTATAGTTAAAAACAAGGCCGAGTTGTCGCTGGAGCCGCCCGCCGAATTCCCCTGCGACGGTCTGGACTTTAATATGGCGGTAGATGACTTTGAAAAAAAGCTGATAAAAAGTGCGCTAAACAGGGCCGACGGCGTCAAAAAGAAGGCGGCAGACTACCTGAACCTCAACAGAACTACACTAATTGAAAAGATGAAGAGAAAGGGGCTGCTTGGTTAAGAGCACCTTCAGTCATTTTCTTGACATGCCTCCGATGCGATAGCGTCATAATCCCAACAATACGAAAGATGCCATAGCTGTCCGGTCTTTAACTCTGTAAGATAAAAAAACTATAAATTTTAATAGTTTGGAGGGTTTATTGCGTCTAATTGTCCTCTCGGCGGCCTGTGTGGCACTTTTGGCACGGATGTTGCAAATAATTCCCGGTAGCAGGAAAAATGACGGATAAAACTTACGTATATAACTAATTATACGCCAAACATACGGTAGACCATGGAAAGAACTTCAGGCATATTCGAGGTGATAAAGCAGCGATGGCAGATCCTTGTCAGTATCGCATCTCTGGCTATGGTCTTTGTCGGCCTTATAGGTCTTATAAACCTGGCGACGGCCGAGTCAAAGAAAGGAGCCTTGCCTGTCCTGACAACCGTAAAATTTGAGGAAAAGAAGAACTTTAATCAGTTGGAGTTGACCTTTGAAGGACGCCCAAGGTTTAGCATGCAGAAGTACAAGGGCAGGTTCTATCTGAAGCTTCGCAATATTAATAACGAACTTTTACCGCCTGCCGCCGCCCCTACCTCACGGCTTAGCCAGTTGCCAACAAAGATAGTGAAAGACAGGCTTGGCACTTTAACCAGTATAGTTGTAGGCGTAAACGGGGACTTTCGCACAGAGATGAGCGCCTATGAAAAGCCCGGTACTCCGTTCAGGATAGTCATTGAGTTCTATCCTGCCAGAGAGCGCGCATCTGTTGCGGTAAAGCCGCAGCCCGATAAAGACGTAGCAGGGATTGAGAAAAAGAAGGTGGTAAAGAGCAAAAAGGTAAAGACCAAAAAAAAGACCGCCAAGGTCAGGGATTTTTGGGAGCAGGAACGGGAGGGTCTGGATAAGGACAAAAAACCCGGAAAGCCGGTAAAGAAGAAGGTCGCAAAAAAGAGCGCTGGAAAAACTACCCACAAGAGGGCTCACACCGCTGTGGTCAAGAAGGTCAAGAAGGTCAGGAAGATCGAGATCGAGAGGGTTGCGTCCGGGGATGAAAACGCCGGCGTTGCCGCTTTTAATAACGGCTGGAGGTGGGAGTATCGAAAAAAAGTGATCTCCGCTATCAGCGACACGCAGTCGGGTATCTATAGCAATGTCTTGCGCGCCCTCGGCGAAAAGCTTGGGTTGGAAGACGGGACAGAGCCTGTGCAGTTGACCGCAGAACTCACAGCGCTTGTCGCAGACTATGAAACCGGTGAGCAGAGCGGTAAGGCCGAGGTGCTCAAGGGTATCATTCCTTTTTTTCAAGGCAGCGGAGATGTCGAGGTAATGGACGCCTTGCTCAGGAAGTACGCCTACACCGGCTTTACGCGGCTTGGCCGTTTTGTGGAGGGCGCGTATTATGAGCAGAAGGGTTTTATTCCGGAGGCCCTGGCCTATTATAATATGACGGTCGTTGGCAGCGAAGACGAGTATCTCCCCGAGCCGTTTACAAACGCGATAATAGCAGAGGCGAACTTCCGTATGGGGGTGGTCTATTTTATGGACTACAGGATGGATGAGGCCGCCGGTTATTTTAAGACGGCCTCGCAGCAGGGAAACAGGTCTGCGCGTAAATGGCTCGCCAATACGCTGCTCGTAAAGGGTCTTACAAAGGACGCCGCCCGTATCTATAGCGAGGTAGACCCCGATGATCCGGTAACGAAGATGAGCCTTGCCGATATCAGCGTCCTTGAAGGGGACTACGATACTGCGCGCGATTACTACAGCGCCCTCTCCGAGGAGTTCTCCGGGGATGCGCTGGTATCGGCTTATTTTATGATAAGGGTCGCCGATACCTACCAGATAGAAGGACGTATCGATGATGCCAATCTCAGGTACAAGGTAGCGAGGGATAACCTCGGTGGTGAGGGGCGCGCCATGGCAAGCCTCGCCATGGCCGAAATACTTATCGGCAGCGATGACCGGGAGGCATACAGAGACGCGCTGCGCTACTACGGCACGGTTGCGGAAGGCAACTATATAGGCACGGAAGAGGCCTACCTGATGTCCGCAAGGCTTCATATGCAGCTTGGCGATAATAGCATGGCAATAGCCCTTTTAGATAAGATGGGCAGGCTTTTCCCTATGGGAGAGCTCCGGTTCGATGCCGACAGGACCAGAGGGGAGATAACCCTTAAGTGGCTCAATAAGCTCGCTTCCATAGGAGACGACGAGGGCTTTGCAAAGGTCTTTCTCACCTATGAGCCCTATATACCTTTTGGTAAAAAATCCGGGGCCTATATCCAGGCAGGCCGCGCTTTTTTAAAGCTGGGTTTTACCACGGACGCCGTAAAGGTCCTCAATAGCCTCGTTAAGATGGGAGATGGCGAGCACCTTGAGGAGGCGATGATCCTGCTTATAAAGGGCTATCTGGCGCAGGAGGATATCGAGTCGGCCGACAGGTTGGCGATGTTCTTTAAGGCGACCTTTCCAGGGACAAGGTTCAAAGAGAGGTATGCCAGGCTCTTGACCGAGATCAACTATAAAAAGGGAGAATACAAAAAAGTCGTAAACTCCGGAGAGGTCAAGAGGCGCGCCGACTGGGATAACAGTGATGAGATGATGGTGGTAGCCTCTTCGTTTTTCAGGCTCGGTAAATACAAAAAGGCCGAAGAACGCTACCGCAGGGCCGCAGAGCTGCTTGCCGAGGCCCAGAAGAATAAAAAACTCGCCGATGCCTGTATGGGGGTTGCGGAGTCTTCGTTCATGCAGGGCAGGTATAAGGAAAGTATCAGGTTCTACAGGTGTGCCGCAGAGCTTTCAAAGTCCGAAGATAAGGACGGCAGCTCTATAGATAGCTCCTGGGCTATGTACCGTCTGGCCGAGAGTAACTTCAGGATGGGCAAGAGCCTTGAGGGTACGGAAGCGCTGGATAGCCTTGAGCGGATCGACCGGAAGATGGCCGAGTGGGGCAAGTATCTTTTTGCGGAAAACGGAAAGTGACCCGGAGGGGGATTATGAATACGGAACTTAAGGAATTCGAACTTAAGGAAGCTGACAAAGAGGTCTTGCTCAATGATGCGTTCGCTCATTTCAAGGCGGCCTCTACCTCGCTTGAACTTCGCTATAAATCTCTGGAAGATCAGGTGGAGAGGCTTAACCAGGAGCTTTCCGAGAAGAGCAAATTCATGGAGCGTACGCGGCGTCTTGTCGCAATGGGCGAGATGGGCGCAAAGATAGCCCATGAGATACGTAACCCGCTGGCCTCTATCGGTATATTTTCAAGTCTTCTGGAAAGAGAGCTTAGCGGGGATAATAAGAAAAGAGAGCTTGCCGGCCACATATCAAAAGGGGTGAAAACACTTGATAATCTTTTGACCAATATGCTTCTCTTTGCCAGAAGTCCTGAGCCCGCTCGCTACAGGATGGATATCAGGAGTGTCCTGGAGGGGACCCTGCTCCTTATAGATGCGCAGAAAGGAGAAAACGTCGTGATCGAGAAGAACTACGCAGGGAGCACCGTGATCAAAGGCGATGAATCCCTGCTCGCCCAGGCCTTCTTTAACCTCCTGATCAATGCCGTTGACGCCGTCGGCGCAGGCGGAGTGGTAAAGGTCTCGACCTGCCTGCATAAGAACGGATCGACCAATATGAAGGTCATTATCGAAGACACCGGAGTCGGCATAACGCAGGAAAATATTGACAGGATCTTCGATCCGTTCTTTACGACCAAGGATCAGGGTACGGGGCTCGGGCTTGCGATAGTCGAGTCGATCATCAAGTCTCACGGCGGTCATCTTGAGGTCGAGTCGTACCCTGCCGGCTCTGGCAAACAGGAGCGCCGCGGTACTACCTTTACCGTCATCCTGCCGGTGGACGACGCGGAGGGGTTATATGAATAGTATTCTTGTCGTCGATGACGAGGTGGCGATGGGAGTTGCCCTTAAAGAAGCGCTGAGCAGAAAGGGCTACTCCGTGGACCTTGCCGTCAACGGCAATGAGGCCCTTGAGCAATTCTCAAAGGGGTCGTACAGCATGGTCATAAGCGATATGCAGATGCCCGGGCAAAGCGGTATGGAGCTCCTGAAAGAGATAAAGAGGAGTTCTCCGCTCACCCCCGTACTGTTGATCACGGCTTACGGCACCGTGGAGAAGGCCGTTGAGGCGATAAAGGAAGGGGCTATAGACTTTATGCTCAAGCCGTTTTCCCTCGATTGTCTTGAGGCCGCTGTTGAGCGCGCCCTTAAGACGGAACTGAACTTCGAGGTCGGCGGCAAAGAGATGCTTACGCGCTCCCATGTTATGAATAAGGCGGTAGCGATGGCAGAGACGGTTGCCGGAAGCGACGCAACCGTTATGCTCTCGGGCGAGAGCGGTACGGGTAAAGAGCTTATGGCCCGCTTTATTCACGCAAAGAGCGAGAGGGCAAGCGGGCCGTTCATCGCTGTTAACTGTGCATCCATCCCGGAGAGCCTTCTGGAGAGCGAGCTCTTCGGCCATGAGAAGGGGGCCTTTACCGGCGCCCTTGCGCAGCGCCAGGGAAAGTTCGAGCAGGCCAACGGAGGCACCATCCTGCTTGACGAGATAAGCGAGATGGACCTTAAGCTACAGGCAAAGCTGTTGCGGGTCATTCAGGAAAGAGAGGTAGAGAGGGTGGGCGGCAAGGAAACGGTAACGCTCGATATACGTATTATAGCCACCACGAACCGCAACCTTGAAGAAGAGGTACTGAGCGGAGGTTTCAGGGAAGACCTTTTTTACAGGCTCAATATCTTCCCTTTACGCCTTCCTTCGCTGCGTGAAAGGACGCAGGACGTTGAGTATCTGGCAAAGCATTTTATGGCGAGTTTTTCTGCAAAATACGCGCGCCAGATCAAAGGCATCAGTGAGGGAGCAATGCAGAGGCTCAAGACCTACGGATGGCCCGGTAATATAAGGGAGTTGGAAAATACCATAGAAAGAGCGGTATTGCTTGCAAGCGGCAGCCTGATAGAGGTAGATCAGCTGGAGCTTAAGACCGGCCGCGGCGCGTCCCCGGCAGTGGGCGCAGGCGTTATACCGGGCGCAGAGGATATAACCATCTCTGAGATGGAGAAGCGGCTTATTATCAAGACACTTGACGGACGCGGCGGCAACAGGACCAGGGCTGCCGAGGCGCTTGGCATATCGGTAAGGACGCTGCGCAATAAGCTGAAAGAGTACGGGTAAAAATTTCCGTTACCCGGAATATTTTTCCGGGGCCGGATTCGGAAGAAAGTGTCACTACGGCGTCATGTTTATGACAATTTTGCCTGAAGGCGAGGGCATACACAGACGGTCAAAGAGAGGAGGCGACAAATGTTCGGCGCATTATTTAACAAGACGTTTGATATACTGGAAAAGACAATGGACGTTACTTATGCCCGTCACAGGGCTATAACCTCCAATGTCGCTAATGCCGAGACGCCCGGATACAGGGCAAAGGACGTAAACTTCGAGGCCGAGCTCAAAAGGCAACTCGGAGGCGTCGACTCCGGGGTTAGCGTAGTGAGGACGAATGCCGGCCATATCGGCACGGGCCGGGCCGGGTCTTTACCCGTTCAGGTGATAGACAGCCCCTCCGGTGCGCCCGGACTCGACGGCAATACCGTAAACCTTGAAACCGAGATGGTCAGGTTATCCGAAAATACCCTGCGCTACGAGATATCGGCAAAGCTTATGAAGAAGAAGTTCCAGGGGCTTATGAACGCCATAAAGGGGAGGTAGGCAGTTATGATCTTTGATGCCTTTGCAGTGACGGCAAGCGGAATGACCGCTCAGAGACTCAGGATGAACACCATAGCCAGCAATCTGGCCAACGTTAATACCACAAGGACGGCAGAGGGCGGGCCGTACAGGAGAAAGGACGTAGTCTTTACCTCCAGCCCGCTTGATTTCTCGGATGTCCTTAATTCTTCGGGAGATAAGCGTTTTACCCGGGGCGTGCGGATATCGAGCATTATAGAGGATCCTCGTCCCTTTAATATGGTCTACGACCCGTCTCATCCGGACTCGGACAGCAAGGGATACGTTGCGTTTCCCAATGTAAATACCGCAGAAGAGATGGTCAATATGATAAGCGCCGCCAGGAGTTACGAGGCGAATGTTAATGCCTTCAAGGCGAGTAAATCCATGATAACAAAGGCTCTCGATATATCGAGCTGATAGGCGGCTGAACAGGAGGATGAGATGGTCGATCAGATAAGAGATGTGGTCAGTATAAATACAGAGGCGATGAAGGAGCTTCAGAAAAGCACTCAGCCTGTCGGCGAGGCATTTGGCGCAGTCCTTAAGGACTCGATCCAGCAGGTCAACAAGATGCAGATGGACGCGACCAAGGCCATTGAGGGGCTGGCTGAGGGCAAGGTGGAAAATGTCCACGCGGCCATGATAGCTATGGAGAAGGCAAGTATCTCCTTTAACCTGATGGTTGAGGTCAAGAACAGGCTCCTCTCCGCCTACGAAGAGATGATGAGGATGCAGGTATAAACCATGGCGGAAGAAAAGGTTCTCGATAAGATGAAGGGTGCGAACCCCACCAGGCTCATTGTTTACGGAGTCATACTCGCGCTGGTTATAGCCTCGCTGGTGGCCCTGGTAATGTGGAGTCAGAAGCCCGAGTACAGGACACTCTTCGCAGGCCTCTCCGATGAGGACATCAGCGCCGTTATTGAGAAGCTGGATTCGCGTAAGGTTCCGTATAAAGTACTGGGAGGGGCCGTCAAGGTGCCGGACAACCTTCTCTACGAGACGCGTATAGCGCTTGCAGGGGAGGGGCTTCCGCGCGGCGGCTCCGTAGGCTTCGAGATATTCGACGAGTCCAGTTTCGGTGTGACCCAGTTCGTACAGAAGATAAATTATATGCGCGCCATGCAGGGGGAGCTTGCAAGGACTATCAGTCAGATACAGGCTGTAGAGGGGGCACGGGTGCATCTTTCCGTGCCGGAGAAGGGCGTTTTTCTCGACGATATAGAGAAGGGCAGGGCCTCTATAGTTCTGAAGCTCAGGGGCGGCGGCACTTTGACCCCTATGCAGGTGCAAGGCATTGTCTACCTGACGGCAAGCGCTGTTGACGGGCTTGCACCGGAAGACGTCACGGTGGTGGATACCACAGGGCGCATGTGGACCAATGCATCCGATGAGTCGGACGTCCCGATGGGGTTGACGGCGGCTCAGTTCGAGTATAAGCGCGGCCTTGAAAAAGACATGGAACAGCGTATCCAGACGATGCTTGAAAAGACCATAGGGGTCGGGAAGGTCGTGGCCCGCGTCTCTACCGACATGGTAACGACCCATGTGGAGAGGACCGAAGAGACCTATGACCCGGACGGTCAGGTCGTCAGGAGCGAGCACCGCACTAAAGAGAAGATGACCGGCGGCGCGCAGTCAAGCGGCGTCCCTGGGGTCTTATCCAACGTCCCGGGCGGCAGCGGCGCGCAGTCCGGCGGCTCTGCCGGCTTCAGCCAGAAGCAGGACGAGGTCATAAATTATGAGATAAGTAAGGTTATAAGCCGTGTTGTCGAGCCGATAGGGAAGATAGAGAAGATGAGCGTATCGGTGCTGGTAGACGGCAATTATGAAGAGGTGGTCGGAGAGCTCCCCGCCGACGCTCCCGAGGGCGCCGAGCCCCCGGTTACCATGAAATATGTTGCCAGAAACAGCGACGAGCTACAGCGCCTTGAGGGCGTGATAAAGGGCATTGTAGGCTTTTCAGAGGCCCGCGGCGATACCTTAACCATTGAGAGCGTACCCTTTAAGTCCTCTTCCATGGTAGATGCCGGCGGCGCTATGGTCGCGTCAGATTCTATAATTCCGGCCTTTATCGCACCCTATATCAACACTATCATCAAGAGCGGCGTATCTGGGATTATAGCTCTATTTGTGATATTATTTATATTAAAGCCTGTTGTAAAGAGGCTCACAGAGGAGACCAGGGCGCTCAGCACTATCGATAAAATAGGCGCTTCCGCGGCTATGATGCCGGCAGGAGAAGAAGGCACGCCTGAGTATGAAAAACAGAAGGCAGAGAGCCTGAGCGAGACCGAGCGAATAAAGGATGCCGTCAGGCAGAATCCCCGTCAGGCGGCGATGATATTAAAGGGATGGATACAGGATAACAAATAATGGCTAAAGCTGTAAAAGAGGCGGCAGTTCCCCCACAGTCCTATGTAGACAAGTCTATCAAGGGAATGGATAAGGCCGCGATACTGATGATGCTGGTCGGCGAGGATCTGGCTGCAAGCGTCATGAAGCACCTGCCCACTACCGACGTCCAGTACCTGGCAAAGAAGATCATTAACACAGGGGATGTAGCCCTGGATAAGGTAAATAGCGTACGCAGGGAATTCTCCGATACTATGGGCGAGAGCGGGCTCTTTGTCGAGGGAAATGCTTTTGCAAGGGACACCCTTATAAAGGCCGTTGGCGACGATGCGGCCGAAGAGATAATATCCCTTCTCAACAGAGACGTCAAGAGAGGCGGTTTCGCAACGCTCAGCCTTATGGACCCCAATGTCGTCGCCAGGGTACTGAAGGAAGAACATCCGCAGATAATAGCGCTTGCGCTCTCTTACCTGGACTCTGACCATGCCGCGCAGATACTTACCTACCTCCCCGAGAGGCTCAGAGGCGAGGTTATTTTAAGGGTTGCGACCCTTGAGAGGGTGCCGGCCGGTGTCGTGGAGGAGCTCGACGCCTTTATAGAGGGGCAGATAAAGGAATCCGGGGTGACAAAGGGCAAGGCCGTTGAAGGGACAAAGGTCGCCGCCGAGATACTTAATAGATTGGAGAGCAGCGATGAGCGCAGTATTATGGAGGCCGTTGAGAAGGCAAGCGGCGACCTGGCAAACGAGATACAGGAGAAGATGTTCGTATTTGTAGACTTTATGGATGTCGACGACAGGGGTATGCAGGAGCTCTTGAAGAGTGTCAGCTCGGAGATACTCACTCTCGCGCTCAAGGGAGCCGACGACGAACTCAAGGCCAAGTTCTTCGACAATATGTCGGCGCGTGCCGCTACCATGCTTCAGGAGGATATTGAGGCCAAGGGGCCGGTCAAGCTCAGTGAGGTCGAGAAGGGGCAACAGGAGATCATCAAGCTTGCCAAGAAGCTTGAGCAGGAAGGAAAGCTCATGCGCGGGGGCGGGGGCGGGGGCGGTGATATAGTTGTCTAAGATCTTTAAAGCGGCAAAGGATAAAGAGGGGGTAAAGGCTCCCTTTATCCTCGATAGCGACGCCCTCAGAGGGATGGCAGGGCTTGAGAGCATTGAGCAGGAAAGGCGTAAATCGCTGGAGATGCGGCGCAGGCTGGAGCTTCGCTCCCAGGCCGTGGAGCGCGAGTCGTACGAGAGGGGTTTCGCCGCCGGTGAAAAGGCCGGTTTTGAGCTTGGCAGGCAGAAGGCCGAGGGGCTTTTTAATAAGATAGGAGAGATGATAGAGGAGCTGAGCTCTTTAAAAGAGACGGCCTTTAAAGACCTTGAAGGTGAGATAATAGAGCTGACGCTGGCACTGGCCGATAAGATAGCCAGCCGCGAGATAGATGCCGACGACGAGGCCGTTATCTCGAATATAAAGAGGGCCATGCAGGTAGCCTCTACCACAGGGGATATTATAGTAAAGGTCAATCCCCGGGACAGGGACGTGCTCTTTAAGTATAAGGAAGACCTGGCAAGGTACGGGGTCGGCGTCGAGGGCGTGCGCATAGAGACCGACGACTCGGTGGCGAGGGGGGGGTGTTTCCTGGAGACCAGCTACGGGGTCGTTGACGCCACCGTGCACGGCATAATCGGTGAGCTTAAGGAGAAGCTGGACGATGAGCTTTGATCTGGGCGCTAACCTCAGAAGGCGCAGCAGGGATATAAAGGCCTTTAATCCGGTCAAGGTTACGGGGATCGTGACCAGGGTGGTGGGGCTTGTTATGGAGGGGATAGGCCCTCTTACCTCTGTCGGCGAGATCTGCCTTGTATTTCCTAAAGAGGGTGAGGACAGCGTGGTAGAGCCTATAGAGAGCGAGGTCGTCGGTTTTACGGGTGATAAGATACTCCTTATGCCCCTTGGCGATGTGCGCGGTATAGGGCCGGGCAGTAAGTTCGTTATAAAAAAGAAAGGGGTCGGCGCCAAGGTCGGCGAGCAGCTGCTGGGGCGCACCCTTGACGGGCTGGGCGAGCCGATAGACAGGCTCGGCCCGGTCGGCTTCGCCGCCGAGTACCCGCTCTACGCAAAGCCTCCGAACCCGCTCGATAGAAGGCGTATAACCGAGCCTCTCGATGTATCCATCAAGACGATAAACGGCCTCCTTACCGTTGGCAAGGGGCAGAGAATAGGGATATTTGCTGGAAGCGGGGTCGGTAAGAGCGTGTTGCTCGGCATGATGGCAAAGGGGACCGAGGCCGATGTAAACGTCATAGCGCTTGTCGGCGAGAGAGGGCGTGAGGTAAAGGAGTTTATAGAGAAGGATCTCGGCCCTGAGGGGCTTGCGCGCTCCGTCGTTATAGTAGCCACCTCGGATCAGCCCCCGCTTATAAGGATGAGGGCGGCCTTCCTGGCGACTACGATCTCAGAGTACTTTAGAGATGCCGGTAAGAACGTCCTCCTGGTCATGGATTCTCTTACGCGTTTTGCCAGCGCGCAGAGAGAGGTCGGGCTTGCGACCGGCGAGCCGCCGGCGACCAAAGGCTATCCCCCCTCTGTCTTTGCCCTCTTGCCAAAGCTGCTGGAGAGGGCGGGGAACTCGGCGTCCGAGGGCTCGATAACGGCCTTTTATACGATACTTGCCGAGGGCGACGACGTAAACGATCCTATCGCCGATGCCGTGCGTGCCATACTTGACGGCCATATTATCCTTACCAGAGACCTTGCCAGCCAGGGCCATTACCCGGCGATCGACGTCCTCTCAAGTGTGAGCCGTGTAATGATAGACGTAACGAGCCAGGCCCATCGCAAGGCCGCAACCGAGATAAGAGCGGTTATGGCCACCTATAAAAAGGCCTATGACCTGATCAGTATCGGGGCGTATAAGAAGGGCAGCGACGCGAAGATAGACCGGGCCATCAAGCTCAATGACATGATAATCCACTTCCTCCGCCAGGATATAGGCGAGGGCGTAAGTTTCAGCGATACCGTGGAGAGATTGACCCAGGTCGCTGCTTTATAAAATCGTGGAAAGGTAGTATTCAGAGATGAAAAAATTCAACTTCAAATTAGAACCTCTCCTTGAGTACAGGCAGCGTCTGGAGGATATCCTCAGAAAAGACCTGGCCGAGGCCGGCAGGCTTCTCGACGTGGAGGAGGGTAAACTTAAGAGCTTGAAGGTAACGCACCGCGACTCCATAACCGAGGTTGAGAGGCTTAAGGGGGAAGATAATAACACCGAAGAACTTAAGCTGTATTATAACTACCTTGTGGGGCTTAAGGGCTATATGGAAGAGCAGTCCCTGATGGTGGCAAGGAGCAGGGAGGTCTATGAAGGCCAGCGTCAGAAGCTTGTGGAGTCTGCCAGGGAGAGAAGGAGCGTCGAGCTTGTCAAGGAGCGTGCCCAGAGGCTGCACGAGACCGAAGAAAACAGGGAAGATCAGAAGATAACCGATGATATAGGGTCGTCCAGATTTATAAGAGGGGCTATAATTGAAAAGAGTTAGGCTTCTAACGATAGTCTTTATACTTAAGATAGTGGTATTCGCTCTCTGGTTTGCCATGAGCTTTGATTTCTCCGGGTCTGGAATTGTCTATGCCGAACAGCCTGTGATAGGGGATGTCGTTGTGACCGACGGCGTGAAGGTCGTTGATATCGAGGGCGGTGAAGTTTCCGTGGATGATAGCGGAGGGATAGAGGTAAGTACCGACAGCCTTGTTACTGAGACCGAGCGCAGTATGCTTAAGGCGATGAAGCGCAGGGAGAACGAGCTGAATGACAGGGAAGAGGACCTTAAAAAATATGAGCGAAGACTTACGCTTATAAACGACGAGCTGGACCTTCGCATGAAGGAGCTTAAGGCTACCAAGAGCGTCGTCGATAAGGCGATGGCCAGGCTCAAGAGCGCGGAGAAGATGCGCACTCAGAGGATCGTTAAGATATACGAGTCAATGGCCCCGGAAGAGGCCGCGGCAAGGATGGAGAAGCTTGACGAGAAGACGGCCGTGATGATCTTATCGAGGATGAAAGAGAAAAAGGCCGGCTCCGTGCTCGGGTTGGTATCAATAAAGAAGGCCGTTAAATTCAGCCAGATGATGAATAAACCCCTTATAAATAAAAAGAAGAGGCGTTGATGCCGGACGCGCCTTTCCCCGCTTTCGCGGACTTGTCCCTTTAAAATAACAAGCCCTTATAATTCCTTTATATCCAACCAATAAACAGGTCTTTGGCGCAGGGTGTTTCGAGCCGCCGTGATCGCCCTGCCTCTGCTTTTCGACTGCAAAAATTACCTTGAAGGAAAATAATACCTCCCTAAAACTTCCACCTTCCTCAATAAGGCGCTGTCCTTAAACTATATAAGATATTGATTTAAAAGGTTTTTATTGGTTTCTTTGAGGCTGGCACGCAAGTTGCATTACTATAGCGTGCGGGAAGAGTGAAATTAACGGAGCCGCTTGTTTATGGGTAATATCTTTACGACAAACAGTTCGGCAGAGCGTTTTTTCGGGGCGCAGCAGAGGGCCTCGGCGCGAACCTTTGAGCCTGGCGCCAGAGGTGCAGAGAGGGGCGCATCCGTCTTTGGCGGCACTTCTAATGCAGAGTTCTTTAAGGCAAGGGCGGATGCCAGGGCGCTGGAAAGGGCCGGGGATAACAACACACTGCGCTCGCCTGCGATAGAGGACTCCCCGAAGATAGTCTCTGAGAGACCTGCAAAAGTCTCCGAGAGACCCGCAAAAGTCTCTGAGAGACCTGCAAAGGCCTCAGAGAGACCTGCAAAGGCCTCTAGCCCTGCCGGTGACTCTGCTTATGCTGCCAATGCCTATGAAAGCCCTTCGGGCGCTGCGGAGCTCTCTACTCATACCAGAGCGGCTGGTGAAGAAAGCCGTATTGAAAATATAGAAGATAGCAACGAGGGCGCGGATGGTTCTGCCTCCCGTGCCGGCGAGAAGGGGCGTATTGAAAAGGCAGTTCTACCCGGTGGTAGTTTGCAGAGCGGTGAAAGCCTCTCTGAGCTTGCAAAGTCAATACAGCCGGGCGCTACAGAGCCGGGGCCTTTGATCGCCGGGCAGAACCGGAGCGGAACGGGTAAAAAGGTGGATGTCTCGCCGGGTAAAGCCGCCGGTGCCTACGAGACCGTAGCCGCTGCTTTAGATAATAAAGGCGCGGCGGTTCTGAGTGGTGCGGTGTCGGGTGAGTCGGCGGATACTGTTAATGCAAATGGCGGCGTTTATACCTCGGAGAGTGCCGGAGAGGGCGCGCAGGGCGTTATTGACGCAGGTGCAGTGCCTGTGGAGGGCGCCGCTCTCACGCAGGCTGGAGCGGGCGAGCCAGAGACTGATGCCGGAATTTTAGAAGATAAAGCGGGCGCAGGGCGTAGCGAAAAGAGCGGCGCCCCGGGCGGCGTGGGTAACGGAGCGCAGGAGGCGGGCAAGGGGGCAAATGCGCCCTCTGCGCCCTCTGCCGCAGGCGTGACCTCCCTTCAAGCCGCATACGTAGAGGGTCGTACCGGTGAAGAGGGCGCGGGGAAGAAAGACGGCGAGGGGCAGGTAACTAAAAAGACCTCGAAGCCGTCATCAAAAAATACCGCTTCGCAAAGGGTGGCGCCTCCGGGCGGCGAGCAGGCGGATATACCGGTCGAAGAACTTGAGTCCGGCCCGGGCGAGGTTGCGGATAGCGCGAAGCTTGTAGAGGCCGTGAAAGGGAAAGAAGAGAAGGGGGCAGTACCGGGTTTTACAAAGGTTCACGGCGCCGGCGCCGCTAAGCCCGATGCCGCGGTAGTGAAGAACGACGGCAAGGCAGAGGGCATGGTTCAGGCTAAAGATCTCAATACGGGCGTCGAGTCGGCAAAGAAGACGGCCGCCGCTCCCAAGGCCTTTACTAATTTCGGAAAGTTGCAGGAAGGTGTCTTTAGCGCGGTCGACAGGGGGGTAAGGTTAAGCCTTGCCAGCGGCGGGCAGGACGCAAAGCTGACGCTGCGCCCCGAGAGCCTTGGCGAGCTGCGTATTAAATTATCAATAGGTGAAGACGGTCAGGTGCAGTCGAAGATAATGGTCGATAACGCGACGGTAAAGGGCATACTTAATAATGACGCGGCAAGGCTTAAGGGCATATTCAGTGAGCAGGGTCTTGACCTTGAGAGTTACTCGGTCGAGGTCGGCAGCGGATGGTCCGGTCAGAGCGCCGGGGGCGATGGTTCCGGCTCCGATCTTAACGGCAGGAGAGTGCACAGGGCCTATAGCAAAGGCTTCGGCGGCGCTATGGAGATGGATACTTTTTTAATGGCAGAGCGCGCATACGGGGCGGCCGGCGGCGGTCTCGATCTTTTTGCATAATAAAATCAATTAATCCAGGATTGGAGGTCTGTTATGAATGCGGGTGATATAAATGCGGCGACAGGGGTTAGTGAGCTCTCTGCTTCTCCGGTACAAAAGGAGGTAGGGAAGGAGGCTTTTTTGAAATTGCTTGTGGCGCAGATGGAGTATCAGGATCCGCTGGATCCGACCGATAATACGGAGTTTGTCGCTCAGCTCGCCCAGTTCAGCTCGCTTGAGGCAATGCAGAATATGCAGGCTGATATAGGAGACCTCTCGGGCAATATGAACGCGCTCAGGCAGCAGTCGAGCTCGGACCTAGTCGGAAGGGTGGTTACCGTAGAGGGTTCGGTCTTTAATTATAACGGGAACCCTGTTCCGCTCGCCTACGACCTGGACGGCTCGGCAAGCGATGTGAAGGTGAATATATATAACTCCAGCGGCAAACTGATCAGGACGATTCAGGGGCAGGCAGGGCCGGACGGAGAGTATACGATGTTCTGGGACGGTATGGACGCGGAAGGGGCACCGGCTGGCGAGGGTCAGTACAGTGTCGGCGTCTCGGCCGTCGATGCCAATGGAAATGACGTAGGGGTAACCACCTACATAAGCGATATAGTCTCAAGCGTGATCTTTAAGGACGGAGAGTCCTTCCTGAACGTCGGAGCCTCGCTTGTCTCTATAGATAAGATAAAGGGAATTTACTAAAAACCACCGGCTGCCCGGAGCGAAATCCGGCATGGCCGGAGCTAAAGCCGTGCAGACCAGAGCGAAAGTCGGACAGACCGGTGATAAGCCGGCATGGCCGTCAAGAAAACCGGCATAGCCGGCACGACTAAAGGGGGTACTTCAGATGCAGACATCACTATACACAGGAATAAGCGGACTTAATGCCAACCTATCGGCCCTCTCTGTTATAGGTAATAACGTCGCCAATATCAATACCAATGGCTTTAAGAGCAGCAGGGTGTTGTTCGAGGACGTTATGAGCCAGAGCGCTTCCGGGGGCAGTGAGATAGGGCTCGGCGTTAATCTGTCGAGCACGCAGAGGATCTTCTCTCAGGGTGCCTTTGAGACAACGGCCTCAGGGCTTGATCTTGCGATAAGCGGCAATGGTTTCTTTACGCTCGCCGATGATTCGGGTACTTTTTATTCAAGGGCCGGGGCCTTCAGGCTGGACAAGGACGGCTACATGGTAAACCCCAGCGACCTCAAGGCGCAGGGTTATATGGCCAATGCCTCGGGGGTACTGGGTAATACGATCGGTGATCTCCAGATATCAAACTCGGCTATCGCCCCTAGCGCGACGACAACGGTCGATACCGCTGCCAACCTTAACTCTAATGCCCTGGTAACGGGCTACGTCTTTACCTCTGCGAACTCGGATATTTACTTTAATGACGGCTCCAACCGTACCGCCAACCTTATAACCGACGGCGGGCTTACCTCGGGGACGGCCTATACCGGGGCCGAGGTCGCCACTGCCATAAAGAATGCGATGGAGGGCACCAACGGCGGCGCCGATACTTATACCGTGAGCTACGCCGCCCAGACCGGGCTATTTACCATAGCCAATGACACCGGCAATTCCAATGCCATAACTATCAGCTGGGAGAACTCAATTACAACGGCGGAGGTGCTCCTTGGTTTTGACGCGACAACCAGCGGCTCGATTGCGGCTGGGAGCTCTGACGTAAGCGATAATGCCGGAGGGGACTTTACGCTTGCCAGCGCCTCGGATACAAGCAACTTCTCGGTGCCCATGACCGTCTATGATTCGCTCGGCAATGAGCACATCCTGACGGCCTATTTCAGAAAGGATAGCCTGGGAAGCACCGGTAACGTCTGGGACTGGTATGCAGTCGTCGATGCGGCAGATACTACCTCAGGCTCTACCGAGCTTCAGGCGAACGGTACGCTTACCTTTAATACGACCGGCGCGCTCTTCAGTGACTCTTCCATAACCTATCCGACCGGCGGCTTTGATTTCGTAGGCGGTGGCGCGCAGAACCAGACGATAGACTTTGACTTTGGAACATCTACCTCTGCCGGCGGAACAGGCAAGGACGGGGTCACTCAGTACGGTACGGACTCCGGGGTAAGCGCTCTTTCTCAAGACGGCTATACCGCGGGTTCTCTACAGAGGATAAGCGTTAACTCGGAAGGGCTGATCGAGGGTGTCTTCTCAAACGGCAGGACGCGTACCCTGGCACAGATGATCCTCGCTACCTTCCAGAGCCAGGAAGGACTTGTCGGTATCGGCAGGACCCTTTACAGGTCTACCGTCGATTCCGGCCCGGCCCTGCTCGGTAATCCGGGCAGCTCCGGCAAGGGCCTGATCCAGTCAAGTACCCTGGAGCTTGCAAACGTCGATCTTGCCTCGGAGTTTATCAGTATGATCACCTCCCAGAGAGGCTTCCAGGCAAACTCAAGGATCATTACCACGACCGATGATATCCTTGCTGAGCTTGTTAACCTCAAGAGGTAATAGTTAAGTTAATAAGTTGGTCCTTCCGGCAGGCGGGGCGTGCCCTTGGGCACGCCCCGCCTTAACTTATTGATGCATATAAGATTTTAACTCTGCCTCTTTGATCTGATGTTATCCTTCTTATAATTGTCATAAATATGACGCCGACCTGTTCAATCCTTTGACTGACCAGGTCCTGCTTCTCCCTCCGCGCGTATTACATTATATATAATATTTAATGAAATTAAATAGTTATAAGGTTTTCAATCTTTTGACATTATAGCCTTTTATAATGGCATGACTATTGCATTACAAACTTACAGAGAAAAGTTGTTGAAATGGCCGGCTAAGGGCGACAGGGTGTGTCTTAGACCGCCGGTTACCGCTCTTAGACTGTAGGAGGATATGCCAGATGGCTAAAGATGAAGACGTAAAGAAGGACAAAAAGGCTGAAGAGGGCGGCGAAGAGGAAGGCGAGGCGCCCAAGAAGGGAGGTAAGTTCTCTCCGAAGGCCTTATTGGCCAATAAGAAAAAACTTATAATGATCGTTGCCCCTGTGATCCTTGTAATTATACTGGGGGCTGTGGGTTATACGTTATTTCTTAAGCCTGCGCCTGAACCCGAAGCGCCGGCTGCGGCGGATGCAAAGGCCGCCGAACCGAAAAGCGCAGAAGCGGAAAAGGCCGCCGATAAGGACGGCGCAGCCGCTCATGAGGATAAGGGGGCAAGCGATGTGCAGGACGGCGGCGATGCCTTCTTTGGAGGTAAGGCCAAGATCTTTGAGATGAAGCCTTTTGTTGTGAACCTTCAGGATAATTCAGGGACGAGATACCTTAAACTTACCATCGGCATTGAACTGGACTCAACCGATACAAAGAAGATACTTAAAAGTATGAGACCCAAGGTGAGAAATTCTCTGATAATCCTTCTGAGCAGCAAGAGTTATACAGAGATAGGCTCTATCCAGGGCAAGTACAAGCTGCGCGATGAGATCGTCGAGAGGATAAACCATATTCTCAACGGCGATAAAGTAAAGACGGTCTATTTTATTGAGTTCGTTGTGCAGTAAGTGATGCGGCAGTAAAATCATACCGCCTGAAGCGCCATGACGGGTCTTTGGCGGCCTTTCCAAACATAGAGAGTCAAAATGGCAGAACAATTATTATCACAGAATGAGGTCGATGCCCTTCTCAAGGGGGTCTCCGGAGGCGATATAAAGGTCGCTGATAAGGAGGAGGCGCCGGTTAGTGCGGACGGTATACAGAACTATGATTTTACCAGTTATAGCAGGATCATTCGAGGGCGTATGCCGGCCTTTGAGATGGTCATTGACCGTTTTTGCAGACAGGCCCGCGGCACTATAACGGATATGCTTGATAAGGTCGTGGACATTACCGCCGAGAAGGCGCAGCTTGTCCGTTTCGGAGATTTCCTCAAGAACTTGCCTCTGCCCTCCAGTATGAATATCTTTCATCTCGACCCACTCAGGGGTAGCGGCATGCTTGCTATCAATCCGAACCTGGTCTTTCAGATCGTGGCTAATTATTTCGGCGGGGATACCAGGTTCGAGTTCAGGGTCGAGGGTAAGGAGTTTACCTCTATTGAGCAGATGGTCATTAAAAAGTTCGTTAGTATCATCTTTGAAGACCTCAATCAGGTCTGGAAGCCCGTCCATGAGGTTAATTTTACGATCACCGGCACGGAGACAAATCCGCAGTTCGTAAATATTATGAGCACATCCGAGGTTATTGTCCTTGTTCAGTTCAATATTGAGGTCGAGGGCAAGACCAATAATTTCTTTCTCTGCATACCGTACTTCACGCTTGAGCCTATAAAGGAAAAGCTCTACGGCGGGTACAGGGAAGATATGAAGGAGATAGATACCAAGTGGAAGGATATGCTCAAGGAGCAGGCAATGGAGCTTACCCTCGGCGCCAGCGTTAATATCGGGCAGACCGATATTACCCTTGGCGAGGTGCTTAACCTTAGCGAGGGCGATGTTATACAGCTCGACTGTAGCGTTAAGGAACCACTGGTCATGGAGATAGAGGGTATACCCAAGCTTAACTGTATCGCAGGCAAGTCCGGCAGGAATTATGCGGTACAGATCACCGGAAAAATTAATTAAAGGGGGCTGTTATGGCTGAAGATGAGAATAAGGACGCAACGCCTGAGGAAGAGGGGGTAGAGGAAGGCGCTGCGCAGGGGAGTGAAGAGGGTGCGCCGGATGGCGAGGCCGCTGCGCAGCCGTCTGAGACAGAACCGTCTGAGACAGAACCTGGCGGGACTGAACCGTCCGAGACTGAACCGGCCGAGGCGGGATCTGCCGGGACTGAACCGGCCGAGGACGAAGAGATGGACGAGGCCACAAAGGCATTTCTTGAGGCCGGCAAGGCTGATGAAGCGGCCAAGGCTGCTGCCGCAGCCGCGGCCGCAGGCGAAGCCGCCCCTGCCGCCGACGAAGAGATGGACGAGGCTACAAAGGCATTTCTTGAGGCCGGCAAGGTCGATGAAGCGGCCAAGGCTGCTGCCGCAGCCCCTGCTGAAAAGCCCGAGGCGGATGTCCAGCCGGTGGCCTTTTCGAATCTGAGCGGGCAGGGTGTCGGCAACATCGCCAACATGGATATGATACTGGATATTCCGGTGACCGTATCCGTAGAGCTGGGTAAGACCAGGATACTTATAAATGAGCTACTCTCGCTCGGGCAGGGTTCGGTGGTGGAGCTTAATAAGCTTGCCGGCGAGCCTATGGAGATCATGGTCAATGGCAAGCTGCTCGCCCGCGGCGAGGTCGTTGTCGTCAATGAGAAGTTCGGAGTGAGACTTACCGATATTATTAGCGTGACAGATAGGATAAGTCAGCTGGGATGACGGAATCCTACGCATATCAGATGGCAAAGATGCTCCTTGCTCTCGCCATTGTCCTTGTGCTCTTTGGCGCAGCAGCTTACTTCTTCAAGCGCTACGTCTTTGGAAGGGGGCGAGGCCTTGGAAGGTTCGGCGGCTCGAATGTGCCGGTCAAGGTGCTTAGCCGCAACTACATAGAGTCCCGCAAAAATATCGCTATCGTTGATGTCGCAGGAGAGATCCTTGTCCTGGGTATAACCCCGTCTTCAATAACTTTCCTTACCAAACTGGAAGAGCCCGAGGCCATAGAGGCAGCAAGGAATACGGGCAGGCGCAGCTCCGGCTCTTTTATAGATATATTTCAGGAGAAATTAGGGGCAAAGAAGAGATCCAATAAGGATAAGGGATAATAATCGGGTATGAAGAAAGCCATCTTTTACATAGTGCTGTTTGCGATGATCCTTCTACCCGCAACCGGTATCGCCGCTGACGGCGACCTTATCCCCGGGCTTAGCATCTCCATAGGGAACGGCGCAGAGGGCGGCACGTCAACGGCAATTCAGATCGTCATTCTCTTGACAGTCCTCTCGCTCGTACCGTCTATACTTATAATGATGACCTCTTTTACAAGGCTTATTATCGTCTTTGCGCTCTTGCGTCAGGCCGTAGGCGTCCAATACGCGCCGCCAAACCAGGTCGTTGTGGGAATGGCGTTATTTCTTACTTTTTTTATAATGTTTCCAACCTTTAAGACCATGAACGAGCAGGCATTCGGTCCTTACCGGGACGGTGATATCTCCCAGAGCTCGGCCCTTGCAAAGGCCAGCGAACCGCTAAAGGCCTTTATGCTTAAGAATGTGCGCAAGAAGGATCTCAGGCTCTTTATGGACATTACCGGCGAGAAAAAAATAGAGAACAAAGAGGCCGTGCCTTTTCACGTCCTTGTGCCGGCCTTTGTTACCAGCGAGCTCAAGACGGCCTTTCAGATAGGCTTTCTCATCTACCTGCCCTTTCTAGTTATAGATATGGTCGTGGCGAGCGTGCTTATGAGTATGGGGATGATGATGCTGCCGCCAGTTATGATATCGCTGCCCTTTAAGCTCATGCTCTTTGTCCTTGCAGACGGATGGTATTTACTTGTAGGCTCCCTGGTCAGATCTTTCGGCTAGGACGTGTTTGTGAACCCTTAAACCTTGAGGTACCTGTTATGACCCCTGAATTGGTTATATCCATTGGAAAGACCACTATTGATATGGCCCTGACCCTGAGCGTGCCGATACTTTTATGCGGCATGGCGGTAGGCCTTACAGTCAGTATTTTTCAGGCTGTGACGCAGATCCAGGAGATAACCCTTACGTTCGTGCCAAAGATAATAGCGGTTTTCCTGGCGTTGCTTATCTTTTCCTCCTGGATGATAGAGATGATGGTGCAGTACACAACGAACTTGTTTGTGAATATACCAAATTATATCAGGTAGCGGCCAATGGAGTATATAGAGCATATATTAGCCAACTCGTCGACCTTCCTCTTTGTCTTTGTGAGGACGACCTCCATTGTATTGCTCGCCCCTGTCTTTGGCACCTCGACGATACCGCTGCGCGTGAAGCTCGGCCTGATAGTGCTTTTAAGTGGTGTTCTCTTCCCTCTGATAGCGCCTGTTCCTATGCCGCAGGACTTGCTAGGGCTTACTTTAGGGATCGGCGCGGAGGTATCCATAGGGGCTGTAATAGGGCTGTCCACAAGGTTTGTATTCGCCTCTTTCGAGTTCGCCGGACAGGTAGTCGGTTTTCAGATGGGGCTCGGAATGGCAAATGTCTACGACCCTATCAATAGCGCCCAGATAACAGTGCTCGGCAAACTTATGAGTATTATTAGCATGCTTGTCTTCTTATCGATTAACGGGCATATCATGGTAATAGCCGCCCTTAAAAAAAGTTTTACCGTGATACCCCCTTACGGCTTTCACCTCTCCGGTACCCTTATGGAGCAGATACTTGATATGTCCAAAGGGGTCTTTATTACGGGAGCGAAGATAGCCGCCCCTGTCATGGGCACGCTGCTTCTTGTCAATATAGGCCTGGGCGTCGGGGCAAGAGCCGTACCGGCGCTTAATATGTTCGTTATTGGTTTTGCCATAGCAATAATAATCGGTTTTATGGTTATTGGTCTGTCGATCGGGTTTTATCAGTCGGCGATGGTACATGATTTTCAGAATATGTGGTGGAAGATCTTTAAGATGCTAGAGGTTATGTGAGATGGCCGATGACGGGATGGAGAAAAGTGAAGAACCTACCTCGCGAAAACTTGAGGAGGCTACTGAACAGGGCAATGTCCCCGATAGCAAAGAGATGGGGACCTTCTTCGCTATCCTCGCCGCCCTTGTTCTGCTCTATTTCTTCGGTAACTGGATGTTTATCGGTATGGGTAGCTTTATGAGTCAGACTTATTCAAATATCGGGGCTGCCGAGTTGACTCCCGAGGGTGTTGTAGTCCTTTTTACCAGGGTAGCGCTCAAGCTCGCCGTTATTTTGGCGCCGGCCTTCCTGATAATGCCTTTCTTTGCGATAGCCGGAAAGCTTATGCAAAACGGTATTATTATGAGCTCAAAGTCGATAACGCCGGATATTACCAAGATCAATCCTATCGCGGGGCTTAAGAACCTGTTTTCTCCCAAGTCGCTTGTTGAGCTTGTTAAGAGCATTGGAAAGGTATCGATTGTCGCCTACGTTGTTTACGGGGTCGTTAGCGAGGAGTGGCTCAACCTGCCTTTGCTTATGGATATGGAGCTTGTAACTGCCATCAGCTTTACGGCAGACCTTGCGCTGCGTATTATTATCAGGACCGTGTGGGTGCTGGCCCTTATTGGTTTTATAGATTATCTCTATCAGAGGTATACGCATAAGAAAGGGCTCAGGATGAGTAAGGAAGAGGTAAAGGAAGAGCATAAGGAGAGCGAGGGCGACCCGCTTGTTAAGGCGCGTATCAGGACGGTTCAGCGTCAGTTAGCGAGGCAGCGAATGATGCAGGATGTCCCGGAGGCCGACTTTGTCGTTACCAACCCGACCCATCTTGCCGTGGCCGTTAAGTATAATAAGGAAAAAAACAGCGCGCCGATGGTCGTGGCCAAGGGCGCCGGGCTTATAGCTGAGCGGATAAAAGAGATCGCAAAGGAGAACGGGATACCTGTTATAGAGAACAAGCCCCTTGCCAGGAGCCTCTTTAAGTTCGTCGAGATAGGGATGGAGATACCCGAGACCCTTTATAAGGCCGTGGCCGAGATGCTGGCTTATATATACGGTCTGAAAAAGAAGAAGCAGCAGTAGCCGGGAGAGAGCTGGATGGCTGGAATTATGGATAATATAGGCTGGTTAAAGAAGGGCGGGGAGTTTGCCCTTCCCGTTGGCATTGTCGTCGTTCTGGCGGTGATGATCCTTCCTATGCCGCCGTTCATCCTGGATATAATGCTGACCTTTAACATTACGCTATCCCTTATTATTCTGCTTGTCGCCGTTTACGTAAAGAAGCCGCTGGAGTTCTCGACCTTCCCGACCATCCTCCTGGTCTCTACGTTATTCAGGCTCTCGCTTAACGTCGCCACTACGCGCCTGATACTCCTTCGGGGCTCGGAAGGTACGGACGCCGCCGGTGAGGTTATCAGGAGCTTTGGCAGCTTCGTCGTCGGCGGCAACTTCGCCGTCGGCTTCATCATATTCGCCATACTGGTTATCATTAACTTTATGGTCATTACAAAGGGCGCCGGGCGTATAGCCGAGGTCGCCGCCAGGTTCACGCTCGATGCGATGCCGGGTAAACAGATGAGCATCGACGCAGACCTTAACGCCGGGATCATTGCCGAGGACGAGGCGCGAAAACGCAGGGAAGAGGTCTCGCTTGAGGCTGATTTTTACGGCTCAATGGACGGTGCCAGTAAGTTCGTCAGAGGGGACGCCGTAGCAGGCATCCTGATAACGCTTATAAATATAGGCGGCGGACTTGTCATAGGCGTGCTTCAGCAGGGTATGCCGATAATGGATGCCGCCTCTACCTATACGCTCCTGACCGTAGGCGACGGTCTTGTAACCCAGATACCGGCGCTGATAATATCAACCGCCGCCGGTATCGTCGTCTCAAATATCAGCTCGGAGCAGGGTCTTAACTCAAGGCTTGGCGAGCAGTTCAAGCTTCACCCAAAGCCCATAATGCTTGCGGGTGTGATACTGTTCATAATGGCTCTGGTTCCGGGGCTTCCGCAGATACCGTTCTTTATAATGTCTCTCCTGACCTTCGGAACCGGCTATCTTATATACAAAGGGGCTATTAAAAAGAAGGCCGAAGAGGACGAGGAAAAAGAGCGGGCAAAGGCCGTGCCCAAGAAGACCAAGCGCGAGCCCATCGACGAGGTACCGCTTCTGGATATACTCGGCCTTGAGGTGGGGTACCGGATAATTCCGCTAGTCGATGAGAGCGAGAACGGGGAGTTGCTTGAGAGGATAAGGGGGATAAGGAGGCAGTTCGCCGAAGAGATAGGCCTGATAGTGCCCTCCGTTCATATAAAAGATAATCTACAGCTCAGCCCTACCGGATATGTCTTTTATGTGAAGGGGCTTGAGGTAGGCAGGGGCGAGCTTATGGTAGGGCACGTCCTCGCCCTTGACCCGGGCAACGCAAGGGGCGGGCTGGAAGGTATACAGACAAAGGACCCTGCCTTCGGGCTGCCGGCTATCTGGATCCCCGATTCAGAGAAGGAAAGGGCGCAGATGCTCGGCTATACGGTCGTTACTCACTCCGCTATCGTCGCTACCCATATAAGCGAGCTTATCAGGGCCAATAGCGAAGAGCTCCTTGGCCGTCAGGAGGTGCAGAGCCTCCTGGATAAGGTCGCAAAGACGCATCCGAAGGTGGTTGAAGAGCTCGTTCCCGCCCTTATGAACGTCGGCGGGGTGCAGAAGGTCTTGCAGAACCTCCTGAGGGAGAGGGTTTCCATAAGAGATATCCAGACGATACTGGAGGCGATAGCGGATTACGCCGGGATGACCAAGGATCCGGATATAATAACCGAGTACGTAAGGGTAAAGCTCGCAAGACGTATCTCGCACGGGCTTGTGACCGGCGATAATACTATCCCCGCCATCTCGCTTAGCCACGAGGTGGAGGAGAGGATATCGGGCGCCGTCAAGGAGACGAAGCAGGGTGTGTTCTTTGCTATCGATCCTACCTTTGCCCATAACCTTTTAACGCTTATAGGGGACGCGCTGGAAGAGGCCGTAAGCACTGGCGTTCAACCGGTGCTCCTGGTCTCTCAGGAGACCCGGCGGTTTGTAAGAAAACTCGTAGAGAAGTCTTATCCTGCGATATCCGTATTGTCGCACAACGAGATAGCGGATAATATCAACGTACAGACCTTAAAAGTAGTGAGGGTGAGCGATGCAAATTAGAAAATTCAGGGGAGTAGACGTACGGGCAACCCTGGATGCCGTCAGGGAGGAGTTAGGAGAGGATGCCCTTATCCTTGAGACGAGAAGATCGGCAAGCGGTGGCTTTGTCGAAATAAGCGCGGTCATAGAGATAGATGAACCCGCGTCCGGTAAGTATTCGCCCGGCAAGTATGCCTCGTATGAAACGTCTTCGCCAAAAGGGCATTCGCCAAAAGGGCATTCGCCCGGAGGGTCTTATAACGCCGGTCTTCAGAGCGGGAGTTACGGCTCGCAGTACATCTCTGAAGAGGACGGGACAAGCCACGTCCTGCGGGAGCTGCGGGGGTTGAAGGACTTCCTGAGCGTTATCTCCGTGCGCGACGAGACCCAGGGCGGGAAGAATTTCCTGCGCCTTGAGCAGGAGATGGACAAGAGCGGGATCGACAGGTCTTTTATTCACGACGTCCTGATAAGGACTATAACCCGGGCTGCAGAGGCCGGTGACGGCACTGATATAGATACGCTCCGCAGCCGGCTGAAGAGCGCGGTACTCGGCGAGATAACGACCAAAAACCCTATATCGGATAGCGGTCAGACCGTTATGGCGCTGGTCGGCCCCACCGGGGTTGGCAAGACCACGACCCTTGCCAAACTTGCGTCTATAATGGCATTAAAGAAGAAAAAGAAGGTCGCGCTGCTTACTATGGATACCTTCAGGATAGCCGCGGTCGATCAGCTGAGGCGATACGCCGATATTATCGGTGTGCCCGTAAGCGTCGCCGAGACGCCCGAAGAGGTGCAGAGGCTTTTGCGCGAGTATAAAGATAAGGACCTGATACTAATAGATACAGCCGGGCGGGGCCGAGGGGATACCGAGCAGATGCAGAAGCTCCACGCGCTCTCGGAGCTGGACGTGAAGGTTAAGTTCAATCTGGTGCTGAGCGTTAATACGCGGGACGCCTACCTGTATGATACCGTAAGGAGGTTTGGCGGTGTTAACATCGATTCGATCACATTTACCAAACTCGACGAGAGCCCGGAGTTCGGTCCTATACTTAACACCGTACTTTACTCGGGTAAGCCGCTGGCCTTCTTTACGGACGGTCAAAGGGTGCCGGAAGATATAGAGGCCGCGAGCAGCAAGAGGCTGGAGAGTCTCTTTCTTTTAAATTAAGGAACCACCGGAGGAGTAATGGATCAGGCTGATACACTTAGAAAGATGGCGCAGGGGCAAGACGGCGACGGCCCCGACGGGATTAGAGACGACTTTGGCAATGTAATGGTTGTCTCGGTCACAAGCGGTAAGGGCGGGGTAGGCAAGACCAACACCGTTGCCAATATTGCCATAGGGCTTGCCCGTCTGGGAAGGCGCGTTTTGCTTCTCGATGCCGATCTCGGGTTGGGTAATCTGGATATACTGCTCGGGCTTGCGCCAAAATATAATATAGGGCATTTTCTTCGCGGCGAGAAGACCCTGACGGAGGTTTTAATAAAGGGGCCGGCCGGTATATGGATACTTCCAGCGACCTCCGGGCTTAACGAGCTTACTAATCTGGGCGTTGAGGAGCGGCTTACGATCTCAGCCCATATTGAAGAGCTGGGCGATAAGATAGATGTAATGCTAATCGATACGGCAGCCGGGATATCGGATAACGTGCTTTTCTTTAATATGGCCGCTCACGAGATAATAGTCGTTGCCTCGCCGGAGCCTACGTCAATTACAGATGCCTACGCGCTCATTAAGGTTATGCATAGAAAATACGGAGAAAGGTCTTTCCGTTTGCTCGTTAATTCGGTCAAGAGCCGTAACGAAGGGCTTGATGTTTACAGGAAACTCAGCCTGGTCGCCGCAAAATTTCTCAATGTTTCTGTTGACTACCTTGGCTGTGTGCTTTACGATGAGAACTTGCCGAACTCTGTTATTCAGCAAAGAGCTGTTATAGAGGCCTTTCCGTCCAGCGCCGCCAGCATCTGTTATCGCGAGCTTGCTAAGGAGTTGAGCCAGCTCCAGCCCTGCACGGACGTAAACGGAGGGCTTCAGTTTTTCTGGCGAAAGATGGTAGGGAACGGGATATAAACGACCGATACGGGCGGTTTTATTTTAAGATTAATCATTGAGTTTTTGGGGTTTTTTAGATGTACGGAACTACTGAAAATAAATATATGACAGGGCTTTCAAAGAGAGATCATCTCATTGTCGAGCACGCCTCGCTTGTGAAGATCATTGCCCACCAGCTTGCCATTCACCTGCCTCCTCATATCGATGTCAACGACCTTATGGGCTCCGGTTCTATCGGTCTTATTGAGGCCGTCGATAAATTTGACCCCGACAGGGGTGTCAAATTCAAAACTTATGCTACAATAAGAATACGCGGTGCGATCATGGACGAGCTGCGTAACATGGATTGGATGAGCCGTTCCATGAGGGAGAAGTCCAATCAGCTGGTCAAGGCCTACGATATCGTTGAAAAACGTCATGGCCGCCCGGCTGAGACCGAAGAGGTCGCTGATTTTCTCGGCATAAGCCATGAAAACCTCTTTACCCTCCTGCGGGAGGTAAGCTCTTTCAGCGTACTGAATATCGAGGACCTGGGGCTTAAAGACGGCGAGGGAATGAACATCCTGGACTGTATAAAAGACCCTAATGGAAAGGATCCCGTCACAGTACATAAATTAAAAGAGCTTAGAGAGACGATAAAGAGCGCGGTGGATCATCTCCCGGATAAGGAGAAATTAGTGGTCTCGCTTTATTATTACGACGAACTGACGATGAAGGAGATAGGCCGGGTGCTTGATATTACGGAGAGCAGGGTTTGTCAGCTTCATAGCCAGAGTATGCACAGGCTCAAGGGACGTCTTAAAAAGGTAATCAAAGGCGAGTAATACCCGCCCGCTATAATTGCCGCATCATATGCTATACATACGTGTTGTTTCTCGTCCGGATTAACCCCATCTTGTTTTTTTCGTTTTATTCCAGCATAAATCATCCAAGTTAAAGATATTGCAATTATATCCGATAAAATATTTAGAGAGGGATATATGCCGATAAATGAAGATATAAAAAAAATGCTTGCAAGTGAAGATCCAACGGATGTAAGGATCGGTTGTGGTGAGATTGAAGGGGTCTGGTCAGAGCCCTGGTCAAAGGAGTTTATTCCCGACCTTGTGCGCCTGCTCGCCCATGAGAACGTCGGCGTAAGGGAGGCCGCTGTCAATGCGCTCATCTCATCGGGCGCCGCGGAGTCGGCAGAGGCCGTTGCACCGCTTCTTGACTCGGATGATCCGGCCATCAGGAACATGGTCGTTGAGATACTTGTTCAACTTAAAGAGCCCGCCCTGGAGACGGTCATAGAGCTTACTGAGAGCAGGGATGACGATATATCCAAGTTCGCGGTAGATATTCTCGCCTTATGGGGCAACCCTGATTCTCTTTCTGCCCTGGCCAGGCTGACTACACATCATAATTCAAATGTAAGGGCCGGTCTTGCCGACGCCCTGGGCGCGGTAGGCGGAAGAAGAAGTTTTGACATCTTACTGCTTCTCTTAAACGATGAGGAGGAGTGGGTCAGGTTCTCGGCCGTCGAGGCGCTCGGTAAATTCGACAGCGCCGATATACCGGTCGAGTCCCTGCTTGAGGTCCTTGATAACGACAGTATGCTCGTCAAGGCCGGGACGATGGAGGTCATAAGCAAGGTCGCGACCCCGGAGCATTGCACCGCTATACTAACCCGCTTCAGGGATCTCTTAAAGGCCGATTGCTGCCTGCCTATCTCTGCTGTCGTCGATATGCTGGAGAAGGCGGCTTCAAAGGAATGGGGCGAGGGGTGCCGAAGGCTACTCTGGAGCTTTAAGGATGTCTTCTTTGATTTCTTTACCGCCTCGCTTAAAGAAGAGGATGCGGAGGTAAGAAAAAATGCCCTTAAAGGGCTTGCATATCTGGGCGATGAAAGAGGCCTCGCAGGGGCTATCGATTACCTTGAGAGCCTGGAAAATATCGAAGAGGATGACGAGGAGCAGTTTGTGCGCGCCATCGTGGCCATGTCGGGCAAGGGTGTTATGCCGGATATCGTTATATCCAAAATCAATGAAAGAACAAAGTACCTTAAGATATATATAAATGTTGCCGGGGAGCTTAAGGCCAGGAGCATGGTGCCTGTTCTTGCCGGACTCATCGGACATTCGGGAAAGGAAGAACTGCGCGCCGTTGTGAACGCTTTAGAGAAGATAGAGACAAGCGAGAGCGTGGAGTTGCTGAAGTCTCTTCTTAAGAGCGATGAGAGCCATGTCAGGCGTGTCTCTGCCAGAAGCCTTGGCAGGCTTATCGGCGCCGAGGCCGTACCTCTGCTTTTTGATGCGCTAAAGGCAGAGCCTTATCAGGACGTAATGGAGGAGATCACTACGGCTCTCTCCGGGATTCCCGTGCAGGATGTTGTTGACGGTTTCGTCGAGCTGCTCGGTAGTGAGAAGAACCTTTTAAGGAGTATGGCTGCCAGGGGGCTTGGCAGCATCGGCGGCAAGAATGTCTTTGTTCACCTCAAAGGCTGCGTCATGGATGACGATTTAGGGGTCAGGAAGACGGTATACGAAGCGCTGGCAGGGCTGAACTCCGATGAGGCCTGCAAGGCCCTGGTCGCGGGCCTTGAAGACTCCCATGCAGAGGTAAGGCTCGCTGTTCTCAAGGCGCTGGATCTCGGCAATAAGCACTACGGCCAGGGGCTTGGCGAGCTTTTAGTGGGGCTGCTCAAGGACGACAATATGTGGGTAAGGTATATGGCCGTCCAGCAAATCGGTGAACTGGGGTATGGCCATGCTGAAGATGCCATGCTGGAACTTATAAAGTCTGATGAGCCTCCGATCAAGACCGCTGTTGCAAAGGCGCTTGAGAAGGTCGGAACGATGAAGGCTATTGACGTACTTCAGGAGCTTGTGGATTACCCCGATCAGTCGGTTAACGAGGCGGTTATGGAGGCGATTGATTCTATAAAATGGATGCATTCAAATTAAATAATAATTCTGGTAAACCAACTCTGACCCCCGAGACCTTTGCCAAACTCAGGGACTTTATCGATGCAAAGTGCGGTATACATTTTGCGGACAATAAAAAGTATCTCCTTGAAAAAAGGCTTCTCAAAAGAATTGAGCAGAAAAACCTCAAAACTTATGAGGACTACCTCTGCTACCTCACCTACGACAAGGGGAAAGACCTTGAGATGCGGCTTCTCTATAACTCGATATCCACCAACGAGACGAGTTTTTTCAGAGACCCCGTGCAGCTCGATGTTTTCCGGCGCGGCGTACTGCCGGGGATAATAGAGGCGAAGAAGGCGCGCAATGACAAGTTTTTCAGGATATGGAGCGCGGCATCTTCTACAGGAGAGGAACCGCTTACCCTCGCTATAATTCTCATGGAGGAAGGACTCCATAATCTGGGGTGGACCATCGATATAATCGGCAGCGATATAAGCGAAGGGGTCCTTAGCATGGCCAAAAAGGGCGAGTATGAAAACTATGCCGTACGCAACACCCCGCCGACCATACTTAAAAAGTATTTTACGCAGACAGGCAACAGTACCTACAAGATAAACAGCGAGGTCAGCTCACTTGTCAAGTATAAGAATATTAACCTCTTGAACGTCTCGGATACCAGGATGGTCCGGCAGCGTGATATTGTTTTTTGCAGGAACGTGCTTATTTACTTTACCGACTCGACAAAGAAAAAGGTCGTCAATAACATCTATGATTCGCTTGCGCCGGGGGGCTGCCTTTTTGTAGGTTTTTCAGAATCATTGCACAATATAACAAGGTTGTATAAACCGGTGAGTATCAAAAACTCTGTAGTATATAATAAAATGTGAGGAAGTTTTATGAAAAAGCCCGTACTTATAGTAGACGATTGCGGTACCACGAGGAAGCTCCTTTCTTATATGATAAGAGAGAAGGGGTATGCGACGGTAACGGCAGATAACGGTATTGACGCCCTTGAGAAGCTGGCGACAAACCCGGTAGATCTCGTCCTGACCGATCTTAATATGCCGCATATGGATGGTATTGAGCTTGTAAAGAACATCCGCGCTAATGAGGCATATAAAGGGTTGCCCGTTATTATGATAACTACCGAGAGCGGGGAGCTTGATAAGGAAACGGCATTTGAGGCAGGTGTTACCTCGTTCCTTATAAAACCCGTTACGCCGCAGAAGCTGGCTGAAGAGATAGAAAAGTTACTTTGATTTACAGGCGGTTGATTATGGCTTTGTCTTTATAAAATCAACGGAGGGTAAGAATGGATACGAACATGAGGATCCTTGTGGTAGATGACTTCCCCACCATGAGAAGGATTATGAGGAATCTACTAAAAGAGCTTGGCTGTTCAAATGTCGATGAGGCAGAGGACGGCAGCATGGCGCTTGAAAAACTCAAAAGCGATAAATTTGAGTTCGTTATTACCGATTGGAATATGCCGAAGATGACGGGCATAGAGCTTTTAAAGGCGATCAGGTCTGATCCGGCTTTAAAGGCTCTGCCTGTGCTGATGGTAACGGCCGAGGCCTTGCAGGATAACGTCGTTGAGGCCGTACAGGCCGGAGTCAGCAACTATATAGTGAAACCCTTTACCGCAGCCGCGCTTAAAGAAAAGCTGGACCTTATATTCCCCGGCTGATTTGAGCTTAAAGGCGAGTGTGACGGGTTATGGAATTATATACGAGGGGTCGGGACGGTCTGGATGAGTATTACATCAGTTCCTGCTTTACTGGCAGGCCCTGCCAATATAATCTTTAGTGCTTAAAGGAGATAGGTCATGAGTGAAGAAAGATGGGATTCAGTAATGCAGGACCTCAAGGGGGAGCTCTCTGAACTGGCTAACTTCGTTGAGAAGACCAAGACGGGTATAGACGGGGTGGAGTCGGCGGTCAAGGCCGGCAATGAGGCATTGCCGCAGGCAACGGATCAGTTAAAGGCGGTAACCGTGGATCTGGAGAAGGCGGCAAATAACATAATGTCTATACTTGAACATGTAATGAATGAACAGGACAGGGCCGTAAGTATGCTGGGGGTGCTCAAGAGCTGGGCCCAGGACCTTGAAGAGAAAAAGGGTAACGAGGGCCTTGGCATTATAAATGTTCTTGAGACCTCTTTTGTCACTATGCGCAGTGATATGACCGAGATACTGACGCACATGAGTTTCCAGGACCTCTCCGGGCAGAAGATCAAGAAGGTTATGACAGGCTTCTCCGAGGTGCAGAACAAAATACTGGAGCTTGCCGTGACCTTTGGCCTGCAGGCGAACCATGAAGAGGTCAAGGAGAAAGGCGACCTCCTCGATGAGCTTAAGGACGTCTCTGTCTCAATGGACCTTAAGCAGGATATTGTAGATAAGATCTTCAATGAGATGAACAATAAGGCTGCGACTTGAAAAGTAAACGACAGGGAGCGTGAAGGCATGGAAGGCATGGAAGGTATGGAAGGCATGGAAGAGATCGTCCAGGATTTTATAGTTGAATCCTCGGAGGCTCTGGATACGTTAGAACAAAAATTTCTGGAGCTGGAAGAGAGTCCGGAAGATTCGGAGCTGCTCAACGATGTTTTTCGCACTATTCATACGGTAAAGGGGGCAGCGGGTTTTCTGGCCTTTGAGCAGACCGTTGAGGTTGCGCATATCACCGAAGACATCTTGAACCGTCTTCGTAAGGGAGACATGAAGCTCTCCTCCGATATTATGGACGCGATCCTCCAGTCCGTTGATATGCTCAAGCTTCTGCTTAAGAGTATCGAAGAAAACATGAAAGAAGACAAGATGGATGTGGTCCCTGTGGTCAGCCGTCTTCGTGAACTGTTGGACGTATCTGTCGCCGGCGGCGCAACTGCCGCGCCCAAGCCTGCCGCGCCAGTTGAAGAACCGGCCGCATCTGAGCCTGCTGTGCCAGCTGAAGAGCCGGCCGCGCCGACTTCGTCCGCTCCAACCGAGGAGCCGGCCGCGCCCAAGCCTGCTGCTGCCGCACCGGAAAAAACACCTGCTCCCGCAGATACCTCTGCTGCCAAAAAGGCCCCTGCAAAGGATAAAGAATATAATATAAGGGTCGATATATCAAGGCTCGATGCTGTTATGGACCTTGTCGGCGAGCTGGTGCTGGCGCGTAACCGTCTTGACAGGATCGATTCCCGGATGATCGAGGAAGACCATGAAAACGAGCTTGTAATGCAGCTTGACGAGGCCGTAGGCCAGTTGAGCCTTGCCACTTCGGACCTTCAGCTTGCCGTAATGAAGATGAGAATGCAGCCGGTGAGCAAGGTCTTCAATAAGTTCCCGAGGATGGTCAGGGACCTGGCAAAGACTAACGGCAAGGTAATAGACCTTGTTATAAAGGGCGAGCAGACCGAGGTCGATAAGAGCGTTATAGAAGAGATAGCCGACCCTCTCGTCCATATTATCAGGAACTCGGTCGATCATGGCATAGAGTCGATAGATGAGCGGTTAGGCGGCGGAAAGCCCGGTAAGGGCACTATAACGCTTATGGCATATCAGGAAGGGCGTAATATCTACATTACGATTGAAGATGACGGTAAGGGTATAGACCCGGAGGCAATAAAGGCAAGTGCGCTTAAGAAGGGGCTGATTACCGAGGCCGACGTTAAGAAGTTTACCGACCGGGAGGCGTGGGACCTTATATTTATGCCCGGTTTTTCAACGGCCGCGCAGGTGACGGATATAAGCGGAAGAGGCGTTGGTATGGATGTCGTAAGGACGAATATCATGCGCATAAACGGCACCGTCCTTGTTGACTCGAAGGTCGGGAAGGGGACGAAGATAACCTTCAGGCTGCCTCTGACGCTTGCCATAATAAACGCCCTTAACGTAGAGTCGTCAGGCGAGCTGTATGCCATCCCGCTTACTACCGTTATGGAGAATATGCGTGTCCATAAAGACCAGATAAAGATGATAAACGGCAAGAAGATGGTCAATATAAGGGATAGCGTCCTGCCTGTTGTTAACCTTGACGACCTGGTAGGCACCGGCTGTAGTGAGAAAGAAGAGGGCGAATGGATGTATCTGGTTATTGTGGAGATAGGGGACAGGCGTTTTGGTATGCTCGTCGATAAGCTCCATGGTCAGGAAGAGATTGTCATGAAGTCCATGGGCGAGTATCTCAAGGGGACGGCGGGGATAGCCGGGGCCTGTGTTACGGGTGACGGCAAGGTAATATTGATACTTGATATGGGGGGTCTGGTAGAGGTCATGAAGACCAAGCACAGCATTGAGGGCGATCCGGTGCGCAGCTAAAGGAGATTGTTCGTTTATGGTATTTGGAAAGCCTATTAGGGTCTTGATAGTGGATGACTCGGCCTTTATGAGAAGGGTCGTAAGAGAGATGCTGGAGTCGGACTCCGGCATTGAGGTCGTAGGGGCTGCCAGGGACGGGCAGGAGGGCGTTGAGATGACGCTTGAGCTCGACCCCGATGTCGTTACCATGGATATTGAGATGCCCAGGATGAACGGGCTTGAGGCTATTGACGCTATAATGGCCAGGTCTCCAAGGCCTATCCTTGTCTTTAGCTCTATTACAAGCGAGGGGGCCGAGGTAACTCTGGAGGCCCTTGATAAGGGGGCCGCTGACTTCGTAGAGAAGACGATTGCCCGCTCGGTACTTGATGTGCTTCAGGTCAAGAAGGGTTTGATCGATAAGGTAAAGGCCGTCTCCAGAAGGCGGCGTGTTATTGCCGCCAGTGTAAAAAAGGCAACGACCCCTTATGTCCGTCCGCCCGTGCATAAGACGGCGTCTCACGTCACCGACCTTGTTGTTATCGGTACGTCGACAGGCGGGCCAAGGGCTGTTCAGCAGGTCCTGCCGGGTATACCAAAGGATGTGGGCGTTGCCTTTGTAATAGCCGTCCATATGCCGCAGGCCTTTACAAAGGCCTTTGCCGAGAGAATGGATACGCACTGCGCCCTGCCGGTCAAAGAGGCGGAGGACGGCGATCAGATAAGCACGGGCCGCGTGCTGGTGGCTCCCGGCGGTATGCAGACGCTGATAGAGAGAAAGTCTGCGGCCGCGGCCAGAATCCGCCTTACAAAGGAGCCTGCGGACTCTATCTATAAGCCGTGTATCGACCTGACCATAGGGAGCGCTGCCGAGGCTTATGGGTCGCGTGCCATGGGGGTGATCTTGACCGGTATGGGCCACGATGGCAAGGAAGGTATTGCCGCCATAAAGAAGAAAGGCGGTTGGGCGCTGGCGCAGGACGAGGCGAGCTGCACTGTCTACGGCATGCCCAAGGCGGTCGTGGACGCGGGGCTTGCCGATGTTATATGCCCTCTTGAAAAGATCTCCGAAGAGATAGTCAAGCTGCTCTAAGAGGGTTCACCTTATGGATTTAATGACTATATTAGGGTTGATCGTTGGTTTTGCCGCCATTATAGGAGGGATGATCCTGGAAGGCGGTAAGCTCGGCTCTATTACACAGTTGACCGCGGCAATAATCGTCTTTGGAGGCACAGCAGGCGCTGTGCTTATAAGTTTTCCGTTTTCTACGATCATCCTGGGACTTAAAAACCTTAAAAAAGCTTTTTTCCATTCCCGCACCGACCCTGAAGCGCTTATTGCGCAGATCCTGGAGTGCTCTGCTCATGCCCGCCAGGAAGGGTTGCTCTCCCTTGAGTCCAGGGTCGGGGAGTCAAAAGACCCTTTCTACAGGAAAGGGTTGCAGCTTATCATCGACGGTACTGAGCCTGATGTGGTAAGGAACATCCTTGAGATCGATATTGACAACAGCGAGGAGCAGGGGCTTGCCTCTGCAAAGGTATTTGAGGCCGCCGGCGGCTACTCTCCTACCATAGGCATCATCGGCGCTGTCCTTGGTCTCATCCACGTTATGTCGAATCTGGCAGACCCCGCTGAACTCGGCTCGGGGATAGCCGTAGCGTTCGTGGCGACCGTCTACGGCGTAGGCGCCGCCAACCTTGTCTTGCTGCCTGTCGCCAATAAGATAAAATTTAAGGTAAAGCTGGAGTCTGTCCTGAAAGAGATGCTTGTAGAAGGCTTTATCGGTCTTTCAGAGGGTGAGAACCCGAGGCTGCTCTCTGAAAAGCTTGAGGGCTATCTTAGCGAGGCGCAAAAGGCCCGGCGCAGGGCAAAGGCAGGTTCTTCGGGCCAGCCTGACTGAGGGTAATGTCTTTAAAAGCGGCGGAGGGGAGCTGGCATGGCCAGAAAGAAGAAACAGGAAGAGCATGAGAACCATGAGAGGTGGCTTGTATCTTACGCCGACTTTATAACGCTGCTCTTTGCCTTCTTTGTCAGTATGTACGCCATCAGTACGGTAAACGAGGGTAAGTACAAGGCCCTTAGCGAGTCCTTACAGGCGGCCTTTACCACTACTTCTACGGCCGCTATATTCTCGGGCGCCGGCACAGGCGGCACGGGCGGCGGCACGGGTGAGGTGTCAAGGTTGGAGGCAGGCGAGCCCCCGAAGATAAGCGACAGGTTCAGGCAGAATTTTTCCCCTGATTTCAAGAGGATCAGCAGAGCCCTCCAGAGCCTTAAAGGCAAGACAAATATGACGCTCATGCTCGACGAGCGCGGTATCGTGGTGCGTTTGTCCCAACCCATGCTCTTCAAGGCCGGTCGCGCGGAGCTCAAGAGCGACGCTTATAAAGTGCTCGATGAGATAGCCTCTGCAATAAAGTCGACCGCGCGTAATATCAGGATAGAAGGGCACACCGATAATATCCCTGTTCAGTCCAAAGAGTATCCCACTAACTGGGATCTGTCCAGTGCGAGGGCGCTGGTAGTTCTCAAGTACCTGCTAAGCGCCCATTCCTTTGATCCTACAAAGATATCTGCTTCGGGCTACGGCGAGTACCGTCCTGTCGCCACCAATGACACTCTCAGGGGGCGTGCGAAGAACCGCAGGGTAGATATAGTTTTACTCAATAGTTACAGGGAGGATACTACTCCCTAGCCCCTCAGGCCTTATTCAAAGCCAGGCCGTCTGAATTATTCCTTAAGATTTTATCTTTTCCCCCGATATATTTATATATCAGACAAACAGTCGTAGAATATGTATTGCAGGGTATTTACTGTGTGCAGGCCAGTTGTGGAGTGTGCCGCCGGTATAAGGGGCGTTGTTCAGCGTCCTTAATACGTATTTCCGGGGAGAGATGTTATATGGAGTTCTGACATCAATGGAACGGTCAGGTGGGGAGTCAACTTTGAAAGGGGGGGCGGTTATGTTCAGGAACTTGTCGTTAAAAGTGAAATTAATAGCGTTGTTTCTGGTGGTGGGGCTTGTCCCGCTGCTTGTGGGTGTTGTTGTAATCTATCGTAGTTCAAGCGCGGCGCTGGAGCATGAGACCTTCAATCAGCTGGTCTCGATAAGGGAGATAAAAAAGGCACAGATAGAGGGTTACTTCAAGACCATCGAAAATCAGGCGCTTACCTTCTCACAGGACGTCATGATAATCGACGCCATGAAGGAATTCAAGATGGCTTTTAAGGCTATAGGTGACGACCCTGCGGTAAGCTCTGAGGAACTCGAAAAGTACAGGTCTTCGGTGAGAAGTTATTATACCGGCCTATATGACGCTACGTTCAGAGAGAAGTCGGTAGATAATATAGATGCGGCATCGCTTGTGCCGACAGATAAGAACTCTCTTATACTTCAATATCGTTATATATCCAATAACCCCCAACCTTTGGGTTCCAAGAACGGTCTGGTAAAGGCCGACGACGGGAGCCGTTACAGCCAGCTTCACGCCAGGTACCATCCTGCGATAAACGCCTTTCTTGAGAAGTTCGGTTACTACGATATCTTCCTTGTAGATGCGGACTCGGGTAATATAGTCTACTCGGCCTTAAAAGAGGTCGATTTTGCCACCTCTCTTAAGGACGGCCCGTATGCAGATACGAACTTCGCCGATGCGTTTAAAAATGCCGTCAGTGCAGGTAGTAGCGATGTCTTTATATTAGAGGACTTCAAGCCTTATGTGCCGAGCTATAACGCCCCGGCGTCTTTTATAGCCTCGCCTATATATGACAAAGGTAAGCTTGAGGGCGTGCTTGTCCTGCAGATGCCGATAGACGCCATCAACACTATTATGACGAGCAATAAGGAATGGAAGAAGATCGGGCTCGGGGATTCGGGCGAGTCCTATATAGTGGGCTCCGACTTGAAGCTTCGCAATGATTCGCGTTTCCTTATAGATGACAAAGCCGGGTATCTGAGTCTTCTAAGGGAGAAGGGGTTCCCGGGCCGTGAGGTCGATACTATAGAAAAACTCGATACATCGATACTCTTACAAGACGTAAAGAACGAGACGGCACGCATGGCGATAGCAGGCAACAGCGGGTATAAGATAGTCTCCGACTACAGGGATATACCGGTGTTGAGCGCTTACGCGCCGCTTGATATACCCGGTGTGCAGTGGGCCATACTGGCTGATATAAACGAGGCAGAGGCTTTTGCGCCGTTAACAAGGCTTAAGAAACTTGTCATAGTTATGACAATTATAATAATAGGTATTGTTATTGCGATAGCATGGTTTGTAGCAAAGAGCATTGCGCAGCCTGTAGTCCACGTCGCGGAGTTGGCCGCGAAGGTCGCTGCGGGGGATCTTACGGTGCCCGACGTTAAGGCTAAAAACAATGACGAGATAGGCATGCTTGTAGGTTCGCTTAATAATATGAAGGGCAACCTTAATAAGATGATGGGGCAGATAATGACTATGGCAGACCATGTCGCGGCGGCCTCTACCGAGTTGTCCGCCACCTCTACGCAGATAGTCAACGGCATTGACCGTCAGTCCAGCCAGACCAGTCAGGTGGCTACGGCGATGGAGGAGATGAGCGCTACCGTCCTTGAGGTGGCCAGGAACTCGCAGGGCGCATCAGAGAGCGCAGGTGAGACCCAGGAGGTCGCCGTCCGGGGCGGAGACGTTGTAAAGCGCGCGGTAGACGGCATGATGACGGTCGCCGATACGGTAAGGCAGAGCGC
>UOEZ01000084.1_pt1 | contig 41226 bp, 38 predicted proteins | sample 1988331 | NCBI WGS metagenome assembly UOEZ01 (sample SAMEA4712194, study PRJEB27164) | hydrothermal vent metagenome | biome: marine basaltic hydrothermal vent biome; feature: marine hydrothermal vent; material: mineral | place: Pacific Ocean | collected 2011-06-14/2011-07-23 | depth 1689 m
CGGGTCTTGCAGCGTCCTGAGCAACCTCCAAATTTTTTAAATATTCGCCCAGGGTGCGCGCCCCTGATTCTGCTATTTTAGTATTAAGTTCTCCTATGGATTGTTTGAGCGGGCCGTCTTCTTTTTTATTTATGGTCTTCCTGTTGCTGAGAAAGCCGCGTCTGTTGCCGAGATGATAGAGCGCGCGTCCAAGCTCAAAGAGCGTTAGTTCTTTATCAAGGGCTTTTGCGCGCAGCGTGTACGGGCAGTATTCTTTTGTATCGGTCAGCAGCTTCGTGCGTTCTTCTTTATCTTTTGGGAGCATATCTTTCTGGATGAGTATGTTCTGGAGCTTGTCTCTGCGCATCCGGCGGCGTCTGATTACCTTGCGCGCGGAGCGGTGGTCGCGCCGCGCGTGGTTTTTAGGGGTGCGCGTCTTGGCCTCGACGACCTCCGGGAAGATGCGTGAGCCGCAACCGATAAGCCTTACCGGTTCTTTCACGGCGTTATGTTCGATAAGCGCCCAGCCTATCGAGGCCGTGCCCAGGTCCAGCCCGAGGATTGTTTCGTTTTTATTGCTCATTGGATTTTCTCCTTGACACGCGTGTCATTGATGGTTACTATAAAGGCACTATACCAAACAAATGCCTGCCTTGCTTTCCATAATAATGGAGTTTTAAAAAAGCTTCGCAGGATATCCCTTAACAGGGTAAACCATTGGCCTCTTCTAACGAAGGGGCTGTTTTTTTATCCGGAGGCGTCCTGCCGTTCTATCTTGTTAAGGTGTTAAGGTAATGTTGTATTTTACTAGGGTTTTAGTCTTAACTCAAGTTGAGTTTGTTTATTGCAGTAGCCAGCCGCTCGGCGCTTCCCTTTGAGCTGTCTACTCCTTGTTTAGATCTTGCCGGCCCTTGATTTTCCTTGACATAGAGTGTAAATAACTTATATTATAGACAGCTTGTCGTCTATGGGCGGCAGGCGTGGTCAGGGGGCACATAACCATGTTTTAAAGCACGGTATGGTCGAAGGCTTATCAAATTTTTTATTAGGGGCTTTTAAAGCCTGAAATCGGTTTTTTAAAGAGAGCGGGATCTTATGCTGGAAGGACTTTCCGATAGATTAAGAAAGGTAGTTAAAGACGTTAAGGGCCACGGCCAGCTTACCGAGAAGAACGTCGAGGAGGCCCTGCGCGAGGTAAGGCTGGCGCTCCTTGAGGCGGATGTAAGTTTTAAGGTCGTAAAGGGTTTTATAGCATCTATCAAAGAGAAGGCCCTTGGCAAGGACGTCCTGCTGAGCGTCTCTCCCGGCCAGCAGTTCGTAAAGATCGTCCACGACGAGCTTACTCACGTGCTCGGGGACGCCGCGGCAGAGCTTAACCTTAAGGGTAAACCCTCGGTCATTATGATGGTCGGTCTTCAGGGCTCCGGCAAGACTACCTCAACGGCAAAGCTCGCCAGGTTTTTAAAGGGCAAGGGACGTAATCCGTATATCGTTCCCGCCGACCTTGCGCGTCCTGCCGCCGTCCTGCAGCTGCAGAAGCTCGCACGCGATATTAAGGTGGAATGTTTTGACGTCGGTAACCGTACCGATGTAAGGGATATCTGTAGAGAGGCCCTCAAGTTCGTCAAGGCCAAGGGCTATGATACGATGATCGTCGATACAGCCGGAAGGCTCTCTATCGACCAGGCCCTTATGGGCGAGCTCAAAGAGCTCAAGGGTATTTTGAGCCCCTCGGAGATACTGCTCGTAGCGGATGCCATGACAGGTCAGGATGCTGTTAATACGGCCGAGGGCTTCAACGACGTTATGGGGCTTACCGGCGTGGTTCTCACTAAGCTCGACAGCGACGCCAGAGGCGGAGCAGCGCTGAGCATGCGCCTGACAACGGGGCAGCCCGTCAAGTTCGTCGGCGTCAGCGAGAAGCTCGACGGCCTTGAGGTCTTCCATCCAAGTAGGATGGCCGGCAGGATCCTCGGCATGGGCGACGTCGCAACGCTCGTTGAGAAGGCCCAGAGCACTATCGACGAGAAGAAGGCCGCTGAACTTGAGCGTAAGATAAAGAAGGATACCTTTACGCTAGAAGACTTTAAAGACCAGCTACAGCAGATAAAAAAGATGGGCTCGCTCGATAGCATATTATCGATGATACCCGGTTTTTCTTCAATGAAGAAGACCAAGAACGTAGAGATAGACGAGCGGAACTTCGTCAGGGTAGAGGCCATAATAAACTCCATGACTATGGAGGAGCGGGTTAATCCGAAGGTGCTTAACGCCAGGCGCAGGGTGCGCATAGCAAAGGGCAGCGGCACTTCGGTGCAGGATATTAACAGGCTCTTGAAGCAGTACAAGCAGATGCGCCTTATGATGAAGAAGTTTAAGAAGGGCGGAATGAAGAGTGTTAGACAGTATCTGCCTTCTTAAGGTCGGCAGGGTTTTTATTAAAAATACAGGCACTATAACAGGAGGTGAGATACCAGTATGTCAGCAAGGATCAGATTAGCAAGGCATGGATCTAAGAAAAGACCGTTTTACCGGATAGTCGTAGCTGATTCAGCGGCGCCAAGGAGCGGCAGGTTTATTGAGGTAGTAGGTACATACGACCCTAATAAGGAACCGGCAGTGGTTGAACTCAAGGATGAGAAGATAAAAGAGTGGCTTGGCAAAGGAGCTCTTCCGTCGGCGACCGTGAAGTCTATACTTAAAAAAGCCGGGGTAAGTCTCAACGCAGAGAAGGCCGCGTAACCTCAACAGCTCGTGATGTACTCAAAGGGGGATACGAATGAAGGATCTCATGGAACAGATCGCAAAGGCGCTGGTTGATCGTCCCGATGATGTGAAGGTCAATGAGATTAAAGGGGAGAGGGTATCTGTAATAGAGCTGGCTGTAGCAAAGGATGACCTCGGCAAGATAATAGGCAAGCAAGGGCGGACAGCGAAGGCATTGAGGACGATACTTACGGCGGCCTCGACAAAGCTTAATAAAAGGTCCGTTCTGGAGATAGTTGAGTAAAAAAGATCTGGTAGCTGTAGCAAAGATATTAGGGGCTCATGGCGTCAAGGGGGAACTAAGGGTCTATCCTTATGTAGAGAAAGGCGGGATAGACGATTATATGGATTTTTTCAGGTCCCACTTTGAAAGCGTCGATCTGGGCGGTACCTCACACACCTTAAAAAGCCTTAAGCCGCACAAAAATATTTTACTAGTAAGATTTAACGGAATTAATACCAGAGAGCGTGCTGAGGGACTTAAAGGTCAGGAACTGTTTTGTGAGCGTACGGAGTTTCCGGAGCTATCGGAGGGCGAGTACTACGAGTGTGATCTCGTGGGGTTGGAGGTCTTTACCCGCGAGGGGCAAGAGCTTGGCAGGCTGACCGCTGTTTTGCCGGCCGGCAGCTCGGATGTCTATGAAGTTCACGGTCCTCTTGGCGAGGTCTTGCTGCCTGCTACGGGCGAGGTCATTGTCAAGGTCGATCTCGGCGCTGGCCGTATGATAGTTGAACCCCTGGAAGGTCTTTTACCCGACGAGCCGGAAAAAGAGTCCGCACCGGCGGCAAAGCCGTAGCAGGCTGTTATTAAGGTTGTATCGTGACCCCTGAGATTACCTTTGATATACTCACGCTCTTTCCGGAGTTCTTCGACTCTCCGCTCAGGCAAAGCGTTATAGGGCGCGCCGTAGAGGCGGCGGTCATAGGCGTTACCCGTCGCAATATCAGAGACTACAGCACTGATAAGCATCGTAGTGTCGATAGCGCCCCTTACGGCGGCGGCGCCGGTATGGTTATGAGGGTAGAGCCCGTGGTCGCGGCCATCGAGGCGGCCAGGGCCGAGGCCGAGGAGCTGGGGCGCAGGGCTACGGTTATCCTGCTTACGCCGCAGGGCGGGCAATTCAGCCATGAAAAGGCCGTCGGGCTGGCAGAGCTTGAGTATCTGGTGCTGGTCTGCGGAAGGTACGAGGGTTTTGACGAGCGCGTGCGGGGTTACGCCGATATGGAGCTCTCTATCGGCGACTACGTCCTGGCCGGCGGCGAGGCCGCTGCCCTGGTTGTTATCGACGCCGTAGGCAGGCTTATCCCTGGCGTTCTGGGCGATATCGAGAGCGTGAAGCACGAGTCTTTCAGCGACGGCGCTCTGGAGTATCCGCAGTACACAAGGCCTGAAGAATTCAGGGGGGCGGCGGTGCCCCCGGTACTTTTGTCCGGCAATCACGCCCTTATCGATAAGTGGCGCGCCGAGCAGAGCGTCAGGCGTACCGCCGAGAGAAGGCCCGGGCTTTTAGAGGTGCGCAGCGGCGGTTTTGACGGTCAAAAAGCCGGAAAACCCGCTAAATAAGAGATTATTCTAATAAAGTCATTGACCTGACGGGTCTAAGTATTGTAAAGTATCTACTTCGTTTGTGTAATCATTGAATAGTAGCAGGAGGCATTATGAGTACGGTAGTAGCTGACATAGAAAGAGAATATTTACGTGATGATCTTCCGGAGTTTCGTCCCGGAGATACGGTCATTGTTAACGTCAGGATCAAGGAAGGCGAAAAAGAGCGTATACAGGCCTATGAGGGAGTTGTGCTTAGAAAGCGCGGCGGTGGCACCCGCGCGAGTTTTACCGTCAGGAAGGTCTCTTACGGCACCGGTGTCGAGAGGATATTCCCTCTGCATTCACCGGCTATCGCATCCATCAAGGTCAAGACCGAGGGACGTGCAAGACGTGCAAGGCTTTACTTCCTCAGGGCGCTGAAGGGCAAGGCCGCCAAGCAGATGATAAAGAAGCGTTAGCCTTCTTCCGGTTCGAGTATATCAGCTTAAGGCTGATTGCCGCCGGTCCGGGAGCGGTTACCGCCATAAGGCGACCCTGTTGCGTTCGTTAGTCACGCATAATATTCAGGGACGCCTTTTTTTATTTCACCTCCATATCCGGCATAAAGGAGCTATCTCCCTGTGGATACCTATGAAAAGTTGGCACGCTCCGAGGGTTGTTCCACGATAGCGGGTGTAGACGAGGTCGGCAGGGGGCCTCTGGCCGGTCCCGTCCTTGCCGCCGCGGTCGTATTTACCGACGATCTGCTGGGGCTAGGTATCAAGGACTCCAAAAAACTCTCTCCTAAAAGACGCACAGAGCTTGCCCGTAAGATCTGGAGGCTCTCTCCCGGCGTAGGCATAGGCGTACTCTCAAACCATGATATAGATAACTCCAATATACTTAGCGCCTCGCTCAAGGCTATGGCAGAGAGCGTGCGAGGGCTTAAGGGCCCGCACGGCGAGGTAGTAGTCCCTGATTACGTCTTTGTAGACGGCCAGTACAAGATCAGGGAGCTGGATACCCCGCAGACCGCTATAATAAAGGGCGACAGCCTGAGCGTATCAATAGCCGCGGCCTCTATAATCGCAAAGACAGCGCGCGACAGGATAATGGTCGTGCTGGATGCGATCTATCCCGGCTATAACTTCGCCGGCAATAAGGGGTACGGCTCACGCGAGCATATGGATGCTATATCAATGGTCGGCCCTTCGCCGGTACACAGGATGAGCTTTAGTTTTGGCCGGGGGGCGGCCAGGGGCAGGGTCAATGCTTAAGAGGTTTTTGGGCAAAGGCGGGACTGGTCTGGCTGAGGCCTCCAAAGGGCTCAATAAGAAGGCCGAGCTCGGCAGGCTCGGCGAACTGGCGGCGGAGAAGTACCTGAAGAAGAAGGGCTACCGGATACTGGAGCGTAACTTTAACGGACGTTTCGGCGAGCTGGATATAATCGCACGCAAAGGGGAGACGCTGGTCTTTGTCGAGGTAAAGACCCGTTCAGGCAGCGGCTATGCCGCGGCCAAAGAGGCCGTAGACTCGCGTAAAGCAGCGCGGATCATAAAGGCCGCCTGTGAATATATGCAGCGAAAAGGCCTGCCGGAAGATACCCGGGTGCGCTTCGACGTAATAGGAATAACCGCCGGGGCCGGTGGCGAGGCGGGCCTCTCCGGTAGCGGCGAGATTATCATAGAGCAGATCGAAGCGGCATTCGACGCAGGCTGACCGCCTGTTAAAATATATCGTCAACTATTTTTTTAGTAGAGGTTAACATTGTCTAACTCTTCACAACCAAAGAAACTTTTCATCATAGACGGCTCGGCCTGTATCTACAGGGCCTTTCATGCGATCCCTGTCTTTATGACCGGCAAGGGGCAACCGACCAATGCCGTATACGGTTTTACGCAGACCCTGAGGAAGATACTGGCAGAGCACAGCCCCGATTATGTGGTTATAGCCTATGACTCCAGGGGGCCGACCTTTCGCCATAGGCTCCTGGAGGAGTACAAGGCCACAAGGCCCTCTATGCCCGACGAGCTCTCCTCCCAGATACCTTTGATAAAGCGGATGGTCGAGGCGTTTTCCGTTGCCTCGCTTGAGATGCAGGGCTTTGAGGCCGACGATATTATAGCGACTGTCGTCCGCGAGGCGCGCAGCAGCGCCGGCCCCCTTCACGTATCGGTCGTGACCGGCGATAAGGATATGTATCAGCTGGTAGACGATGATACCGATATCTATGATTACTCAAAGGGCGCTTTTATACGGGAGGCCGAGGTCAGGGGTAAGTTCGGTGTCGGCCCGGCGCACGTAGTGGATATGCTGGGGCTTGCAGGGGATAAGTCCGATAATATCCCCGGGGTAGCGGGGATAGGGGTAAAGACCGCTGCAAAGCTTATAAACGCGTACGGTACGATAGAGGAGATGCTCGGCAATCTCGATAGTGTCAGCCCGGAGAGGATAAAGAAGAAGCTGGCGGAGCACCGCGAGGATGCCCTGCTCTCAAAGAGGCTGGCCACGCTCGACGCAGAGGTGCCGCTTGACTTTAATATAGAGGATTTTTCTGCGACCGACCCCGACCTTGATTCTCTCTCGAAGATCCTCAGAGAGCTTGAGTTCGTAAGGCTTATCAAGGAGCTTATACCGGAGAGGCCTGTCGAGAGCTTTGTCGAGGTCGTCAGGGACAGGGCCGGCGCGGAGCGTCTCCTCGGCGCTGTAAAGAAAAACAGGCAGATGGCCGTTGCGGCGATGCGACCTCCGGTCACGGGCGAAAAGGGAGAGACAACAGGTATCTTTGAGCTCGCCGGTATCGGGGTCGCGGCCAGCGACAGCGACGTCTACTACCTGCCCCTTCAAGAGAACATTAATTACCTGGAGGTACTGAAGGCCGCAATAGAGGACGAGTCCGTCATGAAATACGCCCCTGCCTTTAAGCCGCTATATAAGTGTTTTGCTGCCGGAGGGGTTAAGCTCCGGGGGGCGGCGATGGATATATCCGTTGCCTCTTATCTGCTCGGTCCGGGCCATGGCTCTCACGAGATAGACGACGTCGCAGGCAGGGAGCTGGACCAGGGGCTTGGGGCTGGCAGGGACTCGCAGCCCTCTGAGCTTGCCGGCGCAAGGGCGCGCGCAGCGCTGCGGCTCGTCCCTGTCCTTACCGAGAGGCTGGAGGAGCAGCGGCAGCTAGACCTTTTCAGGGATATGGAGTTGCCGCTTGTAGAGATACTTGCCTCTATGGAGCGCGCCGGTATAAGGCTTGACAGTTCCGTGCTTGAGCGCCTTACCATAGAGATGGCCGGGAGGCTTACGGGCCTGGAGGCCGAGCTATATGAGCTGGCCGGCTACAGTTTTAATATAAATTCGCCAAAGCAGCTCTCAAAGCTGCTCTTTGAGGACCTTGGCCTTACCCCTGTAAAGAAGACAAAGACGGGCTTCTCGACCGATGAGAGCGTACTTGCCGCGCTCTCCGCGCACCACGCAATAGCGCAGAAGATAATCGAGTACCGCAAGGTCACAAAGCTTAAGAGCACCTATGTCGATAGCCTCCTGCAGCTCGTCAACAAAGATGACGGGCGCGTCCATACGACATTTAACCAGACCGTTACGGCAACCGGCAGGCTCTCCAGCTCCAGGCCGAACCTGCAGAATATCCCTGTAAAGGGCGAGTACGCAGATCAAATAAGGCGGGCCTTTGTGGCCAGGGAGAGGGCGGTACTGATCTGCGCGGACTACTCGCAGATAGAGCTTCGTCTTGTCGCTCATCTCTCGGAGGATCCCGTGCTCGTTGATTCCTTCCTGAGGGACGAGGACATCCACACAAGGACCGCCGCAGAGGTCTTCGGCATTATGCCGGGGCTCGTCACCGGCGAGATGCGCAGGCGCGCAAAGGCCATAAACTTCGGGATCATCTACGGTATGGGCGCACACGGACTGGCCGCTGCCCTGGATATACCCGTTAAAGAGGCCGGTGATTATATAAAGGAGTATTTTGATCGTTACAAAGGGGTCAGACAATTCATAGGCAGAACTATAGAAGAGGCCGCCGAGCTTGGTTATACCGAGACGATCTTTGGCAGGCGCAGGCAGATACCAGAGCTTCAGGCGGGAAGCGAGCAGGTAAGGAGGCTCGGCGAACGCATGGCGACCAATACGCCGGTGCAGGGGGCCGCCGCTGATATGATCAAGCTATCGATGATAAAGATAGATAAAAGGCTTGGCTCGGAAGCTCCCGGTGCCGAGATGTTACTTCAGATCCACGATGAGCTTATCTTTGAGGTTCCGCTGAAAGAGGCGGATATCGTCAAGGCTCTGGTAGAAGAAGAGATGGAGGGTGTGGTGCGCCTGAAAGTGCCGGTAAAGGTCAATGTGACAAGGTCGCAGAACTGGTGTAAATCCTCGTAATTATGTGATAATTTGATTTTTTCAGGGTAAGATATTATCTTCGCGTAAAATGTCAAAAGTGTAACTTTGTGCCATTTTTCGGGTTTTACCGGATTGCGGATTAAAGTTTTAATAAATATAACCGCTAAGTATAGTATGGTGGTTACATTTTCTACGTTTATTAATTCGAGAGCGTCGGCCTCTGGCGTAAAGTCAAAGCTGAAAATCGTCGCTGGCGGTGCAAGCCGTCTCAGGCGGAGGGTGCAAAGATAATTATGGCAAATTCAAATCAAAAGAAACCCTATACGACCGGTGAGGTTGCGGACCTTAGTCACGTTACTATCAATGCGGTCAAGAAGTGGATAAACTCCGGTAAGCTCAAGGCCTTCAGAACTCCGGGCGGTCATTACCGTATCAGCAGGGACGACTTCAAGGACTTTGTATCCGAGTACAGGCTACAGATCAAGGACGAGGTCTTTCCGGAGAAAAAGAAGATACTTATAACCGACGATGTGCCTGAGATTATTGAGTTCCTGAAAGCGGCTCTTCAGAACAGAGACGGGCATAGCTACGAGATAGATGTCGCAACCGACGGTTATGAGGCCCTGATAAAGGTAGGTGATTTTAAGCCCGACCTCCTGATACTCGATATAAGGATGCCGCGTATAGATGGTCTTGAGGTCTGCAGGCGTCTCAGATCCGGGCCTGCCACCCATGATATCAAGATACTTGCTATAACGGCTTATGCAAGAGAGGAAAAAGAAAATATTATAAGGGCCGGAGCCGATTATTGCCTGCCAAAGCCGCTTGGCATGGCGCAGTTGTATGAGTGGGTCGATAAACTCCTGAAGTAGTTCTCCCACAGGCGTCTTTGTCTTCTCACTGCGTGAGGGCAAATTCCGACAGGATAGTATCTCGTCGGGCGTATACAAAATTTTGTTGATGAATTTAGCCGTACGCAGCACTCTTTATCGCTACTTTAGATCATACAACTCCCATATTTTCTGTTTGATTCCGGGGCCTTTATGGATAAACAAGACAAGATCTTCTCAGCAACCCATAAGTTTATTTTCCTGGTTATCTTTTTTATAATGCTCTTTGTCGGCAATGTATGGCTGCTGCACAATAAGACGCAAGGGGTTGAGCTCTTCGACGAGTTAAACCATCGTCTAAGCGTGCTGACCACCGATATCGTACGCCTTGAGTACGTCCTGGATATATCTGTTATTACCAAAAACTACGAAGACAAAAGGGGTGGAGCTATAACCACCGATATTGACAATATAGATAAGTCCTTTAAAGACCTGGCAAGGCCCGACTACGCGGGTCTTTTTAAGGGAGAAATGGAGTTTATTGATGTGCGCGATTCTATGATCGCCGATTGGAAGGATATTTACTCCGAGTTAAAGCGTTTGAATAAGGTCAGGACGGAAGAAGAACTCATGCTTATCCATAATGTTGTGGATATGAATACCTTTATCCTGAGTGAGAACTCAAGCAGACTCAAGGGATTTGTTCAGGAGCGTAAGAACATTGAATTGGAGAGACGCGCCGATATGCTGTTGCTCGCGCTCGGCCTCTCGTTTTTGGCTGCCTTTGCTGCGATACTTTTCTTTTTTATTAAAATGGTATTTCCTTTTGAAAGGTTCTTTGGCGAGGTCATTACGTTTTTAAAAAATGGCGCGAGAGGTAAGATGTCCGAAAACTTCCCCGGCGATCTGAGAAAGGTCTCTCATGAGATAAACGTAGCCTGCGAAAAGAATATGATCTCTGTTTTAAATACGGACAGGAGGCTGAAGCAGCTTGAGACCGAGGTCTGTGCAAAGGTCGGTAAGCTTAACGCCCTTAATTCTGTCGCGATGATGCTTGCAAGCTCACTTTCCCAGTATGAGATATTTATGGTAGCCGTATCAGAGGTGCTGAGCGCTGTCGGTGCCGAGGCCGGCATGGTCTATATTAAAGAAGGCGATATGTTAAAGCTTAAGGTCTCGAAGGGTTTCTCCGAGACCTTTTTTTATAAAGCCGAAGATGTGCCGCTCGGTGAGAAGTTCGCCGGCAGCGAGCTTGCCAGAGAGCCTGTGGTCTTTATGAGCCTTGACCGGTACCCCGAAGGCAACCTCAAAGAGGTGCTTTTGGCCGAAGGAATAAGGTCTGTGGTCTCTACCCCCATATTAAATGAAAATAATGTCGTTGGTTTCTTTGATATCGCCTTTAAGGGTGAAGAGCTGGATATGGACAGGCATCTGGCCTTTCTCAAGGCCATCTCTTCCAATATCGGGGTGGCGGTTGGTTACTCGCAGCTATTTAGCAGAGAGCACGAGAATAGCACTTTTCTTGAACGTGTTATTCAGCAGATACCTTTCGGCCTGGCGGTCTTTGATGTTGACGGGCTTTGCGTTATGGCGAACTCGGCCTTTAAGAACCTGGTCGGCGGTGATCTTAATACGGATTTCGTAGGTAATTATAATATTTTCAGTGACGACGAGTTCGTCAGGCAGGGGCTTTCAACTTTTGTAAAGAATTCATATAACGGGCGTATAATGAACTTTGGCGCGGAGTACAAGAGCAGCTATCTTGGTGTCGAGAGGGTTGCGAGCTTTAAGATAATGAGTTTTCCACTTTATGATGCCGCGGGTAATATAAAGCAGGTGGCTTTGTGCTTTGACCCTGTCAAGGGACTTTAACGGAAAGGGAGTTTTATCTCTATGAAGATATCTGAGATGAAGATATCTAACAAGATCGCCGCGATCTTTATGCTGCTCATATTTATTATGGGGGTCGGCGGATTCTGGGGGCTGTATAACGTCTCAAAGATAGCCGGCGGCACCGAGGAGATCTACCAGAAAACCTTTAAGCATATCTCTACCCTTTCGGATATGGAAAAAGAACTTATCTCGCTCAGGCAGGAGATCTTCCTGCATATTATCGTCACGGATCAAGGCTCCAAGAGCTTTCTGGACTCTTCTGTCAGGGAGCGTGTGCAGAAGGTAAATAAGCTGATGAAGGCCTATGAAGCCTTTGAGGTGAAGCACCCTTCGCACAGGCCTGTAGAAGGTACGATGACTACGCTGCAGAGCGAGCTTAATAACTATTGGAATATACAGGCAAGGGTGCTTGAGCTATCTTCTTACGGAAGGCCGGAGGAGGCCCTGAGCCTTGTCAGGGGAGATGGGAACAGGGCCTTTAACGCGGCCATTAACCACCTGAAACGACTTCTCTCCGAAGATATGAGTGCCGCTTCAAAGTCTTATCAGCGCAGTGAGTATCTGGCCAGCACGATCACCTTGATAACCGTCTTACTGACGATCGCGGCAATTATCATGTCCTTTGCCCTGTGGCGTCTTTTTACAAACTCTATTGTGAAACCGATCCTTATAATCGAGGATAGCGCAAAGAAGGTCGCCAAGGGGGACCTGGCTCAAAGGGCCCTGGTCAGCAGCGGCGATGAGCTGGGCTCTCTTGCAAGAGAGTTTAATGTGATGGCCAATACCCTCCAGGAATCTCATATGACGCTTGAGCGCAAGGTCAGTGAGAGGACCGATGAACTTAAGCATATAAACGAAGAGCTCCTTGTCAGCAAGCTGGACCTTGAGGCCAAAAATGAAGAGCTCTCTCGCGCCAACAGGATGAAGAGCCAGTTCCTGGCCAATGTAAGCCATGAGCTTCGTACTCCTCTGAACTCTATTATAGGGTTTTCCGAACTACTTCAGGAAAAATCATTCGGTGCGCTCAACGATAAACAGACCCAGTACGTAAAGTTCATACATACAAGCGGCAACCATCTACTTCACCTGATAAACAGCATACTTGATCTTTCAAAGATAGAGGCCGGACGCATGGAGCTTTTCCTGGAGAAGTTTTCGCTTGCCGAGATTTTCCATGAGATCATGGGCTCTATCAAGCCTATTGCGCATAAGAGGGGCATCACTCTCGACCTGAAGAGTACGGTAGCCTCGCCTGTGATAAAGGTAGATAAGGCCAAATTCAAGCAGATACTCTATAACCTGCTCTCTAATGCCGTTAAGTTCAACAAGGACGGCGGCAGGATTATGATAGACTGGGACATCCTTGATGAGCCTGCCGGGATGACCATGCAGAGGTATCTATATATCACTGTCGAAGATACGGGGATGGGAATCAAGAAAGAGGATATAGGTAAGCTCTTTAAGGAGTTTGAGCAGCTTGATCCCTCGGTTACCAGAGAGCACGGCGGCACCGGGCTGGGGCTGGCGCTTACCAAGAAGCTTGTCGAGCTCCATAAAGGGTTTATAAGGGTAGACAGCGAGCCGGGTAAGGGGTGTAAGTTTACCGTAAAGCTGCCGCAGGACAGCGATAAAGTAGAGCTCATGCATACCCAGGTAAGCCCCGAGGCGGCGGCCCTGCCTGTAGATGACATCGCGGAGAGGCCCCTGATCCTTGTCGCCGGCGAGAGCGAGGATGTAAATCATCTTATTCGTATTTACCTGAGCGGAGGCGCCTATGAGGTGGAGACGGCAAGAGACGGGCTCGAACTCGTTGAGAAGGCCAGGCTGCTCAGACCCTTTGCCATAGTCTGCGGCGTCTCCCTGTCGAAGAAAGACGGCTGGGAGGTAATGAAGGAACTCAAGCTCTACGGCGAGACCAGGGAGATACCCGTCGTTATAGTATCTGCGACCGACAACAAAGAGCTGGGTTTTGCCCTTGGCGCCGTAGATTATATAGAGAAGCCGATAGATAAGGCAAAACTTGTAGATACCCTGAACAGACTTAACTTCATCAAGAACAGAAAGAGGCGCAAGCTTAATGTCCTGGTCGTGGATGACGAGCCGCAGGTCTTGACGTTGATCGGGGATATACTTGAAAAAGAGGACTTTATCGTACATAAGGCCGGCGGCGGCGAAGAGGCTGTAAGGATTGCCATTCAAGACGAGCCCGACCTTATAGTGCTTGACCTTATGATGCCTGATGTGAGCGGTTATGACGTAGTAGACAGGCTTAAGGAACATCCGGTAGCGCGTAATATCCCTGTTGTTATCTTTACGGCCAAAGACCTTACAGAGCAGGACAAGCAGAGGCTTGGCGACAACATCGATAAGATCATAAGGAAGGCCAGCTTCTCAAAGGAAGACCTTATAGCCGAGATACGGCTGCTTGAGCTCTCATTCCCGGACAGGGCCAATCTTATAGATAGAACGACAAAGCTCTTTAACAAGAGGTACTTTGATATACTGCTTTCTCGTGAGCTATCAAGGAGTCAAAGGTATAAGCAGGCATGTTCGGTCATGATCATAGATATCGACGATTTTGCGGTCTATAATCAGAAGCACGGCGTCTCGAACGGAGACGATGCCCTCTGCGAGATCTCAAGGCTCTTTACCTGTAACCTGCGTAAGGCTGACTGCGTTACGCGTTACGGCGGAGATTCTTTTGCTATATTATTGCCGGGTATAACCGCTGATGAGACCATCATAGTGGCCGAGAAGGTAAGGAAAATAGTGGAGATGAACTTATTCCCTTCGGTCGGAGACGGCGGGCAGCTGACGGTCAGTATAGGGGCGGTAAGTCTGCCGCTTCAAAAAGATGTTGATGTGGTAGCGGCGCTGGAAGGGTCTTTAAGTGCGGCACACGGTGCGGGTGGTAATAAGGTCGTTTTATACGAGGGGTAGAGGGCTATGGAAAACACCGATAAGATCAGGATACTGGTCGTTGAGGATAACTTCATGAACAAGGTTCTGGTCAAGGAGCTCCTGATGGTCCACGGCTATGATGTGCTGGAGGCGGGAAGCGGCGTCGAGGCCGTTGATATGGCGGAGTCTCATCGCCCCGATATCGTGCTTATGGATATAAACCTGCCCGAGATGGACGGAATGGAGGCGACGCGGATTATAAAGAAGAGGGAGAGTATTAAAGATATCCCCATACTCGCGCTTACCGCCTCTGCTATGAAAGGGGACGAGGAAAAATTCCTGAGAGAGGGCTTCGACGGCTACGTTCCCAAGCCCATACAGCTTACGGTCCTTATCAGCGAGCTGGAGAGGTGTCTGCAGATAGCGCACCCGTAAATTCCCCTGCAATGACAAATCGGCTGCTTCGTCCTGTGCCGCGTCGTTGTCACTTTAATCCAACCCTTCCAAAGGGGAGTAATATCCTTGTGCGAGAGGTTGTTGCGGCGCGGCCGCTTTGCTCTGCGCAGGGGGGGGGTCATGCCGCTCTTGTTTCAGTATCCGTCTTGTTTTTACTTATCTTTATTATAAGGGCCTTTAACTCCGTCAGCTCATCATCGCTCAAAGGGGTATCCCGGTAGCGTCTTGTCTGGAAGAGCTCGGTTATCTTTTCAACGTCCCTGTTGCCGAGCCTTAACGCAAACTCCATCGGCGTCTCGAACTCGCTTTTCTCAATACCTTTTTTCTTCAGTATCCTTAGCATCTCAAGGTAGAAGGCCGGCGTCTTCAGGTTACTCCCGGATCCGGCCCTGCGTACGGCCACGATTACAAGGGCCGCGCCCATCAAGATCAGCGCAAAGACAAGCGGCAGTGACCGTCCTCCTTCGGAGGCCCTGTCCTTAAGGTTCGGCAGTTTTCCGAGCATTGATCCGAGCCAGCCGCGCAGCCCGCTGGTGCGCTGCTTAAGGGTGATCGCCGTGTCTATCTGGTCGTTGAGCGAGTAGTTTACGATGTTCTTTGTCCAGCGCCACTTAAGGGCGTCTAAATAAAGCCCCATGCGTGAGGACTGGACAGGGGAGGTAAGCCCCTGGCTCGCCGTCGGATCAAAGCGTATCCAGGCCATTTTTTTTCGGGAACCGTCCTGTTTTTTGCCAGCGCTGCCCGGGGAGAGGTCATAGGGCAGGTATGCCTCGACCCAGCTGTGCGTATCGCGCTGGCTAAGCAGCAGGTAGTTGCCGAAGTCGTTCCACTGGCCCTGCACGTAGCCGGTGACGACCCTGGCGGGAACCCCCAGGGTCCTGAGCATGATAGCCATAGAGGTCGCGTATTGTTCGCAGAAGCCCTCCTTTGCGTAAAAGAGAAAATCCGATAGCGGCGTTCTGCCGCCCCCCTTCTTCGGGGTAAGCGTGTACCGGAAGTTGCGCTTGAGGTAGCCTTCAATCTTGCGCGCCGCCCGGTACCTGCTCTCCTCACCGGCGGTCAGCTCCGTTGCAAAGGCCTTTATCCTTCCTGTCTCTTCCTGCCCGGGCGGCGGAAGCTGCAGGTAGCGTTCAAGCTCCGCAGCGCTCAGCTCTGCCTGTTCTCTGCCGTCCGTCCCCGACCATACCGAGTAGGTTATCCTTGAAAACGGCTTGCCCTGCATATAGAGCGTGCCGGAGTCGTCGGTAGTTATATTTTTAAAGTCTCCGGAGAGCCTTGACCAGGGGGGGGCGGCAAAGAGTATGTTGGTGTTGAGCGGTTCAAGCGTAATCAGTTGATTAAAGAGCCTCCCTCTGGTATTGACCCCTGACAGGAGAGTCCCGTTGGAGTCTTTTTTTACTTTTCTTTTCGCACTCTTGCTCCTTCGCCAGTTGCGCCCGTCGTAGTTGTCGAGCGTTGTGCCCTTTATATACAGATTTACCGGAGGCCCCTCTGCACCAGGGAACTCCACGCGCATCACGACATTTCCGTAGCCCTTGCCCTGGCCTATGCTTCCAAGCGTCAGCTCGTCGGCAAAGCCCGGCACGTTCAGGGCGCTCTGGCTTTGACGCTGGAAAAAACCCGAGCCCACCCTGGGTATGATAAAGAAGAGCATGAGCGTTATTACAAGCGAGAAGGTAGTGATGGCTATGGTATAGAGGAAGAAGCCCGGGCTCAGCAGGCCGCGCCTTGTGATTATTTTGTCTTTACCGCAGCGCTGCTCAAAGTCCCGTCTGATGTTAAAGAGGACCATAGCCCATATAGAGGTAATGACAAAGGCCGCGAGTATGGCGAAGAAGGCGGGGCTTACGGTCGAGGCGGCGGCCACTACTATTTCCAGAAAGACAAGCAGGTAGAGCATAAGGTGGTCGCGCACGGTACGCAGGTCAAAGAGTTTCAGCGCTACCATTAACGCCAGAAAGGCCGCACCCGAACTCATAAGGTCGCGGCTGAACGCCGCGTGGTTGACGATAAAGCCCGCCAGCAAAAGCACTGCCAGTACGTTCCAGATGCGGGGAGGGATCGTTACTTCGTACCTTACGTTGACGGCCAGTGAGACGAGAGTGACGACCCCGATCAGGATCAGGAACGATTGGCCGAGCTCTCCGACCAGGCTGATCGCCGCAAGGCCGAGAAGCGTGAGAAGAACCCGTATTATCGTCGTGTATGTGTGAAAGCGCATATATCGGTCTTACCTTTTATGTGGTTATAACCTTTAGCGAGAGCACGCCCTTTCCGCTGGCCGGCTCGATAAGGGCCAGGTGGTGCAGGATGCGCTCGAGCTGATCGTTGCCGCTTGAGTATGGTATCTCCGCGCTGCGGGTCTTGAGGCTGACGAGATAGTCCTTTTCTATAAAGTGATTTGCGAGTGAGGCGGTGCGTTCTACTATTTCGTCAAACTTTTTTACGCGGCTCTGCGCAGTGTCTTCGTCCTTGCCGCCGGGGGGAAAGTTATCGAAGACTATCACTATTTTGCTTTCGCTCTCTCTTTCGTATTCTTTTGTAAGAAGTCTTTTTGTCCGGGCGCTGGCCTTCCAGTGTATGTGGCGCGCGTCGTCCTGCTCGGTATAGTCGCGCAGGCCGTAGATATCCGTACCGTTGCCTCTGGCCGTGTGGTGGCTGACCCCGCTGGAGTTCAGGCACCGCAGGACTTCCCCTGGCGTCAGGCTGCGTACGGCGGGATAGACCAGAACCTGTTCTTTGCAGAGGGTCGTCTTGAACTTCATAAAGAGGCCGAAGGGGAAACGGGTCTTAAGGCTAAAGCCGTCGAGTGTGGTTATCCCCCGCTTTTCAAAGGTATACTTCGTTATATGGCTCGCCTCGGCGTTGCGGTCGAGCTTGATCAGGTAGGTCGGTACAGAGGAGACGCCGTCGATGGGCAGCTCCTGAAGGTTGACGGAGTAAGACGGGACAAAGCGTTTGTTGTTTTGAATTACCAGCCGTACGCGCGCAGGGGTCGCCCGGTAGAGCCGCTGCGGAAATTGCCTGCGCAGGCTGATCTTTCTGAGGATAGGCTCGCTCATTACCCCTGAGATGATAATAAGGGATAAGAGGGTGGCGAGGATCAGGTAGAGCATGTTGTTACCGGTATTTATCGCGGCTATGCCAAGGACGAAGATTGCGGCGGTGTAGAGTGTGCCTTCTCTGGTAAATTTCAGTTTTTTAAGCGAGCGAATAATGCCGCGCTTACGCGTAGTGCGTTTTCTGGTAAAGGCCTTTGAGGCCGCTGCCGTAAGCCAGGGCAGGGGGGCTGTAATGGTCGGGATGCGTGGCATAAAGACCTCGCCTCTTGCTTTACTTGATCAGGGCGCCGGTGTTGGCTCTAGATCGGTACGGCGATACTTTCTACTATCTCTTCTATCAGCAGGGCAGGCTCTTTGATGGAGTCTTCCATACCGTGTCTGGTCTGCATTATCCTGTGGGCAAGGCACGGCACGGCGACCCTTTTTATATCGTCGGGTGTGCAGTAGTCCCGTCCCTTTATCAGGGCGATGGCCTGGGTTGCCCTGTGAAAGGCCATTGCTCCCCGCGGACTTACCCCGAGCTTTATATCCTCGTGCTCCCTTGTCGCCACGCATATCCTCACGATATAGGCGAGCAGGTCTTCTTCTACCTTAACGGCAAGCGTTATATCCTGCATGGTAGTGACCTCTTCGGAGCTGACCACCGGCGATAGTATCTCGTGTATCGGGCGGGTATTTGCGGAGCTGATTATCTGGCGCTCGACCTCTTCGGTCGGGTAGCCGATCTGAGTCGATATCGTAAAGCGGTCAAGCTGGCTCTCGGGCAGTGGGAAGGTGCCTGCGTACTCAAGCGGGTTCTGAGTGGCAAGGATTATAAAAGGGCTCGGCAGGCGGTGGGTAATGTTATCGACCGAGACCTGCCCCTCGCTCATGGCCTCAAGCAGCGCGCTCTGCGTCTTGGGTGTGGCGCGGTTTATCTCGTCGGCCAGCACCACGCTGGCAAAGACCGGGCCTTTTTTGAACTCAAAGCTCATCTTTGATTCGTTGAAGATGCTGACCCCGACTATATCGGAGGGCATCAGATCGCTCGTGAACTGTATCCTCTTAAAGCTCGCGTCGATGCTGCGCGCAAGGCTGTGGGCGAGCGTCGTCTTTCCGACCCCGGGCACGTCCTCGATAAGAAGGTGACCGCGGGCCAGCAGCGCCGCTATCGCAAGCTCTATTACAGGGCCCTTTCCCTTTATTACGCGCTCTAGATTGCGCTTAAGGGTCTGAATTTTTTCAATGGCTTCTTTTGTAGTCATAATCATCACTTATCCCGGGCTTATCAGGTTTGTAACGACCCGGGTTGACTTTTAATTATAACAATTACAGGCCTTATAGTCAAATAAGGGGGCGTGCGGGAGAGCGGTTTTTGTATATATGATTTATGGATATATTGCTGCGCCGGTTACAGGGGACGTCCGGCTGCATGCCCCGCCGCCGCGGCGGCAGGGCTTTTTTCTTTCTTACTGCCGCGGGTTCGGGTGCAGGCACCGGTCCTGATACAAAATAGTTGTTTTAAATACTTTTTTCTTGAAAGAAACAGGGCTTTATGGTAAAAAATAGAGTCTTACATTACACACGCGCTTAAGCATATGCCGGTGGTGTCCCCTGATATCTATATTCAGGTATATTCAGGGGGATTTTGGCGGGCCTGCGAAGTTTTCAGGGCTTTAAGGTGCGGAGGAAAAACCAAAACTACGGAGGAAGAGAAGAGATGGCGTATTTGACTATGAAACAGCTCCTGGAGACGGGGGTGCACTTTGGTCATCAGACCAAGAGATGGAATCCGAAGATGAAGACTTATATCTTCGGCGCAAGGAACGGTATCTACATAATAGATCTTCAGCAGACGGTCAAGATGTTCAAGACCGCCAACGATTTCATAAAGAGCGTTACCGATAACGGGGGAAAGGTACTTTTTGTCGGCACAAAGAAGCAGGCTCAGAACTCGATCGAGCAGGCGGCTGTAAAGTGCGGTATGGACTACGTCAACAATCGCTGGATAGGAGGGCTTCTTACTAACTTCGCTACCGTTAGAAAGAGCCTTGAGAGGCTTAAAAAACTGGACGCTATGAAAGAGTCGGGCGATACCAGCGGACATACCAAGAAAGAACTCTTAAAGCTTGAGAGGGAAAGGCTTAAGATAGAGAAGAACCTTGGCGGGTTACGGTCGATGACCAAGGCCCCTGCCGCTATCTTTATCGTTGATTCAAGGCGCGAGACAATAGCGGTCAAAGAGGCAAGAAAGCTGGGTATTCCGGTCGTCGCTATAGTAGACAGCAACTGCGACCCCGATGAGATAGATTACGTAATTCCAGGTAACGACGATGCCATCAGGGCCATTGATCTCTTTTCAAATGCGATAGCCGATGCCTGTAACGAAGGTAAGGCCTCGCGCGCCGAGAGGTTGCAGAGTGAGAGCGATAAGGCCGGCGAGGACGTTGAGGCCGAGCTTACCGCTGCATCGGCGAAGGCTGCTGAACCTGCGAAGGCTGCTGTATCGGCGAAGGCTGCCAGGGCCGCCGAGACCGGGGTTATTATAGAGACAAAGGTCAAGGTAAAGACAGCGCCGAAGGCCGCTACACCTGCGAAGGCCGCTGAACCGGCGAAGGCCGTTACACCGGCGAAAGCCGCTGAACCTGCGAAAGCAGCTGTGCCTGCGAAGGCCGCTGAACCGGCGAAGGCAGCTGAACCGGCGAAAGCAGCTGAACCTGCGAAAGCAGTTGAACCGGCGAAGGCAGTTGAACCGGCGAAGGCCACTACACCGGCGAAGGCCGCAGAGTAAAGATATATTGACAGGCTGCGGTGCGTGAGGGTCGAGGCTTTTGCGTAGTAGCATGAATTTTCATATATAGACTTTAGAAAAGCAGAATTGTGGAGGATTACGTTTAGGATGGTTATTACAGCAGAGCAGGTAAGGAGCCTCAGGGAGCAGACAGGGGCGGGGATAATGGATTGCAAGAAGGCGCTGGCAGAGAGCGGCGCCGACCTTGAGAAGGCCGTGACCTTTTTAAGGGAGAAGGGGCTTGCCACAGCCAAAAAGAAGGCAGGCAGGGCGACCGGCGAAGGGCTTGTTACCTCGTATATTCACGCGGGCGGAAAGGTCGGCGTTATGGTAGAGATCAACTGCGAGACCGATTTTGTCGCAAAGACCGACGATTTTCAGGCCTTTACAAAGGACGTGGCCATGCATATCGCCGCGGCTAATCCGGGCTACCTTACAAGGGACGAAGTACCGGCCGGCAACATTGAGAAGGAAAAGGAAATACTGGCCAATCAGGCAAAAGAGTCCGGTAAGCCCGAGGCCGTTATAGCCAGGATAGTAGAGGGCAAGTTAGAGAAGCACTTTAAAGAGAACTGCCTTATGGAACAGCCGTTCATCAAGGATACCGATAAGACGATCGAAGATCTTTTAAAGGAAGCTATAGCCAAGCTTGGCGAGAATATCCAGATCAAGCGTTTTGTCCGTTTCTCCGTAGGGGACGACTCAGAGGGTTAAATAGCTTTTTTGCCGTTTTTTTTAAGGGGGCTAAGGATCTGTCCTTGCCCCTTTTTTTTGTTCGTGCCTTTAAGTAAGCTGATAAAGATATCCTGACCAGTGGTTTTTCCGGTCAACCTTCAACCTAAAGGGACGAGAAATGGAACCCAGATTTAAGAGGATACTGTTAAAACTCTCGGGCGAGGCCCTTATGGGGAAGCTCTCTTACGGGGTAGACCCTGAGATGCTCGCGGCGATCTCCTCGGAGATCAAAGAGGCCCTTGGGGCAGGTGTGCAGGTCGCCGTAGTAATAGGCGGCGGCAATATCTTCAGAGGGCTGGAGGCCAGCGCCAAGGGGATGGACAGGGCAAGCGCGGATTATGCCGGAATGCTCGCGACCGTTCTCAACTCGCTTACCCTTCAGGACTCTCTGGAGAAGGCCGGAGTCTTTACCCGTGTCGTCAGTGCGATAGAGATGAAGGAGCTTGCCGAGCCCTACATAAGACGGCGCGCCATCAGGCACCTGGAGAAGGGGCGTGTTGTTATCTTTGCGGCCGGGACCGGCAACCCGTACTTTACGACCGATACGGCGGCCTCTTTGCGGGCTATGGAGATGCATGCCGAGGTCATCCTTAAGGCTACCAAGGTAGACGGCGTCTACGACTCCGACCCGGTAAAGAACCCGGATGCCGTAAAGTATGATGAGCTTTCTTATCTCGATGTGCTAAGTAAAGAGCTTGGCGTGATGGACGCAACCGCTATATCTCTTTGCAAGGACAACAACATGCCTATAATCGTATTCAATATAAAAGAGCGCGGCAATCTGGCGCGCATACTCGGTAATGAAAAGATCGGCACTATAGTAAAATAGCAGGGCCGGCGGCGGAGGCATAGAAACGGACAATGAGCGTAACGGAAGTAATCAGTGCTGCGAATAAAAAGATGGAGAAGGCTATTGAGGCCTTTAAAGGCTCGTTGGTCAAGCTTCGCACCGGCAGGGCCTCGGTAGCGATGCTTGACCATATAAGTATCGATTACTACGGCAATCCCACGCCGCTTAACCAGGTGGCTAACCTCTCCGTTCCCGAGCCGAGGTCTATAACGGTCCAGCCCTGGGACGTCTCGCAGATAGGGGATATCGAGCGTGCCATTATCGCCTCTGATCTCGGGCTTACGCCCGGCAACGACGGTAAGCTTATTCGTATCAATATACCTCAGCTCACCGAGGAGAGGCGTAAAGAGCTGGTAAAGCTCTCCAGAAAGTACGGCGAGGACTGTAAGGTCGCTATCCGCAACTGCAGGAGAGATGCGAACGACGGCCTTAAGAAGCTGGAAAAGGATAAGGAGATATCTCAGGACGAGCAGAAGAAGGCGGAAAAACAGGTTCAGGAGCTGACCGATAAAGAGACGCTCAGCGTTGACGAGATTCTTGCTCAGAAGGAAAAGGAAATAATGGAGGTTTAGCCTCCGGGCCGTCCCGCGGCGGCTTTAGGTTTTGCCGGGCGCGGCAGGGTTGCTCCAGCCGAGTGCGGGTTTTCCCGGATAATCAGCGGGGTTGCTCCAGCCGAGTGCGGGTTTTTCTGGATAGTCAGCAGGGTTGTTTTGGGCGGATAGATCGGATAGATCTATCCGCCGTCCTGACGGCTGTGTGGATTTTACCGGGGTGGATGGTATGTTTATGGAAGGTATTGCAGCTGAAAAACTGCCGGGTCATATTGCTATAATCATGGACGGCAACGGGCGTTGGGCCGAGAGCAGACGTCTCGGTCGTATTCGCGGGCATCGCAGGGGTGTGGAGGCGGCTCGTGAGGTCGTAAGGGTCTGTAGTGAGCTCGGCATAGGCGCTCTAACGCTCTATACCTTCTCGCGCGAGAACTGGAGCAGGCCCAAGAAAGAGGTCGATATGCTTATGGGCTTCCTTGAGTCGCATCTGAAGAGCGAGGCCTCTATGATGATGGAGAAGGGTATTCGTTTCAGGGGTGTCGGTAATATAGGCGAGTTGCCGGATAGCGTCGTTAAGGTAGTAAGGGAGCTGGAGGCGCAGACAGCGTCCAATACGGGAATGCTTCTGCAGCTGGCCCTGAGCTATAGCGCAAGGGAAGAGATAACAGAGGCCTGCAAGGCTATTGCGCGCAGGGTAAGGGCGGGCGAGCTGGACCCGGCGGAGATCGACGAACAGACGCTTGAGGCGGAGCTTTATACCAGCGGCACGCCGGATCCGGATCTGCTTATAAGGACAAGCGGCGAGATAAGGCTCTCGAATTTCCTGCTCTGGCAGGTGGCCTATACAGAGCTTTACGTGACCGACGTTCTCTGGCCGGACTTTAACCGCGAGCATCTTCTGGAGGCTATACGCAGTTATCAGGGGCGGGAGCGCAGGTTTGGTTTAACGACGGAGCAGGTGGCCGGATAGGGGCTGCCATTGAGCTTACCCCCCCTTCGGTTGTTTTGAAAACCCGGGTGGTTTCGAAGCCCGCAGGCGGGCTTAGGGCCTGTTGGAGATCGCTTTGCTGCGTATATTTTTCGCTTTGCATCCCACCTCTTTTAAATCCCCGGTCATTATGAAATGTAACTCGGAGGCGTCTTCTGAAGAGAATCCTTAGCGGCCTGGTTCTTATACCGCTCGTAATCATACTGGTGCTCGGCACCTCTCAGTTCTGGATCTCGGTTATTATAGCCGTTGTTGCCTTTATAGGGGCAAGAGAGCTTCTGGCGATGGTCTCTAACCGTCAGGGGCGCGCCGTCGCAAGCAGCGGCGGATGGAGTTTTCTTGGCGCTCTGCCTGCCGCCGCGATGCCGCTTGTGGTATATCTCTGCGGCGCCGACGGTATCTTGCCCTATATGATCTTTTTTGTCTTTGCCTGTATCGCCCTCAGGCTGCGCTTTGGCCGCGATCTTACGGACTCGCTGAACTGGCTGCTCGGCGTATTGCTCGGTGTCGTTTACCTGTCGATACCGCTGACGGCCTTTGTCGGCATCAAGGGGCTTGAGCAGGGCGGGTACTGGATACTGTTTGTCCTGGTCATCGTCTGGGGCAATGATACCTTTGCCTACTACACGGGAAGGGTCTTCGGCACGCATAAACTTTCGCCGGTAATAAGCCCGAACAAGACCTATGAAGGCGCGATAGGGGGCCTTGCAGGCGGGGTGGTGATAGCGTTCCTCTATAACCATTTTCTCTCGATGGGGCTCGGTCTTTTTGAGTTTATTCTGGTCGCTGTTGTTTTGGGCGTTATCGGTATAACAGGGGATCTGGCGGAGTCGCTTATAAAACGCGCTACCGGCGTGAAGGACGCGGGCAACCTCATTCCGGGCCACGGCGGGGTGATGGACAGGATAGACAGCCTCATCTTTACGGTCCCGGTACTTTATTATTACCTTTTATGGAAGGGGGTGTAAGAGGGTGGCCAAAAAGACAATAGCCGTCCTCGGCTCGACCGGATCTATCGGGCAGAGCACCCTTGACGTTATACGCTTGAACCCCGGCGCCTTTACGGTCGCGGCGCTCGCCGCCGGTACAAATATAAGGCTTCTTAAAAAACAGATAAAAGAATTCGCCCCGCGCTTTGTCTCGGTCAAGAACAAGGCCGCCTGTCTGCGCCTGAAAAAAGAATTTGCCGGCAGTAAGATTGAGTTTGGTTCCGGCGCCGAGGGGGCGGCAGGGGCGGCGTCTTTCAGGGGCGTTGATATCGTCGTCTCGGCGATAGTCGGGGCGGCGGGTTTTCTGCCGACGCTCGCGGCAATTAAGGCCGGACGCGATATTGCATTAGCCAATAAAGAATCACTCGTCATCGGCGGCGGTCTGGTGATGGCCGCAGCGCGCGCGAAGGGGGTCAGGGTACTTCCTGTCGATAGCGAGCACTCGGCGATATTTCAGGCCATGAAGGGCCATAAGAAGAACGAGCTGAAGAGGGTGATACTGACGGCCTCGGGCGGCCCTTTCGTAAATACCCCGGTAGAAGAACTTGCAAGCGTAACCCCGGAGCGCGCCCTCAGGCACCCGACGTGGACGATGGGGCGGCGCATTACGATAGACTCGGCGACCCTTATGAACAAGGGTTTTGAGGTGATAGAGGCCTGCGCGCTCTTTGGCCTGCCGCCTTCCAGGGTCTCGGTCTGTATACATCCGCAGAGCATAGTGCACTCTATCGTCGAGTTCAATGACGGCTCGATGATATCCCAGATGGGGCCCTCCGATATGAAGGGGCCCATCTCTTACGCCCTGGCCTATCCGGGGAGGATGAAGTCGGGGATAGAGCCCTTTGAGCTTGCAGGAAAGACCCTTGAATTTATAGAGCCGGATCTTCGTAAATTTCCGTGCCTGACCCTTGCGTATAAGGTCGCGGCCCTTGGCGGAACCTACCCGGCGGCGCTTAACGCCGCAGACGAGGTTGCGGTAGATATTTTCCTAAAAGGTATGATAAAATATACGGATATATACGAGGTGGTCGACACTGTCCTTGCCGGTCACAGCTCCGTGCCGGCCGACTCGGTCGAGGCTATACTCGAAGCCGACAGGTGGGCGAGAGCGCAGGCCCGGCGCGCGGCAAAGAAAAAGAGTCGGTAGAAAAGGATATACAGGGGTACATATAATTATGACAACGATAATATCTTTTTTACTAGTTCTCGGGATCTTGATCTTTATCCATGAGTTAGGACATTTCGCCGTGGCGAAGTTCGCCGGCGTCGGCGTGGAAAAGTTCTCTCTGGGCTTTGGCCCGAGGCTTCTCAAGTATAAGTACGGCGAGACCGAGTACTGCCTCTCGGTAATACCGTTTGGCGGTTTTGTTAAGATGGTCGGCGAGAGCCCTGACGAAGAGGTTAGCGAGGCCGATAAAAAGAAGTCCTTTACCCATAAGCCGCTGCTGGCCAGAGTTGCGATAGTTTCCGCCGGCGCCACGATGAACCTGGTGCTTGCAGCCGTCCTCTTTCCTGTTATTTTTATGATAGGCGTCGAGGTTCCCGCCTATATGGATAAGGCCCCTGAGGTCGGTTACGTCATAAAGGGCGAGGCCGGAGACCGTGCAGGGCTTGAGCAAGGCGATATTATCAAGACAATCGACGGGAATGTGGTCACCACCTGGGAGAAGATGTATAAAACTATCGCCCTGAACCCCGAGCGTCCGGTAGATATAAGTCTCGACCGCGGTGGCAAGACCGTTAGTACAGTGCTTACCCCGGAGGCGTCCGAGGAGCTCGGTATAGGAGTCGGCGGTTTTTACCCTCCGATGACCGCGCGTGTCGGGGCGCTTAGTTCGGGCTCTCCTGCGGAAAAAGCAGGGTTGCAGGTCGGCGATATTATCTCAAAGGTCGACGGCAATGAGATAGAGCATTGGTCGAAGCTACAGGCCCTTGTCAGCGGCAGCGATAAGGAGAGAATATTTACGATCTTGAGGGACGGCAGGGCGATGGATGTGGCTATTGTTCCCGAATATAACAAGGACACAAAGACCTATCTGATAGGCGTTGCGCAGGGCGAGGAGATGGTGCTTAAGAAGTACGGCCTCGTCGATTCGATAAGGCTCGGCACTCAGAAGGCCGGTGAGCTTACCGTTCTGCTCTTTAAGGTGCTTGGCAGGCTCGTCTCGGGAGATCTTTCTCTTAAGAGCCTTGGCGGGCCGATCATGATAGCGCAGGTCGCCGGGAAGGCGGCCTCCTCAGGGGTTACCGAGATACTCTCTCTTCTGGCCTTTTTGAGTCTTCAGCTGGGGATCATAAATCTATTTCCCGTGCCGGTGCTTGACGGCGGGCACCTCTTTTTCTACGCTATCGAGGCGGTACGCGGTAAGCCGTTGAGCGAGAGGGTGCAGGGCATTGCCCAGTACGCAGGTATGGTACTCTTGATAGCCCTGATGGTATTTGTTACGTGGAACGACCTGTGGCGCATTTTCGGGGCACGTTTCGGTTGACCTCCTGAACTTTACCCTATGCTTTTTTTTAGGAGAGCGGAGAGAGGCGCGCTACGGCGCGCCTTACAGAGGCCTGTCGGCTACACAGGGCGAAAGCCTGGCCAGACCGGGCGAAGGCCTGGCTACACCAGGCGAAAGCCTGTCGGTTCTATCTCGGATAATTCCTTATGAGTAAAAAAACAGATGTTTCATGCAGTCCGCCCGAGAGAATACTGGCTATAGATACCTCTTCGGCCTCGGGCTCTATCGCCCTTGTCGAGGGAGGCTCTGTTACTGCCGGGCAAAAGGTCGCTAAGGTCGGTAAGCATTCGGTCTGGTTGTTGCCTGCGATAGACGATTTCCTGAAAGACCATCGCATTGATATCTCGGAGATAGACCTTTTCGCCGTAGGCAGCGGGCCGGGCTCTTTTACAGGGCTTCGTATCGGCATAAGTACTTTAAAGGGGCTTGCGTGGGCTCTGTCGCGTCCTGTGATCGGGGTCTCTACGTTAGAGGCGCTTGCCATGAATATAAAGGGGCGGGACGCTCTTATATGTCCTGTCTTTGATGCGAGAAAGGGGCAGGTCTATAGCGCGCTCTTTACCTTGAGCAGCGGCTGCCTTGAGAGGGTCGCGGCGGACGTTGCCATGCGTCCCGAATATATCCCCGGGCTGGTGGCTGATACAGGTCTTGCCGGCGAGTCCGTGCCGCTTATTTTTACCGGCCACGGCCTCTCTGTCTGCGGCGATCTCATAAAGGCCGGGGTAGAGGGGGCTTTATTTGCCGAAGAGGGATTATGGGACGTAAGCGCCGGTAATATCGGGCTTCTTGCAGGCGGCAACTACGGCGAGGCCGTAGCCCCCATAGAGCTCTTGCCTGCCTACCGAAGGGCCTCCGAGGCCGAGTTCAAAAGAAATTAAGGACAGGCACAGTATTTATCTTCATTTTGTATCCGTTGCCATACGTACAGTCCGGTTGACTTTGCCGTGCCTATGGGGTAAGATTTACACTTGCAACAGGTGTTGAAATTTCCAATTAGGAGGGCTCATTTATGAACAAGAACAGTAGCCGGTTACCAGAGGAGATCTTAATGCAAAACAGGGACTTAAGACAGGCGTCGCTGGCCCACGAAGAGTTTGACGAAATGGCGGCAAAACTGGATAAACAGGTCGCGCTCAGCGAGACTGAAAGTATAGAGCTTAAGAAGATCAAAAAAAAGAAATTAGCAATGAAGGATAAGATGGAGAGTATTATCAGCTCAGAGGGCTGATCTTCCATGTATAAAGGATAAATGCGCAGCGACAGAGTCAAGAAAGGGGCCGACAGGGTTCCTCAGAGGGCGCTTCTTTACGCTACGGGTGTGCCCCGCAGCGAGATGAAGGCCCCTTTTATAGGAATTGCCACGAGCTTTACCGATCTGATACCGGGCCATATAGGCATGCGGGACTTGGAGAGGTTTATCGAGAAGGGTGTGCATAGCGCAGGCGGCTATCCGTTCCTTTTTGGCGTGCCGGGCATCTGCGACGGTATCTCTATGGGGCACAGGGGGATGCACTACTCGCTGCCCTCAAGGGAGCTTATAGCCGACCTTGTCGAGAGCGTTACCGAGGCGCATGCCCTCGACGGTCTGGTACTTCTCACAAACTGCGATAAGATCACTCCGGGGATGCTTATGGCGGCGGCGCGTCTTAACGTGCCGACCGTTGTCGTTACGGCCGGGCCGATGATGACCGGGCGTTACAGGGGGGGGCGTACTTCTTTTATACGCAATACGTTCGAGGCGATGGGCCGCTTTAGCGAGGGCAAGATCACAAAGGACGAGCTTGAGAAGTGCGAACTTGGCGCGTGTCCGGGCGCGGGTAGTTGTCAGGGTCTGTACACGGCAAATACTATGAGCTCTCTTACCGAGGCCATGGGGATGAGCCTGCCCGGCTGCGGCACGGCCCCGGCGGTAACAAGCGAGAAGAGGCGTATCGCATTCGATAGCGGCGCACGTATAGTCGATCTCGTGCGTGAAGATATAAAGCCCCTGGATATCCTTACAAAGAATGCATTCGAGAATGCCGTCCAGGTAGATCTCGCCCTTGGCGGCTCTTCCAATACGGTTCTGCATCTTCTGGCTATCGCGCACGAGGCCGGTGTCGAGCTTCCTCTCGATACCTTTGACAGGCTCGCGCGCACCACGCCGCATCTGGCATCCTTAGAGCCGGTCGGCAATTACTATATGGAAGACCTGCACTGGGCAGGCGGCATACCGGCCGTCATGTCACGGATAAAGAGCGGGATAAAGAATAACCCTACGGTCTCCGGCCATAAGGTCAGGAAGATCATAGAGGCGGTTGATTTTATAGACGACGACGTTATAAGGACTCGCAGGAAGGCCCATCACAAAGAGGGCGGGATAGCGATCCTCAAGGGTAATATCTCGCCGACCGGCGCTGTTATCAAGCAGTCCGGCGTCAGCGGGAAGATGATGCGCTTTACGGGTAAGGCCCGCGTCTTTGATAGTGAGGATAAGGCCATGCGCGCCATTCAGGGTAAGGCCGGGCGTAAGATAGTCGCAGGCGATTTTGTCGTTATCAGGTACGAGGGGCCGAAGGGCGGCCCGGGTATGCGCGAGATGCTGGCTCCGACAGCCGCCATTATGGGGCAGGGCCTCGGCGACTCGGTAGCGCTCCTGACCGACGGGCGTTTCTCCGGCGGCACGCGCGGGCCGTGCATAGGGCACGTCTCTCCCGAGGCTATGGAGGGCGGCGTTATAGCTCTTATCAAGGACGGCGACGTAATAGAGCTGGACGTAAAGAAGAGAAGGCTGGAGCTGAAGGTAAGCCCTGCCGAGCTTGATAAGAGGCGCGCGAAGTGGAAGGCGCCGAAGCCGAAGATCACTACAGGGTGGTTAGCGAGGTACGCAAAGGTTGTTACCTCGGCCGATACCGGCGCTGTTTTGAAGGCCTAGAACGACCATTAGGAATTGATTGTCGTCCAGGATTCGAAAAACCGGATACCGGTGCTTTTTAAAGGCGTAAAAATTAGAGCATGAAGACGAGACCTTTTCTACCTCATTGTCATTATTGTCATTGCGAGGAGTGTAGCGACGAAGCAATCTGTCTTTAAAGTACGAGATTGCTTCGGCTGAAAAAAAGATTCAGCCTCGCAATGACAGAGAAAGAAGAAAGGTTTTTTGTGGCATTTTTCAACGTAGGACAACCCTTCAGGGTTGCGTCTTTAAAGAGGGCAAGGCTTAAGCCTTGCCCTGCTTAAGACTTTTATAAACCTACAGTATTAAATATACAGGATAAAAGATTAATCATGAAAAAGAGCGGCGCGGAAATATTTTTGGAATGCCTTAAGAAAGAAAAGGTAGATACTATATTCGGTTATCCGGGCGGAGCGGTGCTGCCTATCTACGACGTTCTTTATAAGGCCGATATGAGGCATATCCTTGTTCGCCACGAGCAGGGCGCGGTACATATGGCCGACGGCTACGCAAGGGCGACCGGCAGGCCGGGCGTCGTGCTCGTAACCTCCGGGCCGGGCGCCACCAATACGGTAACAGGGCTTGCAACGGCATACTCCGACTCTATCCCGATGGTCGTCTTTACCGGCCAGGTGCCTACGGCGCTTATCGGCAACGACGCCTTTCAGGAGGCCGATATAGTCGGCATTACAAGGCCGTGCACAAAGCATAATTATCTGGTCAAAGACGTTAAAGACCTGGCGCGTATAGTAAAAGAGGCCTTTTATATAGCAACGACCGGCAGGCCCGGCCCCGTGCTGATAGATCTGCCAAAGGACGTGCAGAACGCGGTAACTGAATTCAGCTACCCGGACAAAGTCGATATTCCCAGCTATCAGCCGAACCTCAAGGGGCACTCAAGGCAGATAAAGAAGGCCATGAAGCTGATACTCGCCAGTGAGCGGCCTGTAATATACGCCGGCGGCGGCGTTATAAGCTCTAATGCGGCCGGAGAGCTTGCGGTCTTTGCCAGAAAGCTCGGTATACCCGTGACCAATACCCTTATGGGGCTTGGCGGCTTCCCCGGCGACGACCCGCTCTTTATGGGGATGTTAGGGATGCACGGGACGTACGCGGCCAATATGGCGATGACCAATACCGATTGCCTTATTGCCATTGGTTCGCGTTTTGACGACAGGGTTACGGGAAAGATAGACGAGTTCGTGCCTTACGCGAAGATCATCCATGTGGATGTCGATCCGACCTCTATCAGTAAGAACGTAGCCGTTGATATCCCGATAGTCGGCGATATACAGAACGTCCTTAAGGTCATGCTCAAGGAGCTTAAGGGCGCGGCGAAGTTCAAGAGCGGTATCAAGTCGTGGCGAACGGAGATAGACGGCTGGTCGGCCTCTCATACGCTGTCGGCCAGGCAGGATAAAAAGAAGAAGACCAGGCCTCAGTACGTCGTAGACAGGTTGTACGTCCTTACAAAGGGAGACGCCATCATAACGACCGAGGTGGGGCAGAACCAGATGTGGAGCGCGCAGTTCTATAAGTATAAAGAGCCGAGGACGTTCCTCACAAGCGGCGGCCTGGGGACGATGGGGTACGGCCTGCCGGCGGCGATCGGCGCGCAGGTGGCCTTCCCGGATAAGACGGTCATTGATATAGCCGGCGACGGCTCGATACAGATGAATATTCAGGAGCTTGCTACGGCGGTTGAGCAGAAGCTGCCGGTAAAGATAGCGATACTCAATAACCGTTTCCTCGGGATGGTCAGGCAGTGGCAGGAGCTTTTCTATGACAAGAGGTACTCCTCGACCTGCATAGGGAATATACCGGACTTTGTTAAGCTGATAGAGGCTTACGGCGGCGTGGGGCTGCGTGCAAAGACCCCGGCCGATGTCGATAAGGTTATTAAGAAGGCCCTCAAGATAAAGGACAGGCCTGTCCTGATGGACTTTGTAGTGGACGCCACGGAGGACGTCTACCCGATGGTCCCTGCGGGCCAGCCGCTCAATAAAATGCTGCTTGTTTAGCAGCTGTGCCGCAATTTACTAATTAACGGAGTTCGCCCTCACGCAGCGGGTGAGATGCGACGGTAAGGAAACTATGGCAAAAGGTGTAAGACATACGATCTCAGTATCGGTAGTGAACGAGTTCGGTGTGCTCTCCCGCATCGCGGGGTTGTTCTCGGGCAGGGGCTTTAATATCGAGAGCCTCTGCGTGGCAGAGACGCTTGACCCGAAGGTCTCGCGTATGACTATCGTCACTACCGGCGATGACAGGATACTGGAGCAGATAACAAAGCAGCTCAATAAGCTCGTAAACGTAATTAAGGTGCATGACCTTACCGGTGAAGAGTACTTCGAGCGGGAGCTGGCCCTTATCAAGGTCAATATCAAGCAGGATACGAGGACCGAGATCCTCAGTATCGCCGATATCTTCAGGACGAAGGTCGTAGACGTAAGCCCTCGCAGCTATACCCTTGAGGTCACAGGCGACGAGGATAAGATACGCGCCATAACCGAGCTACTCCGCCCCTTCGGGATAAAGGAGATAGTAAGGACAGGCCGCATAGCGATCGTAAGAAGCCCGAAGGCCAAGTAGCCACGGGTTAAAATAGAATAGCAATGATAAAACGGAGGAAGTATATGAAGGTATATTACGAGAAGGACGCAGATCTTGAAAAAATAAAGAGCAAGAAGGTATCGGTCATCGGCTTTGGCAGTCAGGGACACGCGCACGCCCAGAACATGAACGAGAGCGGCGTGGACGTTACCGTTGGGCTCAGAGCCGGAAGCTCTTCATGGAAGAAGGCAGAGGCCGTCGGCCTGCCCGTTAAAGAGGTCGCAGAGGCCGTAAAGGGCGCGGACGTCGTTATGATACTCTTGCCCGACGAGACTCAGGCCGAGGTCTATAAAAAAGAGATCGAGCCTAACCTCAAGGAAGGCGCCTACATTGCCTTCGCCCACGGCTTCAGCATCCACTTCGGCTTTATTGAGGCGGCAGAGAATACCAATGTATTCATGGCGGCCCCCAAGGGGCCCGGCCATCTCGTCAGGCACGAGTATGAGCAGGGCAAGGGGGTACCGACGCTCGTTGCCGTTCATAAGGACGCAAGCGGAGATACGCTGGACGTTGCCATTGCCTATGCAACCGCTATAGGCGGGGGGCGGGCCGGGATTATCGAGACGACCTTCCGCGACGAGACCGAGACGGATCTCTTCGGCGAGCAGGCAGTGCTCTGCGGCGGCGTAACCGCTCTTATTACAGCGGGTTTTGAGACCCTTACCGAGGCGGGCTATCCGCCGGAGATGGCCTATTTTGAGTGCCTCCACGAGATGAAGCTTATCGTAGATCTTATCTATGAGGGCGGCATAGCCAATATGCGCTATTCGATAAGTAATACGGCCCAGTACGGCGACCTTACGAGGGGGCCGAGGGTTATAACGGAGGCCACCAAGGTCGAGATGAAGAAGATACTCGGCGAGATACAGAGCGGCGAGTTCGCCAGAGAGTGGATGGCCGAGAACGAAAAGGGCAGGCCGAACTTCGAGGCCCTGAACGCAAAGGGAGAGAGCCATCAGATAGAGGAAGTCGGCGCCAGGCTCAGAAAGATGATGAGCTGGATGAAGGACTCGAAGATCGTCGATAAGGCGCGTAACTAGCGGCCGCCTTGGAGACTATATATAGAAAAGCAATTATGCCTGGAGGGATCCTTCAGGTCGCGCGCGAGGGCTATCCTTTCATATTGATAGCCCTTGCGCTTAATGTGATTACCGGCTGGCTGGAGATCTACTGGCTCTTCGGTATTACCTGCGCGCTTACGTTATGGGTCGTCTGGTTTTTCAGGGATCCGGTCAGGGAGGTGCCCTCGGGCGGGGCGTGGACTATAGTCAGCCCGGCCGACGGCGTGGTGATAAAGGCAGAGCCCGTGCAGGAAGACAAGCTGCTTAACGCCGAGGCCATAAAGGTCAGTATCTTTATGAATGTCTTTAACGTCCACGTCAACAGGGTTCCGATATACGGGCGCGTCCTGAAGGTGGTGTATAGTCCGGGCAAGTTCTTTAACGCGAGCTTTGATAAGGCCTCGCTTTATAACGAGCAGAACGCGATACTTATGGAAGGCTACGGAGGGCGCCGTATAGTATTTACGCAGATAGCAGGGCTTATAGCGCGGCGCATCGTATGCCGCGCCAAAGAGGGGATGGAGCTTAACTGCGGTGAGCGCTTCGGGTTGATAAGGTTTGGTTCAAGGCTTGATCTTTATCTGCCGATGGATACGGAGATAGCCGTCAAGGTTGGCGATAAGGTAAGCGCCGGTACCAGTATTATTGGGCTCTGGCAACAGGTACGGTAATATATGATAGATAGAGACATAAACGGGCGAAGGCGTAGAAAAAGAAAGGAAGGAATGAAGAAGGGCGTCTATCTCCTTCCGAACCTCTTTACGTCGGCGAGCCTCTTCGGCGGTTTTTACTCAATAGTGGCGGCCCTTGACGGCAGGTACGAGATCGCCGCTATCGCCATACTTATCTCCGCTGTTCTGGATTGTCTGGACGGCAGGATAGCAAGGCTTACGGGGACTACGAGCCGTTTCGGTATGGAGTACGACTCGCTTGCCGATCTGGTTGCCTTCGGGCTTGCTCCGGGTTTCCTTGTCTTTGTCTGGGCCGTGCGTCCGTTTGGCAGGTACGGCTGGCTTGCGGCATTTCTGTATGTGGTCTGCGGTGCGCTGCGGCTGGCCCGTTACAACGTCGAGGCCCCGAGTGTGGGAGGTAAGCGCTTTAACGGTCTGCCGATACCGGCTGCGGCTGCTTTTATCGCGGCGACGGTACTGCTCTTTCATTATATAGGGCAGGCCCAGATACCCAAGCACATCGCCATACCGATAATAGTTTATTGCCTGGCCTTCCTGATGATAAGCAATGTCAAGTTCCATAGCTTTAAGGAACTTAACTTTACCAGGAGGATGCCCTTTATACTCCTGGTAGGAGCGGTGTTTTTGTTGATACTTATCGCGGCCGAGCCTCAGGTCATGCTCTTTATCCTGACCCTGGGTTATGTCGTCTCCGGTCCGGTAATGTGGGTTGCTGGTAAGCGTAAGAAAAAAGTCAGCTACGTCTCTGATGAGGACGAAGTCGCAGCCAAAAAATCCAAATAAAAAATGGAGAGTTTTAAGATGAGTGAGTTGGTAAGGATCTTTGATACCACGCTCAGAGACGGCGAACAGTCGCCCGGAGCCTCGATGAATGTCGAGGAGAAACTTCGAGTGGCTCATCAGCTTGCGCGTCTGGGTGTTGATATAATCGAAGCGGGTTTTGCCGTAAGCTCCCCCGGTGATTTCGAGGCGGTGCGCCGGATAGGTCTTGAGGTCGAAGGCCCTGTTGTCTGCTCGCTTGCGCGCGCCATTGCAAAGGATATAGATGCCGCGTGGGAGGCGCTCAAGGACGCGCCCAGGCCTCGTATACACACATTTATTTCTACCTCTGATATTCATCTGGAGTATCAGTTTAAGCTCACGCGCGCCGAGGCCTTGAGGCGCGCCGTGGATATGGTAACGCACGCAAAGGGCTATACCGGTGACGTGGAGTTCTCTCCGATGGACGCCTCGCGCACGGAAGAGGCTTATCTCTTCGAGGTAATAGAGGCCGTCATAGAGGCCGGGGCAACGACCGTGAACATTCCGGATACCGTTGGTTACGCCCTGCCGGTGCAGTTCGGCGCGCTCATAAAAGGCATCAGGGATAACGTGCCTAATATCGGGAAGGCCGTAGTCTCCGTTCATTGCCATAACGACCTGGGGCTCGCCGTGGCCAATGCCCTGATTGCCGTTGAGAACGGCGCGCGTCAGGTAGAGTGTACGATAAACGGTATAGGTGAGCGCGCAGGGAACTCTTCTCTTGAAGAGATAGTTATGATACTGAAGACCAGAAGAGACCTGCTCGGCCTTGATACGGGTATTAATACCGAGCAGATAATCGCGGCGAGTCGCCTGATAACAGGGATAACCGGGATGACCGTTCAGCCCAATAAGGCGATAGTCGGCGCCAATGCCTTTGCCCATGAATCCGGTATCCATCAGGACGGCCTCTTAAAAGAGAAGACGACCTACGAGATCATGAGCCCGGAGTCGGTAGGGCTTTCCAAATCAACCCTTGTTCTCGGTAAGCACTCGGGGCGTCATGCCTTCAGGACCAGGCTTGAGGAGCTTGGCTATGACCTTACGGACGAAGAGATCAATAAGGCCTTCGACCGTTTTAAGTCTCTGGCCGATAAGAAAAAAGAGGTCTTTGACGAGGACCTTGAAGCCATTGTGCAGGATGAGGTCTTAAGCGTAGCCATCCCCGAGCGTTACAAACTCGTTGTACTTACCGTTGATACCGGTACTGTTGCGCAGCCGCGCGCTCTGGTCGAGATAGAGATAGACGGCGAGCTCTTCAGTTGCGAGGCGGCGGGCGACGGTGCGGTAGACGCGGCCTTCCGGGCGATAGCGAATGCGACCGGTACGAAGAGCAGGCTTCTTCGTTATTCCGTAAATGCCATAACAGGCGGAACCGATGCGCAGGGCGAGGTAACGGTAAGGATTGAGGAGTGCGAAGATATCGTCCTCGGGCAGGGCGCGCATACCGATATAATAGTCGCCAGCGCCAGAGCCTACGTTAACGCGCTTAACAGGCTTGAGTACCGGAAGAAACAAGGCGAGAAGCAGGGCCTGATATAATAGGCTGTGATCTGTCTTATCGTCCCTTTCCGGTGTTTTGTCGCTGCGAGCCTCCTGCGCCCGGCAGGCCGGTGAAGCAACCACGTACTTGTTTACGAAGTAGTAACTCACCCCGTCGGGGTAAATTTTATAAAGAGAGGGTATACCTATTATGGCAGGCAGAGCTACAAAGCAATCAATGACTATAACCGAGAAGATCCTGGCAAAGCACGCGGGCAAGAGATCCGTTAGCGCCGGCGAGCTTATAAACGCCAGGATAGATATCGCTCTCGGCAACGACATTACCGCGCCGATCGCTATCTCGGAGTTCAGAAAGGCAGGGGCGAAGAAGGTCTTTAACCGCAATAAGGTCGTACTTATTCCCGACCATTTTACGCCGAACAAAGACATCCAGTCGGCCACGCAGTGTAAGATAGTCAGGGAGTTTGCGAAAGAGCATAAGCTCAAGCATTACTACGAGGGCGGCGAGGTCGGCGTCGAGCACGCGCTCCTGCCTGAGAAGGGAATAGTCGGCCCGGGGGACGTCGTAATAGGCGCGGACTCGCATACCTGTACATACGGAGGGCTTGGCGCCTTTGCAACGGGCGTCGGCTCTACCGATCTGGCTGCCGCCATGATTACGGGCGAGGTCTGGTTCAAGGTGCCGGAGACGATGAAGTTCGTCTACCACGGCAGACTGAATAAATGGGTAAGCGGTAAGGATTTGATACTTCGCACCATCGGGGATATCGGCGTGGACGGCGCTCTCTACCGCGCCATGGAGTTTACAGGGCCGACGATAGAAAAGCTCTCTATGGACGGGCGGCTTACGATGTGCAATATGGCTATCGAGGCCGGCGGCAAGAGCGGTATCATAGCCCCCGATGATATTACGAAACAGTATGTAAAAAACCGCTTCGAGCGTAAGGCCGTCTATTACCGGAGCGACGCGGAGGCTTCTTACGTAGAGGTGCTGGACTATGATTGCCGCAAGATAGAGCCGCAGGTCGCTATGCCGCACCTGCCGGAGAATACAAAGAACGTAAGTGAGGTCGGCAAGATCTCTATCGACCAGGTAATTATAGGCAGCTGCACTAACGGCAGGATGGAAGACCTTGAGATCGCCGCAAAGATCTTGCGCGGTAAAAAAGTTTCAAGCAATGTACGCCTTATTGTTATACCTACGACCCCGAAGATCTACGCCGATGCGATGAAGAAGGGCTGGTTCGATGTCTTCCTTAAGGCCGGGGCCATCATTAGCCCGCCGACCTGCGGGCCGTGCCTTGGCGGACACATGGGAATACTCGGCCCAGGCGAGCGCGCCGTGGCAACGACCAACAGGAACTTCATAGGAAGGATGGGAGACGTCACGAGCGAGGTCTACCTCTCCAACCCGGCGGTGGCCGCGGCCTCGGCGATAAAAGGGCGTATAGCAGGCCCTGAAGAGGTAATGGTAAGAAAGAAAAAGTAGCGCCATGTGCCGTTGCGAGCCCCTTTCGGGGTTAAAGCCCCTTTCGGGGTTTAAGGCGGTCAGGCAATCTTGTTTTAGATCTATTTTTTGAGTTAATAAAATTAAAGATAAAGGTGGAATATGAAGGTAAAGGGAAGTGTTTGGAAGTTTGGAGCTGACGTTGATACCGACAGGATAATTCCTGCCAGGTACCTGAATACCTCTGACCCGAAGGAGCTTGCGAAGTACTGCATGGAGGATGCCGACCCCGAGTTCAGCAAGCATGTCGAGAGAGGGGATATAATAATGGCCGATAAGAACTTCGGCTGCGGTTCTTCGCGCGAGCACGCGCCTATATCCATAAAGGCCAGCGGTGTCTCGTGCGTTATAGCCAAGAGTTTTGCCCGTATCTTCTACAGGAATTCCTTTAATATGGGTCTGCCTATCCTGGAATGCGCAGAGGCCGTTGACGGAACAAAGGCAGGGGACAAAGTAGAGGTTGACATGGGAAAGGGAGAGGTATATAACATAACACAAAAGAAGACTTATCAGGCACGTCCCGTTCCGCCCTTTATGCAGGAACTTGTAGGGGCCGGCGGCCTTATGAAATGGATAAAAAAAAGGGGGAAGGTATGAGAAAGGAGAACGCCAAAAGCACGATTCTTTACACCGACAAGCTCCATATAGAGAGCAAGACGCTTTTTCTTGACCTTAAGGAAAATGCCGGCGGTAAGTTCCTCCAGATAGCGGAACTATCGAATGCAAGACGAAGCACGGTCGTTATACCCCTTAGCGGCTTTAACGAATTTATGCAGACCCTTAAGAAGATATCGATTGAGCACAGCATCGGCGAAGGTGAATTAGAAGATCAGGTCATAGTGGGCGGAGAGGCGATCCTTGAAGAAGTATAACATACTGGCCCTGCCCGGAGACGGCATAGGCCCTGAGATAGTAAATGAAGCGCTCAGAGTGCTCGGCAATGTCGCCGGGCGCTTTAACGTAGAGTTCTCGGTAAACGCCGCGCTAGTTGGCGGAGCCTCTATCGATCAGAGCGGTATGCCGCTCATACCGGAGGTTTTGCAGGCGGCTATTGATGCCGATGCCGTGTTGCTCGGCGCCGTAGGAGGGCCGAAGTGGGAGGCGATGGATTACTCCATCAGGCCTGAGCGCGCGCTTCTGGCGCTTCGCAAAGAGCTCGGTCTTTTTGTAAACCTGAGGCCGGCCAGGGTCTACGGCCCGCTCATTGATTCCTCTACGCTCAAGCGCGAGGTCATCGAGGGCGTCGATATAATGGTCCTGCGCGAGCTTACCGGAGGCATCTATTTCGGCGAGCCCAGAGGTGTTCAGAACCTCCCTGACGGCACGCAAAAGGGCGTTAATACATACGTCTATACCACCCCGGAGATCGAGCGCATAGCGCATGCGGCCTTCGAGGTCGCGATGAAGAGATCAAAGAGGCTAACGAGCATCGACAAGGCCAATGTCCTTGAGACGACCGAGCTCTGGCGTAAGGTCGTCATAGAGGTCGGCAGGAACTATCCGGAGGTCGAGCTCAGCCATATGTACGTCGATAACTGCGCCATGCAGCTTGTTCGCAATCCGGGTCAGTTCGATGTTCTGGTCACCGGAAATATGTTCGGCGATATAATCTCCGACGAGGCCGCGATGCTTACCGGCTCTATCGGTATGCTGCCTTCGGCGAGCCTAGGCGAGGGCGGCAAGCACGCCATGTATGAACCCATCCACGGCAGCGCGCCGGATATTGCGGGGCAGGGGATAGCAAACCCGCTGGCGACGATACTCTCGGTCGTTATGATGCTCAGGTATTCTTTTGAGATGGAAGAGGCCGCAAGCTGGCTGGAGAGCGCGGTTGATGATGTATTAGATAAGGGGTACAGAACTCCGGATATCTTCACCGAAGGCATGCGTAAGGTCAGTTGCACCGAGATGGGCGACGCCGTGCTTGCAGAGCTTGAGGCCCTGGTTAGCTAGAGCTAACAAGATTTGATGATTTGCATTAGATAAGGCCCCCCTCAACAGAGTTGAGGGGGGCCTTTTTTGTTATAAGTATTGTGAAGGAAGTCTTATAAGCTTTTATCTTTCAGAAAAATATCGTTAGGATTTTAACCACTTATCACTAAACCTATCGCGAAATTCATCAATTACTTCTTCAAAACGAGTAAAGCCTTCCTCTTTCATAAGTTTGGCAAACTTACTACTTCGATCAGTTCCCATTATTGCAGATCAGTAGTACTGTCGCATTCCTTGTGCATCTCTTTCATTTAACCGCATAATAGTATACCTTACCCCTTGCTTTAAATTATTAGAAGCATTCGTAGATGTCAATATTGGTTCAAAGATATTATTATTAAGAAAAAACATTATTTCTTCTTCTTTTGTCATGATTAACCATTGTTATCTGAATAGCGTTTTAGCTAAACTGCTCTTTCTTCGGGGAAGGTATAGACAGGAACACTAATGGTTTTTTCTGCCTTTTTCTTTGTTAGTATTTTATCTTCGATTTCTTTTGATACTTCTGCGATTAGATATTTTTCGCCACATTGTTGACATACCCCAGCCGGTACGTCCTCGAAAATGTATAGTTGTTCCTTGTAGCGGTAGTCAAGTTCTACTTTTTCCTGGCTTACCTGTCCTCCGCATAACGAACAGTCTCCGTATTTATGCATTTTATTAACTCCTTTTAGCTCGGGTTCTCTCATTAAGCCATTTTGGTTTTTGTGGAAGATAAACCGTTAGTATTCGAATCCATTGGTGTTTTGAATATCCGCATACTACGTGTATCGGTCTGTTGTTAGAATAGCCCAAGACAAGGCAACTTCTTCCTCTTTGGTCGTCAGGATAGTTCTCTAATATTTCTCCATTTAAAATAGCTCTTTCCAAGTCCTTTATTGTTATATCTTCTGCATATCTTTCTTTTTCGCCGTGGAGACTAATTTCATATTTGTTGGCTTGTATTTTTATTTTGATCTCT
>UOEZ01000047.1_pt1 | contig 34275 bp, 42 predicted proteins | sample 1988331 | NCBI WGS metagenome assembly UOEZ01 (sample SAMEA4712194, study PRJEB27164) | hydrothermal vent metagenome | biome: marine basaltic hydrothermal vent biome; feature: marine hydrothermal vent; material: mineral | place: Pacific Ocean | collected 2011-06-14/2011-07-23 | depth 1689 m
CTTGGACCATTCGGTCAAAGAGATAGTGGAGACCGCCAAGAGGACCGGGGCCAACCTTAAGGGGCCTATACCGCTCCCTACGAAGATATCGAAGTACTGCGTGCTGCGCTCGCCGCATGTCGACAAGAAGAGCCGCGAGCAGTTCGAGATCAGGACGCATAAGAGGCTTATGGATATCGTGGAGCCCACCCAGAACACGGTGGACGCGCTGATGAGACTTGACCTGCCAGCAGGTGTGGATGTAGAGATCAAACTTGGCGAGTAGTAGTCGTCTCTGATTGTTCTTCGCTTATAAGTTTTATATAATATACGGTGGTTATGATGATAGAAGCAATACTTGGAAAAAAACTCGGCATGACAAACATCTTTATCGACAACCGGTGCGTAACCGTAACGGTCGTTGAGGCAGGTGACTGTTATGTTACTCAGAAAAAGGTCGCTGAGAAGGACGGCTACGACGCTATCCAGCTCGGCTTTGGCGATAAGAAGAAGTATCGCGAGACAAAGGCCCTGAACGGCCATTTTAAGAAGGCCGGCACGGGGGCTTTTTATCACCTGAGGGAATTCAGGGGCGGCGATCACTCGGAGCTTAAGCCGGGGCAGAAGATAACGGCAAAGGACGTCTTTGCGGTAGGCGACGTCATAGACGTCGCCGGCACCAGCAAGGGTAAAGGGTTTGCCGGAGTTATGAAAAGACATAACTTCAGCGGCGGCCCGGGCGGTCACGGCTCCAAGCACGGGCGCGCACCCGGCTCTATCGGTCAGAGCGCCTCGCCCTCAAAGGTCTTCAAGGGCGTAAAGATGCCCGGCCAGATGGGTAATAAGAGGATAACAGTACAGAATTTGAAGATAGTCGGAATGAAGGAAGACGGTAAGATAGTGCTTATAAAGGGCTCGGTGCCCGGAGCTGTAAACAGCGTCTTTGAGCTTAAAAAGTCCATTAAGAGATAGCAATCGGAAGGTAACTTATGTCTATAGACGTCCTAAATAAAGAAGGTAGTGTAATCTCATCGATAGAGCCTAATAAGGAGATCTTCGATGGGACAGTAAAGAAAGGTCTTTTGCAGGAGACTGTAAAGATGCAGATGGCCTGCAGGCGTTCCGGCAATGCCCATACAAAGGGCAGGAGCGACGTGGCCGGGAGTAATGCCAAGCCCTGGAAGCAGAAGGGCTCGGGCAGGGCAAGGGCCGGCACCAGGAAGTCCCCGATCTGGAGATCCGGTGGTGTGGCCTTTGGTCCGAAGACTAGGGACTACTCATACAGCATGCCGAAGAAGGCCGTGAAGGTCGCTCTCAAGAGTGCGCTTCAGTATAAGATAAACGAAGGCAAGTTGAAGCTCTTTGATTCTCTTGATCTGGCAGAGCCGAAGACGAAGCTGGCGCTTGCCGTGCTTAATAAGGCTGAGCTTAAAAACGCCCTGCTCGTAGTAGATTCGGACAATAAGAACCTGAGGCTTGCCGTAAGGAACCTGCACGGCTTTAAGATAGTCGGCGCGACTCATATAAACGTATATGACGTGCTGCGTTACGACGAGCTGGCGCTCACCAAGAGTGCTTACGAGACGGTGCTCTTATCCATAACAAAGTAGTAGAGGTCGATTGATGAAAGATATATATAAGATTATCAAGGCTCCGGTAGTTACGGAGAAGTCCACGGGACTCGGGCTCGTAGGCAATAAGTTCGCCTTCTGGGTAGACCTGAAGGCCGGGAAGGGCGATATAAAAGAGGCCGTGCAGAAGGTCTTTGGCGTTACGGTCATCGGTGTACAGACCCAGCGTGTGCCCGGGAAGATCAAGCGTCTCGGTAAGACGGCCGGCAGGACCCCTGTGCGTAAGAAGGCCTACGTAACGCTTAAAGAAGGCGATAAGATAGAGGCCCTCTCCGGGGTATAGCATACGCACGGTAAAGCGTCTGCCTGAGGGTTAAGTAAAGTTGATTTACGAAGTCGTGCGCAGCACCCCCGCATCAGGGGCATAACGATAATAGATTTTAAGAGGACTGGAAAACAATGCCTGTAAAGAAATATAAACCGACCTCCCCTGCGATAAGGGAAAAAACAACGCTTGTCTTTGACGATATAACGGACAAGAGGCCAGAGCGTGCGCTGACCAGGTCGAAAAAGCGCATCTCCGGACGTAACTCCTACGGGCGCGTTACAGTGCGCTGGAGGGGCGGCGGACATAAAAGGCTCTACAGGGTAGTGGACTTTAAGAGGGACAAGTTCGGCATACCCGCAAAGGTCTCGGCGATAGAATACGACCCGAACCGTACGGCCAACCTGGCCCTGCTCGTTTATAGCGACGGTGAGAAGCGCTACATACTGGCGCCCAAAGGGCTTGAGGTCGGAGACGTTCTTATGTCCGGCCCGGATGCCGAGATACGCACCGGCAACGCACTGCCGATAGGTAGTATTCCGCTCGGCTCGCATCTCCATAACATAGAGATGAAGATAGGCAAGGGCGGGCAGATGGTAAAGAGCGCGGGCGGCTTCGCCCAGCTCATGGCCAAAGAGGGTAAGTACGCAACGGTCAAACTTCCTTCAAACGAGGTCAGGCTTGTTCCACAGGCGTGTTACGCCACGCTTGGACAGGTAGGAAACCTTGATCATGAAAACGTTACCATAGGCAAGGCCGGCAGGAACCGCTGGCTCGGCAAGATGCCTCACGTAAGAGGCGTTGTAATGAACCCGGTAGACCATCCGCACGGCGGCGGCGAGGGTAAGAGCAAGGGTGGAAATCATCCGTCGAGTCCGTGGGGTACGCCTGCAAAGGGCTTTAAGACAAGGAAGAAGAGTAATCCGACCGATAAATTTATAATAAGAAGAAGGAAGAAGAGGTAACGATGCGCTCATTAAAGAAGGGGCCTTTTATTGACGCCCACCTGGAAAAAAAGATCAATCAGGCAGTTGAGAGCCAGAGCAAGAAGATCATTAAGACCTGGTCTCGAAGGTCTATGGTCATCCCGGAGATGGTCGGGTTGACCATCTCTGTCCATAACGGAAAGAAGTTCATTCCGGTCTTTATTAGCGAGAATATGATAGGACACAAGCTTGGAGAGTTCTCACATACCCGTACCTTCTACGGTCACGCGGGTATGAAGAAGTCTAAGGTAAAGGGTTAGGTTATGGAGAGTAAAGCGGTACTTAAGTACATAAGGGTTTCACCACGCAAGGCGCGCCTTGTTATCGATCTTATTCGCGGTAGAGGCGTGGAGACCGCTCTCGGTACGCTGGAGTTCAACACCAAGGCGGTAAGCTCGCCTGTCTCAAAGCTGCTTCGTAGCGCTATTGCGAATGCCGAGAACAACATGAACCTCGACGTCGATAAGCTCTACGTCAAGCAGGCCTACGTCGATGCCGGGCCTACTCTGAAGAGGATGCGTCCCCGTGCGATGGGCAGGGGTAATGCAATTAGAAAACGGACGAGTCACATAACGATCGTCCTTGACGAGAAGCAGTAAAGGAGGAGTTTTTTGGGCCAGAAAGTAAATCCAATAGGTTTCAGACTTGGGATATATAGATCCTGGAGTTCAAGGTGGTACGGCGGCAAGAAGAACTACGCCAGATTTATCCACGAAGACCTCAAGATACGCGAGTTTCTCAAGAAGAGGCTCTTTCACGCTGGTATCTCAAGGATCGAGATAGAGAGGACAGCCAGCGCAACGAAGGTAATTATCCGCACCGCAAGGCCGGGTATAGTTATCGGCAAACGAGGCTCGGAGGTAGACGGACTTAAGAAGAGCCTTGCTTCGCTAGTAGGCAGCAGCGTTGATGTGGATATCGTAGAGGTCAGAAAGCCCGACCTTGACGCGCAGCTTGTAGCGGAGAATGTAGCGATGCAGCTTGAGCGCCGGGTGTCTTTCAGAAGGGCTATGAAAAAGGCCGTTACGACCTCGCGCAGGATGGGCGCCGAGGGCATAAAGATAATGTGCTCCGGAAGGCTCGGCGGCTCTGAGATAGCAAGGAGCGAGTGGTACAGGGAAGGACGCGTTCCTCTCCATACGCTAAGGGCCGATATTGATTACGGACTGGCCCAGGCAAAGACCACATACGGAGTGATCGGTATTAAGGTGCATATATACAGAGGGGAGTATAACCTGGACGGAGAGCCTCAGAAGCCGAAGAGGCAGGAAGAGAGAAGGCCGCGCAGATAAAGTAGGCCGCGCAGGTAAAAAGGCCGTGCAGGTAAGCAGGGTCATCCTCGGCACAAAAGCCCGAGGCCGGCAGCAATAAGTACACTGGATGCGGTAGCGGTGGCTATGACTTTACCGATGGAAAGTATAAAAAAGGGTTTTGGCCGTTACGGTTGTACCCGGAGAGCATATAAGAATTTTTAAGTAGAGGATAAAAGACCATGTTAATGCCAAAGAAGACAAAGTTCAGGAAGCAGCAGAGAGGCAGGCGCAGAGGGCTTGCCAAGGGCGGATCGACCCTGAGCTTTGGCATGTACGGACTCAAGGCGCAGGACTGCGGATGGATAACAACTCGTCAGATCGAGGCCGCACGAATAGCCATGACCCGCTACGTCAAGAGGGGCGGTAAGATCTGGATCCGCATATTCCCTGATAAGCCCGTCTCGAAGAAGCCGGCAGAGACCAGGATGGGTAAAGGTAAGGGCGCGCCCGAGGACTGGGTAGCCGTAGTAAAGCCAGGCCGCATACTCTACGAGATGGTCGGCGTATCCGAAGAGGTCGCAAAAGAGGCCTTCAGGCTGGCCGCGCATAAGCTTCCGATAGGCACCAAGTTTGTAAAGAGAGAGGGGATATGAAGATTGAAGAGATGAGGGCCGCTACTGCGGATGAACTAAAGAGCAAGGTCGGTGAGCTTGGTAAAGAGCTTTTTAACTTACGCCTGCAGCACTCGACAGGGCAGCTTGAGAATCCGATAAAGCTCAAGATGCTCAGGAAGGATATCGCAAGGGCCAATACGATAATATCTGAGAAGGAAAGAGATAGCTAAGATGGCAGAGATCAGAGGTAGAAAAAAGACTTTTACAGGCAAGGTCACAAGCGACAAGATGGACAAGACCGTCGTTGTAGTAGCCCAGAGGCTTGCCAAGCACCCTCTTTACGGCAAGTATATTAAGAAAAAGATCAAGTGTCTGGCTCACGACGAGAAAAACGAGTGTGCCGTAGGCGATAGAGTAACGGTAGTGGAGTGTAGACCGCTCAGTGCGCGTAAGCGCTGGAGAGTCCAGCAGATATTGGAGAAAGCAAAATGATCCAGATGAGAACAAAACTTGGCGTCGCCGATAACTCCGGGGCCAAGAAGGTCTCTTGTATCAGGGTGGTAGGGGCCTCGAATAAGATGTTTGCAGGCATTGGCGACGTAATAGTCGCAAGTGTTAAAGAGGCAGTCCCTGACGCAAAGGTCAAGAAGGGCGAGGTCGTCAGGGCTGTCGTCGTGCGCACGGTCATGGGTACGAAGAGGGTCGATGGTTCTCATATAAAGTTCGACGAGAACGCAGTGGTTATTATCAATAAGGACAAAGAGCCGGTAGGGACGCGTATCTTCGGCCCGGTGGCGAGAGAGCTCAGGGCACGGAAATTCATGAAGATAATCTCGCTGGCCCCCGAGGTTCTTTAGGCGCGGGCTTTACGGCTTGCCGGAACCTGAATAAGACGGTTTAAGGATAAGATAAAATAATGAGTACACAGACGCAGAAGACATACACGATAAGAAAAGACGACCTGGTCATGGTGATGACAGGCAAGGAAAAGGGCAAGACCGGCAAGGTGCTCAATATAAACCCTGCCAGAGGAAAGGTCTTTATTGAGTCCGTCAATATGGTCAAGCGTTGCCAGAAGCCTACCCAGAAGATGCCGCAGGGGGGGATAGTAGAGAAGGAGGCCCCGCTTGCTATATCCAACGTAATGATGATTTGCGGCAAGTGCAAGGTCTCGGTTCGTGTGGGCAAGAAGCTTCTAAGCGACGGTAAAAAGGTACGCTTCTGTAAAAAGTGTGGTGAGGTTCTGGACAAATGACGCCGAGACTAAAAGAATTTTATGATAAAGAAGCAGTGCCGGCACTTATGAAAGAGTGCAGCTATAAGAACGTAATGCAGGTGCCGAGGCTTACCAAGATCACCCTTAATATGGGGCTTGGCGAGGCGGTAAAGGACGCAAAGATCGTCGAAGCTGCTGTTCGGGACATGACGGCTATCGCCGGGCAGAAGCCGGTCGTGACGCGCGCGAGAAAGTCCATTGCTACCTTTAAGCTACGTGAAGGTATGCCGATCGGCTGTATGGTAACGCTTCGGGGCGCGCGTATGTACGAGTTCCTCGACCGTCTGATTAACTTCTCTATGCCTAGGATCAGAGACTTTAAAGGGGTCAGCGATAAGTCTTTCGACGGCAGGGGTAGCTATACGGTCGGTATAAAGGAGCAGATAATGTTCCCTGAGATCGAATACGATAAGATAGATAAGATAAGAGGTATGAACATTACATTTAATACTACGGCGGCTACCGACGAAGAGGCAAAGGCCCTTCTAAAGCAGTTCGGTATGCCGTTCAGGCGTTGATCCGGGGAGGTCTCTGTTGGCTAAGAAATCTATGATAGCAAAAGCAAAGAGAAAGGCCAAGTTCTCTACGCGTGCATATAACCGTTGTCCGATATGCGGCAGGCCGCGCGCATATTACCGTAAGTTCGATATGTGCAGGATATGCCTGAGGATGATGGGACTTAAGGGCGAGATACCCGGCCTTACCAAGTCTAGCTGGTAGGTACGAGGCCCGGCAGTTAGTGGGCAGGTTGGGCAGGTTAGTTGGGTTGCCAGACCGGTGGCCCCGGCAGTAATTGGGCAGGCAGGCGGGGTAGACAGGTAGAACAGGCGGGTTGGGCAGGTTAGTTGGGCAGGTTAGTTGGGCAGGTTAGTTGGGCAGGTTAGTTGGGCAGGCAGGTTGGCCCGGCAGGTTATTAGTTAGGAAGTACAAGGAAGTTACCGCAAGATAATTTAATTGAATTTACGGAGTAGTTGATATGGCAATGACAGATCCGGTAGCGGATATGCTGACAAGGGTAAGGAACGGGCTAAGGGCCAGGCACAAGAGTGTTGATATCCCCGCCTCCAGGTTGAAGGGCGAGATAGCCAGGATACTGAAGGAAGAGGGCTATATCGTTGATTTTACCATTGATAAAAAAAAGATACCCGGAAACATCAGGGTCAGGCTTAAGTACGAGGGTATGCATACAAGCGTTATCACCGAGATAAAGAGGATCAGCAAGCCCGGCAAGCGCGTCTATGTGCCGAGCACGGAGATCCCAAGAGTTATGAACGGCATAGGCATAGCAATTCTATCGACATCCAAAGGCGTACTTGCCGACAGGAAGGCAAGGGAGCTTGGTGTCGGCGGCGAACTGCTTTGTTCGATATTTTAAGGAGCGTAGGATACAATGTCAAGGATAGGTAAAGAGCCCATTGAGGTGCCGGCAGGAGCAAGCGTCTCGTTAAAGGGTAATACCATAGAGGCAAAAGGCCCGGAAGGTGCCCTTTCAATCGATTTTAACGATGATGTCTCGGTCGCGGTAGACGGCAATACGATAACCGTTACCCGCAGGGACGATTCTTTGAAGGCTCGTCAGCTTCACGGCCTGACGCGCACCCTGATCTCTAATATGGTAAACGGCGTGGTCAAGGCGTTCGAGAAAAAACTTGATATCGTAGGCGTCGGTTATAAGGCCGCGGTCGAGGGCGGAATCGTAAATCTTGCTCTGGGTTTTTCCCATCCCATTCATTATGATATACCGGCGGGGATCAAGGTCTCGGTAGATAAGCAGACGCTGGTGACCATCAAGGGAGCTGACAAGCAGTTAGTCGGCCAGGTGGCCGCTGATATAAGGTCGTACCGTCCTCCCGAACCTTACAAGGGTAAAGGCGTTAAGTACATAGACGAAGTAATTAGAAGAAAGGCGGGTAAGGCCGGTAAGGGCGCCGGTTAAAACCGGAGGTCGCAAGCAGGGCTAAGGCCGCCATAGCTATAGGTAGACGGTTTACCATACGGAGAAGATATGACTTTAGTGAACAAAAAGATGACCAGCCGCCAGAAAAGGCAGGTAAGGGTCAGGAAGAAGATAAAAGGTACGTCCGCGAGGCTGAGGCTTAACGTTTTCAGATCCAATAAGCACATCTACGCGCAGCTTATTGAGGACCTTGAGGGTAAGGTCGTGGCGTCGTCCTCGACGATGGCCAAGGAGCTGGCCGGCGCAGCCGCTAAGCTCAGCAAGACCGAGGCGGCCACAAAGGTCGGCGAAGAGCTCGGTAAGATCGCCAAAGAAAAGGGCGTAGACAAGATAGTCTTTGACAGGGGCGGATACCTCTACCACGGAAGGGTCAAGGCCCTTGCCGACGGGGTCAGGTCCACGGGTATAAACTTTTAGGTTTTGTAGGCCGCCGCAGACGGGTTGAGTCGTCTCTGGTGGATTCAAGCATTAATAAAACAGTCGGAAAGGTTTTTTCGAGGAGGATTTTTTGCAGAAGATAGACCCGAATTCGCTTGAGCTTACTGATAAGCTTGTATACCTTAACAGGGTATCGAAGGTCGTAAAAGGAGGTAAGCGCTTCAGCTTCAACGCAATAGTCGTTGTCGGCGACGGCGCCGGCCATATAGGTTACGGCCTGGGCAAGGCAAACGAAGTTCCCGAGGCCATACGCAAGGCCGTTGAGTGCGCAAAGAAGAACCTGATAAAGGTTCCTCTGGCAAAGGGGACGATACCGCACAAAGTTGTCGGACGCTACGGAGCGGGCAGGGTGCTTTTAAAGCCGGCCTCCGATGGTACCGGGATAATAGCCGGCGGCGGCGTCAGGGCCGTTGTCGAGAGCATTGGCATACATAATGTGCTTACCAAGTCGCTCGGCTCCAATAATCCTCATAACATGGTAAAGGCAACCATTGATGCCCTGGCAAGACTTAAAGACCCGGCAGAGGTCGCAAGGCTGCGGGGCAAGACGCTTGAAGAGGTTTCATAATGGCAGATAAACAGGGTCAGATAAAGGTAACATTACGTAAAAGCGCTATCGGCTATAACGAGCGTCAGAAGAAGACGGTTAAAGGCCTGGGGCTTGGCAAGTTAAACGGTTCGAGGATACTGAAGGATACCCCGGAGATAAGGGGTATGGTTCAGAAGGTCATCCATCTTGTAGATATCGAAGAGGTTGTAAGCTAAGCATTTTAAATTAATATTCAGAGGTTGTAGCGATGCTAGATAGACTTGAGCCCAACAAGGGCTCTACACATAAGAAAAAAAGGGTTGGCAGGGGCGAGGCCTCGGGCTGGGGCAAGACCTCCGGGCGCGGTCATAAGGGGCAGAACTCACGCAGCGGAGGCGGAGTAAAGCCTGGCTTCGAGGGTGGACAGATGCCGCTACAAAGACGTTTGCCCAAAAGAGGTTTTACCAATATCTTTAAGACAGAGTACGTTATAGTTAACGTAAGCACGCTCGGTGAGCGTTTCGCTGCGGGCGATACCGTAGATACCGAGGCGCTTATAGCAAAGGGACTTATCAAGAATAACAGGAAGCCCGTCAAGGTGCTCGGCAACGGCGAGCTTGAGGTAGCACTTACTGTTAAAGCCAGCCATTTTTCCAGGACAGCTGTCGCGAAGTTAGAGGCTGCCGGCGGAAAGGCGGAGGTTATATAGATTGGCCGCACCAACTGCACAGAAGGGAAAGGCTTCGTCAGAGCTTACCCGCAGGATAGCCTTTACGCTTATCATGCTTGCAGTTTACAGGATAGGTGTCTTTATACCGACCCCTGGTATTGACGCCGCTGCGTTAGCCGGTTTTTTCAAGGGCGCTCAGGGTACGCTCCTTGATTTTGCGACGATGTTCACAGGCGGAGCCCTTGAGAACTTCTCGGTCTTTGCCCTTGGCATCATGCCCTATATCAGCGCCTCGATCATTATTCAGCTGCTTACGGTCGTACTGCCGAGCCTTGAAAAGCTCTCTAAAGAGGGCGAGCAGGGCAGGAAGACAATTACGGCCTATACCCGTTACTTTACGATAGTACTTAGTATTGTACAGGGTCTGATGATAAGTATCGGGCTGGAGAGGATGACGGGCTCTGCGGGCGAGCCTATTGTTCTTCACGTTGGGTGGAGCTTCAGGATCCTTACCACCATAACGCTTACCGCTGGTACGGCCTTTATTATGTGGATCGGCGAGCAGGTAACAGAGCGCGGGATAGGCAACGGGATATCTCTTATAATATATGCCGGGATCGTCGCGCGAATGCCGGCTGCGGTCTCCAATACAGTCAACCTGATACGCGCCGGAGAGATGCAGTTCCTCCTTGTTATACTGCTTCTGGCTATAATGATAGCGGTAATAGGCTTTATCGTGCTAATGGAGTCGGCGCACAGGCGCATACCCATACAATATCCCAAGCGGGTAGTGGGGCGAAAAATGATGGGCGGAGGGACCCAGCATCTTCCCCTCAAGGTCAACACGGCAGGCGTTATACCGCCGATCTTCGCGTCTTCGATAATTATCTTTCCGGCGACGGTCGTGAGCTTTATAAATGTTCCCTTTATGCAGGGGGTAGCGGATAGTCTTCGTCCGGGTGGGCTAGTTTATAACCTTTTATATGTTACTTTTATAATATTTTTTACATATTTTTATACGGCGATACAGTTCAATCCGAAGGAAGTCGCTGAAAACCTGAAGAACTACGGCGGCTTTGTCCCGGGAATACGTCCCGGAGCCAATACCGCGGACTATATAGACAGGGTGCTGTCGAGACTTACGCTCTGGGGCGCGCTTTATCTGTCGGCTGTCTGTGTTTTGCCGACTATCCTTACGACAAATATGAATGCGCCGTTCTACTTCGGCGGAACAGCCCTTTTGATCGTTGTAGCGGTTGCGATGGATACGGCACAGCAGGCCCAGTCTCATATGATGGGCAAGAACTACGACGGGCTTATCAATAAGAAGCCCAAGGGTAAGAAACGATGAAGAGTCTTATTCTGATCGGCCCTCCGGGGGCTGGCAAAGGCACGCAGTCAAAGATCTTATGCGATAAGTACGGTATCGTACAGATCGCGACCGGCGATATATTAAGGGCCAGTGTCAAGGATAATACACCGCTCGGTATAAAGGCCAGGGTCTTCATGGATAAAGGTCAGCTCGTCCCTGACAAGCTGGTCGTAGAGATGGTAGTAGACAGGCTTGGCGACGATGATTGCAGCAGTGGTTTTATCCTCGACGGTTTTCCGAGGAACATTGGCCAGGCAGAGGCCCTTGAGGGGGTATTGAAGGCCAGGGGTATGAAGATAGACGCTGCCATCGGTATAGTAGTCGAGAATAAAGAGCTGCTCAAGCGTCTTACCGGCAGGAGGGTATGCAGGGGATGCGGCGCATCTTTCCACGTAATATTTAATCTGCCGGCTAAAGAAGGTCTCTGCGACTTATGTGGCGGCGAGCTTTACCAGCGCGACGACGATAAGGTCGAGACCATAGAGTCCCGTCTTGAGGTATATGAAAGGGAGACCAGGCCGGTCATTGATTTTTACGCCGAGAGAGGCCTCTATACCCCTGTGGACGGGGTCGGTACTATGGAGAAAATAACCGAAGAGATAGTTAAGGCCATTGGGTAGTGAATCCATAATATTAAAGACCACCGAAGAAATAGGAAAACTCAGGAATAGTAACGTCATTGTGGCCGAGACACTTGCCGTGCTTGCGGATATGGTCAAGCCAGGTATCACCACGATGGATCTGGAAAGGAAGTGCGAGGAGCGGCTTAAGAAGACAAAGGCAGCTCCGGCGTTTAAAGGCTATAGAGGGTTTCCGTTTTGTCTCTGTACCTCGGTAAACAGCGAGGTCGTACACGGGATGCCGTCCGACGGGCAGGTATTAAAAGAGGGAGACCTTTTGAGCATTGATTTCGGGGTCTGCCTCGATGGTTTTTACGGGGACTCGGCGATAACCGTCGGTGTCGGCAGTATCGACCCCGAGGCCCGGAGGTTGATGGACGTAACGGCTGAGAGCCTGGAGCGTGCGATAGCTGTAACCAGGGTCGGTAATAGGCTCTATGATATATCGCATGCAGTACAGAGTTGCGCAGAGGCAGAGGGTTTTTCAGTAGTAAAGGCCTTTGTCGGCCACGGAATAGGCACCGGGCTTCACGAGCCCCCGCAGATACCGAACTTTGGAGACGCGGACCGGGGCCCCAGGATCAAGGAAGGAATGGTCTTTGCCATAGAGCCGATGATAAGCGCCGGCGACTTTGATGTAAGAATACTTGACGACGGATGGACGGCAGTAACGGCCGACGGCAGATTGTCGGCACACTTCGAGCACTCGGTGGCTGTGACAAAGGACGGGCCGTTTGTGCTAAGCAGGCTTTAATAAGGGGTTTATGGCTAAGGAAGAGTCGATACAGGTTGAGGGTACGGTACTGGAGACGTTGCCGAACGCGATGTTCAAGGTAGAGCTTGAGAACGGGCATAAGGTTCTCGCTCACGTCTCGGGCAAGATGAGGATGCATTTTATCAAGATACTGCCCGGTGATAAGGTAACGGTCGAGCTCTCCCCTTATGATCTGACAAGAGGAAGAATTACCTATAGAGCAAGATAAAAGCTGGATATCCCGGTTTAAATAAGTTACTATAAATGATTGCCGGCGCCAGGCGACCGGCGGTTGGTCAAGCCGGGCCGGTTCCTAATACCCGGTAAAAAATAATAGAGAGAGCTTAGCCATGAAAGTTAGAAGTTCAGTAAAGAAAATATGTCCCAAGTGCAAGGTTATTAAGCGTAAAGGTGTTATAAGAGTAGTCTGTGAAAACCCCAAGCACAAGCAGCGGCAGGGTTGATCATGGTACGTTTCAGGATAGTTTATAAAATTACGGAGGTAGGGCAATGCCAAGGATAGCGGGTATTGATTTACAGAAGAATAAGAGGATCGATATCGCGCTGACGGGTATTTACGGCATTGGACGTTCATCGGCGGTAAAGATACTTGCGCAGGCGGATGTTGAGGCCTCTGTCAGGGCGCAGGATCTGACCGAGGGGCAGGTCTCTTCCATACGTAAGGTCATCGACCTTAACTGTAAGGTCGAGGGCGATCTCAGAAGAGAGATATCAATGCACATAAAGCGTCTTATGGACCTTAATACCTACAGGGGTATGAGACATAAGAGGAATCTTCCCGTCAGAGGGCAGAAGACAAAGACAAATGCCAGGACCCGTAAAGGGCCCAAGCGCGGACCGGCCAGCAAGAAGAAGTAATTGAACAAGCAATTAACGTTTACGGAGGTAGTGTCTGATGGCCAAGCCGAAGACCAAGAAGAAGGTAAAAAAGAATATTCCCAGGGGGGTTGCCCATATAAAATCCACCTTTAATAACACGCTTATCAGCATAACAGATATGACCGGTAATGTTATCTCCTGGTCTAGCGCCGGGAGCGAAGGTTTTAAAGGCTCCAGAAAAGGCACTCCGTTTGCAGCGCAGGTCGCCGCAACGAGCGCGGCCAAGAGGGCCGCGGAGAACGGAGTAAAGAGTGTTGAGGTACTTATAAAGGGCCCCGGAGCAGGCAGGGAAGCAGCCCTCAGGTCGCTTCAGGCCGCAGGTTTAAGCATTTCACTTATTAGAGACGTAACCCCGATACCGCACAACGGGTGCAGGCCGCCCAAGAGGCGCAGGGTTTAAAGGAGGAAGACTTTGGCAGGTTATACTGAGGCAGTTTGCAGGCTCTGCAGGAGGGAAGGTGTAAAGATCTTTCTGAAGGGCGATAGGTGTTTTACGGATAAATGCGCATTTGAGAGAAGGAGTTACCCCCCGGGCCAGCATGGCCAGGGCAGGGGTAAGGTAAGCGAGTATGCCCTCCAGCTCAGAGAAAAGCAGAAGGTCAAGCGTATGTACGGGCTTTTGGAAGGCCAGTTCAACAACCTCTTCAAGAAGGCCGAGCGCACCCGGGGCGTTACCGGTGAGGTTATGATCTCGCTCCTTGAGAGGCGTCTTGATAATGTCGTCTACAGGCTGGGTTTTGCCAGCTCGCGCAGAGAGGCAAGGATAATGGTCACGCACGGATTAATGACGGTAAACGGGCGGAAGGTAGATATCCCTTCTTACCGCGTAAAGGCCGAGGACGTCGTAGCCGTCGCCGAGAACAGGAAGAAAGTAGCCAGGTTAGCAGAGAGCCTGAAGGCAGTAGACAGGCGCGGCGTACCTGAGTGGCTGTTCCTGGAGAAAGAGAACTTCAAGGGCAAGGTCATGAGGGAGCCGGTAAGGAGCGATGTTACCTTCCCGATAGAAGAGCATCTAATTGTAGAGCTTTACTCGAAGTAACGGATTATTTGACGGCTTCGGGGCAGTTGAAGGCTAGCCCCTTTCGCAAAAGACTTTTTTGCGGGTGCATACAAATATTATTTAATTATATAAAACAGACGGGGGAGACATGCAAAAGAATTGGCGTGAGCTTATTAAACCTAAGAAACTAGATATTGATAAGTGCGACGATACTTACGGTAAATTCGTTGCCGAGCCTCTTGAGCGGGGTTACGGGCAGACTATAGGCAACTCTCTTCGCAGAATTCTTCTAAGCTCTTTGCAGGGTGCGGCTATTACGGCTGTTAGATTCGACGGTGTGTTACATGAATTTTCTACTATACCAAAGGTAAAGGAAGACGTCTCCGATATAATACTTAACCTGAAGCAGATAAGGCTCAGGATAGAGGGCGAGGGGCCAAAGACCCTGACTTTAAACGTTACCGGACCAAAAGAGATAACAGCCGCCGATTTAGACTGCGACGACTCGGTAACGATCCTTAATCCGGATCAATACCTTGCCTCGGTCGGTAACGACGGTAAGATAGAGTGCGAGCTTACCGCCAACAGCGGTAAGGGTTACGTCCCCGCCGAGAAGAACAAGGACGAGGAGCAGCCTGTCGGAACCATCCCTATAGACTCGGTCTTCCAGCCCGTTATAAGGGTTAACTTTGACGTTACGCAGGCAAGGGTCGGGCAGATCACAGACTACGACAAGCTCGTAATGGAGCTTTGGACCACCGGCGCGACCGATCCGAAGACGGCTATGGGCATAGCGGCAAAGATCCTGAAGGATCAGCTAACGGTCTTTATTCCCTTTGAAGAGAAGGAAGACGAGGTCGAGGTCGAGCTTGACGAGGAGCTTGAGAGCAAGCCCTGGTTCAATGAGAACCTCTTTAAGACGGTAGAGGAGCTGGAGCTCTCTGTTCGCTCCGCCAATTGCCTGAAGAATGCCAATATCAAGTATATAGGCGAGATGGTACAGAAGAGCGAGCAGGAAATGCTCAGGACAAAGAACTTTGGCCGTAAATCGCTCAACGAGATCAAGGAGATACTACAGGTAATGGGCCTTGACTTTGGAATGCAGCTTGAGGGCTTTCTTCTGAGAAAAGATCTGGACAGGAAACTTTTGGAGCGTAAGGACTCTGAGTAATTGATATAGAGGTGGTTTAATTTTATGAGACACAATAGAGACGTAAAGAGGTTTTCAAGGACGCGGGGTCATCTTCGGTGCATGATGGCCAATATGACCAACGATCTTATCAAGCACGGCAGGATAAAGACGACGACCGCCAAGGCCAAAGAGCTCAGGCGCTATACCGAGCGTATGATAACGCTTGGCAAGGCAGGGGACGTCGCCTCAAGAAGGCGCGCCATGGCGTTCCTGCGCAGCAAGGCGAACGTGACCAGGCTCTTTGTCGACCTCGCCCCTCTCTTTAAGGACAGGCAGGGCGGCTATACAAGGATGATGAAGATCGGTGTGCGCAGCGGTGATTGCGCGCCTATGTCGATAATCGAGTTTACAGAAGAGGTCGCACCTGTCGAGGCTTCAGCAGAGTAACGGCCTTATAATATTTTATGATCCAAAAAGGCGGGGCTTTAAAAGGGCCCTGCCTTTTTTTATGGAGCAGTTCTTTGTTGACTGTTTATATAGTTGACTTTTGTCTTTATTCCGGTGTATTATAACTAATACTATGATTAATTTACAGAGAGTCAGATATTGCGAGGGTTTTTTCGGTTACTGCTGGCAGTGGCAGGAAATAACTACGTCTGCGCAACCTCTCTGATTTTTTCCTATAAGTACGATCATTCAGGCCGCAGCGTATAGCTGGCGGCCTTTTTTTATTCTATTAACGCGAAAGCGGCCGGGTGCCTTTGTTGACTGCCCCGCACCGCTATGGTAATCTATCTATCTTATGGAAAGTTTTAAGTATTTTCCTTCTCTTGAGCAGTTTAGAGAGGAGGCGAAGACCAACAATATAATACCTGTCTTTAGGGATATCCTTGCTGATACGGATACCCCTGTCTCGGCCTTTATGAAGATTGACGACGGGGGCGAGTCCTTCCTGCTTGAGAGCGTCGAGTTCGGCGATAAGTGGGGGCGTTATAGTTTTCTCGGCTCTTCTGCCAAGGCCGTTATAAGGGCAAAAGACGGCCTTGTCACTATCTCCGGCGGCGGTAAGGTTACCGAGCGCACCGGCGACCCGCTTGCTATCTTAAGTGATTATCTCGGCGGTTTTTCCATGGCTACGCTCCCGGGTGTGGAGGGGCTTAAGTTCGCGGGCGGCGTCATAGGGTTTATGGGCTATGATATGGTTCGTTATATCGAGAATATACCGCGCAATCCAAAGCACAAAGACCGCAGCGACGAGCTCAAGGTAGACGACTATTGTTTTATCCAGACGGATACGCTGCTCGCCTTTGATAACGTCTCGCACAGTATTAAGGTTATTTGTAGCGCCTGCGTCGCTGACGGCGCAGATCCGGAGGCCGTCTATAACGAGGCAATAGAAAAGATAGACGCCCTTATCGCAAAGCTGCGCGCCCCGGCCCCTCTACGTATCAACAAAGGCGGCGAGCACCTTCCGATAACCTCGAATTACAGGAAGGAAGACTTTAAGGCAGGGGTTGCGCGTATCAAGGAATATATCGAGGCGGGCGACGTTATTCAGACCGTCCTTGCGCAGCGTTTCGAGACCGGGCAGAACGTCGAGTCCTTTGATATATACCGCGCTCTCAGGGTCACGAATCCGTCGCCTTATATGTTCTTCCTGCGTATGGCGGGTATTGAGCTTGCCGGATCAAGCCCTGAGATACTTGTGGCCTTAAATGAGGGGGAGGTAACGGTAAGGCCGATAGCCGGCACAAGGCCGCGCGGCAGGGACGCGCGGTCGGATAAGGCATTTGAGGACGAACTCCTGTCAGACCCCAAGGAGCTTGCCGAGCACATCATGCTCGTCGATCTCGGGCGTAACGATGTCGGGAAGGTCTCGAAGCCGGGCTCGGTCGAGGTCGATCAGTTTATGGTCATCGAGAGGTACTCGCATGTTATGCATATAGTCTCAAATGTAACGGGGCAAAAGCTGGACGGGCTGAGCAGCTTTGACGTATTAAGTTCCTGCTTTCCCGCCGGCACCCTGACTGGGGCCGCAAAGGTCCGTTCGATGGAGATAATAGAAGAGCTGGAGCCTGATGGCCGTACGACCTACGGCGGATGCGTCGGGTACTTTGATTATTCCGGCAATATGGATACCTGTATTACCATCAGGACGGTGCTTGCAAAGGATGGCCGGCTCTACGTTCAGGCCGGCGCCGGGATCGTCGCCGACAGCGACCCGGAGCGTGAGTTCGAGGAGACGGTCAATAAAAGCAAGGGCGTGCTGAAGGCAGTGGAAATGGCAAGGGACGGCTTTGAATAATCTCTGTCTTTAAGAGGATGGTTTTGTTATGTTATTAATGATAGATAATTACGACTCGTTTACATATAATCTTGTTCAGTATTTTCAGGAGATGGATGAGGAGGTCAGGGTATTTCGCAACGATGCTGTAACCGTAGAGGCCATCAAGGAACTCGCCCCCGATAGGCTTGTGATATCGCCGGGGCCTTGCGATCCTCTGAAGGCCGGCATCTCTGTGGAGGCGATAAAGGTCTTTGCCGGTAAGGTTCCGGTGCTGGGGGTCTGCCTGGGCCATCAGTCCGTTGCCCATGCGTTCGGGGGCAGGGTCGTCCGGGCGCAGCGGCTTATGCACGGAAAGACCTCAATGGTTCATCACGACGGCAAGACTATCTACGAGGGTATCGATGATCCGTTCGAGGCTACGCGTTATCACTCCCTTATCGTCGAGCGCGAGAGCCTGCCGGGTTGTTTTGAGGTGAGCGCGTGGACAGGGCAGGAGGACGGCCTCTACGAGATAATGGGTATAAGGCATAAGGACATCCCTCTTGAAGGAATGCAGTTTCATCCGGAGTCCATACTTACCGGTGCCGGTAAGCAGGTGCTGAGTAATTTTTTAAAACTGAGGGTCTAGACGACAGGCCTGTTTGACGGGCCCGTCAACCGGATCCTGGCAAGGGCATAGGTTTGGTATGATCAAAGAGGCGATAGCAAAGCTTGTTCAGAGAGAAGACCTTGGTCAGGACGAGATGGTCGCGGCGATGAATGACGTTATGAGCGGCGAGGCAAGTCCGGTGCAGATAGCGGCGTTCATAACGGCGCTCAGGGTAAAGGGCGAGACCGCAACGGAGATAACCGGAGCCGCACGTGTTATGCGCGAGAAGGCTACACTGGTTAAGGTCAAAGACCCCATGGTCGTCGATACCTGCGGTACGGGCGGCGATAACGCGCAGACCTTTAATATTTCTACGGCAGCGGCCTTTGTAGTTGCCAGCTGCGGAATAAAGGTCGCGAAACACGGCAATAGCTCTGTCTCTTCAAGGAGCGGCAGCGCTGATGTCCTGCGCTCTCTTGGCGTCAATATCAAGGCCGACCTTCAAACGGTCGAGCACTGTATAGAAGTAGCCGGTATTGGTTTTCTCTTTGCTCCGATGCTGCACGGGGCGATGAAGTATGCCGCCTCTGTCCGCGCGGAGCTTGGAGTCAGGACGATCTTTAATATGCTCGGCCCGCTTACTAATCCTGCGCGTGCGAAGTATCAGGTCGTCGGCGTTTATGACAAGAACTTGACCGAGGTCTTCGCCGAGGTGCTGGGCAACCTCGGCGCGGAGCATGCCTTTGTCGTATGCGGTGAGGACGGCCTTGACGAGATCACTCTTACCGCACCGACAAAGATATCCGAGCTCAAGGACGGAGAGGTAGAGACGTACAGTATAATCCCGGAGGAACTCGGCCTTAAAAGATGTGCTCCCGAGATGTTGGTGGGCGGCAGTCCGGAGGAGAACGCGCGTATAATAACGGATATATTCGAGGGCAAGACCGGGCCGCACAGGGATATCGTTATTTTGAATGCCGCCCCCGCGCTTGTTGCGGCGCGCAAGGCCCGCACCCTTGAGGACGGCATAATGATAGCCATGGGCGCGCTTAACTCCGGTGAGCCGATGAGGAAATTAAAGATGCTGATAGCGATGACGAACGGATAATAAATTGACAATGAAGATAGCATCCATACTAAAAGATATACTCGACAATAAGCGCGAAGAGGTCAGGGCTCAGAAGGAGGCAGCTCCTTTTGCCGAGCTTAAGAGGGACGCTGCGGCCCTGCCGGGTACGGTCTCCTTTATAAAGGCGTTAGAGGCCAAGGGCGTGAGTATCATCGCCGAGGTAAAGAAGGCCTCGCCCTCAAAGGGGGTTATTCGAGAAGACTTCAACGCTATCAAGATCGCCCGCATATATGAAGATAACTCCGCCTCGGCCCTGTCCGTGCTTACCGATGAAAAATTCTTTCAGGGCAGCCTTGAATATCTAAGGAGCATCAGGGCGATAACAAAGCTGCCCATCCTGCGTAAAGACTTTATTATAGACCCTTATCAGATATATGAGTCAAGGCTTGCCGGAGCAGATGCGGTGCTCCTTATAGTAGCGGCGCTTATACCAAAAAAGTTAAGGGATTTTCTGACACTAACGGCCTCACTGGATATGGACGCGCTCGTTGAGGTACATAATGAAGAAGAGCTCGATATAGCCATTGAGGCGGGAGCAAAGATTATCGGTATTAACAACAGGGACCTCAATACCTTTACGACCGATATAACGACGACAGAGCGTCTTGCGGAGAAGGTCCCGCCAAAGACCGTGATAGTGAGCGAGAGCGGAATAAATACATTTGTAGATATAAGGGCGCTTAAGTTCTGCGGGGTAGACGGTTTTCTGATAGGCGAGGCCCTTATGCGCGAAGAGGATATCGGTAAGAAGCTTCGCGAGTTCCGCGGCCTTGGCGGCCTTGAGTCGGAGATATTCTAAGGCGGCGCGCGTGACGATCAGGATAAAGATATGCGGGATAACCAACATGGAGGACGCGCTGCTTGCGGTAGAGTCGGGCGCGGATATGCTGGGTTTTGTCTTTTGGGATAAGAGTCCGCGAAGTGTTACGCCGGAGGCGGCTGCCCTTATCATAGAGAAACTTCCGCCGGAGGTAACGACCGTCGGCGTCTTTGTTGACGAAGACCCGGTGAAGGTCGCTGATATAAAAAAGAGCGCGGGGTTGTCGCTCGTACAGCTTCACGGCTCGGAGAGCCCGGCGTATTGCAGGGCAATGCAGGGGCGTTTTATAAAGGCGCTGCGTGTTAAAGACGCTGCTTCGCTGCGCGGCCTCTCGGAGTACGGGGCGGAGGCTATCTTACTTGATACCTTCGTAAAGGGCCGGCCCGGCGGTACCGGCGCGGCCTTTGACTGGTCGCTGCTTACAGGGATGGACTACGCCGGCGGCGTTATACTGGCCGGCGGGCTTACCCCTGATAATGTTGAAGACGCGCTAAGCCATTACTCGCCGCTCGCTGTTGACGTAAGCTCGGGGGTCGAGGCGGAGCCCGGGAAGAAAGACCCGGCAAAGGTCGGAGCTTTTATAGAAAAGGTAAGGAGTTTAGGAAATGTCCATAAATAAAAGACGCGGCGTCGCCAAAAAAACTCGCCTCACCGCTAAAATGCCGGATAAGCTGGGGCACTACGGCCAGTACGGCGGCAGGTATATCTCGGAGACGCTCATGCCGGCGGTCATCGAGCTGGAAGAGGCGTACAAGAAGTTCAAGAACGACGCGGCCTTTAAAAAAGAGTTCCGCTACTATCTGAGCCATTACGTCGGCAGGCCTACGCCGCTCTACTTTGCGGAACGTTTGACGCGGGCCGCAGGCGGGGCCGATATATACCTCAAACGCGAGGATCTCTGCCATACAGGCGCGCATAAGGTTAATAATACGATAGGGCAGATACTCCTTGCCCGCCGCATGGGTAAGAAACGTATCATCGCCGAGACCGGCGCCGGGCAGCACGGCGTTGCTACGGCCACGGTCGCTGCGCTCTTCGGCCTTGAGTGTGAGATCTATATGGGCAGCGAGGATATCGTCCGTCAGGCCCCGAACGTACTGCGCATGAAGCTGCTGGGCGCCAGGGTCAACCCGGTAGAGTCCGGCAGCAAGACCCTCAAAGACGCTATGAACGAGGCTATCAGGGACTGGGTAACCAATATCCATAATACCTTTTATATAATAGGAAGTGTCGCCGGGCCGCATCCGTACCCGATGATAGTCCGTGATTTTCAGGCGGTGATCGGGCAGGAGGCCAGGCGCGATATTAAGAAGGCGACAGGGAAGCTGCCGGATATGCTGGTTGCCTGCGTCGGCGGGGGAAGTAACGCGATGGGGCTCTTCTATCCTTTCTTGAAAGATAAGAAGGTGAAGATGACCGGCGTTGAGGCCGCGGGCTTCGGCGTCAAGACCGGCAGGCACGCGGCGACCATTACCGGCGGCACGGTCGGTGTTCTGCACGGAAGCAAGAGCTACCTTCTGCAGGACAGGCAGGGGCAGATCATAGAGACGCATTCCATCTCGGCGGGTCTTGATTATCCGGGCGTCGGCCCGGAGCATTCCTATTTTCACGACAGCGGCCGGGTGGAGTATACGAGCATAACCGATAAGGAGGCGCTTGCGGCCTTTAAACTCCTCTGCAATACAGAGGGGATAATACCGGCCCTTGAAAGCTCGCATGCCGTTGCATACGGCGTAAAGGCAGCGAAGAAACTCGGCAAGGGGAAGACGATGATAGTAAATCTCTCGGGCAGGGGCGATAAAGACCTCTCAACGGTAGCGGCCCTTATGGGGGTGAGCATATGAAGAAGCTAGAGCGTAAAAACGGCTCGCGCATAGAGGCCCTCTTCGCCGCTTTAAAAGAGAAGAAAGAAAAGGCCCTTATAACATTCATAACGGCGGGTGATCCCGATCTGCCGACGACAAAGAAGATTATCCTTGAGTTAGTAGACAAGGGCGCCGATATAATAGAGCTCGGTATTCCGTTCTCGGATCCGATGGCGGACGGGCCGACTATCCAGATGGCAAGCGAGCGGGCACTTGCCTCCGGCACGACGACCTCCAGGGTTCTTTCGCTTGTAAAGGAGGTCAGGCGCGAGGGTTGCGCCGCGCCGATAGTCCTGTTCGGTTATTATAACCCTGTCTTTGTCTACGGCCTTGATCGTTTTGCAAGGGACGCAAAGCGCGCGGGCGCAGACGGCGTGCTTATAGTAGACTTGCCGCCGGAAGAGTCCGGCGACCTAAAAGAAGCCCTGGAGGCGGAAGGTATGGACTTTGTCTACCTGCTCACCCCTACAAGCGACGCCTCCCGTATAAAACTGGTCGCAGGCAGGGCATCGGGTTTTGTATACTACGTAAGTGTAGCAGGGGTTACGGGGGCGCGGAAAAAACTGGCGACCAGTCTACAGGCTGCGGTGAAAAGGGTCAAGGCCGGTATTGACTTGCCAATAGGCGTGGGCTTCGGGATATCCACGCCCGAGCAGGCAAGGGCCGCGGCCCGGGGCGCCGAGGGAGTTATCGTCGGCAGTGCGATAGTAAATATAATCGCAAAGCACGGCGCTGCGAAGGGCTCGGCCAGCGAGAAGGGTATCTCTAAGATGGTCGCAGAGGTGGGCCGTTTTACAAAAAGGCTGAAGACGGCGCTCAGGTAGCGGCGCCGGCCCGGGACGTGGCTGCCAAAGAAGTTTTGTTCTTAAAAAAAGTACGGGAAGGTTTGATATATGGCCTGGTTCAAAAAAAACCTCTTTAAAAAAGATATGTTTAAAAACGCATCGGACGAGAAGAAATCAGTAAAGGTACCTCATGGTATGTGGGTCAAGTGCAACCACTGTAATGAGATAATTTATAAGAAGGAAGTCGAGCGCAACATGGAGGTATGCCCTAAGTGTAATTATCATTTTCGCATATCCGCCAAGAAGCGTATCGAGACCATCATCGATGAGGGCAGCTTTGTCGAGTACGACTCCGGGCTTGAGGCGGTCGATGCGCTGGAGTTTAAGGACCTGAAGAAATATAAGGACAGGCTCAAGGACGCGCATAAGAAAAAACGCGGCAAGGATGCCATCCTGACCGGCAGCGGACTTATCGAGGGCAGGAAGGTTCTGATCGGCGTCTTTGAGTTCGCTTTTATGGGCGGCTCAATGGGCTCGGTCGTCGGTGAAAAGATAACGAGGGTCCTTGAGGCCGCTCTTTCAGAGAGGGTGCCGGTTATTATCTTTACCTCTTCCGGGGGGGCGAGGATGCAGGAGGGGATACTCTCCCTGATGCAGATGGCAAAGACCTCGGCTGCCATCGCGCGCCTTAACAAGGCGGGCGTACCTTATATCTCGGTCTTGACCGATCCTACGACCGGCGGGGTTACAGCGAGCTTCGCCATGCTCGGCGATCTGATAATCGCAGAGCCGAAGGCCCTTATCGGCTTTGCCGGGCCGCGAGTTATTCAGGAGACTATCAAGCAGAAATTGCCGGAGGGTTTTCAGCGTTCCGAGTTCCTGCTTGAGCACGGGATGCTCGATATGATCGTAGAGCGCAAACTCATGAAGGAGACGCTCTCAATGCTCGTCTCTCACTTTTCTTGATTCCGGAACTCGTTAAAGAGAGTGCCATAACAAATATGCCGCGCCTTACTCCTTCTCTTAAATACCTTTACGCCCTGCGCGCCCTCGGCATCAAGCCGGGACTTCGGCGCATTGAGCTTTTGCTCTCTCTTCTCGGTAATCCTGAAAAGACCTACCCCACCGTTATAGTCGCCGGTACGAACGGCAAGGGCTCGACCTCCGCCATGATCGCCTCTGTCTTAAGTGAGGCAGGCTACAGGGCAGGGTTATATAGCTCTCCTCATCTGGCGCGTTTTAATGAGCGTTTGCGGGTCTCGGGCGAAGAGGTAACAGGTAGAGAGCTGTCCGGACTTATTCGCCGCACGCGTGCTCTGGTTGAACAAAAGATAACGGTAAAGAAAGACAGGCCGAGCTTCTTCGAGTTCACAACGGCCATGGCCTTTGAGCACTTCAGGAAAAAGAAGGTCGATATAGCCGTCCTTGAGGTAGGTATGGGCGGACGTTTTGATGCGACCAATGTCGCTGTCCCCCTTGTATCGGTAGTAACGAGCATAGCGCTGGACCATAGCGAGTATTTGGGCGACACAGTAGAGGAGATAGCCGCGGAGAAGGCGGGCGTTATAAAAGAGAACGGCCTTCTTGTTACTTCCGTGTGCGACAGGGCCGCGCTTCGGGTTATCAAAGATGCCGTGAAAGATAAGAGGGCGACCGCCTATTATTCAGGTAAGGATTTTCGTGTCGCAGGAGAGGAAGGGCCCGGTAAAATATCTTACGAGAGCGCAGAACTCTCGCTTGCCCGGCTCTCTCTCGGCCTGAAGGGCGGTTATCAGGCCGAGAACGCCGGGGTTGCCATTAAGGTTATTGAGCTTCTTAAGGGGGCCGGTTTCAAGGCAGGTAAGGCGGCCATCAGGAAGGGGCTTAAGAAGGTCGTATGGCCCGGTCGTTTTGATATGCGCCGTGCAAAGAAACCGGGCCTCGGCGTGGTCTTTGACTGCGCCCATAACGAGGCCGGCGCCCGCGCGCTCAGGGCCGCGCTGCTTGAGATAACGCCTTATGACAGGGTTTTTTTCGTGATAGGCGTGATGGCAGATAAGGATATAGATGCCATACTTTCAATCCTTCTTCCGGGTTGTGGCGGGATCACAGTGACCGAGCCGGCCTCGGAGCGCAGCGCTGAGCTTGCCCTTGTTCGGGGGCGGGCAAGAAAGCTCGGCTTCGAGACTACAGGGGCACGCAGTGTGGCTGCGGCCGTTGCAGAGCGGATAAACAGGGCTCCGGCCCGAAGCGTTGTCTGTGTTACAGGCTCTATCTTTACCGTTGGCGAGGCACTGGGATCTCCTGCCGTCGCAAGGCTCCTGCGTTGATATTGAGTTGTAAAAAACTCACCTCTATGGTACTTTCTATGCATTGTAAATATACTCTCGAAGTAACCGTGTGATGACCTTCAATAAAAAAAAAACCATCCAAAGGCCGGGGTGTTATAGCCGGAAGCCTTATAAAAAACCTCTTTTTTTAAAGAGTGTAGCTCTTCTGTCATTCCTGCTTCTCTTTATATTTACCGGTTACGGAACCTCTTTTGCCGGCATCGGAGCTATCTTTGACAGCGAAGCGCCGATAGAGGTGACCGGCGATAACGTGACCTATGACAATAAGCAGGAGACCTACCACGCAACAGGGAGCGTAGTAGTCGTTCAGGAGGGGACGACCCTGATGGCCGACGAGCTCTTTATGGATATGAAGAAAGGGACAGCCAGTGCCGTTGGCAATGTCTTTGTTACCGATGCCATGGGAGATACAGTAGAGGGCGAAAAACTCACGGCAAACCTCAACAATGATACAGCCGTTATCATAAACGGTAAGCTCTACTTTGAGGAAGGTACGGTCTCTATCTACGGCTCAAGACTTGAGCAGACGGACAAACAGAATTATAAGGGCAAGAACGTTAAATTTACCACATGTAAATGTGAGAAAGACGAAACCCCAGCGTGGTATTTTGCTTCCAGCTCGGCAAAGATGAAGACCGACGGCTATATCCTTGCGTGGAACGCCTACCTTAAGGTCAAGGACAAGACGATACTTTATACCCCTGTTCTGATTGCGCCGGTCGGCTCCGACCGGAAGACCGGTTTTCTTATGCCGGGTTTTGGCTCATCCAACAAGCAGGGTAGTTTTATTGATAATACTTTTTTCTGGGCGATATCGGATCACGCGGATGCTTCCTTTTTTCTCGATTATAAGAGCAAGCGCGGCATCGGTGAAGGGGTCGAGTACAGGTACTACAGGACCGCCGAGAGTTACGGGGAGCTCTACCTATACCATTTTAAAGAAAAAGACCTTGACGGTCTCCGGGAGTTCAGATCGGAGGCTAACAACCTGGATAGACCCCTCTCTGCCAGTGAGAACCGGTGGCAGGTGAAACTCAGGCATAATGAGACGTTGCCCGGCGGTTTCAAGCTCAAGGCCGATATTAATGTGGTAAGTGACGACGAGTATTTTCTGGATTTTTCAAAGATCAGTAAGGAAAGATCGCTGGAAAGCCTTGAGAGCACGGTCTCGCTGAGCAAGAATTGGGACAGGTATAGCCTTACCGTACAGACGCGTACCTACGATAACCTTCTTATAGAAGATGACGGCGCTATTTTACAAAAGATACCCGAGGCTATCTTTACAGGGTCGAGTCAGAGGATACTGGACTCGAAGTTTTTTTTCGCCTTCAGCTCGTCTTTTGTCAATTATGAGCGTAAATACGGTAACAAAGGCCAGCGTATGGACGTAAGACCGCGCATAAGTCTGCCCTTGAACCCGGGAGGGTGGTTTGAGCTGACCCCTTCGTTCGGCCCAAGAATGACGGTCTACAGGGTAGATGACGGCACCTCCGGCGCAAGGTATTACGGCAGAGGGCTATATGACTTTACTACAGACCTTACCACTACCTTTGTTAAAAACTACAGGCCCCGGTTGCAGGGCGTCAAGATGCTGCGCCATACTATAAGGCCCAAGATCACACATACCTATATCCCTAACTATGACCAGTCCCGGCTGCCTTCTTACGATAGTATCGACAGGGTAGCGCCCGCCAATACGGTGCGTTACTCTCTTAATTCCATAGTGACGGGAAAGTTCGCCGATAGTACAAAACATGAATATCTATATATGGATATAGCCCAGACCTATGATATACGCGAGGGTAACGGTAAGTCAAAACGCGCTGCCGGTGACGAGCGGCCTTTTTCGGATGTCAGCGGCGAGCTGATATTGCGGCCAACCATAAGGACAAAGATCTGGAGCAAGGGGCTATACGACCCTTATGAAAAGTGGTTTGAAAGTTCCGATGCCCAGTTCTCTATGAGCACCCGCAGAGAGGATACCTTTAGCCTCTCCTACCGTTACCTGAGGGGTACAACGAGATACCTGGAGGCGGCTGCCCTTATAAACCTGAGCCCTGCCCTCTACGCAAGTTATCATGACCGGTATAATTTTATCGATGACCGCGCCCTGGAGCGCGCCTTTACCTTTGGCTACAAGCATCAGTGCTGGGGCGTAGAGTTTGCATGGAAGAAGAGGATAGAGGAGACCCTCTTCCTGCTGACCTTTACGATGAAGGGGATTGGCGCGGTCTTTGCCCCGCAGACCTCGCTTAGCGGGACAGGAGGAGGCCGGTGAGCAGCCCCCGGCAATTACTGACGTTGCTTGTGGGAAAGGCCCCTGAAAAAGGGCTGCCGTTCCTGCTCTCCGGCGCCATTACAGGCGCGGTGCCTGACGAAGCCCTCCGCGCTATTGCCCTTGATCCGGATCTGTACCCCTCCGTATACAACGACCCCGAACTACTCGCAGGGTTATCTCTTTATATTCACGACACGGTCGGCTCTTCTAGTCTTTCGCTTCCCTGTGCCATGCGCGTTGAGAGCGAGGCCTACGGAGGAGAAAAAGATCTGTACGCTGGTGAAAGCCCGCCCTTTGAGTTAAGCCGTAATGCCGTCTTCGAGTATCCTTTAAAAGAACTTGCCGATTATAAAGGCCTTAAAGGGTTAAACCCCGAGAGCGACGGGCGTATGCCTGTTGTCCTTGAGACCTTGCGGCTTTTAAAGCTTGCTCGCCGCGAGACGCCCGTGATAGGCGACCTTGTCGGCCCTCTCAGCCTCGCCACCTCTTTGATCGACGGCAAGACTCTCTTGCGTTCAATTAAGAGCGAGGGGGCGTTGCTCCGCGAGTTCCTGGGGTTTCTCACGGAAAATACCATCTCCTTTGCCAGGGCGCAGGCCCGCGCAGGCGCAGAGGCGTTTTTTTTATTAGACCCTTTTGCTACCGCAGAGATCCTGGGGGCCGAGTTCTTTGAGCTTTTTGCTCTGCCTTATTATAACCGTATAGCAGAGTGCCTGGGCGAAGAGGGTTGCCCCCTTATAGTTCATATCTGCGGTGAGCCGCGCCTGCTTGCGGATACCTTTGCCCGTATGCTCTGCGAGGGGCTTAGCCTGCACCGCGCACCGGCGGGGCTGGCGGGACTGGACGGTAAATTGCTGGTGGGCGGGATAGAGGCCTTGCAGCTGCTCGGCTTCGGCGGCTCGGCACAGGAGCGGGCCGCTATCGCCTGTAGTGTGGAGGCGGCTGTCTCCAGGGGTTTTTCCGTGATTGCACCGTCGTGTTCTCTGGACGCAACCGTGAGTCTCGGGGCCTTGCAAAGCGCAGCAGGGGCGGCCTTAGGGGCAGGTATTTAGTCTTTCGGGTCGTTTACAGGCCCCTGCGTTATTTTATTACCTTCTTTGCCTGATTTAGCTTGATTTTCCGCCTGCCTTTCTTTAAAATTAATAGATTAAACTTACTTAGGGGATATACCAATGAAGGCCGGTTTTAGTTCTAAATTTAAATTATATAGCCTTTTGGGGTTACTGCTCTTTGCCTTTGGTTTTCAGCTTACCTGCTCCACTTCCGCGTATGCGGCAGAGGCGCCGGTAAGGCTTGCGGTACTGCCATGGAAGGTAAATGCCGCGCCCGAGCACGCCTATCTGCGCTCGGCCGTGACCGATATGCTTGCGTCAAGGGTCGGGGCCGGTCAGGGTGCCCAGGTAGAGATCGTCAGGGGAGATCTGGTCGAGAAGGCCATTGAAGCATATCCCGTTGCCGCAAGGACCGAGAGCTACGGTAAGGTAGCGCGGAAGATAGGCAAGGCCGCTGGAGCTGATTATGTCCTTTATGGGAGCATCTCTGTCCTTGGCGGTGTCGTAAGTCTGGACGCGACACTACTTGACGTAAATGAAGGCAAGACGACGCCCCTGAGTGACAGGGGCGAGAACATAGATGCGCTCCTTGGGATGACAGAGCGTATGGCCTTTAATATAGCCTCGACAATGACCGGAGTAGATCCTTCGGAGAACCTGACTTATACGGGCAGGTTTGGCACAAGTGACGGCGAAGAGAGAGCCGCTACATTTAGCGGCCCCGGCGGCGGCCCTGGTGGAGAGGGCTTTTTCAGACAGTCGACAAAGAGCGGCAGGAAGTTCGGATGGAAGAAGAATTTTAATGATTTTGCCATTGCCATGGAGCTTGGCGACCTTGACGGCGACGGACGTAAGGAGGGATATATTCTTACGCGGACAGATGTTATCGTAACGAAGGTAGGAGCCAATGGTTTTGAAAGGGTGGCGCGCGTAAAGGGCGGCCCGGAGGTGCGTAATGTCTCTATCTCCGCATTTGACAGCGACGGCGACGGCAAGCAGGAGTTATACGTCTCAAGGCTTAAGGGCGACTTTGCAGATAGCTGCATTCTTGAAAAGACCGGCGGCGCTTATAAGTTTACCTCCTGCGGCCTTCCGTACTTTGTAAAGGCGGTTGTTATAGAAGGCGACGGCCCGGTTCTTATCTCTCAGGGCTTTCGCAGAGCATGGGGCTTTTCCAGGAAGCTCTATCGCATGGAAAGGAAAAGTAAAGGGTTTAAAAAGGCCGGGCGTTTCAAGTTGCCGAAGGGAGTTGATCTCTACGACTTTGAGCTCTTCGACCTGACCGGAGAGGGTGAGAATAACCTTGTGACCATGGAGGCGGACAGGCGCATAAGGATCTATATAAAGAAGGGCCGTAAGTGGAAGGTTGACTGGACGAGCCCGGATAAGTACGGCGGTACTCTGAACGTAATAGAGCTTGACACAGGCAAACAGCAGGGAGACGTCGCAAAGGTTGTTAAGATGCGCAGTAAGATGCTTCGCACAGACCTTGACGGCGACGGCCTGCCCGAGCTTATTGTAAAAAAGAATGAAGCAGGCGGCGTCTTTGGCGACCGCTCAGAGCACGTACGTCAATTCAAGAGCGGCACGGTCAGGAGTCTTTCATGGGACGGCGTTGTTCTTGAAGAGAACTGGCGCACAAAAGAGATGGTCGGCTATATAGCCGACGTGCTTATAGACGATACGGACGGCGACGGTATCAGCGAGGTCATGATCCTCTTTGTCGACGGCGGCAGGGTTCCGGTTGGCAGCGGCAGAAGCACCGTCGTATCATATATCTTCTCCGGCAGTTAAAAAGTTGATCTCAAAATGGCGGTGTAGCTCAGGTGGTCAGAGCAGGGGTCTCATAAGCCCCGTGCCGGTGGTTCGAGTCCACCCACCGTCACCATTTTTCACTCTTTTTTATATACTTATCTCTTGTTTATATTCGGTTTTATCTATATGGGCGCCTTTTGCAGCGGTTCATTAAGGTTTTGTTGGTTGTTTACCGACAAGTAATATAGACGGGGCGGTTAACGGGCCTTTTTTGGGCTATAATCAGTAATTATAATTGCTTTTCGTCGAAGGGCCATGGCATGGCCGGGCAGAGGGGCCAGAACGTGGCCGGGGCAGGAATATTTGTAAGCTGGAGTCTTTTTACTAGAGCAGGTCACCACTTCTTGTTATTTCATCTTTTCCATCCTTGATATATCTTTTATACAATCATCCTGGCGTTGTTGATCCATCGTTGTTGCAGGTAATTAGCTATCATGGGACTGAGTCGGAAGATATACGTCGTATTTGGCATGTTACTTCTTATGCTGGGTGTTATAGCAGCAGTAGGGCTTGTTAATACCTCATCGATGAAGTCTGCTTTGAACTCAACCTTTGAAGAGGCCTTCTTTGAGGCCCATTACTTTACCGAGCTCAAGGGCGAGCTTGAGCATTCCCAGAGGCTGCTCTTAAATATCCTGATAGAGTCCGACTCTGCCGATGTTAAGGGCCTGCTTGATGAGCTTGAGGTCGCAACGAGGCAGGTAGATAGCAAGCTGGCGTATATGCTTCTGGATGATAATGATTTTGATCCGGAGACGCGCCTTGCAATAGTTGAGTTTAAAGAAACATGGGAGGAGTTTAAGGTATTAAGGGACGGGTTGCTTGGTCCCGCAATCGATCTTAAAAGGTCTGCGAACCTCGGTGTTGCCGATTTTACCTCGAACAGTCCGCTCCGGGAGAGTTTCCAGAGCCTTATTCTTCTGGCAACCGACCTTGTTGAGCATGAAAAGCTGGAGGCCGCCACCTCTACCAGGCTCGTGACCGCTAAGTACGATCATAAGGTCAGGGTATATCTTCTTATCGTTGTGATTGGCGGCCTCTTTATGGTCGTAATGCTTGTTTATCTCTTTCGCAGCGTTATAGGGAGGATAAAGACGCTTGGTAGCGCGATGCAGCAGGTCGAGGGCGGTAAGCTGGATTTTAAGATAAGTGTAGAGGGGACCGATGAGATAGCCGATCTTATGCAGAGCTTTAATAGAATGGTCAGGCAGGTCTACGAGGGCCACGTTAATCAGGAGCAGGTAAAGATGATCCTTAAGTGGAACTCGCAGGAGATGGAGGCTAAAAATATCAGGCTTGATAAGTACAATAAAGAACTGCTGGACGCAAATAAGAGTATAGAGCGAACGCGCGAGCAGATGGTCCAGTCCGAGAAGATGGCATCTGTCGGGCAGCTCGCGGCGGGTATCGCGCATGAGATAAATAATCCTATAGGCTTTATAAGCGGCAACCTCTCTACCCTTGGAGGTTATCTCAAGGATATAAGCGAACTGGTAGGGATGTTCCGTGAAATGGAGGAGCTCCTGGCGGGGCGCGACTACGAGGGAGCCTCGCTTCTGGCAAAGAAGATAGACGATTTTATGAAGGTCAGCGATATCGACTCTGTCCTTGAGGGACTTGACTCGCTGGTGCGTGAATCAAAGGAAGGCGCCGACAGGGTCGTATCTATCGTGAGAGGGCTTAAGGAGTTTTCTCATAAGGGCGAGGCCGAGATGGCCACGACCGATATCAACCACTGTCTGGAGAATGTAATAAAGATCGTCTGGAACGAGATAAAGTACAAGGCCGAGATAAAAAAGGATCTTGCCGATTTGCCGAACGTTATGTGCCGCCCCCAACAGGTTGCGCAGGTATTTATGAATATAATAGTCAATGCAGCGCAGGCCATAGAGGATAAAGGCAATATAAGTATTCGTACCTACGCAGGTGATGCAGATGTCTTTGTCGAGATAGGGGATGATGGCAAGGGCATGGATGAGGATGCGGTAAGGTTGATATTCGACCCGTTTTTTACAACAAAAGAGGCCGTCGCCGGCGCGGGGCTGGGCCTCTCCGTTGCTTACGGAATAATAAGCGACCACAGTGGCGCGATAGATGTGCGGAGTAAGCCCGGTGAGGGTACGGTCTTTACGGTCAGGCTTCCTAAAGCAGGGGCTGCCTGTAACGAAGAAGGCGGGTATATGGATAAGACCGCCTAGTTGATTGTGGATATAGGGAGTTCGCGCAATAATACCTGCTCATCCCGAACTTTGAGATTTCACCCTGAAAAATATAATAACAGTCTTGATAAAGGAGGTCTTATGTCATTTTTAGGTTTTGAATCAAAGGAAGAGTCGTTACGAAAAAAACAGGAAATAAGTAAACTTCAGCAGATGATAGATGCTATCCCGTCGATCATTATGTTATGTGACGCGACACATGATAATAAGATATTTTATATGAATCCGACAGCACGTGAGACCATAAATAAATATCGCAGTCAACTTAATGACGGGCTCGGTGGCAGGGCCGATGTCGCTACTGCTATGGATAACTCAATCCACCAGTTTCATGCTAATCCGGACAGGATAAGAAGGATACTTGCCAATACAAGTTCTCTTCCTCATGAGGCTGATATCCCGCTCGGCGGTGTTACCCTTAAGACAAGGGCGTATCCGATATGGGATAGTAAAGAGTCGGGTAAAGTGCTCTGCTATATGGCGTGTTGGAACGACGTCTCGGCTGAGAAGGCGGTTGAGACACAGCGCGTAAAGGAAGCGGCAGAGAAGACGCGTCTGGAGGGTCGTGTGGAGCAGATAGCAACTGCGATGGAGGAGATGAGTGCGAGTGTAGCAGAGGTAGCCAGGAATGCCAGCCACGCTTCCGGCGCTGCGGTCGAGGTATCTGATAATGCTGTCAGCGGGCAGGCTGTTGTTGCCGAGGCCGTCGAGGGTATGCGCAAGGTCGCCAGGGTTGTGCGCGAGTCCTCTGATATTATAACTCAGTTGGGCTCGAAATCCGATGAGGTCAAAGATATAGTTGTTATTATTGAGAATATCGCGGAGCAGACACATCTGCTGGCCCTGAATGCCGCTATAGAGGCGGCACGCGCAGGTGAGGAGGGGCGCGGCTTTGCAGTGGTGGCGGATGAGGTAAAGAAGCTGGCGGAGTCCACTACGAGGTCTACAAAAGAGACCTCGGATATCCTTGCCGAGATAGTAAGCGTGAGCGCAAAGGCCGTAGCTATAATGGATGAGGGCAAGAAAGAGGCCGCAGCAGGCGAAGAGCTTTCAGGTAAGGCAGGGGAGGCCCTTGATAAAATAGTCACTGAGATAGACTCGGTAAAGAACGTAATTACCCAGATAGCTACTGCCTCCGAGCAGCAGTCTTCGACCGCAGAAGAGATAGCACAAAATCTGGAAGAGATAACGCATGCTGCCGGCGGCGATGCTGCGCCGGGCGGCAGCGCCAACCTGACCCTGGTAGAGGCCGGCGGCGGGTAGCGCGCTTAATTGAATCTTCCCCTTTGCCGCCGCTACAACCGGTGCGTGCGGCGGTTTAACTTCTTATGGGGGGATGCAGTAATCTAAAACCAGACGAGGAATGTATTTGTCGGGACAGCTCTGCCAAGCAGGGAGATGAGTGAGGCCGAAAGGCTTAGCGCCCCCGGGCCTGTATTAAGGTTAAGCGCCGTGCTTCTACCCAGTATGGCCGCTACTTCGTCAAGAGTCGAGAGTATCCAGAAGAGAGATTCCTTGTCTTTCTCCGGCGGCAGGGCACTGGCCAGCTCGCGCGCGGCCTGTATCTTATCTCTGGCAAAGTCTATTGCCCTGGCCGGGGTCTGGGCCGTCATTATTATAAAGTTCTTTTTGCCGGAGCTCAGGTCGTCGTAATAGTCCATGGCGTCGTCCAGGAGCTGGCCGGCCTCTCCGGTGATCCTGCCTATATCGCAGCATATCTTTTTTGTCTC
>UOEZ01000052.1_pt1 | contig 32527 bp, 28 predicted proteins | sample 1988331 | NCBI WGS metagenome assembly UOEZ01 (sample SAMEA4712194, study PRJEB27164) | hydrothermal vent metagenome | biome: marine basaltic hydrothermal vent biome; feature: marine hydrothermal vent; material: mineral | place: Pacific Ocean | collected 2011-06-14/2011-07-23 | depth 1689 m
AACTATTACCTTGTAATAACTATAAAGTAGCGTCTGAGTATAATAGACAATTAAAAAAGACTTGTCAAGTCTTTTTTATGGCCTTACGAACCTTTCCTGTAACCTCTTTAAATAAAAGGAGTTTCAGAGAATATAAGGTTATTTTTTTCGCGTTAAAGGTTAAGAACGAACAGGACCGAGCAGGTTATGCCTGCCTGCCCAGGACCTCTTCCATATCAAAAGCCGCGAATAAGTAGGGTGGCAACATCATGGAAGGGCAAAACCCAAGGGCAGAAGCAGGGTTGGATCCGGTATACTTTCTTTTATTGAAGTGGCTGGCGTGGTTGACCAATCGGTCTCCTGGCCAACCCAAGGATTTTAGCGGACCCCGCGTCTGTTGGCAGGCCATTATATGGCCGGGATAATTACCCGCTGCTACGCCCGGCGAATCCGGGCCGGAGTTACGGAAAGGTTACTCCCTCAAGCTCAAGGAGCCTTCTCTTCATCTGCACCCCACCCGCCGCCTCTGCAAAGCCGCCGATAGCGCCTGAGGCCATAACTACCCTATGGCATGGTATTATGATAGGCAGCCTGTTTCTGCCACAGGCCCTGCCAACGGCGCGGTACGCCCTGGGCGAGCCGCCTTGCCCCATGCGCGCCGCAGCGGCTGCGACCCGGGAATAACTACGGCACTGACCATAAGGTATAGTACGAAGCACCTGCCAGACGCTCAACTCAAAAGGCGAGCCCGCCGGCTTTATCTTTACTAAAAAATCAACCTTTTTACCGGAAAAATAATCATCAAAGAGGGAAAAGAGTTTAGAGAAGCCCTCCGGGCTCTTTCTCGCCGGAGCGCCGTAGTCCTTTAGAGACCTCTCCAGAAAGGCATCCTCGCCTGGGCCGAGGCACAATGAGAGAAGAGCGCCGTTAGAGCTCAGCACAAAGATATCGCCGAGCACAGAGCTATAAGAGGCGTAGGTCAGGCCTGCGCCGCTACTGCCTGTAGGCAAGGTCATGCCGTACCTTCCTCCGGGCTTCGGTTAAATTTCACAGCAGCGCTTTGACCGATGCCCGTCTATCTGCTATATTCTATACTATCAGCTGGAAATCCGCTTAACCAGCTTTTTTCCGATAACCGCAAAAGGATGGTGAAGGTATGAAAAAACCCTTAAAGGCTTTAATACTTGCAGCGGTGTTTGTGGCGCTTTTCCTCTGTCTCACGCCGCTGAGCGCAGAGGCGGGAGACTACAAACCTGTGACCGGAGAAGAGCTTCAAGAGATGATGCGCAGCGGCCCCGATATGAAGATAATCGACGTAAGGGACGCCGAGACCTTTAAAAAAGGACACATAGAGGGCGCGATAAACATACCCTATGAGGTCGCCGAAGGCAGGCTGATGAAAGAGCTTAAACCGACTGAACGCATAGTCTTTGTCTGCTACGGAGGGCCCACAGGCGACGGCTTCGCAGAGACGCTTGTTGAAAATAACTATAAAGATGTATATAGCCTGCGCGGTGGGATGAGACTGTGGAAAGGACGAGTCGTAAGATAGCCACCAGTGCCTGAGACAGGCTCGTGAGACAGGCTCATATGTCAGGCAGTCCGGGGTCAACCAACAAGGCAGTGCAAATTCAGCACGTACGCGTTACAGGGGCGTGCATATTGTGGTCTCGGAGGCGTTTGAGCTTTCAGTAAAAGTTGCAGGAAAGGGGCGGATTTAAGGCCGTCAGATACCCTTCTTACGTTTGCCTTTCTCGTTCATGGCAAGAAGCGTATCGCTGCGCGAGAGCAGCGCCATCAGGTCTCTTCTAAGGGCTGAAAAGGTCTGTAGCTCGGCCTTGTTCAGCGACCTTCTCGGCGCCGATTTAAGGGCCAGAGGGTTTACGTGACGCCCCCTCTGTTTTACCTCATAATGCAGGTGCGGCCCTGTTGAGAGCCCTGTCGAACCGACATACCCTATGACCTGCCCCTGCTTGACCTTTCGACCCTTCCGGATCCCCTTCTTGATACGTGAGAGATGACCGTAGGCCGTCGTATATATCGAGTTATGCTTGACCACTATATAGTTGCCGTAACCGCGCTTCCACCCGGCGAAGGTAACCCTGCCGTCCCCGGAGGTCTCGATAGGCGTACCTGTAGGAGCGGCGTAATCTATACCGTGATGCGGCCTGTACCGCTTCTTTATCGGATGGTATCTGCGCTTTGAAAAGTAGCTGGATATACGCCTGTAACGGAGCGGAGACCTTAGAAGGGTACGGCGCAGCGACTTCCCCTGAAGGTTATAATAACCGGAACCCCCGCCTGATTCATTAAAGAATATCGCGGCGTGCTTTTTGCCGTTATTAACGACCTCGGCGGCGAGCACCTTGCCAGCGTCGATAGCCCTGCCGTCCACGGTCGCTATCTCGTAGAGAACGCTGAAGGTGTCTCCTTTTCTTATATCCGTTGAAAAGTCCACGTCCCACGCGAAGATATCGGAGAGCTCCATTATAATACCCGGGCTTGCCCCGGCGCGCCTCCCCGCCTCATAAAGAGAGCTATCGATAACGCCGTGAACAAGCCTCTGCTCAATAACATACGGGATCTCGAAGAGCTCGGCCGAGTAGCCGCCGCTTGCGTCGCTGTCCCTTTCCAGGCGCATCCCCTCAATATCGCTGAAACGGTACTCTATCCTCTCTATCTCATTGCCGAGCCTTGTAACGCTGAGCCTGTCGCCGACCTTGACCTTGCCAAGGTTATAGACGCCGCCTGCTATCCTTGCCATGCGTACGATCTGCTCTGGCGGGACGTCCAGCCCGTCCAGGATAGTATAGAAACTATCGTTGCCCTTGACCTTGAACTCAACGGTTGAGAGCGACGGTGAGGGCGACGGCGCTTGCAGCCCGCTCTCAGCAGAAACAGATGCCGCCGCGCCCGGGCTATCGACCGCATCCGCCAGTATAAGGGGTTCCTCTTTTTTAGATGAGACCGCGTCGCGCGAGGTAATAAAGAATATGCCGAGGGAAAAGATAAAGAGCGCCGCCACGGCGAGGTAGCGCAAAGCAAGGCCTCGCTTTGAGGGCCGCCTGGAGTTGCCGCGCTTCCCCGTGCCTGTAGCGCCGGCGCCGGCAAAAAAGCTGCCGCCCCTTTTACGGACAGAACCGGCCGAGTTCAAGCGTCCGCCCTCCTGCCTCTTTGATTTGAAATAAAACTGCATCTAAGTGTTTGATCCCGCAGCGCGATGTGTCGTTTTTTAAGCTAAAGATTTCACATATAATGCCGAAAACATAGACTATGACCGTTACATACTTAATCGACACAAATCTATAGAATCTTAAGTGAAAAGCCCGTGATTGTCAAGGGCTTGTTTTACAGGTGTGCAGCTCTGCGCCCGAACAAAACTATACCCGAGCCCTGCCGCACGACCACCGGGGCACGCTGCGTGGCCATCACCGGCGGGCAAAGTATGTTAGAGGAGCGATATGAAACTTCCATTTATCAAGATGAGCGTTGGCAGCAAAACACTTATAGCGCTATCCGTCGTCTTCTGGATACCTGTTATAGGGCTCTCGCTGATACTCTTCTTTTCGTTCAGGTACACGCTATACGAGGACGCGCTTACGGCAAGCGCCCTTCACCTTAAAGGCGCAAAAGGCATCTACGAAGAACGTGCCCATATTGTGGAGGGCCTTCTGGCTGAAAAATCCGATAACCCGAAGATACAGGAACTATTTATAAAAAAAGACACAAAGGCCCTGCAGTCTCTCCTCTTTAACCTGGGCAGGCTCAACAGCTACGTTGATATCTGGATAGCCGTAGACAACAAGCAAAGGGCCCTTGCAAGGCGCGACACCGACCTGAAAAACACCGGAGACCTTGTAAAGATAGGGGACGCCCTGCCAAGGACGCTTGCCAGAGGCGAGGCAATAATCTCAACAGAGCTTGTAACAAAGAACTTCCTCCTACGCGAAGACGTCGGGCTGGCAAAGAAGATAGAAGACGTAGGCATAGTACAGTTCATAACCTACCCCATAGACCGCAATGACGAGACCGTCGGGGCTATCGTTGCCGGCATAATAATGACAGGAGACCCGTGGCTCGGCAACACGACATACCACCGCTTCGGCGCAGAGACCGCGCTCTTCGCAGGAGAAAGCCCGGATAGTGCGGTACTCCACTCCACAGCCTCTTTGCCAAGAAGCGTATGGACGCTCGGCATGCGTATGCCGGATAAATTAAAGCAGAAAATAGCGCTCGGCAAGCCCTACTTCGGCATCATAGATATCGCCGGCACAAGCACCCTGCTGGCGTCTGAGCCGATAAAAGACAGCAGAAACCGCATAATCGGAGCGCTAAGCGTCAGCCAGCCCGCAAAGCGGCTAAGCGCCATTGTTATAAAGAACATAGGACTCGGACTCGTTATAAGCGCCGGGATCTCGCTTATCCTCGCACTCATAGCCACCTTCTTCGTCAGGGCCGGAGTTACCCAGCCGATAGACCAGCTACTGAAGGCCATGAACTCGGTAAAAGAAGGCGAGATTGATGTCGGGGTAAAGATCAGGACAGGCGATGAGTTCGATAAACTCGGCGAGGGCTTTAACTCGATGGCCAACGGCATACGCGAGCGCGAAGAAAGACTCAAAAAGCACTACGAGGTAACCAAGCTCCTCATGAGTACGCTCAACCTTGAAGGACTCCTTGAGACGATGCTCAAGATCGTCATGGATATAACCGAGTCGCAGATAGGCATCGTCTACCTCTATGAAGAGAGCGAAAACCAGCTCGCCCCCATAGTAAGCTTTGGCACTCCCTCTAAGCTAAGCCCGCTCAACATGGAAGAGGGCTTCCCCGGCATGGCTGCAAAAGAAAAGACGACCCAGGTAGTAAAGACCCCCGTGCGCGAAGGCGAACAGGTAATAGAGATGGGCTTTGCAAAGGCAACCCCGGCCGAGACCGCCTACATCCCTCTGATCCATCAGGAAAGGATCCTCGGAGTCCTCGTGGTCGGCAGCGTCAGGGAGTACAAAAAAGAACAACGCATGCTCTTTGATTTTCTCGCTAACCAGCTATCGATAGCCCTGGATAACGCCATAATGCACCATAAGATCCAGGAGCTCTCGATAACCGATCCGCTGACGACCCTTTATAATCGCAGATACCTGAATATGAGGTTTGTCGAAGAGTGGGCCAGGTGCCAGCGGCACAAGCAACCGCTGACCGTCATACTCTCTGACGTCGACAACTTCAAATCGGTAAACGACACGTACGGCCACGATAGAGGCGATGACGTGCTCAGAGACCTCTCCAAGATCTTCAAAAAACACGTCCGTAAAGAAGATGTCGCGGCAAGGTACGGCGGAGAGGAATTCGTCCTGCTGCTTACGAACTGTAGTAGCGCGGACGCGGCGGTGCTTGCCGAGAGGATCCGCAAAGAGGCCGAGAACACCGTCTATAGCTGGATGGACAACAAGGCCGCGACGATAAGCATCGGTATCGCGACCTTCCCGGAGATCGAAGCGGAAAACTCAGAAGAACTCGTGCAGGCGGCAGACCATGCCATGTATAAGGCCAAACTAACAGGTAAGAATAAGGTAGAGATAAGCACGGGGCTTGGCAAAACCGAGGCTTAAAGCCTTAGCTCTAAAATTAAAGCCAGAAAAATATAATTTTCCGCCTCTCTCCCCTGGCCCCTGACAGGCCCCGGCATAAGAGACCCTTTAGAGAGACCCGAGGCCGCCGCGCCCCGGCCGGGTCGCGGCGGCCTTCCAATTTGCAGTCCGTCATTCCATACACAAGCCCAAAGAACCAGCGCGACAAAACAAAGCCCCGCCGGCTTGCTGCCTGCGGGGCTTTTACCTACAACACCTGTATACAAAAAAACCATAGACTAAAATTGCTTACGCTTTTTATGACACGCGCTACAGAGATCTTCCTTACTCCTTCTCAACATAAATCCGCGGTTAGAGCCATGCGACTCGTGGCAGGTAGAGCACATCATCTCAGAGCCGCCGCCAAGCGGCAGCCCTCTGAACTTAACGGCCACCTTATCCCAATCAACACTGCCCAGGGGATGGGAAACGCCCATATGCTCGTCACCGCTGTGACATTCCTGACATGACGCCAGTCCTGTCTCCATTTCATTTCTAAGCCCCGGCGCATGCTTATCCTTCAAGGCAACCCTGTCGTCGGATTCCTCCTCTGCCTTCTCCACCAGATGTATCGAGGCCATCGTCCTGATATCCGAGCTCCACCGAAGCGCGATCTTACCGCCGACCTTGATAACATTAAAGTTGCCGAGGACTATTTCATCCGGCATCTCCCCCTCGTCCTGCTCGTCCATAAAAGGTTTATTGATCCTGACCTTGATGGGTTCGGATACGGCCACATTACCAAAGACGTCCTCTGAGACAGCGCGCAGATTATATTTTTTGCCGACCTTGAATCTATCAACACTTACTCTGTGGTCGGTAACATAGTGACCAGAGGCTTTAACGCTAAACTCGTAGCCGTCTTTCGTTCCGAACTCTACCATGGATAAGGCGGGCTCGTCTGTTTTCCACGTCAAGACCGTCGTAAGAAAGACCCCGCGCTTAACCTCACTTACCTTAAGCCCGGTTATAACCGGCTCCTTATCCTCACCGGGCTCCTCTTTCATATCCCTTGCCACAAACTCTATTTTATCGGAGACAGCCTCAAGACCCGTGTCATCCATCACGGTTACGACAGCCGAATACTCGGAGTACGGGTTCGTATCTATAAAGAGGATATTATCACTGGACGGATAATTTACCTGTATACTCTTATCTCTCTCGCCTGCGTTCAAGGCCCCTTTTATATGGCACATGCTGCACTGCTCTGTCTCGCTGTGCTTAAAGGCAAAATTATCAACGACCTTGAACATATCCAGATGACAGGCCTGACACCCCTGGAGCGCCAACTCAAAGGGCATGGTCACAGGCAGCTTCGTCATCACAAACAAAGAGTCCAGCTTCGCCTGCCCGAGCCTGCCCGGCTTCGTTATCTTTCCCTTATGATCGACCGTTGTTATATAGCCCTCGGCAACCTTGACCTCGGAGCCGTCGCTCAGACCCGCCCCGACAACATCCACATTGCCGTGAATAGCAGCGACCTCCAGGTTATCGCCGACCGAGGACATAATAAAATCCGTCCCCTTCGGCGTAACAACGGCGGTGCCGGTCTCGACCTTGAAAATCGAGCCCTCCTTATTAAAGGCACGATGAACAATGGCGCGCAGAGAGCCGCCGGTGAGCCTGAGCAGCACCACCCTCTGCTTTAGCCCCTCGTTTATATCATAGGCATTTACCTTTAGCGCGCTATCGGCCCCGAGTGTTATAATACTGTCATCTTTCGCCAGTATCTTTACGCCCGCCTCGGGATTGGTAACTATGGTATCCTTTAAATATATACCCTCGGGCCCTCTCACCGGTATCTTCTTCTCCGAGCCGTCGCGGTAAAGATATACCTCGCCTTTATAAGCGACTATAACGGCAACGGGCAACTCATCTTCTGCGGCAACGGCGGCACTGGAAAAAAAGAGGTTGCCAGAGGCAACAAAGGCACAGAGGACCGATAAAAATATAAACTTTTTTATCTTTTTCAAGGCCGAATAAACTCCTTAACACTTATATCATCTGTCATCCAGCGGCACATAGCTCTGCCGGTGCAGGCCGATATAGCTCTGGGTCGGGCGGAAGATACGGTTTGTCTTTAGCTGCTCCATCCAGTGGGCAAGCCAGCCACTGACCCTGGCCATCGCAAAGATCGGGGTAAAAAGCTCGGTAGGTATCCCGATACTCTTAAAGACCACCCCTGAATAAAAATCGACATTAGGATAAAGCCTCTTCGCAGACAACCTCTCCTCTACGACCTTCTCGACCTCTTCGGCTATCTCAAGCATTGCCGCGGTCTTTGCGTCTTTACGGTCAAAGAGCTTATGCGCGTAACCCTGCAAAATAATGGCCCTCGGATCTTTTGTCTTGTAGACCCTGTGCCCGACCCCCATTATCTTCTCTTTTTTATCTATCTTGGCCTCGATAAAGGCCCTGGCTTTTTCTTTGGTCCCTATCTCGTCAAGCATGTGGATCACATGCTCGTTGGCCCCTCCGTGCAGCGGCCCCGAGAGCGTGCCTACCGCAGAGGAGACTATCGTATAGGGATCGGCGAGCGTAGAGCCGACGACCCTGGAGCTGAAGGTAGAGGCGTTCATTTCATGGTCGGCATGGAGGATCAGGGCGACATCAAGGATCCTTTCCACCAGAGGGTCGGGGACCTTCTCAAATAACATGTAGTAGAAGTTGGCGGCAAAGGAAAGGCTGTTGTCGGGCTTGATCGGCGCATCACCGTGGCGGAGCCTATGGCAGGCAGCAACAATGGTAGGAAGTTTTGCGATGAGCCTGAGGATTGATCCGCACCTGACGTCCTCGTCAAGTATGTCCCTTGCAGGATAGTACATGCCCATGGCCGAGGTCACGACCTGCAGGTAGTCCATCGGATGGCCTGTCTCGGGCATAAGCTCCATCATCCTCAGGATCTTAAGCTTCAGCCTGGTATGCAGAGTAACGTCTTCGGTGAAGGACGTCAGTTCGTCTTTACCCGGAAGGTGCCCGTAGATCAGCAGATAGGCCGTCTCCAGGTAGCTGCTCTTATCGGCAAGCTCCCCTATAGGGATCCCCCTGTACTCAAGTATACCCTTCTCACCGTCTATATAACTTATAGAGCTCTCTGCCGCCGGGATGCCCTCAAGCCCCGGGACCACATCCATATGTTTTTCTTCCATCATAGCCCACCCTTTTTAAAGTTTAATTACTTTAATATAGACCTCCATATCAGAAAAAAATACAACAAACCGCTTACCTCTGCATTCTATCGGCAAGGGAGAAATGAACCTTTACAAGACCGGCTTCAAAGCAGGGTAAAACCCGGCATTACAAGCGCCTGCACGTTAACCGACGTGCTCCCTGTGCTTTAGCGTAAAGAGCAGGCAATCCTTCCCGGATGTCGCGCACACTACATCGGAGGGCATGCGCTTTGTCTTAAAATTAAGGGCCCTGCATCCCCTGGGCCTGCCCTTTTCCCATGTTACATAAAAGTGCTTGCACTTAAAACAATCAACGCCAGATCTCTCACCAGCTTTCATAATACCCTCTCCAGCCCTCCTCACCTCTGGCAAAGCCTGATAATTTAGTTACCATAACATATAATTCCCGCTAATTCAGGTAGAATATTAAGAGAATCGATTTGACACAACAGGCCCCTTTAGTATAATCAAAGATGACGCGGCCGGCAAGAAATCGTCCGCGACAAAGCCGGGAGGGACAATGAAGAGAGCGCTAATACCGATAGCCACGGGCTTTGAAGAGGTAGAGGCTATAGCAGTCATAGACGTGCTTAGACGGGGCGGCATTGAGGTAACCACCGCGACGATAGGGCCTTCGGCCAGCGATGCCGTAGAGGGGCGCTGCGCAGTGAAGATACTGACCGACACCACGCTTGACGAGGCAGCAACAGGCCCCTGCTTCGATATCTTGATCCTGCCCGGAGGGGCCGGCGGCACAGAGACGCTGCTAAAGGACAAAAGGATAGAACAGGTAATAAAAAACCACAGGGAGAACGGCTCCTTTATCGCCGCCATCTGCGCGGCCCCTCTGGTACTCTCAAACGCCGGAGTCACCTGCGCCGGGGTCGTAACCTGCCACCCCTCGGTAAGGGACAGGGTCAGGGCAAAAGAGATCATAAACGACCGCGTCGTCGTCGACGGCAAAATCATAACCAGCCAGGGCCCCGGCTCGGCAATAGAGTTCGCATTTACCATCTTAGAGCTACTCTCAGGCAAAGAAAAGGCCGCAGAGGTAAATAAAGGCTTTCTGGCAGAACTACCCTGAAAGACACCGGCGCAGAAGTTACTTCCTGTTAAAAGCCTTGCAGGGTCAGGAACTTTTGAACCGGGCGATACAGAGGTAATAACGGGGTAAAGGTAAAGAGGATCACAGGCAACTCAGACGGGATCTATATGGATAAAGGCCTTGCCTACCTCCTCTATCCTCTCTATGGACTTTTCTACGCGCTCGCATATTCCGTGAGATTCCCAGGTGGATATATCCTTTGGAACCTCTACGTGCAGCTCTACGTGAACGTAGTGGCCTACGTAATGCGCCCTCAGGGTATTGGTGCCGACGACCCCCTCCACCTTACGTGCGGCCTCTTCTATCCGGGAGGTCAGCTCCGGGCCGGGGGACTTTCCCATAAGGTAATCGATGTTCTTTACCCCTATAGAATACCCCGTATATATTATCCACAGGCTTATTAAAAGCCCTGCCAGAGGGTCCAGGAAAGGGTAGCCAAAGTATACGCCGAGAAGACCGAGGAGCGCGGCCAGGGCCGCAAAGACGTCGCAGAAGGAGTCCACGGCGCTTGCCTCGATCGCCGGGCTCTTGACCCTTCGCCCCACACCTCTAAAATAAAAGAACATCAGGAGCTTTACAGCGGCCGTTATAAGAGGGACGGCCACGACAAAGGGGCTAATTACCACGCCCCCGCCGCCGCTGACAAGCCTGCCCACCGACTCCCTGATTATCTCAAAACCCAGGATACCCGCCAATATTGCTACTATTATTGCGGCTATCGGCTCGGCGCGCGAGTGACCGAAAGGATGGCCCTCATCGGCCTTCTTGCCCGAGACCCTTACGCAGACAAATACCGCTACGGCGGAGATGATATCGGTAAGCGAGTTAAAGGCATCGGAGAGGAGCGCGACGCTGCCGGAGAGGAGCGCGACCCAGAGCTTGAGACAAAAAAGCAGGGTATTGCCCAGTATATTTATTACAGTAGCTTTAAGTGCAGCGGGCTTCATCGCCTGTACTTCCGCTCCCGGCTTAAAAGACCGTAATTGCCGGCGTAAGTACGGCGTTGCCGCCCTGAGAGCGCCCGGGCCGGTCTAAGACCGGCAGCGCGGGTCAGGGCCGCTCCGGATGTGAGAGGGGCCTGCATCAATGGCGTCTGCGCCCTTCCGGCTCCATATTGAACCTCACAACATCCTTAACGTTGGCAAGGTTCTGCCGCGCGACTATATAAAAGCTCTGCGCCCATGCAAGCGGCACATTAGGGTTCATCCTGTCGCCGCTATAGAGCTCCGGCACTTTGCCGTCCTCGGTCATAACGGCCTCCAGCCTGTCCAGATATTCCTGAGATTTACCTATAAACTCGTCGGGAGAACCCAGGAGCTTACCCACGCTCAAAGAGCGGCTTGCAAGCTTGGAGTACACAATGCTGAGCCAGGCAAAGCCCAGCGGCCACTGCGCCTCGTTACCGACCGGACTCTCCTTATCGGCGCTATAGTAAATATCGCCTATATACCTTATAACACCCCTGTCCCTTACAAGATTGTCCTCTATATTGCTTACTATCGTCTTTGCCTGGGCCTCTGTCACTATATTATAGGGCCAGATAAGGCTTAGCTGCGACATATCAAAGGGCCTTGACGTACTTTCCGAGGGCAATAACTTATTGAGCGATTCCCGGCCTATCTCAAGGAATTCCTGCGGCACGGGGACGTAGTTAAAGAGGTCCACCTGATGCCTGTACTTACTGTGGTAATGGCCGTCGTCGTGCCACATGGTAAGGCCGGCGAGCACAGAGCCAACGCTTGAAGAATGCTGCTCAGGGCCCTCCTCCCACATACCGAAGTCAGGGTCCGAGTGCCACCTGACCGTCGTGAGGTAGAGGACAATATCTCTGAGAAGTATACGAACCTCGGCCTCCTCGGCGCCGATGACCCTGTGTCCTTTCTTTATCAGGTCGCCGCTCTTATAGAGAAAAAGACCCAGAATATCGAGCTGGTGGTGGCCCCACTCGCTCGTTATCTCCTCCAGAGACGACGGATGTATCCTTGCGTGGACGACCTCGTCGGCGCAGCTCCCCATATAATGGCGTTTTCTCGCCCCGCTCGTTATCTTGTGGCTGTACTTGCGAAAGACCCGGAGCACCAGCCTGTAGCTCTCTATCATCTTATCGTAGGCGCCTATGTATTCATTGGCATAGGTGGCGTACATAATATCGCGAAGCCAGAAGACCTTGTACATATCCCCGCCCTGCTCCCCTGTATAGGGCGAGGCGACATAACCTCCGTTTATCTGACGAAGACTTTCCAGATGCTGATAGGCAACAATGAGTTTTTCCTTGGGTGAGAGATCACGGAAGGCCGTTGCCTTTATCTTATGCTCAAGGGCATTATTACCTACTATTAATTCCAGATCATCGCTCATGACTTATCCTCCCCTTAAAAAGCCCAGACCCTGAGGGCCTGCGGCAAAAGACCAAAACTTATCTTTGCCTCTGCGGCAAAGGTCTCACCGTCCAGCTGCACAAGCCCGGCGCTCCCCCTTACGACGGTAACGGCCCTGGCCTTTATATTCCTGTACTGTTTTGAGGCCATGAGGTTCCCCTTAAATACCCTCATGGCCAGAGTAGCGTCTTTTAACCACCCCGCCTTCTCTACCATACATATATCGAGCAGGCCGTCAAAGGGCTCGGCCTCAGGGGCTATTACAGCGCCGCCGCCGTATTCGCGCGTATTGGCTACGGTAAGTATCAGGGGATTACCCATAAAAACATCACCGTCCCACCTGACCGTCACCCTCTCGGGCTCTGCCATAAAATACTCCATGAGGACTATCGGCAGGTAGGGCAAGACGCCCCGCCTTCCGCCGCCCCCGGTCCACTTACCGTATTCCTTGCTAACCGCCGCGTCCAGACCAACGCCAGCCGTTGAAAAAAAATATTTTCCGCAGGCCGTACCGACGTCCATACTCAGTACGTGCCCGGTGCTTATAACGCTTACGGCCTTCTGCACCTCCTGCGGAATACCGAGAGCATGGGCAAGTCCGTTACCCGAACCCGCAGGCACTATCCCGAGCACTGTCTTTGTGCCCACCAGCGCAGAGGCTACGGTATTGACCGTTCCGTCTCCGCCGCAGGCAAAAACACCGTCATATTCCTTATCGGCTGCTTCCCTGGAAAGCCTGAATGCATCTTGACGGGAAGTGCTGACTTTTATCTCAAAGAGCCCCCGCATACCAAGGAGCTCTTCTCTCGCGCCGTTCATAATAGCGGCCGCAAGAGCGCCGTTAGTACCGGTGCCGGCCTTCGGGTTTACGATAAACCTGACTCTCAAAGCCCTCTCTCCTTTCTCAAAAGGCAACAAGGCCTCTGCCTTCCACTCATATCCAGCTGACATTATACACACCCCCGACCACCCGGGCGTAACACGATGGTCTGCGCCTTTTGTGCGCATAAATACAATATCTTTAGAGTATACTACGTTTTAGTGGCAGGAGCTACCAAAGGCAAGTTACCTTACTTTTTGAGCGCACTCTCGGGCGAGACCATGTGACGGTCCAGCCCCATCTCGGCCTCACTAAGGCCGAGGGCAAGCCCCACAAGTTGAGGCAGGTGGAAGATAGGGAGCGATATCTTTCTGGCGACCTTCTTTTCGGCCATACCCTGATAGTTATCTAGATTTATATGGCAGAACGGACACGGGGTCACCATACAATCGGCGCCCATATCCTTTGCATCAACCAACCTCTTTGCCGTCATCGCTACCGCAGTATCAGGAGCCACCAGATCTGCCTGAAAACCACAACAACGAGTTTTACCTTTAAAATCAATAACTTCACCGCCAATGGCCTCGATTACAGCCTCCAGCGACCAGGTTTTTTCAGGGTCGTCAAAGCCCAGAGCCGCCGAGGGACGAAGCGTATGGCAACCGTAAAAAGGCGCTGCCTTGAGCCAGCTCAGAGGACGTTTTACCCGGCGTTTGAGTTTCTCAAGACCGTATTCATCCGCGAGCACCCACAGGAGCTGCTTTATCTCGACCTTACCGCTATAGAAAGGCGGGGAAGAGCTGCCTTTGGCGCCTTTTGCCATCGTATTATTGACTTCTTTCAGCAGCCCGGCGTCGTCCCGGAGCTCCTTATTGGCCGTATTCATCACCATAAGGCAGGTCGAGCATATCGTCATGATATCCATGCCCATTGCCTCGGCCTGAGCAAAGATCCTGGCGTTCAGGGTAAGCCAGAGCTTACGGTCGTAGTCGGTCATAAGGCCCGCCCCGCAGCAGTTGGCCCCCTGCATCTCATGGAGCCCTATGCCCAGGAGCTTTGCGACCTTGCGCGTGGCCTTATTGGCCTCTTTTGTTATCTCCTGCGAGGCGCAGCCCGGATAATATGCGTAGTTTAGAGCCATGGTTTATCCCTTCTTCTTTTTCTCGTTCTTTCTCTGCCTGTCTCTGACCTTATATATACCACGCACCTCTTCTATCTTATCAATGGCCGCGAAGAGGATCGGATGGGGCATCTTGCCGTGCATCTCCATCTTCAGGCCAAAAGGTATCATCCCTAAGGTGCGCAGAAAACCGAGCGTCTTAAAGGTCATCGCGGCCTCGTCGAGCCTGCCCACCCTCTTGACGGAATCAACGAGGGCCAGGACGTGCTTTGCCCCTGCATTATCGTCGATATCTTCGGCCAGGGCCTCTGCGCGCAGTTTCTCTATCGCTGTAAGCGGAGCGACCTTTTTGGGGCAGACCTCGGTACAGCTTACGCACCGGACGCAGTCCCATATGCCGTGCTCCTGACTTATACGGTCCAGCCTCTGATGCTTGCTGCCCTCACGGACGTCGCCGACGAACCTCCAGGCCTTTGCAGAGGCCGAAGGCCCTATAAAGTTCTCGTCTATCTCAAGGCTATTGCAGGCGCCGTTACAGGCGCCGCACATTATACACTTTTGCGAGGCATCTATTATCTTTGTATCTTCATTGGTTATTACCCAACCGCCTTTCGGCTCTTTTTTAGGGACAAGGTAGGGCTTTACCTTCTCTATCCTCCGCCAGAAAGGGGTAAAGTCCACTATCAGATCCTTTAAGACCTGATAGTTATCCAGAGGGCCTATTACGATCTCGCCGTGTTTCTCGATCTCAGGGGCTATCTGCGTGTGGCAGGCAAGCTTTGTCGTTCCGTTTATCATTACCGCACAGGAGCCGCAGATGGCGGAGCGGCACGAACGTCTGAAAGACAGGGTAGGATCGTCGTTCTTCTCTATCTTCAGGAGCGCTTCAAGCACCGTCATCCCATGGTCGAGCTTAACATTATAAGCCTGCCAGTAAGGCGCGTTGCCTTCGGCGCCCATAGGGTCGAACCTCTTTATCTTAAATTTTACAAGTTTTCTCATTTTCACAGAACCCTAATATTTCCGTTCTTCAGGTTGAAACCGCGTAATAGATACGCCCTTATAATCCACCCTGAACTTACCGTCTTCAAGGTATACGAGCGTGTGCTTGAGCCAGTTCTCGTCGTCGCGCTCCGGGAAATCCGTCCTTGAGTGCGAGCCACGGCTCTCTTCCCTGTTAAGGGCGCCGAGCAACATCGCCTCTGCTATCTCCGCTATATGCCCAAGCTCCAGGACATTAATAAGCTCCGTGTTAAAGATATCGCCCTCATCGACCAGACAGATATCACCGAGCTTTGCGGACAGCTCCCTTACCTTGGCCAGCCCCTGCTCAAGGCTCGCTTTATCCCTGTATATACCGCAGTGGCGCTGCATGGCCTTTCTCACGCCGTCTACTATCCTGAAGGCGCTCTCGCCGACATCCCTGTTCATAAGCAGCGCGATACCATGCGCCGTATTCTTTAGAGCGTCTTCCGGGAAGGGGTAAAGCTCGGCGGTCTTTGCAAATTTAGCAACGCCGCGCCCTACCCTCCTGCCAAAGACAACGGCCTCAAGAAGCGAGTTACCGCCAAGCCTGTTCGCTCCGTGCACGCTCAGGCAGGCACTCTCGCCGGCTGCGAAGAGCCCTTTGATGGGGGTCTTCCCGTCGACGTCCGTCATAATACCGCCCATCGAGTAATGGGCCCCGGGCTTTACAGGTATGGGGTCTTTAACAGGGTCCACACCCTCGAATTTAATGGCCAGATCCCTTATCTGCGGAAGTTTTTCATTGATCTTCTTCTCGCCCAGATGGCGAAGGTCCAGGAAGACACAGCCGTCGTCGCCAAAGCCCGCGTCTATCTCTTCCTGCTCTGCGCGAGAGACGACGTCGCGCGAGGCGAGCTCCAGTTTATTCGGCGCGTACTTCTGCATAAAGCGGTCGCCGTTGGCGTTTATCAGATAGCCTCCCTCACCGCGCGCGCCCTCGGTCATTAAGATGCCCGTACGCTTGAGGGTCGTCGGATGGAACTGCACAAACTCCATATCCATAAGAGGCGCGCCCGCGCGAAGCGCAAGCGACATACCGTCTCCCGTAGAGGTCAGCGCGTTGGTCGAGGCGCTAAAGACCCGCCCGTAACCGCCGGTAGCCAGCAGCACAGCCTTTGCATGCAGGCGGTGCAGCTTTCCGGTCATGAGCTCTATGGCTATGACGCCACGCGCCACCCCGTCCTCGACTATGATCTCGACCACATGCCACTCGTTGTAGCGATAGACGCCGTGCTCTATAACCTGCTCGAAGATAACGTGCAGCATACCGTGGCCGGTCCTGTCGGCCAGATAACAGGTGCGCGCATAGCCCGCGCCGCCGAAAGGACGCTGCGCAATATTTCCTTTATCGTCACGGTTAAATATAGCCCCCATCCGCTCAAGCTCTTTGATGTTTTCCGGGGCCTCTCTACAGAGGATCTCTATTGCGTTCTGATCGCCCAGGAAATCACTGCCCTTGGCAGTATCATACATATGGTCTTTCCAGGAATCGGCCTTGTTCATAGCGGCATTTATACCGCCCTGCGCCGCCACGGAATGACTCCTGACCGGATGCACCTTCGTAACGATAGCGACGTCGAGCCCTGCCTCGGCAAGCTCCACAGAGGCCCTCATCCCGGCAAGCCCGGCTCCTATAACTATCACATCATGAGTTACCAACGGCTAGACCTCCAAAAAAAAAGAGAAACGCGTCGCCCCGGGCGTACTAACGCCCTGAAGACAAACTCGCCTCTCCTTTAAAAAACCGATTACCAATATCTCTAATTTCCCTTGAGCTCCCTTGCTTTATCAAAACCGATCTGAAGAGCCTTCTTGTTAAGGTCTGTAAATGCCGCGGGCACGCGCGCCAGCACCGCCTTCTCCATCGCGCCGTGGGTAACGATACCGGTAAGCTCGGTTATCATCCCCAGAGAGATAATATTGGCAACGATGATCTTACCGAGCTCGACCCTTGCCGTCTCGATTATCGGGTACTTGTATACCTTAAAATCTCCTTCTGGAATATCCTTTACCTCATCGGCATCTACCAGCAATATTCCGTCCTTTTTGATATCCCCGTAATACTTTGAACATGCCTGCTGGGTAAGCGCCAGCATACAGTCAATGGCTGTTGCCTTGGGGTAATCGATGGTGCCGCTATCGCTTATTATAACCTCGGCCTTGCTAGCCCCGCCCCTTGACTCCGGGCCGTAGGACTGGCTTTGAACGGCGACCTTGTCATCATAAATAGCAGCGGCCTCGGCCATAACGATACCCGCAAGTATCATCCCCTGACCACCCGAGCCGCTGAAACGCAGTTCGTATCTCTCTCCCATCTATATCCTCCGTTTACCTTTAAGCTTCGTAAAGACCCGTCAATTCCCGTGTCTGTTTTTGTCCTTAAGCCGCCCCTACCCTTTACCCCGGGCCCGGTCCATGAGCTTGCCGTACTCTTCACAGTACTCGGCCCTCTCCGTCTGCTTGAGTATTCCTCTTACGTGCTTACCCTCAAGCTCTTCGGGCGAAAGGTTCTTGGCCTGCGCTACGGAGACCGTACCGCCTTTCTCTATCTGCTCCATCATCTGAGAAGCGCTCTTGTACTTATTCTGACGACCAAAGTATACCGGGCAGGAATCAATGACCTCAACGATGCTCATCCCCTTGTGCTCGATCGCGGCTTTGAGTATCTTTTCAAGCTCCTGCATATGATAGGCCGTGCTTCTGGCGACGAACGACGCGCCCGCCGCCTCGGCCACGGCGCAGGCGTCAAAGGCCGGCTCCATATTGCCGTAAGGACTCGTCGTAGACATAGCCCCGTCCGGTGTCGTCGGCGAGACCTGCCCGCCCGTCATACCGTATATTGAGTTACTGTAAATAATAACCGTCATATCTATATTTCGCCTGCAGGCATGTATGAAGTGATTGCCCCCTATCGCCAGTGCGTCGCCGTCGCCGGTAGTGACGATCATATTAAGCTCAGGCCTTGCAAGCTTGATACCTGTGGCATAGGCTAGCGCCCTGCCGTGCAGCGTATGAAATGTATTGAAATCGACGTAGCCCGGCGTTCTGCTCGAACAACCTATGCCGGAGGTCATGCAGATACTGCTCTTATCAAGCCCTATCTTGTCTATTGCCCGAAGCAGCGACTTAAGCACTATACCGTGGCCGCAGCCCGGGCACCAGATATGCGGAAGTTTGCCTTTCCTCAGGTACTTATCGTAATCAAAGGGTACGCTGACCTTTTGCTTCTTTTTTACTGCGATACCTTCTGCCATCTTTTAAAAACCTCCAAAATATTTAGCGCTTGGCCACCCAGGACCGTCGGTTAAAGGCTCGACCTTATCTTCCCTGAAAAAAGTAGACGTCCCGCCCCTTATTATATGCTGCCCGGCAGGTTTTACTTGTGTTCTTCTATTACCGCCAGTATCTGCGCAGGGGTTATCGGCTCGCCGTCTACGCGGTGGATACCCCTTACCTCTGCCCCGGGCACGCAACGCTCTACCTCCAGGACCGTCTGTCCGAGATTAAGCTCGGGGACGATAACGGTCTTTGCCTTTGCGGCGGCCTTGCGAAGAGGCTCGTCAGGGAAAGGCCAGATAGTAAGCGGCCTTAAAAGACCTGCCTTTATCCCCTGCTCACGCGCCTTACGCACGGCAAAACTCGCGCTCCGGGCCGTTGACCCGAATGCGAAGACCAGTACCTCGGCATCGTCGGTATTTACCTCTTCACAACTCCATATATCGTCCTTGTTGTTCTCGATCTTGTCCATTATCTTTCTGTTGCCGGCATCTATCTTCTTCGAGTCGTTGGTCGGAAAACCGTCCTCGTCGTGGTTCAGCCCTGTCACATGGAACCGGTAGCCGTCACCGAAGGCCGCAAGCGGCGGTATCTCGAAACGGTTGTCATAGGGCAGGTAATCTTCCTTGTTCTCGACATCGGGTTTTGCCCTGTCGACTACAGGAAGCTCTCCCTCGTGAGGGATGGTAACGACCTCTCTCATATGACCTACTATCTCGTCAAAAAGGACAAAGACCGGGGTCCTGTACTTCTCGGCGAGGTTAAAGGCCCTAACTGTTTCGGTGAATATCTCGGGGACGTAGGAAGGAACGACAGCTATCACTGGATGGTCGCCATGAGTGCCCCATTTGGCCGCCATAATATCCGACTGGCTCGGCCCGGTCGGATAACCGGTAGAAGGGCCGCCCCTCATGACATTTACGATAACGCAAGGGATCTCGGCCATGGCCGCGTAACCTATGCCTTCCTGCTTAAGCGAAAGCCCCGGCCCGCTTGTAGCCGTAAGGCTCTTCTTGCCTGCCAGTGATCCTCCGATGGTAGCCGCCATTCCCGCTATCTCATCTTCCATCTGGATGAATTTACCGCCTATCTTCGGAAGCTTATTTGAAAGTATCTCACCTATCTCCGTAGACGGCGTTATCGGATAGCCCGCGTAAAACTTGCAGCCCGCGTAAAGGGCCCCTTCGGCACAGGCCTCGTTACCCTGCATAAGTTTCTTTACTCTTTCTGCCGCCATTTACTCAAAACCTCCACATTAAGACTATCTGCCTGGTTCAATTTTCATAATATAGATCTGCTAATCAAAGACCCTTATCGCAAAGTCCGGACACCTGAGATCACAGAGCTGGCACCTCGTACACGCCTCCAGATTTACGACCGTAACCAGCGAGCCCTTCATCTCAAGAACATTTGTAGGGCAGAAATCCACGCAAATACTGCAACCCTTGCAACGCTTCTCGTCTATCTCTATTCTTGGTAATATCTTCTCCGCAGCCTCGGTCATCTCGCCTCCAGATTCACATTTATCAGTGATATATCGCCTTTTATTCGTAAAAAACGCCTGATATCCAACAGATTAATCTCTAATCTATATCATACTTTCTCCAATACTTCCAGTACGGTCTTGCCGATATCCGCTGTAGAACGGGTAGTCCTTATGCCCGCGGCCTCCAGCGCCGCGTACTTCTCATCGGCCGTACCCTTACCGCCTGCTATAATAGCCCCGGCGTGTCCCATCCTCTTACCGGCCGGAGCCGTTACTCCGGCTATATAAGATACGACCGGCTTGGTGACGTTCGCCTTTATAAAGGCCGCCGCCTCTTCTTCCGCGGTGCCGCCTATCTCGCCGATCATAACTATAGCGCTTGTTTCAGGGTCTTGCTCGAAAAGACTGACAACGTCTATAAAATTCGTGCCGTTTATCGGGTCGCCGCCGATACCGACACACGTCGATTGGCCAAGTCCAAGCCTGGTAAGCTGATCAACTGCCTCGTAGGTAAGCGTACCGCTCCTGGATACGACCCCGACATTTCCCTTCTTATGGATATGGCCCGGCATGATCCCTATCTTGCACTCGTCAGGGGTGATAACACCCGGACAGTTCGGCCCGACAAGGCGGGAGGGCTTACCCTCCATAAAACGCCTTACCTTTACCATATCCTCAACAGGTATGCCCTCGGTTATACAGACCACCAACTCGATACCCGCGCTTACCGCCTCCATTATAGCGTCCGCCGCAAAGGCCGCAGGCACGTATATAACGGTAGCGTCGGAGCCGGTCTCGCGCCTTGCCTCTGCTACGGTATCAAAGACAGGGATGCCGTCGACATCAGTCCCGCCCTTACCCGGCGTAACGCCGCCGACCATATTCGTGCCGTATGCGACCATCTGCCGGCTATGGAAAGTACCCTGGCTGCCTGTTATGCCCTGGCATATTACTTTTGTATCTTTATTTATGAGTATGCTCATGCCGGCACCTCCCCGCCCACAGCGGCCACGGCCTTATCTGCGGCCTCGTCCATATGCTCGGCTGTTATGATATCTATGCCGGAGTTCTTTAGAATTTCACGCCCTTTCTCAACGTTCGTACCCTGAAGCCTTACAATAAGAGGCACCTTTACGCCGACCTCTTTTGCCGCGGTCACGATGCCCTCTGCTATAATATCGCAGCGCATTATGCCGCCGAAGATATTAACGAGCATCGCCTCTACGTTATCATCGCTCATTATGATCTTAAAGGCCTCGGTCACGGTCTCTGCCGTTGCGCCGCCGCCGACGTCAAGAAAGTTAGCCGGGCTGCCGCCGCTGCGCTTTATCATATCCATCGTCGCCATGGCAAGCCCCGCGCCGTTGACCATACAGCCGATACTGCCGTCAAGGGCGATATAGTTCAGGTTAAAACGGGCCGCCGTAAGCTCTCGCGTGTCCTCTTCGTCAAGGTCGCGCAGCTCTTCGATATCCTTGTGCCGAAAGAGCGCGCTCTCGTCAAAGCTTATCTTTGCGTCCAGGGCCATTACGTCGCCGCCGGTCGTAGTGACAAGCGGATTGATCTCGGCCATAGAGGCATCAAGGTCTACGAATGCCTGATAGAGGCCCATCATGAATTTGACGGCCTTATTGACTACTTTTTTATCATCCGAGTCGCCAAGCCCTATCGCAAAGGCCAGGTTACGCGCCTGATACGGCATGAGCCCGGTTGCCGGGTCTATGAATTCTTTGAGGATCTTCTCGGGAGAGTTGGCGGCAACCTCTTCTATCTCCATGCCGCCCTCGCTTGAGGCCATCATGCAGACGCGCTGGCTGCCCCTGTCGACGACAAGGCCGACGTAATATTCTTTCGCAATGCTGCATCCTTCTTCAAGGAGGAGTTTCTTTACTTCTTTTCCTTCGGGGCCTGTCTGGTGGGTTACGAGGGTCTTACCGAGGAGATCGCCTGCAAAAGCCACGGCCTCCTCTTTGCTCTTGACGACCTTTACGCCGCCGGCCTTTCCCCTGCCCCCGGCATGGATCTGCGCCTTAACGACTATCACGGAGTTGGTACCGAATAACTCTTCGGCAATGGTCTCTGCTTCGCCCGGCGTAAAAGCGACCTTGCCGTTTGGGACTTTCACCCCGTATTTCCTTAGAAGTTCCTTTGACTGGTACTCGTGGATGTTCATAAAACCTCCATACCGTCACCGGCGTCGTCGCGCGCCACCGACAGCTCCAACCGCCTTGGGCGGCTTACTAGTATCGTCACTCTCAAATACGGGTGTATCCTAGCCTGACCCAAAAGCCGGTCACGCACTCATCAGGGACTTAACTTATGCCTTAACACACTTAAATAGTCAAGTTAAAATCTTTTAATAACAGCAACCCTTCCGGGACGATCAGTCCCACTGCCTGCTCTTTACATGCTCCGGCGTATACTCCGGCAGGATGATCGGCCCTGTAATAGGATCGGTTATCCCGGCCTTTTTAAGCTCTTTATCAAACACCCTGAGATGGTCAAGCGTAGCGCCCGGAGACTTCTTTACGGACTTTGCGTTCTCCGCGGCGCTTGCCCCGGCTCTACGCCCGAAGACGAGCACGTCGAGGAGCGAATTGCCCATCAGCCTGTTGCGCCCGTGCACTCCGCCCGAGACCTCGCCCGAGGCATATAACCCCTTGACGTTCGTCCGGCTATTATCATCTATCGCAAGCCCGCCGTTCTGATAATGAAGCGTCGGATAGACGAGCATCGGAACCTTACTTATATCAATGTTATAACGCTTGAACTGTATGTACTTCGCGGGAAGCTCCTTCCTGACCGTACCCTCGCCGTGCAGTATGTCGATCATCGGCGAGTCCAGCCACACGCCGTAGCGACCGGTCGGGGTCTGAATGCCCTTGCCTATATCAAGGCATTCCCTGAGGATACAGGCCGACTCGACGTCCCTGGGCTCAAGCGGAAAGCAGAACTGCTCGCCCTCGATATTAAGGAGCTGTGCGCCAAGCCCTCTGACCTTCTCCGTTATGAGAAGCCCGACATTCTGCTCCGGGAAGATACAGCCTGTCGGATGGTACTGCGTGCTATCGAGATCCTGCAACTCCGCGCCGGCGCGGTAGGCCATAACAATACCGTCGGCTGTCGCGCCGTAGTGGTTCGTTGTCGGAAAGCCCTGTATATGAAGCCTGCCGAAGCCGCCGGTGGCGATAACAACGGAGCCGGCCTTTACGACATAATATTCTTTTGTCTCCAGGTTATACAAGACCGCGCCGCAGACGCTGCCGTCCTTTGCCGTTAGAAGTTCAACAGCCGGAGAGAACTCCAGTACCTTTATCTTATCGGTGCGGTTACGCGCCTCATCGCGCACGACCCTCATTATCTCGGCCCCCGTCATATCCCCTGCCGAGTGCATACGCTTTCTCGACGTTCCTCCGCCGTGCCTGACCTTCATCCTGCCGTCGGGGAGTTTATCGAACATCATCCCAAGCTGCTCCAGCCAGTGGATGGTAAGGGGCGCGTCGTTTGCAAGGGCCGCTACGAGCTCCGGCTTGTTGCTGAAATGCCCGCCGCCGATAACGTCGAGGTAATGATAATAGGGCGAGTCCCCTTCCTGATCCGCGCACTGGATGCCGCCCTCCGCCATAACCGTATTGGAGTCGCCGTGCCTGAGCTTTGTAGCAAGTATTACGCTGCACCCCGCCTCTTCTGCCGTAAGCGCCGCGGCCGTTCCCGAGCCGCCCGCGCCAAGGACGAGCACGTCTGTTTCGTAGTCCGCATTATCCAGGTTTACGTTATCCAGATCAAGCATGGTACGGGACTCAAGCAGGGCCGCGACCTCTTCGGGAAGAACGTCTCCCTTATTCGGCCCAAGCGCGACCTTACGCCTGCCCTCGTCTTTATAATCAGGATGGTACTTATCTAGCCACTCTTTACGCTGATCCATCGTAAGGGCCGGAAAGTGTTCTCCGCTTCTGGCTATCTCTATACGCGCAGCCCGCGTTGCCTCGACATTTTTTATAAGCTTTTGAAATTCGCTCGTATACCCGCTACTCATACTCTCCTCCGTAAAAGACCGTTACCGGTTACAACCGCTTCGCAAGCGAGCGGCCTCTGCCAACAGCCACTAATTATAGATGCGTCTTATCCTCCGGCAGCCAGTTGCCGGGCTCGGCCATATCCGGCTCCCTCTCACGCTCGACATAGAGCTTATGCACATCAGACTGCTTCATCTTTAAAAGCTTATCCAGCATCTTCTCGTACTTACCGCTATTGACGTCCTTGACCCTTGATGCGAGATGCGCGGCCTGCGGCATCTCGTACCGGGCAAAGAGCCTCCTGACGAACATGGCCGCCGTGAACTGGGATATCTGCGCCGGACACCGCGCGACGCAGAGCCCGCACATAACGCAATCAAAGCTCTTGTGGGCGGCCCCTTTAAGGTCTCCCCTCTTCATAAGGGCGATATAATCCATAACGTCTATATCCATAGGGCAGGTCCTGGTACAGGTGCCGCAACCAACGCACTTAAAGACCTCGGGGTAGACGCTCCTGAGCTCTTCGTGCAGAGAGCCGGGGCTGACGTCTTCCAGGTCATAGACCGGCCTGTTGGACGGGAAGAACGGCAGCTGGACGATTATCATATTGACGTCGACGACCGTCTGGCAGGCAAGGCCCGCTCTGAGCTTGTAGTCTCCGGTAAAGCGATAGAAGGTAGCGCAGGCCCCGCAGATACCTCCCCGGCAGCCGCAGCCCCTTACGTATTTATAGCCGGAATACTCAATGGCCTTCATTATCGTCAGCGTCTCCGGGACTATATACTCCCTGCCCATAATAAATATGGGTATCATCCTGGCGTCCTTCGGGGGTATCGTCGTATCCCCTGTGCCAAGCGGCTTGAGCATTTTTTTATCCTTTGACTTTGCCATAACTAACTCCCTGAAATGTTTATAAAGCTGCTAATGCCCGAACCCGGACATTACCGTTAAAAATCGCTGTACATCCTCTTTACATCGGCCGCCGTATAGACCGGGCCTTCCTTGCATACGTACTCGTCTCCGACATTACAACGGCCGCATTTACCCACGCCGCACTTCATCTTGTTCTCAAGCGTGGTGTAGACGTTATCATCGCTAAAACCGAGCTTATCCAGAGCTACCAGACAATACTTTATCATAATCGGCGGCCCGCAGATAATACAGACCGTATTCTTCGGACTCGGCGCGGCCTCCTCCAGAACCGTCGGAACAAAACCGACCTCTCCCTTCCAGTCAGGGGTCTCGCCGCCCGGGTCCACGGCCTGAACCAGGGTTACATCGTCGCGGTCTCCCCAGTGGTCCAGCTCATTTTTATATACGAGGTCCTCTACCTTCTTTGCCCCGTAGACTATCGTTATATTACCGAAGTCCTCACGCCTGTCAAGGCAGGTCCATATAACCGACCGTACCGGCGGCAGCCCTATGCCGCCGGCGATAAAGACCAGGTTCTTGCCCTTCCAGTCCTCTATGGGAAAGGAGTTGCCGTACGGCCCTCTAAAGCCCATTGTATCCCCTATATTAAGCTGCGCCAGAGCATTTGTCACGCGCCCCGTGGCCCTGAAGGTACACTGGATATACCCCTTACGCGTAGAAGGCGAGGCGATACAAAAGGTCGACTCCCCGTAACCCGCGACCGAATAAAGGCCGAACTGCCCGGTCCTGAACTCGAAGCTGTCCCTTAATTTCTCATCCTCAAAGACCAGACGGAAAGAGGTCACGTCAGGGGCCTCGTGGTATATGTCCTCTATCTTTACCGCGTGCGGCAGATAAATATTACTCATAATCAGATCACGACTCCGTTGCTTTACTTTAAAAAATAATATACCTTACTGGGACAATACGAGATTGCTTCGTCGTTTTAAAACTTCTCGCAATGACCGATAGGTGGGATCATTCCACCCAACCACCGGTTGCACCGGAAGCAAAGTCCATTAAGACAATATCTCACTGCGCATAATACAAAACCTTATTAATACATCTAGCCGTACGCAGTACCACCGGTTGCAAAGTCCATTAAAACAATATCTCGCTGCGCATAGAACAAAACTCATCTAATACATTTAGCCGTACGCAGTACCACCTGCGATCTTGCCTTGCCCTATTCTTTCCCCTTTCGTGCTCAGAAACGCTTCTTATACTAGGAGGGATGAAGATTGAACCCGCAACGTACTTTTAAGTACGTGAGGCTTCAAGTCTGAAGTCCCGACGACGTAGATGAACGTTTATGAGTACGAAGACTCTCTTACGACAATTCCTCCATAACCTCGGTTATATCCAGCCGTACCGGGCATACCCTTATGCACCGCCCGCATCCGACGCAGCCCTTTGTCTTGAACTTGCCCGGATATATCTTGAACTTGCACATAAAGCGGTTGCGCCACCTCTTGTACTGCGTATCTCTGGGGTTATGCCCGCTTGCATGAAGAGTAAAGAAGTCGAACTGGCAGGCGTCCCAGTTCTTGCGCCTCTCGCCCTCGAAGAACGAACCCTCATCGACGATATCAAAGCAATGACAGGTCGGGCACGAATAGGTGCAGGCGCCGCAGCCGATACACTTTCTGGCGACATCTCCCCACATCTTATCATTATCATAATGGGCCGTATCCGATAAGGTCTCGCCGACCTTGTCCAGATCCACCTTATCCAGCTTTACCGGCTCGAAGATGGCTTTTTCCTTACCAGGCGTCCCTTTGGTAAATATTTCTTTATAGGACTTTAAAAGTTTTTTACCTTTGTCGGTCACGGCCTCTGCCGAGTAGTCGCCGTCCTCGGTCTCCCGCAAGAGCACGTCGCTGCCCTCTGTGCTATCGGGGGCAAGGCCTACCGAGGTACAGAAGCAGGAGCTATCGCCCTTTGTACAGGCTATGGTTATCACAACGGCCTTGTCTTCTCTTTTCGTATAAAATTCATCTACGAAGTCCCATGTAAAGACGCTACGCAGCGACGCGACACTTGCCGCGTCGCACGGGCGCGCGCCGAAGACTACGGTATCCCTGGCAACGAGCTCTACACTCTCCATACCGGAGCCTGCTTCCTTAAAGGTCGCTATCGCCTCGCTCTGAGGGAACAGAACCTCTTTAAAAGAATTCTGCGGGACGACGTAGTCGGTCTCTACGGCTTGCGCTTCTGTTACTGCCTTATAGCTGGCCTGACGGGCCTTCAGGGTCGGGGCGACGAATACGCCGCTATCCTTTCTTACGGCCTCGATCAGGGCTGCCAGAGAATCTTTTTTAAAGAGTGTTTTAGCCATAAAATTTAATTATTACACCTTATAATCTTTTTTGTCATTGCGAAGCTAATTTTTTATTAACCGAAGCGATCTCGCTTTTATAAATCCCCTTCAACCCCCCGTCTGAGACAGCTACATACTTTCCCAAAGAGGGAAGGGGAAAGATAGATTGCTTCGTCGCATTCGCTACCCGCGATGACGAATCAAGCATTGCTCTAAAACCCAGACAACGCCTATGAGCAATTACGAGCACAAAACCTATTTTATGAACTCTTCCTTATCGTCTTCATTAAAGACGATCATCGGCGGATGCGTCTCTGTATCATAGCCCGAGCGATGCTCAAAAGCGTCCTCGACGACGACCGCCATCTTTTTATTAATCACGTTAAGCGGAATATTGACCGGACACGCCCTCTCGCACTCTCCGCAGAAGGTACAGCGTCCGGTCAGATGCATGGCGCGCACAAGGTTCCACGAGAAATTACCCCGGGCGTGCGACGAGCTATCTATCCACTGCGGCGTATTCTTATCGGTAATGCAACGGTCGCAGTAACAGAGCGAACAGACCTGCCTGCAGGCATAGCACTTTATACAGCGTGAGAAGTTCTCCTCCCAGAAACCGAAGCGGCCCTTTGCGTCCATCGCCTCTATCTCTTTTATCTTATCAAAGACCATACCGACGGGTTCTTCGGGCGGCGTAAAGCCAGTTGCCTCGCCGATGACGGCGTCGCTTATATGCGGGTTGCGCACGTCGCAGTTATGGCACTTTACCGGCATTATCCCGGACTTCAGCTCGCCGCCGGCTGCCTCGAGCAGTTCCTGCCTGTAGGCGACGCCCTCGCAGGTCATGCCTATGATATAGACGTCTTCTCTATTGAGCTGCCCCTCGGCCATCATAACGGCAAGGTTCTTTATATCGCAGCCCTTTGCTATTACCGCGGGCTTGCCCATCGCCCTTACGTCGGGGTATTTTCTCGTCAGATAGACCGAGAGGTTATTGACGCAGTAGGCGTTAAAGACGAGGGTATCTACCTCCTCCGCCTTTGTGATAAAGACAGGGGTGGTTCTGGTCTTACGCCTGTTCCAGCCGTAGCCTATTACAACCCCGACCTCGCCGGAGCCTAAAAGTTCCTTTGCCTTCTCTCTAAGATTCGCTTCCATATTCCTCTCGTTATGCTTCAAGCCCTTTATAGTTGCAGAGCCCGGGGGCTTCCAGCATCGCCAGACACTCGTCAAAGGTAGTAAACCAGTTATCCGGAAATTCCCTTCTTAACTGCTCGCCCGTTATATCGATACGTCCGTCATCGTTTAATTCAAAGGTCGGGCCTATCTTATCTATATTCTCGGAGGTCAGGAATACCCCTCTGAAGCTGTTATCCGCAGCCGTTGTGTCATCGAGAAAGACCAGGAACATCCCTGTATTCTCATCCTGATTGGTCATCTCGGAGAAGGCGCGGAAGTTATCCGGGTATATCACCCAGAGCCCCGACTCCTGCTTGGAGACCCTTACGAAAAGTATCCCCGAAACATTCTCGTTCTGAATAAGGTGGACTATCTGGTCTTTACGGGTAACCATAAAGGAGTCCCGTTTAAAGACCTCGTAGCCACGCGCCTTAAGTCTATCCGTAAAAGCATCTCTAAGGCCTATGGCCTCGTCCGTCATCTCTTTCGGTACTAACATTCTTTTAGTGCCCCCTCTGTCTCTGCCAACCCTTCACCGTATTTCTCACTAAGCCCCTTATACTCTATAAACGGCCCAGCCTTGCGTATATCTTCAGTAACTTTATTTATAAGGTCTACCCATTTCAGGGCCTCGGATGCCGAGACCCAGGAGAACTGGAGCCTGGTCTCGTCTATACCGGTAAAGTCCATAAGGTTCTTAAATGCACGCCACCGCCGCCTTGCATGGTAATTGCCTGTCGTATAATGGCAGTCTCCCGGGTGGCAGCCCGAGACCAGCACGCCGTCCGCTCCGTTCTCAAAGGCCTTTATAATAAATAAAGGGTCTATACGGCCGGTACAGGGCAGTTTGATTATACGGACGTTGTCCTTATATTCCATGCGGCTTGTTCCTGCCAGGTCGGCGCCTGCGTAGGTACACCAGTTGCAGACGAATGCCATTATCTTCGGTTCAAAGCCGGTAAGTTCTGTTTTTTTATCTTCACTCATATCTAAAAATCAATCCTTATTAGATTAACAACCTTGCCACCTGAAAGGTCGCCGCCAGGTTCAGCCCCAGAAAAACTCCGTCAAATGCCAGATTAACTATACCTTCCAAACCCGAGAGAGCTATCAAGTAGACCATTACATACGAGACGGCACCACCTGAAAAGACCCCGAGAACCCTGCCTTCTTTCCTTCTCTTAAATAAAAGCACCGCCGTTGCAAGGTAGAGCGGTATAAAAAACAGATCAGGCCAGACAAGCGAGTTATAGGCCTCTTCCGGAAAGGCCTCCGGCCTTTTCCACCTACCGAGTAAAACCATTGCTACGGCAAAGGCCTGAAAAATTCCCCAAAAAGCAAACCATCCAATTGCAAACCGAGGTCTTTTCATCTTAAACCTTTAAAAGAGAGAGGGTACTTTACATCTCACCCATCCATTTATCCTCTTTCACTAAAGACATAAAAACTACAGCCTTGTCCTTACCCTGTTCGCGTTCAGAGACGCTTCATATACGGTATGACCCGTCTCAGGCGTTAGGATGAAAAAATTACTGGCAGAATCGTCCCACCCTGTAAAATTACCTTTATTTGTCATTGCGAGGCTAAATCTTTTCCTGGCCGAAGCAATCCCGCCTTTATAAATTCTCCTTCCTCCCCTTTTCCAAAAGGAGGAAGAAAAGATAGATTGCTTCGTCGCTACGCTTCTCGCAATGACCACCGGTTACACCGGAGGCAAAGCCCACTCTACATAAAAACAAAACTTATCGCGAAATAAAATATATTTTTCCGCCTATACTATCATCATCTTTTTGTTCATTTATAACCGTCCAATTGTCTTCATGCGACTGCACAGCCTCCCAACAAAGCTGACCATAAAAAAGCCTTGCTGCTTGCCAGTCTTGTTTGCAAGCAATATAAATCGGCATATAAGGAGTACCCTCCCAAGTTTTCCCCGGCAACCTAGATGAATATAAAGGAATTGCATTGTCCTTCGCCTCATCTAGTGCAACATGGACAGCATCTATAACACCCCTATAATCGTCCCTATCTAAACTCTTCTTCCACAGGTCATATTCTTTCTGATGAGGCATGTTTGTTAAAGCATCACTGTTTAGGTTAAAAAGTGCCATTTTGTTTTTCCCCATTCGTGTTCAGAAATCTTCCTGCTGCCAGGCCGGTTGCACCGGAGGCAAGGCCCCTTCGGAACAATCAACAACTACAGCCTTGTCCTTTCCCTATTCACGTTCATAAATGTTTCTGCTGCCAGGCCGGTTGCACCGGAGGCAAAGCCCCTTCGGGGCAATCAATAACTACAGCCTTGTCCTTACCCCATTCGTGCTCAGAAATGTTTCATATACCAAGAGGGATGAAGATTGGAAACGTAGCATACTTTTAAGTATGTGAGGCTTCAAATCTGAAATCCCGACAACGTAGATGAACGTTTATGAGTGCGAACTACATTAACGCTTATAAATGCTCCATAGACTAGGAAGGTCAAGGTGTTAAACCGCAGCATACTTTTAGGTATGTGAGGATTTAACGCCGCAGTCCTGACAACGCCTATGGACATTTAGAAGGCGTTAATAGCGGCAAAGACCTGTTCGTCTGTATACCCCGCCAGATCCACGACCTTGCTCCTGCACGCCGCAACGCATACGCCGCAGCCCTGACACACGCCTTCGTTGACGTTGGCGTTCCAGCCAATCGTTACGCCCTGCCTGTCCTTGATCTCTTCTTTTTCTATCGCCGTATACGGACACGCCACCAGGCAGTCCCAGCAGGCGTTACAACGCTGTTTATTAACGGCTGCCACTATCGGCTCTCTGGCCATCTCGTCGCTTGAGAAGAGCGCCAGCACCTTACTTGCCGAGGCGCTGCCCATGCTGACCGACTCCGGGATATCCATCGGCCCCACGCAGGCGCCCGAGAGGAATATTCCGGCCGTCACGGTCTCGACCGGCTTAAGCTTTGGATGATACTCGTTATAGAACTTATATTTATCGTAGCCTATACCGAGCTTCTGCGCCAGCGAATCTGCGCCGGTTCTGGAAGTCAGAGCCGTAGCCAGAACGACCATATCGGCCTCTATCTCTACCTGCGTACCGCTTAAGGTATCTGCGCCCTGCACGACGACCTTACCGTCACGCTCGTATACACGCGCAACGCGACCGCGCAGATACATAGCCCCTTCCTCTTCCTGCGCGCGACGGGTAAACTCTTCGTATCTCTTGCCGCCGGCACGTATATCCATATAGAAGACGTACGCCTGACCGTCGTGAACCTTATGTTTGTAGAGCATCGTATGCTTTGCCGTATACATGCAACAGATCTTCGAACAGTACGATACGCCCTTTGCCTCGTCCCTCGAACCTATACACTGGAGGAAGACTACCTGCTCCGGGATCTTACCGTCCGAAGGCCTCTGTATCTGCCCTCCGGTCGGGCCGGACGACGAGGCGAGCCTCTCGAACTGCATACCGCTTATAACATCTTTTATCTTACCGTATCCGTACTCGCCAAAGCGTTCGTTCGGCATAAGCTCGTAGCCGGTAGCGACGACGACGGCGCCGACCTGCTCTTCTACTAACTCGTCCTTCTGCTCAAAGTCGATAGAGCCCGGGCCGCATACCTTTGCGCATATCCCGCACTTACCCTTCTTGAGCATCATGCAGTTCGGCGCATCTATTACCGGGATGTTCGGTACGGCCTGCGGAAACGGCGTATAGATGACCTTTCTCTTACTGAGGCCCAGCTCGAACTCGCTATCGGCCTTGAACGGGCACTTTTCCATACACTCGCCGCAGCCCGTGCATGTCGATTCGTCTACGTACTTCGCCTTCTTTTTTATCGTTACGGTAAAGTTACCTATATAGCCTTCGAGTTTCTCGACCTCTGAATATGTAAGTATCTTTATCTTCTCGTGCAGCTCGGCCTCGACCATCTTCGGCGTGAGGATACACTGCGAACAATCCATCGTCGGGAAGGTCTCGGAGAGCCTTGCCATATTACCGCCGATAGAAGGCTCTCTCTCGACAAGTATTACCTCGCGTCCGCCGTCGGCTATATCAAGGGCCGCCTGTATACCGGCAATACCTCCGCCGATAACGAGCGCCTTCTTATTAACAGGGATAT
>UOEZ01000018.1_pt1 | contig 32491 bp, 25 predicted proteins | sample 1988331 | NCBI WGS metagenome assembly UOEZ01 (sample SAMEA4712194, study PRJEB27164) | hydrothermal vent metagenome | biome: marine basaltic hydrothermal vent biome; feature: marine hydrothermal vent; material: mineral | place: Pacific Ocean | collected 2011-06-14/2011-07-23 | depth 1689 m
AATCAACCTTACCTTAGGAATCCTGAGTATCGTCTATGGCGTAATAAGAATCTATCCAATGACAAAGTAAAAGAGGCGCAACCTTTAGGTTGCGCCTCTTTTAAAAGTTGGTTCAGGTTTGCAACCTGAATCTAAAGAGTCTGTCTATACTTGCAAGGTAGATTGAAAAAAAATCCCCTTTACTAAAGGGGAGGTAAAAGAAAAAATTGCACAAAAGCATATGCCTAGTTCGACTTCCAATAATCACAGACCTTCTTTCGCTCTTGAATCCAACACATTTCTTCATCTAAAATGTCACGTCCTAGCTCTTCAGCAAGCTCAAAGAAACCTTTGCCAGGTCGTCCATCTACTTTATGCACCACAAGCACAGAGAGCATTCCACGACCATCGCCATCTTCTTCTCTGGAGATTTCACCTAACAAATTAAATAACCGTATATCATGAGGCTCTAATTGAATAGATTTAATGAGTGACACTAAATTCGAATAATATATTATACTATCGCTTTCCTTGCTCGCTCTTGCACATGTTACAAGAACTTCTCTTGCCTCTTGTTCTGCAGATTGCCACACTTTATCAATAAAACCAAACGAGCCCATACTCTTCCCTCCTTTTAAAGCTTCGGGGCGAGGACGCACCGAAACATCTATTAAAAAACAGACCCTGAAACAAGTTCAGGGTGACAAGTTTGTTAGTTAGTAAAAACTAAAATATTTATCATGCTGAATTTATTTCAGCATCTGCTCTGTCTTTAACAGCTATCACCTGAGTCATCCGAAGCATCTACGACTGTCTTTCGTAGGGCGACCCTTTAGGGTTGCTATCTTTTACAGATAAAAAACAGCAAGGCTAAAGCCTTGCCCTACGTGAAAAACACAACACTCTGTTCTTCCTCCCTCTCCCCCAAGGGGAGAGGGAGGAAGCCTTGCGAAACTTTTTCAATTGATTTTAATCACGAGGCAGCCATCCTTCCTCATTTCTTGTAGGTACAGGCAAACCTTTCTCTTTTAAGTGATTAATTAGCTTTTCTTCTTTCGGTGCGTCCCCGCACCGAAAGCAAGATAACCGTATAATTCAAATTCAGGCTTCGGGGCGAGGACGCACCTGAGCATCTAAAAAAAATCTTGTTAATGAACTTTGCCGTGCGGCGAGCACCTACTCCCTGACCTGCCCCTCGCCGAAGACGATGAACTTGCGGGTGGTTAGCTCCTCAAGCCCCATCGGGCCGAAGGCATGGAGCTTGGTCGTTGAAATACCTATCTCAGCGCCGAGCCCGAGCTGATGACCGTCGCTGAAGCGGGTCGATGCATTTACCATTACTGTAGATGAATTGACCGTCTCGATAAACCTCTTGGAGTTCTGGTAATCGCTCGTGACTATCGTCTCGGTATGTAAAGACCCGTATCGCTCGATCATAGAGATAGCCTCATCCATATCCGCGACGACCTTGACGGCAATAATAAGGTCGAGGAACTCCTCGCCCCAATCCGAGCCGGTGGCAGGCGTTGCCTCGGTGAGTAGCTTACAGGTCTTCTCGCAGCCCCTCATCTCTACACCTGCCTCTTTATAACGCTCGGCTATGATTGGCAGGAACTCCTCTGCGATATCCTCGTGGACAAGCAGGGTCTCCATGGAGTTGCAGACACCGGGGCGCTGCACCTTTGCGTTAAAGGCGATATCCTCCGCCATCTGAAGCTCTGCCGAGGCGTCGATAAAGACGCTGCATACTCCTTTATAGTGCTTGATAACAGGGATGCGAGAGTTCTGGACGACAAAGCGGATAAGCCCCTCGCCGCCGCGCGGAATGATAATATCTATCTGCTCTTCGAGCTTCAGCATCTCGGTTACGGCCTCGCGCTCGGTTATCGGTATGACCTGAATAGCGTCTTCCGGCACGCCCTCTGCCTTAGCGGCTGCCCGCAAGACGCCGGCTATCGCAAGGTTAGAGTGTATGGCCTCACTGCCGCCTCTGAGCACTACGGCATTGCCGCTCTTCATACACAACCCGGCCGCATCCGCCGTGACGTTCGGGCGGGACTCGTATATTATCCCTATAACGCCAAGCGGGATACGCATACGTCCGACCTTAAGGCCGTTCGGGCGGGTAGTCATCCCCGTCACCTCACCTACCGGGTCGGGAAGCGCCGCGACCTCGCGCAGGCCGTCGGCCATCCCCTTTATAACCTTACCGGAGAGGGTCAACCTGTCGAGCATGGCCTTTGACATTCCATTTTCTTCGGCCCGCTCCAGGTCCTTTTTATTTTCCTCCTGCAAAGCAGCGGCGTTCTTCTCTATATCGTCGGCCATCCTGAAAAGGGCCGCGTTCTTAACACCGCTGCCAAGCCTCGCCAGCTCGCGCGAGGCAGCCACCGCCGCTGTTGCTATATCCTTGACCAGCTCTGCCACACTCCTCTCTACAACGCTCATAGCCTTCCCCCCCCAATACCATTAAACAGTTAATAATATTCACTCTAACAGTTCTTAACTCACACTCACTCCCCCCTGTTAATCCAGGGTCGCACTCGGCAAGAAAGAGATAAAAAACAACCTGCGCCTGTTCATCACAGGACCACAAGGTTATCGCGGTGGATCACCTCGTCGTATACCTTGTAGCCCAGGGCCTCTTCGATCTGCCCGCTCTTCTTGCCCTTTAGTTTTTCTATTTCAACTGAGCCGTAGTTTACGACACCTCTGGCGAACTCCGTCCCCTTTTCATCGACACAGAGGACGGCCTCACCGGCCTCGAAGCTGCCTGTCACCGCCGTAATACCGGAAGGCAGGAGCGAACGCCCCTTATCGACAAGCGCAGACCTGGCGCCGGCATCGACGAAGACCTTGCCCGAGGGCCTGGTCGAGTAGGCTATCCAGTGCTTTTTGCTCGTAAGCTTATCGGACTGCGGCAGTATCAAGGTGCCGATATCCTCACAGGCAAGGACACGCTCCAGAACGCCTGCCAGCTTACCGTTGGCGATAACCGTAGCACAGCCGAAGTGGGCGGCCTTCCTGGCACTCTCGACCTTTGTAGTAATCCCTCCGGTGCCGTAAAAACTCATTGAGGCCCCAGAAAAGCCGCCGCTGCTTCCGTGAGCCGGAATATTCAGCCCGTCTATATCCTCTACTATCGATATTCTCCGGGCATCCTTATCGAGCTTCGGGTCTTTGTCAAATATCCCGTCGATATCCGAGAGCATAATAAGCAGATCAGCGGATGCCAGGTTCGCGACAAGCGCCGAGAGGTTATCATTATCTCCGAACTTTATTTCGTCAACAGCAACTGTATCGTTTTCATTTATGATAGGAACTATGCCCCGGCGCAGGAGCTCGCTTATGGTATTGCGCGCGTTCAGGAAACGCCGCCTGTCGGAGAGGTCGGCGTGAGTAAGGAGAACCTGCGCGACCTCTGCGCCGCAGCCGTGAAAACCACGGTCATACTCGGTCATAAGATCGACCTGACCGACGGCCGCTATGGCCTGACGCTCGGGGATGGTCACGGGACGACGCTCCAGACCGAGCTTTTTTAACCCCATTGCTATTGAGCCGGAGCTGACAAGGACTATCTCAAAGCCATTGGAACGCGCATCGCATACCTCTGTGGCCAGACGGGTAAATACCTCTGCGCAGAGCCCCGGCGCGCCGCAGTCGCAGCTGGGCGCCGCCCTGACGCCAGCCCCGTCTACAAGGACAGAGCTGCCGACCTTTACAACGACCCGCTTTGCGTCTTTTATAGCCCTTCTTCTCACTTTTTTTCCTTAACAGGTTGGTCGAACCGGACGACGTAATAACTAAAGAACGGACAGAGCGCCCTTTTTACCTTCTTTATTGGCTCATCTCCTCACCCGCTCACCTTATTAAATTGACAAGACCTGGACGGCACTATAAATTAACAGGGGCGAATGCCCGCTTAGCTTCTTTATTGGCTCGTCTCCTCACCCGCCCACCTTATTAAATTGATCAGACCCGGACGGCACTATAAATTAACAGGTGCGAATGCCCGCTTAGCTTCTTTATTGGCTCGTCTCCTCACCCGCCCACCTTATTAAATTGATCAGACCCAGACGGCACTATAAATTAACAGGGGCGAATGCCCCCTTAGCGCTCTACTACGTATTCCTCGTCCTCTTCCTTTTCTTCCCGTTCCGCCTTTCTGTGCTTATCGACCTCGCGACCGATATAATTTACAAGCTCTTCAAGGCCCTGCCCTGTTACAGCCGATATCTCAAAGACCTTTACGCCCTTCGTCTTAAGCAAGGCCGTCAGCTCATCCGCCATCACCAGAGCATCGGGCAGGTCTATCTTATTAAGGGCGACGACCTGCGGCCTTGCCGCAAGCTCAGGGTTGAACTTCAGGAGCTCGCCGCAGACGGCATTATAGTCGCCAAGCGGGTCTCTGCCCTCGTCGAATGCCTCAGGAGAGAGGTCTATCATATGTATAAAGATAGAGGTCCTCTCTATGTGCCTGAGAAAACGAAGCCCGAGGCCTTTGCCCTCGTGCGCGCCCTCGACAAGCCCCGGGATATCGGCTACGACAAAGCCGCCGCAGTCGCCATGCCGCACCACGCCGAGGTTCGGGACAAGGGTCGTAAACGGGTAATCCGCGACCTTTGGTCTGGCCGCCGAGATACGGGAGATAAGCGTAGACTTGCCGGCATTAGGGAAACCTACCAGCCCGACATCTGCAAGGAGTTTAAGCTCCAGGGTCAGTTCACGCTCCGCAGCCTCTTCACCGGGCTGCGCGTGCGTCGGCGCGCGGTTGGTCGGGGTTGCAAAACGCGCGTTGCCACGCCCGCCTCTACCGCCGCTTACCGCGACATACCTCTGATCCGCCAGGGTCAGGTCCGCCAGGAGCTCTTCGGTTATCAGGTCTTTAACGACCGTCCCAACCGGCACTCTTATAACGACATCCTCGCCGCCCTTACCGTGGCAGCGGCTTCCCCTGCCGTGCGCCCCGCGCGGGGCCTTGTATATGTGCTTATAACGCAGGTCGTTAAGGCTCGTTATGCGCCTGTCGGCTACGAGTATCACCGCGCCGCCGTCACCGCCGTCGCCGCCGTCCGGCCCGCCCTTCGGCACGAACTTCTCTCTGCGAAAACTCACGCACCCCCGGCCACCGTCGCCGCCTGCCACATGTATCTTTGCTTCATCTATAAAGTTCATTTTTAAAGTTCTACTATCACCCTGAATTATTTACCGACCTAAAATAAAAGCCCCTTATTTACAGCTCTTGCCGGAGACAAAGCCCTTAACCACGCCGGCGAGCACCTCATTGAACCTGTCGGGAGCTACCTGAGGAATAAAGTGTCCTACTCCCTTCATAAGCAAAACGCTTTTATCTTTCGACTCTTCGTTGCCCTCGGGCGCTGCGTTGATGTTGCGCAACACGCCGGAGAACTCCTTAAAAGAAGACTTTGACCTGGTTGCGAACCATCCGGAGACCTCGTACATCATATCTATCGCAGCGTCCTTATCCGCCGAACCCATCCCGGCTATAATAGTATTGACTACCTCCGGGTCAGCGTTCGGAGTAAACATAGAGCGCGCCATACCCTCGGAGGCCCCGGCAAAATTATCCCTGAAGGGCCGGATAAGTCTTTCCATCCCTTCATCGGTCTTTGGGAACTCGAAGGAGGTATGGAACATATCGACGCCGACGATCCCCACGACCCTGCCGCCCAGCAGCCTTGCCGCCTCTACAGCTACCGGCGCACCCATTGAGTGGCCGACCAGTACGACCTTTTCAGCACCGAGCTTATTTACGACGGCTTCCACGTCTCTGCCAAAGGACTCCATCGAGTACTTGCTGCGATTGCTCGACGAACGCCCGTGACCGGCCAGATCCAGGGTTACGACCCGGTAATCTTCGGCGAAAAACCCGACCTGACCATCCCAGAACGAACTATTGCAGGTCCAGCAATGAATAAAGACTATTGTGACATCCCCCTGGCCTCGCACGTCATAGGCTATGCGACTTCCATCAAAGGAAACTACGGTATCCGGGGCCGGCCCCTTAACGTAAGTCTTTCCGGTCGTCCGGCAACCTGCAAACAAAAATAAGCCGAGAATAAGAACCAGGGTCAACGCCCTTGAGATATTTTTTTTAAACATCGCCAGCTCCTTATCGTTTATTTCGATCAACAAATAAAAAAAGGGCGTATAGAAGAGGCACCGCCTCTTTACGCCCTTTAAGGTTATAATTTATTTTATCACCTGCTTACCAGGATAAAACACGGGCTTCTATAATTATTCCAGCAGAAGCCCTGTGCTTTCAAACAAGACTACACTGCTTCGTCAAGAGGTCGTACGCTTACGATCTTACGGCTGCCCTTGTCTCCAAAATCCACGACACCGTCGATCGTTGCAAAGATCGTATAATCCCTGCCCATACCGACATTAAGACCCGGATGGACCTTTGTGCCCAGCTGACGAATGATTATAGTGCCCGCCCTTACGGCCTCGCCCGAATAACGCTTTACTCCGCGCCTCTGACCATTACTGTCTCTGCCGTTCCTTGAACTGCCACCGGCTTTCTTATGTGCCACTGTTAAATCCTCCCGCAACCCGAAGGCCGCCTAAAATCCGATATTTAAAGGCCTGTAGTAAAAAGGCCCTCTTAACCCTTTATAGATGTTACCCTCAGGCTCGTATAGTTCTGGCGATGTCCGCGCTTGAGCGCATACCCCTTACGCCTCTTCTTCTTAAAGACTATGACCTTTTTGTCCTTTGCATGCTCAACCACCTCGCATAGGACTACCACGCCCTCTACAAAAGGAGCGCCTACCCTGATGGATTCCCCGCTGCCAACGGAGAGAACTTCCTTTAACTCTACTGTGCTTCCGGTCTGGCCATCCAGTTTTTCTACCTGAAAGAGGTCGCCCTCGCTGACTGGATACTGTTTACCGCCGGTCTTTATTACTGCCTGCATACCTCTACAACCTCCGCATAGTAATTAATTGTCCATATTAATGGATTAAAGACCCTTTGTCAAGGATTTTAAAGGAATAATCACCTGTAATACCGACCTGTGAATCGTCGACGGCCTAACGTGAAAAATCCGCCATAGCGACTGAAATCTATACAAGAAAACGGCCCTGTGTTATAATCGGCACGTTTACAGCTCTTAAAATCGCGCTACCCAAAAACAAATATGCGTTAAAGCTCAAGTAATCCTCCCGATCTACCGAATATAACTGATAATAACCACCGGACTATTGCACGTAACTGTTTACTTTTATAGATACCTTATTAAGGAGGCCAACTCTATGAAGTTGTCGCGCCCATTACTGCTTTTATCGGTGCTCTTTATCATCGCACTGACGGCCTTAACCGTCCCGCTTGCAGGCCAGGCCCGTGCCGAAGATAGCGAGTTCCGTACCGAGTTCATATTCAACCACCAGAACATGCGCTTTAAGTACCAGGAGTTCCTGGTAAAACAGAACGCTGATATTATCCGCGACGAGATCAAAGGACTGATAAAAGAGGCCGAGGCCAAGGACATTAAATTTCGCGATAAGATGCGTATCCTTGATATAGCCGCTGCCATGGCTAAGATGAATGTGGAGTGGAACAAGGGCAAGCGCAACCTGCTCGATAAGATAGAGATCATGCAGGCCGAAGAGGTCTTGAAGGCCAACAAAAGGCAGGCCGTCCTTGATAAGATAAAGGCCACCGAGAGCACCCCCGGAAACTTCGTATTAAACGTACACAAGCAGGAGATGATCGACGCAAAGATCAAACCCGTAATCTACCCTCACTGGGTGCACCGGATGTTCTTCAGGTGCAAGGTATGTCATGAAGACCTTGAAATAATGAAGAGGGGCGCGAACAAGCTCTCTCAGGCCCAGATAGAGGGGGGCAAAACCTGCGGAGCCTGTCATAACGGCACGGTATCCTTCGACGCAAAGCTCAAAGAGAACTGCGTAAAGTGCCACATGTATAATACGCCGAAGGGAGACTCGTACGTTGACCTGACTCGCTTTGACGCAAAGGAGTTCAGCGATATAGCCCTGAAGCTCGGCACAACGATAAACATCAAGAACATACCGAAAGAAGGCCTGCCCAAAGACAAGTTCGGAGATATAAACTGGGTAGAGATGGACAGGCTACAGATAATCAACCCGCTCAACTCTCTCGGCATGAGGGACGACGACGAAGGCGTAAGGGAGACTAACATACTCTTCGACGTCCCGTTCGCCTTTTTAAAGGACGTTAAGTTCAGCCATAAGATCCATTCTACATGGATAAAGTGCTCGCTCTGCCATGACCGTATCTTTAAAAAGGAACTCGGCTCCGCCAAGATCAAAATGGTAGATATGAAGCATGGCAAGAGCTGCGGAACGTGCCACGGCAAGATAGCCTTCAAGGTCGCGGACTGTAAGAGATGCCACAACTACGACGTTAAAAAGCCGGAGAAAGGCATTCTGGAGAGGCCGCAGCCACCGGCCGAGCCTGAGCCTGAAGAAGAGAGCGCAGAGTAAGACCCTGGATCATAAAAAACCAAAGGCCGTCCTTCTATAAAGAAGGACGGCCTTTTTAATAACTCCGACAAATACCGCCGGCGGCCCTAACCTTAAGACGACGCCCCCCAATCCTCGGGACGTCTCCACCTGTATGGCAGGTCTATGATAGTCCCGGGCTCTTTTATAGTCTCCAGAGCGTCGAGAGCGGCCAGCAAGACCGCTCTGTGCTGCTCTACCTTGAAAGGCAGGCCGAGAGGATGCCCCAGAGGCCACTTTACGAATACCGCCCTGGAGGCCTTTGTCTCTTCCGTAAATTTTCTCATAATCGATATGGCTACGGTCGGGATGCCCTGCTCCTCGACCGCCCTCTGTACCAACCCCACGGACCGGTTGCAGGTGGCTCATCCAGGGGTAAAGATAACGACATCAACGCCTGCCTCTTTTAATTTTCTTGCTACAGCAGGTCCGGTTCTGTCTATAAGTACATCCAGCTCCGCGCCGGCTATATGCCCCATAAAGCCGTAGTTCATCGCGGCTACCGCGCCGATGCGCCCTTCCGCCGCGAACTCCTTTAACCTGTCTATAGGAAATACAACATTTAAATCCTTGTCAGCATCGCTGTGGTCGTAGTAATCATGGGTTATCATATACTCGTCTTCAGGGGTATCGCTCGGAAGCTCCCTGAACGAGGCGTCGCCCTCGGAACTTGCCATATCAAAAGGGGGCTGACTCTTAAGGTGCACGCCTGCGGTCGTCACCAGCGCTACCGTAGAGACCCGAAGTTCTTTCTCTAGCGGAGACCACGGAGTACCCTCGACATGAACCGGCACAACCCTCTGCGATGCCTTGTCCGCCAGCTTCGGGTATCTTGAAAATATCTTACCGAGCATTCTGTCTTTAGTACCGCCCATCCGAGACCTCTCATTGGTTGAACTTAAGATCTAAGGACAGACCTTGAATTATATCCAGGCAGAACGCCTGAAAGAAACCTGCTATTAAAGTATATACCTAAAAAAACATAAAATCAACAAAATGAGAGCAAACCAGTAAAGAAATGTTTACATAAAAAGATACTATTTTACACCTTTAAAGACCAACAGGTCGCAAAAGAAGATGGTTTTATTTAAACGGTAATCACAGAGGCTCTCTAATAGCCGGTGTCGTGATGAAAATCAGGCAGGCCGCCGACCTCATCCATAAGGTTCCATATGAGATGAGCCATAACCTCTGTGACCAGTACCGTGTGCTGATTGCCGGCCCGGGCCAGATCGGCCCTGAGCAGCTTTCTGGTCTCAACACTGCCGCTGAGGTCAAAGATAATATCAATAGCCTCGCCCAGTCTGACGATATCTCTGGGACTGGCGTAGACGGGAATATCAGCGGACTTCGCCATAGAGTATCCCGCAGCGGCGCTGTCTTTTTCAACCGCGCCCACTATGTCTATACCCAGATCATCTATCTGTGAGAGTTTCGAAAGAAATGTTGAACCAACCCTGCCAAGCCCGAGCACAACCACCTTAAATCGTTTCTTGCCTCTTGCCATAATTACACCTTATCCAGTTGAGAGTACGCGATTTGTGGTAAACTTTTACTACTATAATTATAATCATCATTTGAGGGGACTGTCAAGATAAAGTACTGAAAATAAAGAACAAAAACAAATCCGAAAGACTTTAAACAGAGACTGAAAACAAGGGAGGAAGGGCGTTTGAAAAAAGGACAAAAAAAGGGGCCCGAAGGCCCCTTTTCTCTTAACTACCGACTATAAGGATAATACTAGTTACTGGCCGGAGTTATTACGCCAGCAAATGTCACGGTCGCCTCGTTTGTGGTTATCGGCGCGGTTGTGGCAAGCTGTACATCACCGACTGACAGGGTCATAGTACCGGCCCTCCAGACTATGTTGCTTGAAGGATTATATCCGGCTTCTGCCAGCTTGTCTATGGAGTCAATCGTCTGAGACGGGTTATCCGTAAGATAAGCCTGAGCAGCTGTATAAGCATTTTTGATATCCGCGTTCAGGGTCGCCACAAATGCCCTGGCCCTGTACTGTGAGAACTGCGGGATGGCTATTGCCGCCAAAATAGCGATGATAGCGACGACTATGAGGAGCTCAACAAGGGTAAAGCCCCCTTCCTTATTCTCTTTCCTGTTCTTAAATCCTGCTAGTCTCTGTAACATGGTAAACCTCCATTTTTTTAGTACTATTCAAAGTCATAGTTATAATATGCGTTTGTTACCATGTATACAATGCAAGAGCCGTGCCAACTCGAAAACAATCAATAAAAACAAGATATTACCTGTAAACAAGGTCTATTTAGAGAACAAATAAGATGACAATATAAGGCAGATAGTGACCATTTTTGTCACTCAGTGCCAATAATAAGCCCTGACAGGGCCTTTGCCCTCTCTTTACGCCCATTTGCGGCAAACTCTGCCTGTAGCGCCTTTAACCGGATCAGATACAGAGGCGCTATGGCAATGGCCTTACGGTAATACAAAAGAGCCTCACGGTACTCGCCCCCGGCAAAGAGCGCATTGCCGGTACTATAGTAAATATCGGCGAGTTCCGCGCCCTCCTCTGTAATAAAGGCGGCTTTTTTAAAGTTATATACCGCGCAACCAAGATCACCGGTCTTCATACACGACGCGGCAAGCGCCCTGATGGCCGCCTGCTCCGCGTTGTCTCCAGCCGTCTTAACGTATCTATCAAGGTACTTTCGCGCCTTAGCCGCCTCCCCCATCTTATGATAGAGAAGCCCTATCCCCATATTACTCTTATTGACCCCCTTCAAGGCCTTCTTAAATGAACTTAAAGCCTGCCGGTCCTGACCGAGTTTTTCGTAGACAAGGGCAAGCTCATAGTACATCGCAGGCTCGTCGGAGATCTCCAGGGCGCGCCTGTACTGCACGGCGGCCCCCGTTAGGGCCTCCTCACCACCGATGGCGGCCTTAATGCCTGCCAGGAGCCAGTAAGGACGCGCAACCGCAGCGCCAAGGCCTGCTGCCCTGTAATAGGATATCAGCCTCTCAGCCTCTCTGCCCGCCTCGCGCAGAGCAGCCTCATCACCCGGCAGCTCCGCGTTAATTGTGGTTCTACAGGGGTTGAGGCCCTTCAGGCCCCACTTATCAATAACCTCACCGTGGCCGGCATTGGTTTTAAGGTAAAGGACCGAGACGTCGTCAAAGGCCACCGCAGACCAGTCCTTACTCTCCCGGAGCATGCCGCAGGCGCTCTCACGGGTCTTTAAAAGGGCTATATCAATCTCGTTTTCTTTAACGATCTTATCCCACAGTGAACCGTCCATCACGGCCTTGCGCATGGACCAGTAAAAATAAGGGGAGTAGATAGTGGGGGTCCTGCTGTCTATAAAGACTTTTAGCTCCGGGTAATTGTATATAAGGTACCCCCCGAAGTCGTATTGGTTGAAGATATTGCCCTTTATACCCTCTCTCTTCATAAACTCGACCGTACCCCGGGGAAAGACCCCTGTGCCGGGGCCCAGGCCGTAGCTCCCCCTGTATGTCGTGGCTGCCTGATACAGGAATGCCACGGCCACAAAACAGGTAAGGGCCATGCAAAGACGCCTTAGCACCACAGAGTCCCTGCCCCTGGCCTCCAGATACCCCGCAAAATTGCCAACCAGTATAGCGGCGACAAAGAAGGCAAAGACAGAGATCCACCTGATATGGGAAAAGGCCATATAGGTAAGGGCAAAGACAAGCATGAGATCATATAGCCTGAGCCTGCGCAGGTTCAAAGCCATAGAGGCAAAAACCCCCAGCAATATCACCTTGAAGGCAAAGACTCCGAAAGGGAGCGGATACAGATCTAATAACCCGGTCAACGGGAAGGGCTGCCACTCTTTTATAAAACGCAGGGCCTCGGCATTTTCTCCGCCCTGATGAATAAACGGAAATATTATCAGCTTCCAGCCGTAAGGATTTATAAGGGAGACCGCAATGAGCAGGAGCGAGACGGCGAGCACGACCTTAAAAGAACCGCTGGCCCCGGAGCGCACCCCCTTTCTTATCTCCGAGACGAAAGCGCCGGTCGCGTAAGAGCCGACGATAAAGATGCCAAGTATGAAGCTTGAGTGCATATTCGCCCAGAGCACCTGAAGCGGCAGCAGGTATAAGAGGTAGCGTGCCTTATTCTCTCCGGAGTACAAGAGCAGCAGATAAAGATAAGAGACCACAAAGAGGTAGGCAACGAGATGGGGACGTATGAAAAACCGGTCTTGGGTAGCGGCAAAGACCAGGTACAGCGCGGCAATGGCAAGCCACCACCGCCCAGAGCCCGCCAGGACAAGACTCTTGTAGAGGAGGTAAAAAGTGGCGTATAGAAGCAGGAGCTGAAATATAAAGAGGCCGAACCAGCCGCCCAGATAGGTATAGAAGATATAGACCAGTACCTGAAAGCCCCAGGTAAAGTCTATCCACTCCTTACCGGCGAATGTATAAGAGAAGGGGTCGGTCAGGGGGACGCTGAAGTTGGCGATTATCCTTTCACCGCTCTTGAGCGCCCAGAAGATATCAGAGTCCCAGTGCTGCCGCTGGAATGACACAAGAAAAATAAAGAGACCGAGAAGGGCAAGCAAAAACAAAAATATTATCGGTGAGCGTTCAGTCCTGGGTATCTTCATATTTACTCAACTTATACCGCATTGAACGAAAACTTATCTTTAAAAGCTCGGCGGCTTTTTTCTTAACGCCTCCGGTCTTCTCCAGAGCGTCCTCTATTATCTTCCGTTCGAACTCCGAGACGACCTTCTCCAGGTCCAGCCCCTCCTCGGTTATAACGACGCCGTCGCTACCGGGCTCTACAGCGCCCGGGCCGCGCGTGGCAACGGCCGCGCGGGCCGCCCTGAAGTCCCTTATGGACGGCGGCAGCGAGGCCGCCGTCAGAACGTCGGTTGCCTCAAGCGCAACACCGCGCTCTATGGCATTTTCCAGCTCGCGGACATTACCGCTATAGTCATAGTCAATAAGCAGGGCCAGGGCCTGCTCTGATATGCGCGTGATGGCCTTGCCGGTCTCCCTGACGTATTTTTCAAAAAAGAACTCGGCGAGCTTCGCGATATCCTCCTTTCTCTTTCGCAGCGGAGGAAGGTCTATCCCCAGTACGTTGAGCCTGTAAAAAAGGTCTTCCCTGAACCTGCCCGCCTCTACCTCGCTCTCGATATCCCTGTTGGTCGCGGCTATAACCCTTATATCCACCTTCTTGTCGGTAGAACCGCCAACGCGCCTGACCGTCTTCTCCTGCAGGAACCTCAGGAGCTTTACCTGTAAATTTAGCGGCAGCTCGGTTATCTCATCGAGAAATAGCGTGCCGCCGTCTGCCATCTCGGCAAGCCCCGCCTTATCCTTTACAGCCCCGGTAAAGGCGCCCTTCTTATGACCGAAGAGCTCGCTTTCAAGGAGGTTCTCGGGTATGGCCCCGCAGTTTATCGTGACAAAGGGCTTATCCTTTCGCTCGCTCTCTGTATGGAGGGCGCGCGCCACTAGCTCTTTACCCGTACCGCTCTCTCCGCTGACAAGCACGTTGGTCCTGGTGCCGGCAGCGCTGGTTATCAGCGTATAGACCTCTACCATTAAAGGGCTTGTGCCTATTATGTTGCTAAAGCCGTACCTTGAGTGAATATCTTTTTTAAGGAGTATATTCTCTTCTTCAAGCTCTTTAAGCCGAAGCGCACGCTTGAGGTGGAGCTTGATCTCGTCGATATTAAAGGGCTTGGTAAAGTAGTCGTAGGCCCCTGCCCTCATCGCCTCCACGGCGCTATCGACCGAGGCATAGGCAGTCATGAGTATTACCGCCACGTTCGGGTCCAGTGCCTTGAGCCCTTTGAGCAGGGCCACTCCGCCCATCCCCGGCATCTTGAGATCGGTCATTACAATATCAGCCGACTCGTCCCTGAAAAACTCAAGAGCTGCCTCGCCGGTTGAAAAAGTAGAGACCTCATAGCCTTCTTTTTTGAGCATAATACTCAAAAAATTCCTCATGCTCTCTTCATCGTCGACTACTATCAGTTTATATCTGGGCATATTACCTCTGTAAAAGTATTCTTTATTTACGTTCCTGTCTCTCGCTGCGAGGCGTCGAGGTTGACGCGGGGCATCGTTACGGTAAACCTCGTACCACGACCGGGGCTGCTCGATACGTCAATGACGCCGCCGTGCTCCTCTATCATCCTGTGGACAAGGGCCAGCCCCATACCCGTGCCCCCGTCCCTGGTAGAGAAAAAGGGATCAAAGATCCTTCCGAGGTCGCCCCCGGCAATGCCGACACCCGTATCGGCAACTTCTATTCGCACCGACTCGCCCTTATCCTTGACAGATGGCTCGCAGGCCCCGGAGGCGCCCCGGCCCTCGGCCCCTGCCGAGATAGAAAGACCGCCCTTGCCGTCCATGGCGATAGCCGCGTTAATGAAAAGATTCCAGAAAACCTGAGACAACTGGTGAGCGTCCGCCTCTACGAAGAGGCCGTGGTCGAGCCTGACCTCTATTTCAATCCCCTTTGCCTGCGGGCTGTTAGAGAAGACCTTGACCGTCTCACTTATAACATCGGCTATGTCAATAAAAGCCTTCTCGCTTGCCGAGGCGGGCCTGGCAAAAAGGAGAAAGTCGGTTATCAGCCTGTTAAGCCGCTCGGTCTCCTTGAGCACTATCCCCATCAGCTGCTTTTTATCTCCGTCAAAATCCATATCTTTACTTAACATCTGTATAGAGCCGGAGATGGATGCCAGCGGGTTCCTGACCTCGTGGGCTATCGAGGCGGAGAGCTCGCCCAGGGCCTTGAGACGGTCGTCACGCCTTAGCTGCTCTTCCATGGATTTCAGCTCGGTCAGGTCCTGAAAAATTATAATATTGGTCGCCTCGCCTTCCGCGCCGAAAGAGACGGTAAAACCAAGACAGATATCCCTGCCGTCCTTTGTCTTTACTATCTTCTCCGGCCTCGTCACATCCGATACAGGCCATGGACGCGCCGTCAAGAGCGATGGAAAGAGCTCATATACGCTCTGCAAATAGACCTCGCGAAGCTCATAGCCCGTAATCGAGGTAGCCGCCCTGTTAAAGGACGTTATGCGGCCTTCCTTATCAATGGTCATAATGCCGGCGGGGATATTTTCAACTACGGTCTTATTAAGGGTCTCCAGGCGGCCAAGGTCCACCTCACGTTCCTCAAGACGCCTCTCCATCTGATTGGCCTTCTCTACATACCTCCCGGTAAGGTACGCTACCGTAAAGAGCCCTATAGCATGGGTCGCTATAGTTGTCATGACAAAACTCCAGTCGGCCACCCCTGCGGCGTTGTAAGAGAAGACCTTGAATTGCTGCGGCAACAGACGGTAAAGGTCCATGTTCATCATAACGGCAAAGAGGACCGAGGAGACAAAGGCCGCATAAAAACCTCCGCGCCGCCCCAGTATCATCGAAGTGCCGATAACGCTTATAAAGTAGAGTATGGAGAAATAACTCTCCGTGCCACCGGTAATAAATATAGCGACGGTTATAAGGAGAAGGTCTATTGTTATCTGGATATATGCAAACTGTACTACCCGCCTGCACCTCTTATGTAAAAGGCCGTATACGATAGTAAGTATCCCTATCGTAATAACCATAAAATGTATCGGGTAGTATAAAGGGGTTGCGAAGTAATAGTCCTTTAGCTGGAACCAGCTGCCGACGCCCAGAAAGACAAGGGCGAGCACGACCCTCAGCACCATGAGAGCGAGGAGTTTGTCTTTGATTATCTGTGATGCCGACCGGTCCATATCGATTAGCCGCCCACAGCTCCGGCAAGAGAGAATATAGGCAGATACAGAGCTATTACAAGACCACCTACGACAACGCCCAGAAAGGCCATAAGCATAGGCTCAATAAGCGAGGTAAGTGCATCGACCGAGGCATCGACTTCATCCTCGTAGAAATCGGCGATCTTGCTTAGCATGGTATCCATCGAACCCGTACTCTCGCCAACTGTTATCATCTGAGTTACCATGCTGGGAAAGACCTTGGTCGCGGCCAGCGGCTCGGCCAGCGTCTTTCCCTCGCTAAGGCTCGACCGTGCCTGCATAACGGCCTCTTCTATCACCACGTTACCGGCGGTCTTGGCCACTATCTCCAGGGCCTCAAGTATGGGCACGCCGCTTGCGAGCATCGTCCCGAGGGTACGCGTAAAACGAGCGACAGCGGTCTTCCTGAGCAGGTCTCCAAAGACCGGCATCTTAAGGAATACCCCGTCCATAATACGCCGGCCTTTCTTGGTCTTATAGGCCTGCATAAGACCGATTATAGCGGCGGCTATCGCACCAAAGATTAGATACCAGTAGGCCTGGAGCGCATTGCTCATATTAACGACGATCTGGGTGGGAGCGGGCAGCGCGCTGCCGAAGCCCTTGAACATATCGTCGAAGATAGGGACGACCCACAGGAGCAGACCCGTAACAACTATAGAGGCAATAACTATAACAGCGCTCGGGTAGGTAAGCGCGCCCTTTATCTTGCCCTTGAGCTTCTCGGCCTTCTCCATAAAGGTTGAGAGCCTGTTTAAGATAGTATCGAGGATACCGCCGACCTCGCCTGCGGCAACGAGGTTCACAAAGAGATCGTCAAAGACCTTGGGATGTTTTCTCAGGGAATCGGCAAAGGTAGAGCCTTCCTCAACCCTTGACTTGACATCCAGAAGCACCTTCTGAAAGACTTTATTATCCTGCTGGTTTGCAAGTATATCCAGGCACTGCACCAGGGGAAGGCCTGCGTCTATCATAGTTGCGAACTGACGGGTAAAGACGACTATCTCCTTTACCTTGACCTTCTGCGTCATGCCGGGGATCTGTATTTCATTGAGAGCGGCAAGCCCGCTCTTCTTGGGAGAAAGAGAGGTAGGCACGACCTGCTGGCGTCTGAGCTTTGAGTTGGCCTGCGCCAGACTGGCCGCCTCTATAACGCCCTTTGCCACTTTGCCTGAAAGCGTTTTTCCTGAATATGCGAACTTAGGCATAACTAATTAAACCTCTTATAATTATTTCTTTGCGCCAGCCCCGCGTAGCACACCGGCGTTTATCATCATCTGACGCAGCTCATCAGGGTCGGGGCTCCTGCTCAGAGCGTCGTCAAGGCTTATCAAATGACGTGCCTGCAACGTTATCAGACTCTGGTTCATCGTCTGCATACCGAACTTTGCCTGACCAACCTGCATCTGCGAGTATATCTGGTGTATCTTATCCTCACGGATGAGGTTTCTTATGGCAGCGTTAGGGGTCATGATCTCAAGGGCCATCACACGCCCACCACCGCCGCTCTTTGCCATCAAGAGCTGAGACATAACGCCCTCCAGTACAAATGAAAGCTGGGCGCGGGCCTGCGGCTGCTGCACAGAAGGAAAGACATCTATGATCCTGTTTATAGACTGCACGCATGAGTTCGTATGCAGGGTCGCTAAGCAGAGATGCCCTGTCTCGGCGATAGTAAGAGCGGTCTCGATAGTTTCAAGGTCGCGAAGCTCACCCAGCAGGACAACGTCCGGATCCTGCCTGAGTACCGACTTGATGGCCTTTTTAAAGCTAAAGGTATCGGCACCGACCTCACGCTGGTTTACCAGCGCCTTCTTTGAGGTGTGCAGGTACTCTATTGGATCTTCAATGGTAACTATATGTTCCTCACGCTCGTTATTGATCTTATCTATCATTGCCGCGATGGTCGTGGATTTACCGCTGCCGGTAGGGCCGGTTACCAGTACCAGGCCACGGGGCTTGTTGGTAAGCTCATCGACGACCGGGGGTAAGCCCAGGTCCTGCACAGTCAGTATATCTATGGGAATAGAGCGGAAAACACCCGCGACAGTCCCCCTCTGCACAAAGATATTCGCCCTGAACCGCGCAAGCCCTTTCATACCGAACGAGAGGTCGAGCTCGTTGTTATCCTCGAACTTGTGTTTCTGCGCATCGGTTAAGATGGAGTAGCACATGTGCTTGGTCTGTACGCCGTTTATAACAGGCAGGTCAAGGGGGGCGAGCTTGCCGTGCACCCTGATCCTCGGAGGAGAGCCTGCGGCTATATGCAGGTCAGAGCCGTTCTGCTCTACAAGTTTCTTAAGTAAACTATAAAGTTCCGGCATTTTGACGCCTTCTGGCATAACTAACCCCTTGTCATTTCTATAACGGCTATACTATTATTATCGAGGAAAAACGACCAAACCTTAAGTCAATCCGCCATTGTAGCCTTTAATATTTCTTCAAGCGTTGTGGTCCCGTCCTCTACCTTGCTGAGCCCGCTCATGCGCAGCGACTGCATACCTTCGACTATCGCCTGTTTTTTAAGCTCGGAAGACGATGCGCCGTTAAGAACCAGCTCTTTTAAGGTCTCGGTAAACGGCATTACCTCGTAGAGCGCTATCCTGCCCTTATAGCCGGTGCCGTTACAGTCCGTACATCCCTTGCCCTTATAGAACTTCATCTTCTGTGCCTGTTCGGATGTAATATCAAGGTCGAAGAGGGCCTGCTCCGAGATAGCCGTCTCTTCCTTGCATTTTTCACAGATCTTACGGGCCAGCCTCTGCGCCAGTATAAGGTTACAGGCGGAAGAGACAAGAAAGGGCTCTACCCCCATATTCAGGAGCCTGTTGACGGTAGAGGGCGCGTCGTTGGTATGGAGGGTGGATAAAACAAGGTGGCCTGTGAGGGCGGCCTTGATGGCTATCTCCGCCGTCTCGTAGTCTCTGATCTCACCGACCATGATTATATCGGGGTCCTGACGCAGGAAACTCCTGAGCGCCGAAGCAAAGCTTAGGCCTATGTCTTCATGCATCTGGACCTGGTTGACCCCCATAAGGTTGAACTCGACCGGGTCCTCGGCGGTGGATATATTCTCTGATACTTTATTAAGGTCCGAGAGGGCGGAGTACAGGGTCGTAGTCTTGCCGCTTCCCGTAGGGCCGGTAACGAGGACGATACCCCAGGGCTTGTGTATGGCATCGAGGAAATTATCAAGGGCCTCCCGCTCAAAACCCAGCTTGGTCATATCGAGCTGAAGGTTGCTCTTGTCCAGGAGCCTCATTACGACCTTCTCTCCAAAGAGCGTGGGCAGCACCGATACCCTGAAGTCCATCTCGCGGTTACGACCGAGCTTAAGCTTTATCCTGCCGTCCTGGGGCAGCCTGCGCTCGGCTATATCGAGCTGGCTCATGATCTTTATCCTTGAGACTATGGCGTTCTTGAGCTTCATCGGAGGCTTCATTACCTCGTGAAGCACGCCGTCTACCCTGTAGCGGACCCTGAAGGACTTTTCATAGGGCTCGACGTGGATATCACTTGCCTGCTTGACTATGGCGTCGGTGAGGATAAAGTTGACGAGCTTTACGACCGGCGCGTCCTCAACGGCCTTTTTAAGGTCGCCGATATCGACCTCGTCTTCTTCCTGGACGACCTCCATATCGTCCTCGTCAAACTCGGTAAGGACGTCCTCCATCGCCATATCCATCTCGCTGGACTGGTAAGCGCTCTCAATGGCGTTCTTTATAGCGGCCTCAGAAGCAACGACGGTCTCTACGTTATATCCTGTCAGGAATTTAATATCATCGATAGCAAAGATATTGGAAGGGTCTGCCATCGCTACGACCAGGGTCGCACCGCTGCGGCTTATCGGCAGCACCTGGTACTTGCGCGCAACGTCTTCGGGGATTAAAGAGACGACCTCGCTGTCCAGCTCTTTCTCAACAATATCAACGGTAGAGATCCCGTACTGTTTGCTGAGAAAGACAGTGAGGTCTTTTTCGCTTATATAACCAAGCTTTGTGAGATTAAAGCCAAGCCGTCCACCACCCTTTTTCTGCTCATCTATTGCCTGCTGAAGCTGTTCGTGGTTTATAAGCTTCTCTCTAAGAAGGAGTTCACCTATTCTTTCCGCCATAATCCTTTATACTCACTCTTTGCTGAGATAACAAAAAACTGCTTTTACAATGTAAAAGTGGTGGTGTCAGGTCAAGGTTACGATCAATGAGATCGGTTTACACCGAAGACCGCTGAAAAACCTCTCCCCCGGTCCGTTAAGTTGCCATGCCGGTTCTTAAGGTCTTAAGCCTTATCTCATCTATCTTATTTCTTCTTTTCTCTTGCAAAGGCGGCCTTGCGCAAAAGCATAAGGCCGCTTAACTCCCCGCGGCTTTGCTCACCATGCAAGACACCGTCACTACCGTCAGTGGTAGTATTCAGTGCGCCCCCAAATTCAGCAACTCAATAAATTAAAGATAGAGAGTAATACTGCTCTATCCATCTTATCGTCATATCACCGAAATCCTTTAACCCGCAGCCGATATGCGAGAGAAGCTCCGGAAGAAGAACACTCGCGCCGTCTTCAGAAATATCAGCCCCTTACAAGGACGCAACCCGTGTATTTTTTAGACCAAAAAACTTTTTAAAACAAGCAGTTGCGGCCAACACCGAACCTTTTCCGTCAACTACCTGCGAAGACGTACCCCTCCCCGGACTCTCCGGAAAAGAACATCCCTGCGCCGGATCCATGGCAACCCCCTGCTGAAGATGCAAAAAGATCCGGCTATACGTATTTCCGTGCTATATCTATGATTTCACTGGCAAAAAAAGGCTTTCTTATAAACTCGTCTATCATCCCCTCTTTAACGCCCTCTGTTATGACCGTGTCCGCGTCCTTGTAAAACCCGGTAAAGAGGACTACCTTTATATTGGGGTCGATCTCCCTTATAAGCCGGTATGCATCCAGGCCGTTCAGCCCGGGCATGATAATATCCATAAATACCAGCGAATAACCGCTCTTCCTCACCTCTTCTATCGCCGCAGAGCCGCCTGTGACAAACGCGGCCTTAAAGCCCGATAGCTTTAGCATCTCACTCATGCCAAGCCCTACCGTCTCCTCATCGTCAACGATCAGGATAGCCTTATCCTCAGGGGCCGTCCCCCTCAGGCGTTTACCCGCCCCCCTTTTTACCGCCTCACCCGCATGACTCTGCATTCTCTACCTCCGCGACTTTACCACCATAATTACGCTCGGCCACGACAGGAAACAATAAACTGAAGCGCGTGCCCGCTCCCGGCATACTCTCGACCTTTACCGTACCGTCGTGTGCCTCTACTATCCCCTTTGATATCGAGAGCCCAAGCCCTATATTCATACCCCCGCCCTTTTCCTTAGTGGTATAGAACGGGTCGAATATCTTACCTATCACATCTTCGGGGATGCCCGGGCCGTCGTCGGATATCTCTACCTCGACAAACCCGGAAGCGCCGTCCTTGAGCAAAGAGGTCTTTATCTTTATATTTCCCTTACCGACAAAGACGTCCTTTGCATTCTTAATAATATTCAGGAAGACCTCCATAAGCTGGCCTTTATTACCCATGATCTCAGGCAGGTCAGCAGCAAGGTCCTCCTCTATCTTGACCTGGAAGGTCTTTAACTCAGAGACAAACAACGAGAGTACGGAGCGTAATGCGTCGTTGACGCTGAGTGGACGCCACTGCTCGGCGCCCGGCCTTGCATAAGACATAAGGTCCATGATTATATTCTTGCTCCTGACGGTCGCGTCCTTTATCTTCTCTACAAAGACGTAGTTAGGGTCCGTACCCTCCATGCGCCCGAGCATAAGCTCGGAAAGCGACAGGATACCCGCAAGCGGGCTATTAAGCTCATGGGCGATGCCTGCGCCAAGCTCGCCCAGGGAAGCCAGCTTGGCGTTCTGGATGAGGGCCTGCTCGGCGCGCTTGTACTCGGTTATATCCTTGCATACCTCAATGGCGGCAAGAGGAGCCCCGTCTACGTCTCTCATAGCGACACTCGCGCTGCATTCGTAGCTCCTTGCCTCCCCGAAGATATCTACATTTATCTCGGCGCTGTGAGAGAGCCTGTCCTCGAAAGTGCCCTTTACAGGACAATCGCCGTCCAGGCAGGCCTCCTTCCGGTTAAACATGGCCGCGTAACAATCCCTGCCGATAATATCAAAGCCGAATACCGAGGTAACGGCATCGTTGGCCCAGAGGATATGCATATCTTTATCGATCATAATGATAAAGTCGCCGATTGCCTGCAAAATAGCATTAAGCTTGCCTTCGCTCTGCTTCAGGGCCTCCTGCACGGCGCTGTGCTCACTTATGTCCCTTGCCACACAGACCATCCCGGGCGCCTCGCCGCCGTCCGCGGCCAGCTCGGAGCTTGAAAAATGTATCGGGATACTGCGTCCGTCCTTGCTCATATACCTGATATCGTCGCTGCTCTCCATCTCGCCCTTTACACGCCTGCCGGTAAGCACCATGAAGGGCTGACCGAGGAGTTCATCCTCACTATAGCCGAGCAAGCTGATGGTAGCCTGATTCACCGTCTTTATCAGACCGTCAGGGGCGACAACTATCAGGCTCGCGTCCATTGTATCTATCACCCTTTTTAGATACCGGTTATTTAAAGACCTTTTCTTTATAGCCTCGGCCGCGTCACCTAGAGCCCTTGCAAGCTCGCCCGGCCCGCCGCCGGTGCCGCACTCGATACACGCGCCATCATACTCGCCTCGCCCTATCAGGGCAGCGGCCCGCATCAAGGACTCAAGGGCCGCCTTGCGCCTGCGGGCTCTCAAAAAGACAGCTACGGCAAATATAATTAAAATAACCGCTGAGACCACGGCAGGCAGAAAGATCAAAATGCTTGGATTCATGTAATGGTCCTCTCCCGGGATGATTCCCGCACAGGGGCTTTACGGTATCCTGACAAAATAAAGGGCCCGCAACAAGACAGACAACTATTGAGGCCAGGGTCATTAAAGTAAATATAGAATTAATCAAGCGGCGCTTTACCGGATGGTCGACCTGGAAGAAACTACGTTGTATATTTAGAATATATCACGCTTTTAAGCGACGTCAAGACGGAGAAATTACAAAGCAACAGCGATATAAATTGACATAAAACCACTAACTCTGTTAAGTTATATATAGTAAGCTTCTAAAAATCATAAGGACATACTCGTGGATAAATTACTGTTGCTACTGGCCGCCATTACAATCTTAACACTGATCATTAACCTCCCCTTTGGATACTTCCGGGGTAATGCCCGGAAATTCTCCGCAAAGTGGTTTTTATATATACATCTGCCTATTCCCGCTATATTCGTCATACGCACATTCTCCGGCCTCGGCTTCAAGACGGTGCCGATCATAGTCATAGGGGCCATAATCGGCCAGATCGTCGGGGGCCGTCTCTACACGGCAAGACAGAACGGATAGTAGTATAAACCCTCACTTCTTTTTTTTATAACCCTGTGGCAGAAGAACCATACTCCGGCCCCGGAAGACGCTATGGCTGAAAACATCAAAAAAACCAGATACCGCCGCAGAAAGAGAGAACCCTTAAAGGGCGGCGCCCCCATGCATATCGCAGCGGTGCTCGGCAAGTCATGGGGCACGCTCGCCACCGAGGTCTGGCCGAACGAACACAGGATCAAGGAACTATGGCAGACAGCCGTCGGCGCGGCGATAGCACAAAAGACCGAGCCGAGAAGACTGTTCGGCACAAAGCTGAACGTAACCGTGACCTCGGCTGCGTGGATGAACGAGCTTACGTTCCATAAAGCGGATATACTCAGGAAACTAAGGGAAGGCCTCGGCAAGGGCGTTGTCGAAGATATAACCTTTAAGGTAGGCCGTATCGAAGCTCCCAGGAAAAAAGCCTCAGCACAAAAGATACCTCCGCGCGAACTTACCGCCCGTGAGGTCCATGAGATAGACAGGATATCCTCAGAGGTCAAAGACCCTGCCATAAGAGAGGCCCTTACAAGGGCCATGCAGCGCAGCCATATTACAGATGGAATAAAAGAAGAGTAAAACCACGATAGATCACGACTAGATAAAAACAGCCCTCTCCACCCTGAAACCGCCGCAACAACCGAACTCGACCAGGAAGAGGCCGGGGTATTCATCGCCGCCCTGTTGTTTTAAGGTATAGACAAAAGCAAGCCTCCTCAGGACAAGTCCTTTTCTTTGCAGCTCGCCCAGCAGTTCGCAGAACCTGCCTGTCGGATATACAAAGGCCGCGCGCCCCTGCTCACCGGCAAGGTAGGCCGCCACATCGACGAGCTCTGCGAGAGTGCCCGCGCTCTCATGGCGAGCAAGGGCCCTGTGCGAGTTCGGGCTTACGCGCCCGGTGCCTTTTTTTATATACGGAGGATTAGAGACGACCAGGTCAAAGGCCCCCTCGGGAAAGCGGTCGTAGAGGCCGCGCCAGTCCTGCTCTACTACCTCGACCCTGTCTTCAAGGAAATTACTGCGGACGTTTCCGGCTGCGCAGGCCGCGGCCTGCGGGTGAAGCTCAACACCGGTTACGCGCAGTGCTTTGTCCGAGCGGGCCGCTATCAAGGCCAGCGCGCCTGTGCCCGTGCCAAGCTCTATCAGGGTCTTTACGTCTTTTAAAGGTAGGATAAAACCCGCGAGCGCGAGTGTATCCGAGGTGACCCTTTGCAGGGTCTTATCCGGGGCCTGCCCGTAGCCGGAACCTTCAAGCTCAAGGCTTTTAAACCCGAAGCCTTCCAGCACGGCAGCGAGCCCTGCTTCTGCGTCTTCTGCCTGCCTGTCCACCTGTTCGAAGCCCCCGCCCCCGCTGCACACCCGGCCTCTACCAGAGCGGATTTATCGTAAGCCCGGAGAGGATCTTCGGGTAGAAATAAGTCGATTTCTGCGGCATAAGCAGGTCTGCCTCGGAGACGAGCCTGACCTGCTCTACAGTCGTCGGGTTCATGATAAAGACCATCTGGTTTTCATCGCTGCGCCCGAGCTCAAAGGCCTGATCCGTGCTCTTTATATACAGGAGGTTCTCCTGCTTTGCCTGCGATTCCTGGCTTATGCCGAGGATCTTGCCAAGCAGGAGCGAGTGCAGGATCGTCACGTCGAGCTTCTTGTAGACATCGGGGATATCCGCGCCGAGCAGCTCATCCATTATCTTTGCGTCTTTAAGCCTTAAAATGTAATAAGTATTCGTACCCTTCAGGTAGAGGCCAAAGCTCGTATGCCCCTCGTCGCCGTCGCCCAGACGCCTCATGAACTCGGCCCTGGCCTCGGGTTCGGTGGCATCGTCAAACTCTACGGTCTCAAGGTCAAAGAACTCCTTGCAGTCCTCCAACAGAGCAGCGCCGTCAAAGCCCTCCAGACCGCGCACGACCCTGTGCGTCGGAAAGATATCCAGGCCGTCGTCCCTCATTGAGGTAAAGTACATCATTACATAGTTAAACGGCTCCTTCCCGGTCGGGTTCTCTGTATTCTCGCGCATATAATTGCGGTAATTAATAGCCGTCTCGTAGCGATGATGGCCGTCGGCGATAAAGAGGCTCTTCTCGTCCATAGCCTCTACAACCTTTGCGATGATCACTGCGTCGTCTACCTTCCAGACCGTATTGGTTACGCCGTCGTCGCCCACGACGTTAACGAGCGGCTCCCCTTTAACAGCGCCCTCAAGCACGCCCATTACTCGCTCCTGCAGAGGAAGCTCTACCGACTCCGGATACAACGCGAAGATACAGCTAAGGTTGCACCTGCAACGCTTCAGAAGCTCCAGCCTGTCGGCCTTTGGCCCGGAGAGGGTCTTCTCATGCGGACGTACCGCGCCGCCATCGAAGTCTTCGACCCGGGTAAGGGCGATAAAACCCTTACGCTCGCGCTCCTGCCCGCCGGGCAGCGTATAACGCTGCGCATATATATATATAGACGGAGCCACGTCCCTTACAAGCGTACCGTCCTTCTGCCATTTATCAAGGTAGGCAGCGGCCTTTGTATACCTGTTGGAGTCCTCGGAGTCGTCCGGGAGTATCTTGCCGAGTATCAGCCTTATTACATTGCCCGGATGCCTGAGATAGAGCTCCTGCTGAAACTCCGGGGAGATAACATCGTATGGCGGCGCCATGACCTTCGTGAGTTCCGCGTCCCTGTCCTGTGACTTATCCATGTTGTACCTTAAGGCCCGCAAAGGCTTTATCACCGCCATCTAACACTCCTTTTATCAGATATTCCAAGTCCCGCCAGGGGCGGTCTTGCTATTCCAAGAGCTAATTAGATTACTACCGGCAAGGTCATTTGTCAACAGGATTTGGGGAAGGCTAAAAAGCTCGAAAAGGAGGAAAGCAGGCCGCGCCGTAGCCTCGACCTGCTTTCGTATTTACAAAACTTCTATCAAAACAATGGTTTACATGAACGCGGAGCGGCCTAATAGACCCCTATATCCAGGTAGGACTTGGCTATCTTCCTGACGGCTATCAAAAAAGCCGCCATGCGGTAGCTATGCACCCCTTCTGTCTCTATCTTTACGCGGCGTATCTCGTTATAGGCGTCGCTCATGGTATCTGCCAGCCCTGATCTGACCAGATCCAGTTCATCGGCTCCGTGCCCCATCTCTTTCAGGACGTGTGGCGGCAGCTTATGCCCTGTCGCACCCTCTATGGCACGCGCCGTCTCACGCCCGCGTATCTCCTCAATACGCCTCTCCATGCGCCCGAAGCGTATATGGTTAAGGTTCCTTACCCACTCAAAATACGAGACCACAACGCCGCCCGCGTTGACATAGGCGTCGGGCAGGATCGCTATCCCTCTATCGTTAAGTATCTTATCGGCCTCATAGGTCGTCGGGCCGTTTGCCGCCTCGGCTATTAGACGGGCCTTTATGCGCGGGGCGTTATCCTTATGTATCACGCCCTCCATAGCCGCAGGTATCAATATATCGCAGTCCATCTCTAGGACTGCGGCGCCGTCCTCCCGGTACTCGGCACCGGGAAAGCCCTTTACCCCTCTTGACCCTTCGGCTATAAGGTGCTGACGCACATCCTCGATATTTATCCCCTTCTCATTTACCAGGGCGCCGTCATGCTCGATTACGGCTATAACCTTAATACCGTCTTCCTCCTGCAGGAACTTTGCGCCGTGGTAGCCGACATTACCCAGCCCCTGGATTATAACGCGCTTACCCTCAAGCCCGCCCTCCATATTTGCTTCCTTAACATCTTCGGGATGACGGAAGAACTCGCGCAGCACATACTGGACGCCGCGCCCGGTGGCCTCAATACGCCCTCTTATCCCCCCCATATGCACGGGCTTGCCCGTCACACAGGCATTATAATCTATATCATTGGGGTAGAGATGCTTATAGGTATCGGCTATCCACGCCATCTCGCGCTGGCCGGTTCCCATATCAGGGGCAGGGACATTCATCGCCGGACTGAGAAAGCCGCTGGTCGCAAGCTCCCGAGCAAAACGTCTTGTTATGCGCTGAAGCTCGTCACGCTCGTATTTACGGGGATCTATCTTGAGCCCTCCCTTGGAGCCGCCAAAAGGGACGTCAACGATCGCACACTTATAGGTCATCAGCGCGGCCATCGCCTCGACCTCCCCCTGATCCACGGACATGGAGTAACGTATCCCGCCCTTTGCAGGCAGGCGGTGTATGCTGTGCGTAGCCCTCCAGCCGGTAAAGATCTCGACCTTGCCTTTAATCGTCACAGGGAACTTGAGCTTTATAACCGCGTTATTCCCCTTTATCGCGTCACAGATACCGGACTCTATGCCGGTTAACTCAAGGGCCTCATCGACCATTTTTTCAACGCTTTTACGAAACGACTTTCCGTCAACACCATGATTGCCTGCGGCCATGATAAGACCTCCCTTTTATATGTAATAAATAACAAACCACTGCCACTTAATATATCGGCAGAGACGAGAAAAAGTTAATAGAATAAATTATTTATAGCTGTCACTTAAAGCATGCAATAAGGCTATAGCCCTAATTTACCTCGGATATAGCGCAAACCCCTCACCCAACCTCGGCAAGCGAGAGCCTGTCCTTCCACCTAAGCCTGAGTACCACCTTTATCGCCGCGCCTTCCCCTGTAGTAAGCTCGGGGTCTGCATCCAGAAAGGCCTTTGCGTCTTCCCTTGCCATTCGCAGGAGGCCGAGATCGGCGAAGGTATCGCTGGTGCGAAAATCCGGCATCCCTGCTTGACGCGTCCCTATGAAATCCCCGGGGCCCCGGATCTTCAGGTCTTCTTCTGCTATACGGAAGCCGTCGGTCGTCCCCTCGATGACCTTGAGCCTCCTACGCGTATCTTCGCTGCCGCTATACTGCGCGAGCAATATAGCGGTAGAAGACCTCTCGCCCCTGCCGACCCTACCTCGAAGCTGGTGGAGCTGCGCGAGGCCGAACCTCTCGGCGTGTTCTATCAGGATTATAGTAGCGTTCGGCACGTCCACGCCGACCTCTATAACCGTCGTCGAGACGAGGACGTCGGAGAGGCCCTCCTTAAAACCGGCCATAACGGCCTCCTTTTCCGCGCCCTTCATCCTGCCGTGAAGGAGTGCGACCTTATACTGCGGAAAAACATCTCTTGCCAGATGCTTGTGCATCCTGGTAGCGTCGCGCAGCCGGAGTTCTTCACTCTCTTCGACCAGCGGGTAAACTATGTAAGCCTGTGAGCCTCTTTCAAGTTCTTTACCTATAAGTTCGTAGGCCTTTTCTCTGTCGGCCTCGCGCATAAGGCGAGTCGTGATGGGTTGCCGGCCCGCTGGCAGCTCATCTATAACAGAGACCTCAAGCTCACCAAAGACCGTCATCGAAAGAGTCCGGGGGATAGGCGTCGCCGTCATAACGAGGATATCCGGGGTAAGGTCTTCGCCTTTCCCGCCCTTTCGTGCCTTGTTCTTCAAGCTGCCCCGCTGCTCGACGCCAAAGCGGTGCTGCTCGTCGATAATAGCAATGCCGAGGCTCTTAAAGTCAATATCACCCTGGATAAGGGCGTGCGTGCCGACGACGATATCTACCGTACCGTCCTTGATATCACTGAGACACTCGCTGCGCTCGGTCTTTTTTGTACTTCCGGTAAGGAGCGCCGCCCTGATGCCGAGTCCCTCTGCGTAGCCCTTAATAGTCAGATAGTGCTGTTCTGCTAAAATTTCAGTCGGCGCCATGATGGCCGCCTGATGGCCGGAGTCGATAGCGATAAGCGCCGCGATGAGGCTGACTATCGTCTTACCGCTTCCGACGTCGCCCTGCAAGAGCCTGTTCATAGGATACTGCGCAGCCATATCGCGTTTTATCTCCCTGATGACGCGCCGCTGCGCCCGGGTAAGCTCAAAGGTGATAAGCCCGCCGAGCCGCTTTAATATCTTCTCGTCACCGCCGCCAAGCGCGAGGCCGCCTTCCCTCTTTATTGCGCGTCTTTTTAAGGCTAACCCGAGCTCCAGCGAGAACAACTCGTCAAAGACAATGCTCCTTCTGGCAAGTCCGACATCCCCATTACTACCGGGCGAGTGCGCCTTTCTAAAGGCCTCGGCCAGAGGCAGCAGGCCTCTGGCCTGAAGCACACCGCAGGGCACGGCGCCGACAACGCTCTGTGCGTAGCCTTTAACGATACTATCGATGATCTTTCTAATTGTCTTTTGGTGAAAGTTCTCTATCTGCGAATAAACAGGAAGGATCCCGCCTCCGCCGCAGAGGCCGGCAGGGTCGTCATCACCGCCCAGCACCTCGATATCGGGATGGATGATCTCCTTCTGCGCCCCGTAGGCCGTGACATTACCGAAGACCTTGACCCTTACGCCCTGCTTATAACGGCCTTTTATGTACTGGAGTTTAAAGTTGAACCACTTGAGTTTCAGGATACCGCTGCCGTCGCTTATAACGACCTCGAAGCCCCTGCGCCGGCCGTAACGAACCTCGCCGCTTACCACAACCTCGCCTGCGCAGCCGCCTCTGGTGCCGGGGACAAGCTCTTTTATAGACTTTAAAAGGCTTCTATCTTCATACCTGACAGGCAGGAAATAAAGGGCGTCTTCTATCGTGGTAAGGCCCTTCCCGGCGAGCCGCTCGGCAAGCTTCGGGCCGATGCCCTTTACATACTGAAGCGGCATGGCCGGTCCTTTATTCTCAGTGTCGCTATTCATATACAGGATAAAAGGCGCTTCGCAAAGAACACCTCTGTAGGATTGACGTAATATTATCTCAGAGAGAGGCCTTGATGGCGGTCTCGTTCAACTCGTGGTACTCCTGAAGGCTCATAACATCGAGGGCCTCTTTCCGCTTTGCCCTTATGCCGCGCGCCGCCGCGTGCGCACCGGCGATGGTAGTAAAGTAAGGGACCCCCATCTCGATAGAGCTTCGCCTGATAGAGTAGGAATCCGCGACGCTCTTCGCGCCAAAGGACGTATTGATGACCATCGCCACGGTATTGCTCTTTATCTTATCGACGATATGAGGACGACCGGCATTTACCTTATGCACGTACTCCGCCTCAACGCCGTTATCAACAAGGAAACGCACGGTGCCACGCGTCGCTATAATATCGAAGCCCATCTCTTTAAGCTCCCGCGCCACATGCAGCACGCCCGCCTTGTCCTCGTCCCTGACGCTTACAAAGACATTACCCGCAAGAGGCAGGGTGTTGCCGGCGGCTATCTGCGCCTTTGCAAAGGCGCGGCCAAAGCCCTCGCCTATGCCCATGACCTCGCCCGTGCTCTTCATCTCCGGGCTAAGGATAGTATCGACCCCGGGGAACTTTATGAACGGGAATACCGCCTCTTTTACCGAGACGTAAGGGGGATGGATCTGTTCGGTAAAGCCAAGCTCTGCCAGAGTCTTACCTGTCATCACCTTCGTAGCTATCTTGGCAAGCGGCCTGCCGATGGCCTTGCTGACAAAAGGCACGGTGCGCGAGGCCCTCGGATTGACCTCGATTATATAGATGACCTCGTCCTTTATAGCGAACTGGACATTCATAAGCCCTACGACCCTGAGCTCACGAGCAAGGGCCTTTGTCTGCCTGGTTATCTCGGCGAGGGTCTCTTTGCTCAGGGAATACGGAGGGAGCGAACAGGCCGAGTCTCCCGAATGGACCCCTGCCTCTTCTATATGCTCCATTATCGCGCCTATCACAACGAGCTCGCCGTCGCTTACGCAGTCTACGTCGATCTCTGCCGCGCCCTCAAGGAAACTATCGACGAGCACCGGGTGCTCCGGCGATGCCTGAACAGCGCGCGCCATATATTCATTAAGGCTCTCCTCGTTATAGACTATCTCCATTGCGCGGCCGCCAAGGACGTACGACGGCCTGACCATCACGGGGTATCCTATTCCGGTCGCGACCTCGACGGCCTCTTCCGCGCTCCGTGCAAGCCCGCTCTCAGGGCGTCTTAACTTTAATTTTTCCAGAAGGGCGTCGAAGCGCTCCCTGTCTTCCGCCTCGTCTATCGAGTCCGGCGTAGTGCCGAGTATCCTGACCCCGGCCTTTTCAAGCGGCACGCAGAGTTTAAGAGGGGTCTGTCCGCCGAGCTGGACGATAACGCCGTCGGGCTTTTCACGCTCGACGACCGCCATAACGTCCTCAAAGGTCAGAGGCTCGAAGTAAAGCCTGTCCGAGGTATCGTAGTCGGTCGAGACCGTCTCGGGGTTGCAGTTGAGCATTATGGACTCGATCCCCTCTTCCTTGAGGGCGAAGCTGGCGTGGACGCAGCAGTAATCGAACTCAACGCCCTGACCTATCCTGTTGGGGCCGCTGCCGAGTATCATTACTTTCCGGCTCGTAGTCGGCGCGGCCTCGCACTCTACAGCCGGCGCGGTCTTATCCTTTATGTTATAAAAGGGCCGTTCATAGGTAGAGTACAGATAAGGCGTATGGGCCTCGAACTCGGCTGCGCAGGTATCGACGCACTTGTAGGCCGGCCTTATCCCCGCCCCGTGCCCGCGCCCTGTAATCGACGCCTCGCTCTCGCCCGTGATCCTCGCAAGCGTTGCGTAAGAAAAACCGAACTCCTTTGCCGCGCGTATCAAGTCCACTGCCAGCTCGCCGCTGCGGCTCTCGGCGTAGACTTCGCCTTCCAGCTCGACGATCTCACGGATATTACTTAAGAACCACATATCGATACCAGTAAGGGCGTGGATCTTCTCTACGGTCATGCCGGAGCGCATGGCCTCGGCGACGTAGAAGATACGCTCGGCCTTCGGTACTTTAAGGTTCGTGCATATCTCTTCGGCCTCGCTCTCGGTCGCCTCGAAGTAT
>UOEZ01000053.1_pt1 | contig 29973 bp, 24 predicted proteins | sample 1988331 | NCBI WGS metagenome assembly UOEZ01 (sample SAMEA4712194, study PRJEB27164) | hydrothermal vent metagenome | biome: marine basaltic hydrothermal vent biome; feature: marine hydrothermal vent; material: mineral | place: Pacific Ocean | collected 2011-06-14/2011-07-23 | depth 1689 m
CCCCCCCTTTTTTCAAAGGGGGATTTAAAGACCCTTCCAGATGTTTCGGTGCGTCCCCGCCCCGAAACAAAACTCGTCTAAGACCGCAAAAAACTACCCAGAGGACACTCCTTGCAGAGCGGTTTTTTTGTCTTACAATAGTCCTTGCCGGCCATTACTATAAGCGCGTGGTACTCGTTAAAGAGTATGGAGTCGTGCTCCAGGCCGTCCATAAAAAGGCTCTGCATCTCTGCGTAGCCGGCCTCCTCGCCGATAAGGCCGTGCCGGGTGAGTATCCGTTTTGTATATGCGTCGACGACAAAGACGGCCTTATTCGCCGCATATAATAGTATGGAGTCCGCTGTCTCGGGGCCTATGCCGTTTATCGATAAAAGCTCGGCCCTGAGAGCCCCTGTATCCTGCTTCAGAAAGCTCGTAAGGCTTGAGCCGGATATTGCGTGGTTGCCGGATAAATGCTCAAGGAAGTTCCGCAGCCGCCGTGCCTTGACGTTAAAATAACCCGCCGGCCTGATAAGTTCGGCGAGCCTGTCTTGGGGCAGGCCGTGCATCACCCCGGGGGTGAGGGCGCCGGCCTCCCGAAGGTTCGTTATAGCCCGCTCTACATTGCCCCAGTTTGTGTTCTGCGTAAGTATCGCTCCGACTATTACCTCGAACTTCGAGCGCGCCGGCCACCACCCCTGCGGCCCGTATGCAGCAAAGAGCGCGGTAAAGAACAGCATAAGCTCTTCTCTGTTATTTTTTACTACGGCCTTTTGCAGGGGGACGCCCTCCTCTTGCACGGGCCTTAATGGCAGTCTCTTTTAAGGCCTTAAGCCCTTCTACCTCGGCCTTTGTAAGCACGCGAAACTCCCCGGGCTTGAGCGAGCCTACCTTTATACCCGCGAACTCGGTCCTGCGTATCTTCGCCACGGGGTGGCCTATCTTCTGACACATCCTCTTGACCAGATGGTTCCTGCCCTCGGTCACTGTAAGCTCTATCCACGAGTTCTCGAAGGCTGCCTTTACGAACCTTGCACGCGCAGGCAGGGTGCGCCCGTCGTCGAGATAGACGCCTTCGGCGAGCCTCCTTATATCGTTCTGGTCCGGCTTGCCCTTGACCTTCACAAGATAGACCTTTGCTATCCTTGAGCGCGGGTGGATAAGCCTGTTGGTAAGCTCGCCGTCATTGGTCAGTAAAAGCACGCCCTCGGCGTCATAATCAAGCCTGCCTACAGGGAAGATCCTCTGCTTAACACCCTTTATGAGATCGACAACAACGGCACGGCCCTCCGGGTCGGTTACGGCGCTTATCGTAGCCGTCGGTTTATAGAGAAGTATATAAACGCGCGGCCCTTTTGACGATATCAGGTTGCCGTCCACCTCTATCTTATCGACAGCCGCGTCGGCCCTTGTGCCAAGCTCCGTCACCGGAGAGCCGTTTACAAAGACCCGCCCCTCGGTTATAAGCTCCTCGGCGCTGCGCCGGGAGGCTATGCCCGCTCTGGCCATTATCTTCTGGAGACGTTCGCCCGCAGCGTTCGAGGCCGCAGGACTAGCGCTTCGGGCTGTTTTTTTCCTGACAGGCTTTATGCCGCCGGGACTGCGCAGGGCCTTCTTCGCGCCGGCAGCCCCGGTACGTGCTGCTCTGGAAGAGGCCTTTACGCCCGAAGGGGCCTTTACGCCTAAAGAGGCCCCAGTTCCGGCATAAGCGACCGAGGCCGCTCCTCTAGACAGGCTCCGGCTCTCCTGAGCCTTCGTCTTCTTCAGGCTCCGCGGCCTCTGACCCGGTCTCTTCGGACTCGCAGGGCTCTTGCTCTGCGCCTTCTTCGCCGCAGCCTGTCTCTTCGGCTTCGCCGCTGTTGGCGCCTTCCGGGCTTTGGCTCCGGGCCTCCGCGCTGTCTTCTTCTGTGCCATCATGCTCCTTACCTGTTGAATTTACGCCGTTCTCTTCGCCCTGAACACCGCCTCGCCCTGCGAGGGTTGCCGCCTCTATGGCCCGGGCCTCGTCCTCGCTACGCTTCTGGGACTTTACCAGCGCGTCGGCCTCGGCTGCGGCCTGCTCAAGGGCGGCCTCGGCCTCACTTGCGTCTATCTCTACTATGCCGGAGGCAACGTACTCGCCAAGCTCACCCTGAACGAACTCACTGCCGGCTATCTCCTCTTCAAGCGACTCTATCTCCTTCAAGGTCGGCAGCGACGAGAGGTCTTTAAGGCTAAAGGTCTCAAGGAACTCCTTTGTCGTCCCGTATACAACGGGGCGTCCCGGGGCGTCCTGCCGCCCGACTATCTTAACAAGCCTCTTCTCCAGAAGCGTCCTCAGCACACCCGCGCTATCTACGCCCCTTATCTCTTCAAGCTCTGCGCGCGTCAGCGGCTGGCGATAGGCAACGATAGAGAGCGTCTCCAGGGCCGCGCGGCTGACCCTCTGGACGCCTATCTTAAAGAGCCTCCTTATCCACGGCGCGTGCTCGGCGCGGGTACGAAGCTGAAAGCCCCCGGCCACCTCTTCTATATATATTCCCCGCCCGGTATCCTGATAATCCTCTACAAGTTCCTTTAACGCGGCCCGCAGCTCGTCGCGATCCTCGCTCTCCATAACGCCTGCTATACGCTCAAAGCTCATAGGGCTATCCGCGCTAAAGATAACGGCCTCGATCACGGGCTTTAATGCATTCCTGTCCATATCAGTCATACTCCTCAATATTATTATCCGCGCCGGCGACGGCCCCTGTAGTACCGCCGGTAATACCAGCGGACTCCGGCGGCAGGTAGACCCTTATCACGCCGTCGTCGCACTGATTGATCTTGACCATAAACATCTTTGCAAGCTCAAGCAGGGCGAGGAAGGTAACTATAACCTCCCCCCTTGAGGCCGCAGCTACAAAGAGCTGCTCGAACCTCACGGACTCCATACCCGAGAGCCTCTCAAGAATGAAGTTTACCTTATCGGCGACCTTGAACCTCTCCTCGCTCAGATCTATCTCATAGACCCTGGGTATCTTCTTGATAATATCGCGGAAGGCCTCCATAAGGTCGTAGAGGGAGAGCTCCGAGAAGGCCTTGAGCTCGGCGTTCTCACGCTCTTCTTCATCGATAAGCCCCTTGAGATCGGTCGGTATGCCGCGCGTAAAGACGTCTTTACCGAGCATATAACGCCCGGAGAGCTGAATAGCCGCGTCTTTATAGCGGCGGTACTCAAGGAGTTTCCTTATAAGCTCCCCTCTCGGATCCTCGCCTTCGTCTTCTTCCTCGCCAGATTCGGGCGCGGGTAAAAGCATCTTGCTCTTGATATGTATCAGCGTCGCCGCCATGAGCACGAACTCGCCTGCCGTATCCAGGTTCATCCCCTTCAGCATATCCAGATACTCTATATACTGCTCTGTAATACGCGAGATAGGGATATCATAGATATCGACCTTCTCGCGCTTTATCAGGTGCAGCAGAAGGTCCATCGGCCCTTCGAAGATATCGAGCTTTACATTATAAGACGAGTTCATCCGGCAAGCCCCATAGCACGCCTTACCCGCTCCATCGTAGCGCCGGCGACCAGACGCGCCTTATCGGTGTTTTCTTCCAGCATCCCGGTAATAGCCCCCCTGTCCTTCTCCAGCTCGCGGCGCCTCCTGCCAAAGGGCTCCAGACGCTCCAGCACCTTCGGGATGACCTTTTTCTTGCACTCGATACACCCTATCGTGGCGGTAGTACAGCCCTCTCTTACCCAGTCCTTTGTCTCTTCATCGGAGTAGAGCGTATGCATCGTTATAAATACCGGGCATATATCCGGGTTGCCCGCGTCGGTCTTCCTCTGCCTTGCGGTATCGGTGACCATTGTGCGTATCTTCTTATCTATCACCTCGGGAGGATCCGAGAGATAGACCGAGTTATCATAGCTCTTGCTCATCTTGCGCCCGTCGGTGCCGAGCATCTTCGGAGAGGACGTCATAAGGGTCTCGGGCTCAAGGAAGGTATCTCCGTAGAGAAAGTTAAAGCGGCGCACTATTTCACGGGCAAGCTCTATATGCGGGGCCTGATCTATCCCCACAGGGACGGCGCCGGCGCCGTAGATTATAATATCGGCCGTCTGCAGGACGGGATAACCCAGAAAACCGTGGGTATGTATCTCCTTATCCTTAAGCTCTATCATCTGCTCTTTATAGGTCGGATTCCGCTCAAGCCAGCTCACCGGGGTTATCATGGATAATAGCACAAAGAGCTCTGCGTGCTCCTTTATCCCTGATTGCCGGAAGATGACAGACCTGGCCGGGTCTATCCCGACGCTCAGCCAGTCTATGACCATCTCGGTTATATTATCCCGGATCCCTCCCGTATCCGCGTAACCGGTCGTAAGGGCGTGCCAATCGGCTACAAAGAAGTAACAATCGTTATCCTCCTGAAGCCTTAACCAGTTCTCCAGCACCCCGTGGTAATGGCCCATATGGAGCCTTCCCGTGGGTCTCATCCCGCTTACTATACGACTATTTTTTCTGGCTGCCGACATATGTAACTACTCCCCCTTAGACAAGGATATTTACCGTAAATCTCACTATCGGGCCAAGCACCCTGCCGACCACGCCCGTCATAACCAGCAGCAGCAGGATCATAAAGCCGTAACGCTCCATGCCTGCGAGGCTCAGGGCCTGCCTGCGCGGCAGGAAGTGCATAAGCGCCTTACTGCCGTCAAGCGGCGGCACAGGGATGAGATTAAAAGCCGCAAGCGAGATATTTATGACGATACTCTTATACAGCATAAATATGAACGCCCCGAGGATCGGGTACTCTACCACTATATAGCCGAGCCCGGTATCTGTAAAAAGTTTTAATATAAGCGCGCTTATGGCCGCCAGGAACAGATTGGCAGCCGGCCCGGCAATGCTCGTAAGCATCATGCCCCGGGAGGGGTCGGCAAAGTTCATGGGATTTACCGGCACCGGCTTCGCCCAGCCGAACATCCCGGATAAGAAGAGCATTATAGTCCCTACCGGATCCAGATGCCTTATCGGATTAAGCGTAACCCTGCCAAGCATCCTCGCCGTAGGGTCGCCAAGCTTATCGGCGACCCAGGCATGGGCGCACTCATGTACCGTAAGGGCAAGGAGTATCGGCGGTATTATGAGCAGTTGCTGTGGTGAAAAGAATGATGAGTACATAATAGATTAGTTTATCAGATAACTTTCAGGGCAGTCAACGTAAATCTTGGTCTTGAGGGAGGCTTCGGAGTTCAAAAAATCCTTGACTTATCAAATAATTAAGGATAATTTAAGGTAATAATTTCAGTATAAAAAGGTAGACTTTTATATGATAAAAAAGATACTCGTAGCAGACGACAGCATTACTATACAGAAGGTCATATTCCTTACCCTCGCCGGCGAGGAATATGAGGTCACGACCGTCGGCGACGGCACTGCGGCGATAGACACAATAAAGCTTGGCAGGCCCGACCTCGTTATAGCCGATGTGGTAATGCCCGGAAAAAACGGCTACGAGGTCTGCCGCTACGTCAAGAACGAAGACGGCCTGAGAGATATGCCCGTACTGCTGCTTGCGGGGGCTTTTGAGGGTATCGACGAGGCAAAGGCCGCAGAGGCCGGAGCGGACGGGCATATAATAAAGCCCTTTGAGAGCGAAGAACTCAAGACAAAGATAAAAGAACTGCTGGGCACAGGCCCCGGCGTAGCAGCAGAGGCAGCCCCCCCTGAGGCCGCACCGGCCAAAGAAGAGGCCGCAGAGGCCGCCTCCACAGAGGCTGCGCCGGAGACTAATGCAGAGGCAGGGCAGGAATCACTGACCGAGACGATAAGAAAGGCCATGGCAAAAGAGGCCGCGTCAAAAGCAGCAGCAGCGGCTGCGACCGAAGAGGCAACAGAGCCTGAGCAGGCCCCGGAGCATAAAGAGCCCGAAGAGGCCCCTGAGCCTGAAGCACCTGAAGAGGCCCCTTTATCCGCATCTACCGCAACTGCGCCGGAGACTACCGCCACTACCCTGCCGGGCGAAGACGAGCCCATGACCCTGACGCAGAGACTTAGAATAGCCATGGCCAAAGAGGCCGCAGAAAAAGAAGCCGCGCCCCTAACCACCGGCGAAGAGGCCGCAAAGCCTGAAGAGGCATCAGAGCCTGAAAAAGCATTAGAGCCTGAAAAGGCCGCAGCGCCGGGGGCAGAGGCAGGCCCTGAGCCAGACCAGGCTGCGCAAGACGCAGTTGCCCCGGACCAGAGGGCCACGCAGAACAATAATGAAGAACCGATCACGGCCGGAGCAGAGTCATTAACGCCGGAAGAGACCCCGGAGCCCGCCGACAAGGCAACAGAGCCTGAAGCGCAGGAAGAGGCCCCGGAGCATAAAGAGGCCATTGCCGCGCTCGAGGCGTCGGAAGGCGCAGAAGGCAAGTGGAACGCCGACGACTTCGTAGAGGATCAGCTCCAGCAGGAAGCCTCTGCGCAGAAAGAGGCAGGCGCAGAAGAGGCCGATGAATTTAAAGACTTTGACGACCCGTTTACCGGTAGCTTTACCGGCTTATCAGGTAACGAAGCGGTTAGCACGGAGCAGGAAAGTGCCCCAAAAAAAACCCGGGAAGAGACCGGGGAGGCAAAGGCCGCAGAGGCTCCGCCTAAAGAGCCTGTAGAGGCTCCGTATAAAGAGCCTGTAGAGGCTCCGTATAAAGATCCCCGGGAGGCCGAAGCGCCGGCCATGATCGCGCAGGAGCATGCCCCTGCCGCCGAGCCCGAAGAAGCCGAGAGCCCAGAGCCCGCCGAACCCGAAGAGGCCGAGAGCCCCGAGCCCGCGCAACCGCCCGGTACAAACGAGGAACTCAGCAAAGAGGTCACCAACGAAGAGTTCATGGGGCTTAATCCCTGCGTAAGGAACGAAGCGGTTACGGAGGCAGCGGAGCCTGAAGAAAAAGAAGCTGAGGAAGACAACAGCTACCTCGGAGGCGAAGACGTATACGGCTACGACGCTGCCGCAGTGCCCCTGGAGAGCGATCCCGGGGCCGTCGCCGAGCTTGGAGAGCCGTTGGATCTCGGGGCTTTAGGAGGACTCGCGTCCCTGAGCAACCTGGACGAGCCGGCAGCTACAGAACCGCACCCGCTTGAGATGCCGCTTGAAGAAGACGAGGCTCCCTCCGAAGAAGAGACTACGACCGAAGCCGCATCAAAGCCGGCGGCTGAAAGCATAGAAGACTTGCCGCGAAGCACCGAAGCCGACCCTGCCGTACAGGCGGCTATAGACGCGGCTGTCTCCGGTATCTCCAGAGAAAAGATAGAGGAGATAGTAAGAGAGGTAGCGGAGAAGGTAATAGAAGAGGTCGTCTGGGAGGTAGTCCCGGAGCTTAGCGAACAGTTCATAAAGACAGAGATAATAAGTAAGCTCAAAGCGGCGATGGGCAAGATAGAATAAACCGCTTACCTGGCGCAGCAGATACATTCAACCAACTTTCACGGGGTCTATAGCACAGCCGCGACGCTGCGTTAAATTCCCCTTTTTAGGTTTTACAGAGACCGGTCGGGCAGCATCCGCAAGGGCAGAACAAGTACAGGAGTTCGGCATCAACCAATGAGCGCAACAGAAGAGACAAACCTGCCAAAGGTATACGAGGCCGCAGAGGTCGAGGCCCGCTGGTATAAATACTGGATAGAGGAAGGCCAGTTCACCCCGAAGGAGGACGGCTGCGAAAAGCCGTCCTTCTCTATCGTCATACCTCCGCCGAACGTCACGGGCTCTCTGCATCTGGGGCACGCCCTGAACACTACGCTCCAGGACATAATGGCGCGCTACAAGAGGCTCAAGGGCTATAACGTCCTCTGGGTGCCGGGGCTTGACCACGCCGGGATCGCCACGCAGAACGTCGTGGAGCGGCAGCTGAAGGAAGAAGGCCTGACGCGCCAGGATATAGGCAGGGAGGCCTTTATTGAGAGGGTATGGAAATGGAAGGAAGAGAGCGGCGGGACAATACTGAACCAGTTAAAGCGTCTCGGCGCCTCCTGCGACTGGACGCGGCTGCGCTTTACAATGGACGAGGGCCTCTCAAAGGCCGTGCGCGCGGTATTTACGACCCTGTACAAAGACGGCCTTATCTACAGGGGCGACTATATAATCAACTGGTGTCCGCGCTGCCATACGGCGCTCTCGGACGTCGAGGTCGAGACCAGCGAGACCGAGAGCTTGCTCTGGCACATGACCTATCCGCTAAGCGACGGAACCGGCTCAATAACCGTCGCTACGACACGCCCGGAGACCATGCTCGGCGACAGGGCGGTTGCGGTAAACCCCGAAGACGAGCGCTATAAAGATGTAATAGGCAAGACCCTCCTTATGCCGGTAACAGGGCGCGAGATACCCGTTATCGCCGACGAGCACGTGGCAGAGGAGTTCGGCACGGGCGCGGTCAAGATCACGCCGGCGCACGACTTTAACGACTTTGATATGGCAAAGCGGCACGGTCTGGAGCCGCTGAAGATAATGGATATCACGGGTGCGATAAACAAGAACGCGCCGCAGGCATACCGGGGCCTTGACCGCTACGAAGCAAGGAAAAAGGTCGTAGCGGAGCTTAAAGAAGCAGGGCTCCTTCCAAAGGAAGAGCCGCATAAGGTAATGCTCGGCTCCTGCTACAGGTGCCATACCGTAGTCGAGCCGATGCTCTCAAAACAGTGGTTCGTAAAGGTCGCCCCGCTTGCCGCCCCTGCGATAAAGGCTGTAGAGGACGAAGATATACGCTTTACCCCGAAGGCCTGGGAAAATACCTACTTTGAGTGGATGCGCAACATACGCGACTGGTGCATCTCGCGCCAGATATGGTGGGGGCACAGGATCCCGGCCTGGCACTGCGCCGGCTGCGGCCATGTGACCGTAGAGCTGAAAGACCCGGATAGATGCGCCGGCTGCGGCAGTGCGGATATAACGCAGGACCCGGACGTCCTCGACACCTGGTTCTCTTCGGCGCTCTGGCCGTTCTCTACCCTTGGCTGGCCCGACGACACGCCCGAGCAAGACCGGTTCTACCCGACCTCCACGCTCTTTACGAGCTTCGACATTATATTTTTCTGGGTAGCAAGGATGATAATGATGGGGCTGAAGTTCAAGGATGAAGTCCCGTTCAAAGAGATATATATCCACGCCCTGATACGCGACGCCGAGGGCAAGAAGATGAGCAAGAGTAAGGGCAACGTCATCGACCCGCTCGTCATGATGGAGAAGTACGGGACAGACGCCCTGCGCTTTACGCTGGCCGCCTTCGCAGCGCAGGGGCGCGACATAAAGCTTGCGGAAGAGCGCATCGAGGGCTACCGTAACTTTACCAACAAACTGTGGAATCTGGCACGCTTCGCGCTCATGCACATAGATAACCCGGAAGAGCCGGTAACGATAAAAGAGCTTGAAGATATCCCTGAAGACGAGCTCAGCGCCGTAGACCGCTGGATACTTACGCGCCTCTCCGTCACCACCGGGGCCGTCGGCGCAGCCTTTGAAAAGTACGAGTTCGACGCGGCGGCAAAAGGGCTCTATTCCTTCGTATGGCACGAGCTCTGCGACTGGTACGTCGAGCTTATAAAGAAAGACCTCTGGGGCGAGAACGGCACAGAGAGAAAGGCAGTGGCAATAAGCGTCTTAAGCGGCGTACTCAAGGAGACCATGAAGCTCCTGCACCCGATAATGCCCTTTATAACCGAAGAGATCTACGCAAAACTCCCGGGGACCACGCCCGGCATAATGCTGACTACAATAAATGACAACCTCCCCGCCTACCCGAAGGAGGCGGCACTGACCGCGTCGCTGATGGAGGTCATCAAGGCTATAAGGAACATCCGTACCGAGATGAATATAAACCAGAGCGCTCCCCTTGAGTGCATCTGCTTTACAAAGGACAAAGCGACAAAAGACTCTCTCTTGAGCCACGCCGGCCACATAAAGGCGCTCACACGCATAGGCTCGCTCACGGTAGAAGCAAGCGGCGCTCGCCCTGCGGGCTCGGCCTTTACGCTTGCAAAGACCGAGAACGGCCCGGCCACCGAGGTCTTCATCCCGCTCAAAGGGCACGTCGACTTCGACGCCGAACGCAGGAGGATAGGCAAGACAATGGCCAGACTGGAGGCCGAGATCACTCTGCTGACAAAAAAACTGGCCAATGAGAGGTTCACGGGCCGGGCTCCGGCGCAGGTCGTTGAAAAAGAAAAGGCAAAGCTCGCCGAAGCGAGCGTAGAAAAGATAAAGATAGAGGAGAGTCTCTCCAGACTCAAGGAACTGGAGGCGTGAAAAAAGACAAGGTAAAAGAAAACGCATCTCTCTTCGACCGGTACGCGGATATGCTTATTTCCACGGCGCTGGCCGAGGACGTAAGCTCCGGCGATATCACGACCGAGGCGACCGTCCCCGCGGGCGAGCAGGCACAAGCGCGCCTGGTCGCCAAAGAAGGCTTTATCGTCGCCGGACTGGATATAGCGGAGAAGACCTTCCGCAAGATGAGCGCCGAGGTAGTCTTCACGCAGCTCGTAAGCGACGGCGACTACGCAAAAAAAGGCACGGCGCTTGCAACGCTCAAAGGCCCTGCGCGCGCCATACTAACGGGCGAGCGCGTGGCTCTTAACTTTATGCAGAGGCTCTCGGGCATCGCCACGCATACCAGAGCCTTCATTGACAGGGTAAAGGGGGTGGACGTCACCCTGCTCGATACCCGGAAGACCACCCCGTGCATGAGGATACTGGAGAGGTACGCCGTAAAGGTCGGCGGCGCCAAGAACCACCGCTTCGGCCTCTTTGACGCCATACTCATAAAGGACAACCATATCCTGGCGGCGGGCGGCGTGGAAAAGGCCATCAAGGCCGTCAGGAAGAACTACTCGAAGAAGGCGCCGATAGAGGTCGAGGTCAGCAACCAGCGCGAGCTCAGAGAGGCGCTCAAGGCAAATGCCGATATCATAATGCTCGACAACATGGATGCAGCCCGCATAAAGTCGGCCCTCAAGATAATAGATGGCCGCGCCGTCACAGAGGCCTCAGGCGGTATTGATCTGGATAATATCAGGGCCATAGCAGAGACCGGCGTTGACTGCATATCGATCGGCTCGCTTACCCACTCGGCAAGGGCAATGGATATAAGCCTTAAATTTGGCGCTGGCGAGCCAAAGGGACTGCGATGAAGACCCTTAACAAGATAAAAGAGAGCGATATACTTGCAACGCTTAAAGGGGCCGGCGGCGGATATATATCAGGCCAGGCCATAAGCGAGCGGCTCGGCGTCTCGCGCACGGCTATCTGGAAGCACATCGGCGCACTGCGCAAAGCAGGCTACGCCGTCGAAGGCCACCCGAAGAAGGGCTACCGCCTTACCGCCCCCGTAGAACGCCCCTTCAACGCCCTTGAGATAACGCTTGATATACCGACGGAGTTTACGGGTAAAGAAGTCCTCTTCTTTGAAGAGCTCGAATCGACAAACAGCAAGGCCTCCGAACTGGCAAGGGCCGGCGCGGCCGAGGGCACCGTCGTCATAGCGCAGGCCCAGAGCAAAGGGCGCGGCAGAATGGCGCGCTCGTGGTACTCGCCTGCGGGCGTAAACGTATATACATCCGTAATACTACGCCCGAAGCTCCCGCCTCAGGCAACCCGGACGATAACGCTTGCCTGCGCCGTCGCCCTGGCCGAGGCCATTGAGGATACCACCGGGGCCGCGCCCTCTCTGAAGTGGCCCAATGATGTCCTGATAAACGGCAAAAAAGTCGCGGGAATACTCACCGAGATGAGCTCGGAGAGCGATCGGGTAAACCACATAATCATCGGCATAGGAATAAACGTAAATATCGAGGCAGCCGATCTTCCCGACGGCCTGCGGTATCCGGCAAGCTCGCTCAAGCAGGAAACAGGACGTTTAACAGACAGGGCAGAGCTTTGCCGAAACCTTTATTCAAGGCTTGAAAAATGGTATAAAGTTTTATTAAGCGAAGGCAGCGAAGAGGTCGTCGAGACGTGGAAAGAACGCTTCACGTTCGTGGGCAAAGAGGTGCGCATAGAGGGCTACAGAGGGATCGGCGCCGAGCCGTCCGTTACCGAAGGAATATGCCTTGGCATAGACAGCGAAGGTGCACTCCTTATAAAAGAAAGATCCGGGGCTATCGAACGGGTCGTCGCCGGGGACATGGCGCAGTCACCCGGATAACTTTTAAGTATAAGACCGACACGAGGCATACTTTGCTCCTTACTATAGATATAGGCAATACAAGTATTATGCTCGGCGTCTTTGACGAGGCGGAACTTAAAGACCACTGGCGCATCAAGGCCGACAAGGAGCGGACATCGGATGAGTACGGCATCACGCTCTCCGAGATGCTTGCGCACAAAGGGCTTTCAAAGGAAGACATTACTGCTTCGGCGGTCTCGTGCGTGGTCCCCTCGCTGAGCCAGACATTTAACGAAGCCCTTGATAAGTACCTCGGCGCCCGCCCGCTCATGCTTGGCCCCGGCACAAAGACCGGGATGGCCATCCTGACCGATAACCCGAAGGAGGTCGGCGCCGACAGGATAGCAAGCGCCGTCGGGGCGTGGTCTATCTATGGCCAAGAACTTATAGTAGTGGACTTCGGCACGGCGATAACCTTTGACCACGTAAGCGCAAAGGGCGAGTACCTTGGCGGAGCGATCGCACCCGGGCTCTCGGTTGCCTCGAACGCGCTCTTTACAAAGGCCGCTCGTATCGCAAGGGTTGATATAACGAGACCGTCATCTATAACCGGTAAAAATACCGTCGACTGCGTCAGGGCCGGACTTTACTTCGGCTTCGTGGGACTCGTGGACGGAATAGTAGAGAGGATGAAAAAGACATGTCAGAAAAGTCCCAGGGTAGTGGCAACAGGCGGCGACGCCCCTCTAATAGCAAAGGAAGCTCGAACGATAAACGCAATAGACGAGTTTCTGGTACTAAAGGGGCTGCGCGTAATTTACGAAACAAACCGCCGGTAAAGCCGGAAGACAGGCCTATCAAAAGAAAACAGTCCTCGCCAAGGGCCCGAGCCGCCCCTCCGGCCACCGACCCGGCGGCAGAGTTCCGGCTCGGCCTGGAGAACCTTGCTGGCGATAACCTGGAGCTTGCCGCGAAATCCTTTGAGCGTGCCTTCTCGGCAGATAAAGCCAATGCCGAGTATATGTCGTACTACGGCCTCTGTTCGGCTATCAAGTGGGGCCGTATCGGCAAGGCTACCACCCTCTGCACAAAGGCCATCAAGATAGACTTTAAAAGGCCCGATTTCTACCTTAACCTCGGGCGCGTATACCTGAAGGCCGGCAACAGGAAAGGGGCCGCCACCGTCTTTAAAAAAGGGCTCGGCATAGACCCCTCCCATAAAGGCCTTCACGATATTCTGATATCCATGGGCATAAAGGAAGAGGCTCTGCTGCCATTTCTGAGCCGTGCCCATCCGATAAACAAACGTCTGGGCATCTTCATTAAACGCCGCCTGCCCTCGTTGCTGAGCAGTAAAGGGCCTAAAAAAAAAGCAAAGGACAAGGGCTAGCCCCCGGGCAGGGCTAATATCAGATAGAGGGATATGAAGGTCAATAAAAAGGTACATCAAGTAGTATCACCCGAGGCCTCATTAGAGCTTCGGCTCTGCGCAGCCTCGGGCGAGGCAGAGCTCGCGCCGCCGGACATGCTCACGGCGGTAATATTACTTACGCGCGACGCAGACCCCGAAATAAAAAAAACAGCTACAGCCACACTTAAAAATTTTCCGCCGATGGAGCTGCTCGCGGCCCTTGAGGAGAAACTGGACCCGGCCATCCTTAAGACTGTTACCCGGGTCTACAAAAAAAACCCGGCTGTACTGGCCCGCATAATAACGAACCCCGGTACAGGCAATGAGACGCTTGCAACTATAGCAAAGAGCGCCAGCGCCTTTTTAACCGAACTCATATCAGAGCAGACAGAGAGGCTCTGCGCCTCGAAAGAGATAGCGCTTGCGCTTGCCGCCAACCCGGAGACGAGCGACGACCTGCTTCTGCGCATTAAAGAATTTACAGGCTCCGACTACGACGATTACGGCGAAATAGAAGAATGCGAGAACGAGAACCTCTACCAGATGGTAACTCGGATGACGGTGGCCGAGAAAATGAAGCTGGCTCTTAAGGGCAACAATGAAGCGCGGGGGCTTTTGATAAAGGACTCGAACAGGATAGTTAGCAGCAGCGTCCTCAAGAACCCGAAGATAACCGATGAGGAGATAATAAGGCTCACGGCCTCAACGAGCGCCACCGACGACCTGCTGCGACAGGTCGCAAGAGAAAAAGAGTGGATGAAGAGCATGCAGATCAAACAAAACCTCGTCACAAACCCGAAGACGCCGCTTGCGATATCAATAAAACTGATAAAAAGCCTGGATAAAAATACCCTGGAGAAGATAGCAAAGAGCAAGAACATCCCGCACTCGCTTGCCAGCGAGGCGCGTAAAATACTTATCCTTAAAAAGAAGCACGGATAAGATGCCGGATAAGCTCCGGCCCGGAAAAGTAAATTAAAATGCCAATAGGTTTTCATACATCAATAGCAGGCGGTATCGATAGATCCGTCACGCGCGCCGCAGAGACCGGCTGCGATGCCATGCAGATATTCTGCCATAGTCCGCGCATGTGGAAGGTAAAGTTTCCGACAGACGAAGTGATCGCCCGCTTCCGGGCGCAGAGAGAAGAGGCGGGGCTATGGCCAGTGGTAGTGCACACCTCGTACCTTATAAACCTCTCTACCCCTGACGACGAGCTGTACAAAAGATCCCGCGCGCTCTTTAACTTTGAGCTCGAACTGTGCGAAAGACTCGGCGTTGACTATATGGTTACGCACCCGGGCAGTCATCAGGGACGCGGCATAGAGTTCGCCGGCGCGCGCATTATAGAGGCCTTTAGAGAGGCGCGCGAAAAGGCCGGCACAGACCACGTTCGGATTCTGATAGAGAATACCGCCGGCGGCGGCACGCAGACGGGCAGAGAACTCACTGATCTGCGCGGTATTATAAGATCGGCCCCGGAGCTTGAGATAGGGCTCTGCTTCGACACCTGCCACGGCTTTGCAAAGGGTTATTCATTTACCGGCAGCGCCGACAGCAGCGGCGCCGACAGCAAAAAAACCAGCAAGGAAGCAGAGACCTCCTCCCTGCCCGCGACAATAGACAGGGAACTCGGCCTTGAACACCTGAAGCTCATCCACCTTAACGACTCAAAGGGCGGTGCGGGCTCAAAGATAGACCGTCACGAACATATAGGCAAGGGCCTTATCGGTAAAGAAAGTTTAAGGGCTTTCATAAATCACCCGAAGATTATAGATATCCCCCTTATTCTTGAGACGCCGGAGAACGAAGAGGGCACGGACAAGACAAACCTTAAAACAGTAAAATCTATGCTGACGGCGCAAACGAAGACAGCGGAAACAAAGTCCAAACAGGCTGAACAGTCAAAACAGGCTGGACAGTCAAAAAAGAGGATAAAATGAAGATAATAATAATTGGCGCGGGCGTTGTTGGGCGCACCATCGCAAGAAAATTCTCCGGCGAGGGGCAGGACATAGTCCTCATAGAAAAAGACGAAAAGATGGTAAAGGAACTTCAGGAAAGTCTTGACGTCCAGCTCATTCAGGGAAGCGGCTCAAGCCCCGAGGTACTGGCGCGCGCCGGCATCGAGCAGGCCGAGATGGTCATCGCCGTTACAAACAGCGACGAGGTCAATATGGTCGCCTGCCTGATAGCCGAGACGCAGTCCAGGGTACCGAAAAAGATAGCGCGCATACGCAACCCGGATTATCTTAACTATACCGAGATATTCGAGAGGGATTATCTGGACCTGGACTTTATCATCAATCCGGAAAAGGTCGCAGCCGACAGGATCCTGAAGATCCTGGACACGCCCGGCGCCGTTGACGTCATGGATTTTATCGACGGCAAACTAAAACTTGTCGGCGTCAAGCTATCGGCCGACTCCGAGCTCGCCGGAAAGAAGGCGCGAGACCTCGGCGCGTTCTTCACCAACGCCAACGTCATCATTACCGCTATCTACAGAGGAAACCAGACTATCATACCGCAGGGAGGAACGGTCCTTGAGGTAGGCGACCTTATCTTCACCCTTGCCCACTCAAAAGAGGCCGCTGCAATCCCCAGGATATTTAGCAATATCTCGGATGAAAAGACCGCGGATAAGGTCATGATCATCGGCGGCGGCGATGTAGGCTTCTTTGTAGCAGAAGCGCTGGAGGGCAAAGGCCATCTGATAAAGATAATAGAGAAGAACGAAGCGCGCTGCGAGTTCCTTGCGGAAAAACTCGACAAGGCTATCGTCATATCGGGTGACGGCACCGACCAGAGCCTCTTAAAAGAAGAAAACATAGGCGACCTCGATACCTTTATCGCTGTTACCAATGACGAAGAGGCCAACATACTGACCTCACTACTATCGAAAAGACTCGGCGCGCACAGGAGCGTCGCTCTCATCGACAAGCCCGAGTACCTCTCGATGGTCTCTACCATAGGCGTTGACGTCGCGGTCTCTCCGAGACTGGCCTCGGTCGGCGACATCCTCCAGTTCATACGTAAGGGCAAGGTCTTGTCGGTAAAGACGCTTATGGAAGAGCGCGTCGAGGCGATGGAAACGGTAGCCATGGAGACAGCCGATATCGTGGGAGTACCTATAAAAGACATCAAGTTCCCGATGGGCGCTATAATAGGCGCGGTCGTTAAAGGTGAAGAGGTCCTGTTGCCAACCGGCGATACTACTATCGACGCGGGAGACAAGGTCGTTATCTTCACCCTGCCAAAGACCATTCCGCAGGTAGAAAAATTACTCATGGTAAAACCCGAGTTCTTCTAAAGGACAGCCGCAATCGATTAATATACAGTTGTACGGAGCATAGATGAGACCACGCGCAATCTTACAGATTATGGGTGTGATAAACATGATCATAGCGGCAGCCATGTTAGCGCCCCTCTGCGTCTCGCTACTCTTTGATGAAGGAGATACAAAGACTTTTGTTATCTCGGTGGCCATCACCGCCGCCGTCGGCCTTGTACTTTACTTTGTCTTCAGGACAAAAGACATCGAGATAAGCCACCGCGAGGGCTTTGTTGTCGTCGCCGCCTCATGGCTCTGCGCATCTTTCTTCAGCGCCCTGCCATTCTATATTTCAGGAACGCTGCCGTCACTGACAGATGCTGTCTTTGAGGCAAGCTCCGGGATCACCACGACAGGGGCCTCCGTTCTTAACCAGATAGAAGGGCTTCCGCACGGTATCCTGTTCTGGCGTTCAATGACCCACTGGCTTGGCGGCATAGGCATCGTCCTCTTTAGCGTTGCGATACTGCCGCTGCTCGGTATCGGAGGCATGCAGCTCTATAAGGCCGAGGCCTCGTCCATTACCGGCGATAAGTTCGTCCCACGCATAAAGGACATGGCAAAGATCCTTGTCAAGGTCTACCTCTTCCTGTCCTTTGTCATGATGGTCTTGTTGCTGATCTCCGGCATGGGGCTCTTCGACGCATTCGTCCATGCCGTAGGAAGTATCTCTACCGGCGGTTTCTCGGACAAAAACATGAGCATAGCCTACTATAACAACGCGCTTATAGAGTGGCTCATAATAATCTTTATGTTCGTCGGAGCGACGAGCTTTAACCTCCACTATGACTTCTACAAAAAAGGGGTTCGCTCCTACTTAAAGAGCGAAGAGTTTCGTTTCTTCTTCTTTACCCTGCTCGCCTCTACGGTACTTATAGCCATTAACCTGAAGATAACCGGCTACGTAAGCTCCGGCTCGCTCATTAGAGACTCGGCCTTTCAGGTCGTCTCTATCAGCACTACAACAGGCTACACAACGGCGAACTACGCGCAGTGGCCTGCATTTTCCCAGTTAATATTACTTCTTCTTATGTTCATCGGCGGCTGCGCCGGCTCGACCACGGGCGCTATAAAGTCGGTACGGGTACTGGTACTGTTTAAGTTTATATACAAGGAACTCTACAGGCTTATCCACCCGCACGCCGTAGCCCCCGTAAAGCTGAACGGACGCGTTCTCTCGCCCGAGATAGTAAAAGGCATTACAGGCTTTACGATCATATACTTCCTGGTCTTTATCGTCTCCACGCTGCTGCTGACGACTACAAATCTGGACCTCGTAACCTCTATCTCATCGGTTGCGACATGCCTCGGAGGCATAGGCCCGGCGCTCGGAGCGACAGGCCCGATGTCGAACTTCGCTGCGCTGCACGGCTTTGCCAAATGGATACTCATACTCGACATGATACTCGGCAGGCTTGAGATCTATACGCTGCTTATATTATTTATCCCGGCCTTCTGGCGAGGATAGATAAAAAATAAAAAAGGAGGTCTTTCACTTATGTATGATCTTATTATAGTCGGCGGCGGCCCCGCCGGACTGACGGCAGGAATATACGCACAGCGGGCGCTCTTGAAGGTCATACTGCTGGAGCGTGAGATGATAGGCGGTCAGATCGCGCTCAGTGATGTAATCGAGAACTACCCGGGCTTTCCGTCGATCAGCGGGATGGACCTTATGCAAAAGTTCGAGGAACACGCGCGCGGCTTCGGCCTTGAGATCAAGATGGCAAACGTAGAGAACATCAGCGTAACCGACGACGCAAAAGTCTTAAAGACGAGCGAAGGAGAGCTGCGCACAAAGGCCGTTATAATAGCCACCGGGGCAAAGCCCCGCAAGCTCGGCGTGCCCGGAGAAAAAGAGCTCACCGGTAAGGGCGTATCTTACTGCGCCACCTGCGACGGCCCCTTTTTCAGAAACCAGACGATCGTCGTCGTCGGCGGTGGGGATACCGCAGTAAAAGAGGCCGTCTATCTATCGAAGATCGCCGCCAAAGTCTACCTCGTTCACCGCCGCGACAAGCTGCGCGCCGAGAAGATACTACAGGAAAAAGCGATCAACTCAGATAAGATAGAGATACTCTGGAGCCACGTCCTGCTGGAGATCAAAGGCGAAAACGGCGTTGATGCGGCCGTCGTCAAAAACCTCAAGACCGAAGAAGAGACGACCCTCGACGTACACGGCGCCTTCATCTTTGTCGGCATAAATCCGACGACCGACTTCGTGGATGTAGAAAAGGACGACGGGCGTTTCATCATCTCAAACCCGAAGATGGAGACCTCGGTACCAGGGATATTTGTCGCCGGAGACTGCCGGAACACCCCGCTCCTCCAGGTCTCTACCGCTGTAGGAGACGGAGCCACAGCCGCATTCATCGCCGAGAACTACATAGACGGCCTTGAATAAAAGGGATATCGAATGGCTGAAAAAGGCACAAAAAAAACCGCTAAAATAAAGCAAAAGACAATAGTCGTATCTCTGGGCGGCAACGTTATAATAAGACGCGGCGAGAGCGGCACGATAGAAGAGCAATTCAGGAATACAGAGCTGGCGTGCCGCTGCGTAGCAGGCCTGGTTAACGACGGTCACCGGGTCATCATCACGCACGGCAACGGCCCGGTCGTCGGCAACATCCTGATCCGCAACGAAGCCGCCGGCGCGGAGATACCATCGATGCCCCTGTATATCTGCGACGCCGACAGCGAAGGCGGTCTCGGCTTTATGATACAACAGGCCCTGCACAACGAGTTCGTAAAAAGGCACTCCATAAAAAATGTCGTAACCGTCGTCACCCAGGTCACCGTCGATCCGAAAGACCCCGCCTTCAAAGACCCGACAAAACCGATAGGCCCCTTCTATACAAAGGAACAGTCGGAGAGACTGACGCTTGAGAAGGGCTGGGTAATGCTCGAAGATAGCGGGCGGGGCTGGCGCAGGAACGTCGCATCTCCGAGGCCTGTCAGGATAATCGAGGCGGATGTAATAAAGACGCTCACCAGAAATAACGTGGTCGTCATAGCCGCAGGCGGCGGCGGAGTGCCGGTAACGGAAGCAACCGACGGCACGCTCGCAGGCATAGACGCCGTAATTGACAAAGACTTCGCAACGGCGACCCTTGCAAACCAGCTCGGCGCGGAGCTCTTTATAAACCTCACCCAGATCGAGTGCGCATACCTGGATTTTGGCAAAGCCCGGCAAAAAAAAGTCTCGAAGATGACGACAAAAGAGGCTCGCTATTACCTGGCGGAAGACCACTTCAAAGCAGGCAGCATGCGCCCGAAGATAGAAGCGGCGGTCGAGTTCGTCGAAGAGAGCAAGAACAGGAACGCCTCGGTCATTATCACCACCCCCGAACTCATAAAAGAAGCGATGGCAGGTAAAGCTGGGACGAGGGTTACGAAGTAACCCCTCACCGCGTGAGAACTTTAGCGGCCAGGCCGCGCTAAAACCTACTGCGTGAAGGCTAAACCGGATACGCCAAAGAGACAAGGTCGCTTCGCTACGGGGCCGGGCCTCTTCGCTCGCAATGACATATGACGCAGGAGTTTGCCGCAAGCAGTTGCCTACTTCGTCTTCAGTACCTCGTTCATCGCCCCTGTCCTGTATCCTTCAAGGTCGAGTGTTACGTAGGGAAAGCCTGTCTCTTTGAACTTTGCGACGACCGAGCCGCGCAGTTTCTCGTCAAGGAGCAAGGGGATGTCAGCCGGCTCCAGCTCGATACGCGCGATATCACCGTGATAGCGTACCCTTAATTGCCGAAGTCCCAGCCCGCGCAGGAACTCCTCGCAGGTCTTTATCTTATCGAGCCTTTCCTCTGTTATCTCCGTGCCGTAAGGAAAGCGGGAGGAGAGGCAGGCGAGCTGCGGCTTATCCCATGTCGGCAAATCTAATTCACGACTTAAGAGCCTTATCTCGACTTTTGCAAGCCCGGCCTCTTCCAGAGGGCTTCTGACCTTAAGCTCACGTGCTGCGTCGCGTCCGGGGCGGAAGTCGCCGTTATCGTCTACGTTGCTGCCGTCGGCTATAAAGGTTATAGCGAGCTTATCGGCCTCAGTTCTGCAAATCCCAAAGAGCTCGTCCTTGCAGAAGTAGCAGCGGTTCTCGGGGTTTTCTGCGAAGCCCGCAATGAGGAGTTCATTTGAGTCGATAATCAGGTGGCGCACGCCGAGCGCCCTTGCAAAGGCCTTTGCCTCGGCAAGCTCGCTGTCAAGGTAGGTCGGCGAGGTAGCCGTCAGGGCCGCTGCCTGTGTCTGAAGAGTATCGACGGCGACCTTGAGCAGAAAGCTCGAATCCACGCCGCCGGAGAAGGCAACCATAACCGAGCCCATCTCGCGCAGTATTGCGCGAAGGTTCTCCAGCTTTGCCAGCGGGGCCGAGCCCTTGCTTACCTTAATATTTACCGCGCTACCTAGCATACGAGCATATCCTTTGTCGCTGCCTCATCCATCGTGCCCTCGGCCTTTATAATGCGGGTATCACTATTGAGCGTGGCTTTTATAGTGCCCTTGCCACCTGCCTTTGGCGAATACCGAAGCATTATTCTGCAGGCCGTATCGACCGCGCCGTTCTGGTTCTCGCCGGTGACGATGGCCACGGGGCCGGGGAAGTCCTCGGGGACGAGCAGGGTATCGCCCTCCTGCGCGAGGTTTATCAGAGGCTTGTTCTCGGCCTCGCCGCGGCTGACGATTATCTTCGTGCCGTCTGTCCTGAAGTGCCTGCCGTATTTCAGGGCGGTGAGGTCTCTGGTCGTTACCTTTGCCTTATGGTCCAGCAGATCTCTTATCTTCTTGGAAAATATCTTGTCGGTCAGAAGGCAACCGCCGGAGGGGCACGGGTAATCGGCTACCCCTATCTCTTCGGCAAGCTCTATCTGCGGCCTTCTGGAGCGGCCCGTCACGCCGAGCATCTTTTCACGGTCTACGAGCCCGGTCTCTTCGGCTATCGTCGGCTTCATCTGTTTTGCGCAGAGCGGGCGCAGGATGCGCCCGACCATATCGCTCTCGCGCTCGACAAGCTCCATTGCCTGCAGCCTCTGGCTCATGGGCCTTTGCCCGAGGACCTCGCCGGTTATAGCGAACTCCGCGCCGATCTCGGCCATATATTTTTTGGCGAGTCTGAACATAAAGACGCGGCAATCCATGCACGGGTTTATTCCCTTGCCGTAGCCGTGCTTCGGGTTGCGGACTATCTCGACATACTCCATTCCCTTGTGTAGTACCTTGATGGGAATGCCGAACTCTTCGGCTACGCGTACGGCCTGGCTCTTGCAGCCGGCGATCTTGTTGCCGTCCTTGTCCTTCTTACCCGAGTCGCAGGTACAGAAGGCCGAGGTGAAGTTTAGCGCGTGCACCTCGATACCCTGATCTATCATCATCTTTACCGCCAGTGTTGAGTCAAGCCCCCCGGACAGGAGCGCTACTGCTTTGGTCATTCGTGGATCCTCCGTCTCGGGCGGCTATGTGCCGCCCGATAAAAACCTTTGTGATTTATTAATTTAATATTATACTTGGAAGAGGCAAAAAATGCAAAAGAAACAGGCTCAGACGTCGCCAGAGGACGTAAAACGCCTGAAATCATTCTTTAGAGCTTTATCTATTTCTAAAATATCCAGCTGAAGGGAGCGGTTATCAGGGAGCCCGGAGAAGATAGACATACAGTAAAACAGGGTGGTTACCACACGCGCATATTGCTGCCGGCACTCCTTTTTATCCTTACTGTATTTACCACGATGACGGCGGGCGCTCTCTATGAGGGGGCCGACCTCTTCGGTAATTCCCTCAGTATCCTGAAGGGGCTGCCCTTCTGCGCCGCCCTCCTGCTTATCCTCGGCACACACGAGTTCGGTCACTATATCGCCTCGCGCCTGCATAAGGTCGTCTCTACGCTGCCGTACTTTATTCCGGCCCCGCCTGTTCCGCCGATGATAGGGACCTTCGGCGCGGTCATAAGGATGAAAACACCTATCACTACCAAGAACGCGCTGGTGGATATCGGCGCATCCGGCCCACTTGTCGGTTTTGTCTTTGCGGTCATCGTTATGGTTATAGGCATACATTTCTCCACTATCGCACCGGTCGTGCATAACGGCTCGGTGGCCTTTGGCGAGCCGATAATCGAAAGACTGCTTGTCTATCTTATGATGGGCGAGATACCGCACGGCTACGAGCTGGTAATGCATCCCGTGGCCTTTGCCGGCTGGATAGGTTTTTTCGTAACCGCGCTGAACCTCTTGCCCATCGGCCAGTTAGACGGCGGTCATATCATGTATGCTATCTTCGGCCCTGACCATCGTAAGGTCTCTCTGGGAGCGGTCGCAATACTCGTCGTTATGGGGATAACCTTCTGGCCCGGCTGGATAATGTGGGGCATACTCGTAACGATAATCGGGACACGCCACCCGCCGGTATACGATCAGCACGTCATGATGGACCGCGCACGCCAGTTCATCTGCATGGGTTCTATACTGGTATTTGTATTGACTTTTACTCCAACGCCGTTCTATATTATTTAGACTATGAAAAAGTTTACAGAAGACGAATTAACCCAGTTTGACGGCGCAGAGGATAATAAGCCCGTCTATATAGCCTATAAGGGAAAGGTCTATGATGTAACGGGCAATCCGCTCTTTACCGACGGCATGCACTTTGAGCATCCGAGCGGCTGCGACCTTACCGACTATATGGAAGAGGCTCCGCACGGCGACGAGGTCATGGAGCACCTGACCGTTGTCGGCGAGTACGAAGAGTAGACGTACCCTTACCTTAACCGGCCGGTTTAGATGAAGCTGACGATACTTGGTTGCGGCACCTCCACGGGTGTGCCGATGATAGGTTGTTGCTGCGAGGTCTGCTCCTCTACCGATGAGCGTAACAGGCGTCTGCGCGCCTCTGTCTTTATAGAGACGACCGATGCGGAGGCCGAACCTCAGAGTATCCTCGTAGATACCTCGGTAGATCTCCGTGCGCAGGCCCTCAGAGCAGGTTTTACGCGCATAGACTCGGTGATATTTACCCATCCCCACGCCGACCACCTTCACGGCATAGATGATCTGCGCATCTTCAATGTCATTCAAAAAAGCTCTATCCCCTGCTACGGTGACAAGGCTACGCTTGCTCGTGTCAAGCTGCTCTTCGGTTATATCTTCAGTGACGACGAAAAGGACGGCTGGAAGCCCCAACTTGGGCTGAATACCATCGACGGGCCCTTCGAGCTCTTCGGCATCAGGATTATCCCTGTTAAGATCGAACACGGCAACAATATAATATACGGCTACCGCTTCGGTGATCTCGCCTATATAACCGATTGCAGCGGTGTGCCGCCGGGGTCCATGGAACTTCTCCAGGGGTTGAAGGTACTGATCCTCGGAGCGCTTCGCAAAAAACCCCACTTCAGTCATTTTAATCTGGATCAGGCGATAGAGCTGGCAAAAGAATTAAAGGCGGAGCGCACGATATTTACCCACCTCAGCCACGGCCTCGACTACGTAAAGGACGCGGCCCTCCTGCCCGAAGGCATAGAGTTCGCCTATGACGGGATGGTGGTCACTGCTACGTAGAGCAAATAGGCACGCGTGACGGCAGAGCTCAATAAGTAGTTTGATGCCGTACAATGACAGAAGATATTTAAGGGCGCAGAACACCTGCAAAACAGAAAAAAATAAGCCTGGCTCTCCTTAGAAAAAAACCCCCTCACCTCAGTCCTCTCCCCCACGGGGAGAGGTCAAAGGCCTGCGGGCCGGGGTGATGGGTTATTTTTTTGCCTCTTTTATCCAATCTTTCAGGTGTTTTTTCGTAAGGGACTTAAAGAGGAGGGACTCGCTGCCCAGTATCTCGTAGACCACGGTCGGGAGCTTACTCTCAAATCCCTTGAAGGTTATATCGCCGCTCCTGACAAAGTACTCGATAAACTCGCCGTCTATCTTCTTTTCGTATCCAATAACGAACTCTATCTTTACGGAGGGGAAGAAAAACTTCTTTTGTATTTCGCGGTCCAGCTTTCTGGTATCGACCATCTTCTTAAAGAAAAATCGGCAGGCCTTATTCTCGGCGATATAGGCCCTCAGGGCCTCAAAGCTCATGGCCTGGCCTTTATTATGGATAGAGACGGCGGAGCTTAAAGACTCCAGCTCTGCAAGGGAGGCGCCCTCCTTGAGCCTGAGCAGGTCGCTGTAGCAGGCCTTCTCCACGACCTCGGAGACGGTCGCGGCGTCGCGCGCGACCTCGGCCCTGCCTGCCATGAGCGCGTCCATATCCGCGTCTATCTCCGGGGGCATCCGAAGCGTATAGACCCTGTCTATATAGACGTCAAAGGGATACTTGAGCGAGGCCGCCCGCCGCCTGTCGCGCTCCGCGCCGATCGCCATCTCCAGCCTTGCCCTGACCCTGCTGTCACGGTCCGTGCCCCTTGCCGCCTCATTTATCTTCTCGCCGATAGTAACCCTTATAACGTCGCCAAAATACTTCTTGCCCTTTAAGACCATATCCTCGGCCTTTGCGCCGTAGGATATAAAGACGCCGGCCTCCAGCTCGCGCCCTATAGCCGACTCCAGTTCGTCGCGGTAAAGCTCATCCAGTATCCGCTCGTCCTCGGAGAGCGCAAGGAGCGCGCCCTCTACAGCCTCGCCCCAGTCGCTAACCTCACAGGCCTTCTCCTTAAGGGCCGTCCTCTTCTTATTTATCTCTTCGCGTTTTTCTATAAAACGTGCGTTCACGCCCTCAAGAAGAAGCTCGCCCTTCTCAGGCGGCAGTCTTTTAATAAGGGCGTCTCTATACGAACGCACCACCTCGCGCACGTCACGCGCAAGCGAGACGAGGTTCGTTACGTTACCGGAGAAAAGCGCCGCGTCCCCCGGAAGAGAGACAAGCCGTATCCCGCCGCCGCTGTCCCCCATACCTCCGGAGCCTCCGTACCTGGTGGCGGCCTCGATGATAGGACGGTAAAAGTTCTCCTTCATAAAATCCGCCATGGCTATCTCTTTGACCTTCAGGGTGCGTCCGGTAAAGTCCTTCATATCTATAAATAGCTGCGCCTCCATCTCGACGGTAAGGGCGCGGACGACCGGCCTCTTATCGACGGAGAAGCGGTAGAGGCGTCCTCTCTTATATTCGTCCGCCAGCTGCGCGGCGTCGAACTCGGCCCTTCTATCGACCAGTACGTTACGCATCGGAGAGAGAACACCCTCTATACGCTCGTCCACCAGGCGGGCAAAGAACCCCTCTGCGATATCGCTTAAACCCTCGCCGCGAACGCGCTTTGCATGGCCCGGCCCCCTGAACCACCTGCCCTTCTTCCCCGTAAAGGCGCCCAGAAAAACCGTTAGTTCCTTAAGAAGGGCCAGGCAGGTTACGTCCTTCGAGTAATTAGCCCTGAGCGCCTCGATAGCGGCAATAAGTTTTGCAAGAAATCTCTGGTCGGAGAGACAAGACCTGATCAACCGGTCCTCGCCGTAGAGGTCTCGCAGCAGGCCGTGCGCCTCGAACGGCTCGGAGCCGTCCGAAGAAGAGGGCGCGTCGTATTCGCGCAGATAGGCGCAGACGAGCTCGCGAAAACTCGTCACATCCTCCTGACTCCGGAGGACCTGCGCAAGCGTCTTATCGTTGAGAACGCTGCTCTGAAGCTCCCCCGTAAAGTCGGCGCTGCTTCCCTCGACCTTATCAAGGGGGGCTGCGTGCGCACGCAGAGCGTCAAAGATATCTTTATCCATGCGGTAGGGGTTGAGCGAGGTGCCCAGCAACGCGGAAGGTATAGAGAGAAAGGCCACAGGGATGACGCCGGCCTTTATGACGGCCTCACTCCCGGCATTGTAGTGCGGAGCATCGGTCTGCGCAAGCCTTGCAAAGAGCTCACCTATGGCGATCCTCATTGCGTTATAGAGCATAAGCCCTACGACAAGGTCCTGCTTCTCATAAGAGACGCCCTTTATCCTGAGCTTCTTTAGCGCCTCCTTGTGCCCGGCAATAGAGTTCAGTATCGCAAGGAGCGCCAGATAGGCCGTAGGTTCGCTGCCGGCATCGAGGCTGTTGCCGATGCTGCGAACTCCGACCTCTTCTTTCAGGGCCTTTTCGATTATAGCCTGCACCCAGCGTACAAAGACCTTACCCGCACCGTCTGCACCGAGCCACTTCATCAGCATCGCGCCGTCTACGAGCGGAACGGTAAGGAGTATCTCAAAGGCTATTTTTTTCTCTATTGAATCGGAGATAAGGGCGCGCAGGCTGAAGTTACGCTCCTTTGCGCGCAACGGTTGCGCCGCGCCGCGGGAGCCGCCGCTGCCCGCACCTGCTCCGCCGTCGCCGTCAAGTGCGTGCTGCGACCTGAGGAGCGAGGCGATAGAGTTTATGGCCTGCTCAATTATCTCTTCATCCTGGCTGCCAAGATGATAAGGAAGCCGCAGCTCCTTGAGGCTGTCACCGTGCCTGAAACGAAGCCCCATGGGATCAAGCATCCAGGCTTCGCCACTGAAACGGCCTCCGCCGCCGGCAAAACAATCAAAGGTCTCAAGACGTTCTTTTATATAAGGCGCGGTCATATCTTCTTCCTGTTCATGGAAATAAAATATCTATTTATTATACCATTAATAACAACAAAGCAAAAGCAACGGTCAAGACGGCGGAGCACCCGGAGGCGACAACACTGCTCTATAAGAAGGCCCGTATCTCTTGCTTTGCCCCTGCCGCCCAAGCTGTGTTAATATTAACTTATACCATGGATCTGATAACCACACATACAGGCGCGGACTTCGATACGATAGGCGCGATGCTGGGGGCAAAGAAGCTATACCCGGACGCCCGCCTTGCCTTCCCCGGCTCTCTGGAAAAGGAACTTGAGAACGCCTTAAAAACACTTGCGCTTCCTTTCGAGATAGAGCCGGCAGCGGCCATCAAGGTTGAAGACATTACCCGGCTTATCATAGTCGATACCCGAAGTCCTTTAAGGATAGGACGCTTCAGCGAAGCGCTCGGCAAAAAAGGTCTCGTGGTTCATATCTACGACCACCACCCCGACCAGAGCGGGGACGTACGCGCCGACGGCGGAGTCGTTAAGCCCTACGGCTCGACAACGACTATACTGGCTCTCATCCTTAAAGAGCGCGGCATACGCATAACGCCTCGGGAAGCTACCATAATGATGGCCGGCATATACGAGGACACCGGCTCGCTCTGCTACGGATCGACCAGAGTTGAAGACTTCGACGGCGCCCGCTACCTGCTGGAGAACGGCGCGGCGCTGAGCGAAGTGGCTAAACTCCTCAGCCATGAACTTACGGCAGGCGAGGTATCCGCCCTGCACGACCTTATAGAGTCCGAGACCGTCTACACAGTGGGCGACGCCCGTGTAACAATAGCGGTCGTATCTGTCGAGGACTACTCGGGCGAGGTCGCCGAACTTGCCAGAAGGCTGGTAAAGATAGAGCAGATGCCGTGCCTCGTCCTGCTCGCACAGTCAACCGACGGGGTGCACTTTGTAATACGAAGCAACACCCCCCGGGTAGATGCCGGCCTTATCGCTGCTAAACTCGGCGGCGGCGGCCACGCGGCGGCGGCCTCGGCTACGGTCAAGGGGCTGACGCTTATTCAGGCCAGGGAGCGCGTCCTCATGCACCTGAAGGAGGCAGTTACACCCGGCGTAAAGGCCGGCGATATAATGAGCGCTCCCCCTATAACCATAGGCTCGACCGCGAGCCTTAAAGAGGCCGCCCTGAAGATGCGCCGCTTTAACGTCAACGCGCTTCCTGTTATGAACAAAGACGCCTTTAAAGGGGTCATCACCCGGCAGGTCGCGGACAAGGCCGTAGGGCACGGACTGGGCAACGCGCCTGCCACGGATTATATATCGAGCGACCTTTTAACGGTCGAGGCGAGCTGCTCCATAGACGAGGTGCGCGCCCTGGCGCCGCAGCTTGGGCAAAGGCTCTTGCCTGTCACGGACAAAGGCCGCCTTGCGGGTGTAATAACCAGGACAGACCTGATAAAAATACTAAGGCAAGGACTTAGCGAGACCGGCGGCGAGAGGGTCAGGAAAAAACGGATCATTACCTCTCTTATGCGCCAGCAACTGCCGGCGTGGGCCTTTGCCCTTTTAAAGGAGGCCGGCAGGGTGGCCGACGGGCTTGGCTGCGAGGCCTACGGCGTCGGCGGCTTTGTGCGCGACATCGTAATGAGGCGCGACAACCTTGATATAGATATCGTAGTAGAGGGCGACGGCCCCCGCTTCGCAAAAGAACTCGCTCAAAGCCTCAAGGCCAAAGTAAAGATCCATGACAGGTTCAAGACCGCCACCATAATCTGCGAAGACAACCTGAAGGTGGACGTGGCAACGGCAAGGCTGGAGTACTACATAGAGCCGGGGGCCCTGCCAACGATAGAGCAGTCCTCGCTCAAGCTCGACCTGTACAGGCGAGACTTTACGATCAACACGCTTGCTCTGCGCCTGAACCCCGGCAAATTCGGGGAAGTTCTCGACTTCTTCGGAGCGCAGCGGGACATAAAAGAGCGCACCATAAGGGTTCTGCACAACCTGAGCTTTGTAGAAGACCCGACGCGCGCCATGAGGGCCGTACGCTTTTCAGAACGCTTCGACTTTAAGATCGCGCCGCATACGGAGAAGCTGCTGAAAAACTCTGTTAAGCTGGAGCTGCTTGCGAGATCTTCCGCCCCGAGGGTGCGCGAAGAACTTATCAATATATTAAAAGAAGACATGGCGCTGCACGCGATAGGCCGCCTGAAAGACCTCTCTATCCTGCCCCTTATAGACGCTAATATCAGGTGGGACGAAAAGGCGGAGAGGCTCTTCGAGAACGCCCGCGGCGCTGTGGCGTGGTATGAGCTACTATACAGAGAAGAGAAGATCACACCGTGGCTTGTCCTTATACTCGCCCTTACCGACAACCTTAAAAAAAATGAACTTGAGGCCTTCGCAGGACGGCTGGGCATAGACAACAGGAAAAACCTTGCTACAATCGAGGGTAAGACCATGGCATTAAAGGCGCTGCGCGCTATCAGCGCTGCAACGAGGCCGCGCGCCAGCCAGGTATATACCCTCTTAAGACCGCTCGCGCTTGAGCTTACGCTCTACCTCATAGCAAAGGCCGACAAACCGGAGACCAGGAGGTCGATCTCCAGGTACATAACCGAGCTGAGAGATAAAAA
>UOEZ01000085.1_pt1 | contig 29436 bp, 23 predicted proteins | sample 1988331 | NCBI WGS metagenome assembly UOEZ01 (sample SAMEA4712194, study PRJEB27164) | hydrothermal vent metagenome | biome: marine basaltic hydrothermal vent biome; feature: marine hydrothermal vent; material: mineral | place: Pacific Ocean | collected 2011-06-14/2011-07-23 | depth 1689 m
ATCTAATCCCTCTCAGTCCCCCTTTACAAAGGGGGAAGTAAAAAACAAGCAAAAAAAGCAAGGCTAAAGCCTTGCCATACAAAGACAGATCCTGAAACAAGTTCAGGATGACAAATTAAAAAAGCCCCCGCAGGGCCAAAAGCCTAGCGCAGCGCCCCCACCACCTTCTTTGCCGTTGCCTCGGCCTCTCTGGTGGTATCGCTTATTCCGATGCCGTGGTAGGCGGAGCCAGTGAGATAAAGGCCGGGGTGTTTTTCTGTTAAGGCCTTTATCTCGGCGACACGTCCGGTATGGCCAATAGTGTACTGCGGCATGGCCTTGCGCCAGCGGAAGATCTTGACTATAACGGGCTTCGCGTCTATCCCCATAATTGCCTTAAGCTCGGCCCTTACCATATGGGTCATCTCCTTATCGTCGAGCTCCACGAGATGGCCTCTGCGCGCCCCTCCTACAAAGCAGCGGATAAGCACCTTATCGTCCGGGGCGCGCCCCGCCCACTTGACAGAGCTCCAGGAGGCCGCCATTATGCCGCGATCTTCCGAGCCGGGGACGACAAAGCCAAAGCCGTCCATTGGATGTTTTATATCTTTTTTATTATATCCGATAGAGATCGTCGCGGTAGAGGCATAGGGGATGGTAAGGAGCTTCGCAGAGAGCTCCTTATCTATCTTACGCACGAGCTGCGCAGAGATATAGGCAGGGGTCGCGACGACGACCGCCGCCGCGTCTATAACACGTCCGGTATCGGTCGTTACCCGGTAACCGCCGTTCGTCTCGACCATATCCGAGACCGAGGTCTTTGAGAGTATCTCGACAGGTTTTATTTCACCGAGGATCTTATCCACCAGCTCGCCGAGGCCGTTCTTAAGGGTAACGAACATAGTCATTGCGGGCTTTGACGAGGGACTACCCGTCGCATCTCCGGTTGCGCCCCGGGCGCTCTTTTTCTTTATAGTCGCCATGCGCGCGACCATCCCCCTGACCAGGCTGCCATACTGTTCTTCGAGTTCAACGAACTTCGGGAAGCTGCTCCGGATACTCATCGTATCGGGATCTCCTGCATGGACGCCAGCGACCAGCGGCTCGGCTATCTTATCGAGGGCCTCTCTACCCAGACGGCGGGTCACGAAATCACCGAGGCTCTCATCGCCCTTTTCTTTTCTCTTCGGGATAAACGGCTCTACGGCCATACGCAGCTTGCCACGGACTGTAAGTAGGGAGCTTGTAAGGAGCGGGATCATCTTTGTCGGAACCATCAGGATGACGCCCTCGGGGAGCAGGTGCAGCTTACCGCGAGAGAAGACGTAGGTCTTGCCGCGCGGCCTTGACGTCGGAAGGATACTGGAGTCGAGGCCGAGCCTCCTGCAAAGCTGCAGGGCCCATGGTTTTTCGGACAGAAAACAGTCGGGGCCTCCTTCAACAAGAAAACCCCATGCCCGTTCGGTGCGGATATTCCCGCCCGGACGCTCGCCTTTATCTATGAGCGTTATATCTATCTTCCTGCCCGCCGCTCCAGCCTCTTGCAGGATGTGGTAACAGGTCGCAAGACCTGCGATACCACCCCCTATAACGACTACACGGCTCATACAGGCTGTTGTACGTCGGCTGTCTGCTCTTCTGAAGGCTTATTGCAGACGATATGGGCGAGCATCTCGATGAACTTCGGGTTGGTGTTAAGTCCGGCTGTCCTGCCGTACCTGAGCCCCATGCCCTCTGCCATCTTCTTTATATTCGTATCGAGATCAAAGAGCGTCTCGACGTTGTCGGAGACAAAGCCGAGCGGAATAACTATCAGGCCTTCTTTGCCGTAAGCGCTACACTCGATGACTATCTCTTCGACCTCCGGGCCGAGCCATTCGCCGTTGCGTCCCTTGCTCTGATAAGCGACCCTGAACTCGTAATTAACGTAATGGGTAACGGCAAAGACCGTCTCCCTGACCAGCCTCTGGTAGGTATCTCCCTTTAGAGCGACGACCGGCAGGCTATGGGCCGTAAAGACCAGGTGCGCGTGCTTTGGCTCGTCAAAGGCCTTGAGCTCGTCCTTGAGGTTCTCGACTATCGCCTCTATCAGAAGAGGATGGCAATGCCAGTTCTCTATATAATCGACCTTAAGCGGCTTACCGTTATCTTCTATAGCCTCGGCAACGGCCTTCTTATAATTATCCATCGTCGCCGGTATCGCGTACGGGGCCATTACAATGGCCTGAACCTCGCGAAGACCCGCACTCTGTATCTCTGTTATCGCCTCTGTTATAAAGGGCGCCCAGTTAAGCATTCCAACAAAGACCTTATAGACCTCGCCGTCGCCGCGCGCGTTAAGTTTTTCCTCCAGCGCGGCTGCCTGGCCCTTGGTTATCTCCATAAGAGGGGACCTCCCGCCGATGGCCTCGTACCGCTCTTTCATCTCTTCTATAAACTCAGGGGCGACCTGCCTGCCCTTCAGTATATTCTTAACAAAAGGCTCTACGCTATCTATACTATCGGCCCCGCCGAACGCTAGCAGCAGAACTCCTTTTGTAACCTTGGCTTCTGACATAAACTATCTCCTTATCTCTCTGTTTTATTGAGGTAACCCGCTTAAACGGACGGCAGCTTGCCTCAGGCAGTTGAAGTAACCCGCCTCAGGCGGTCTGTGTAAACTCATGGACGCAATCTATAAGGGCCCTTACGTTATCGACCGGTGTACCGACGATTATGCCGTGCCCGAGGTTGAAGATATGACCCGGCCTTCCGCCGGCCCTCTCTATTATCTCTTTGGCGCGCTTCCTGATCTCCGGTACAGAAGAGAAGAGGACGACCGGATCGATATTACCCTGTATGCCGAGGTCGTGGCCGATTATATCCCAGGCCTTATCAAGCGGGATACGCCAGTCAACGCTTATAACGTCGCCGCCGGCCGCGCGTATGGTATCGAGGTACGAGCTGGTATTCGTCGAAAAATTAATGACCGGCACTTCAGTAACCGAGTCGATGACACGCTTTGTATACGGAAGGACGAATTCCTTATATTCCTGCGGGCCGAGGCATCCGACCCAGGAATCGAAGATCTGTACGGCCTGCACACCGGCCTCGACCTGCGCGGCGAGGTAGCGTTTTATTATCTCGGTGACCTTGTCCATAAGGATATGCCAGAGCCTGGGCTCGCGGTACATAAGCCCCTTTGCCCGGACGTAGTTGCGCGAACCGCCGCCTTCTATTATGTAGCTTGCAAGCGTAAAGGGCGCACCGGAAAAACCGATTAGAGGAACCTTGCCGTTAAGCTCGCCCTGGACCAGTTTGATAGCCTCCATCAGGAAAGGCACGTCCTCCTGCGGCTCAATGATACGTATATCTTCGATATCCTTCGCATTCCTGACGGGGTTGCTTATAACAGGCCCCATATCCTTTGCGAACTCAAGGTTAATACCCATACCTTCGAGCGGCAACAGGATATCGGCAAAGATAATAGCCGCGTCCAGATCAAAGGCCTTTATCGGCTGGAGCGTGACCTCGCAGGCAAGCTCAGGGGTACGGCACATCTCAAGGAAGGTATGCTTTTCCTTGAGGTCCCTGTACTCCTTCATATAACGCCCGGCCTGACGCATAAGCCAGACAGGGGTGTGAGAGACCGGCTCTCTCCTGCAGGCCTTTAAAAACGTATCGTTAGACATAAATTATACCGTCCTTTGCTGTGATATTTAACTGCGGTGATCAGCCGCAGCGACCTGCCTTTGACCGTCAGATCGTCAGACTGAAAGACTATCCATTATATTGAAAAAACCCCTTTATTACAAGGTTTTATCTTAAAGACCGGCGGCAGCGCCACTTTGCGGTCAAGACTGTGTTTTATCAGGGTTAATCGATAAAAAAAACACCCTGTATAGTGTTAGGAAGGTAACTTGCCGTCCTCTGCGGCCCTGGGTTTCCCCTCCGGCAGGGGGCAGGCCCCTTCCGGATGGGCCTGTGACGGCCCGTCCTCTGCGGCAGCCCCGCGCTCAAAGGCCTGGTCAATGCTGGTAAGGATGCCACGTATCATATTGGACTCTTTCTCCATCAAAGACGACCTGCCAAAGAGCCTCTTGAAATTGCGCATAATAGTAACGAGGAGATAGTCGCCGTGCTTTTGGTGGTTTCCGTAATCTAGCGTCCTAAGAGTAGTCTCCAGATGCTCATACATCTTTAGGACGTCGTCCCGGTCGGCAAGCTCAAAGGGCGGTTCGGTCGGAACGACCGATGTAAAGAGGCTATGACAGACCGCAAAGACGGCGTGAGAGAGATTTAACGAGGGTTGGTCTTCGTGCGTCGATATCTCAAGAAGAAGATCGCAGATATCTATCTCCTCGTTCTTGAGCCCCTTGTCCTCTCTGCCAAAAAATATCGCAACTTTATTTGCAGGGCCGAGGCTGATTATCTTCTCAGTCGCCTCACTAAGGGAGAAGATCGGAAAACGCAGCTTGCCGGTACGGCGAGTCGTACCGACTACCATCTTGACGTCTTTAAGGGCCGCCTCAATGGTCGGGAAGAGCTTTGCCTTACCAAGGACGTCCGTTGCGTTACAGGCCATGTACAGGGCCTCTTCGCTCTGATGGTCCACGGGGTTACCGGGCGGGGTTACGATACGCAGATCCGTCAGGCCCGTATTCTTCATCACCCGTGCCGTACTGCCTATATTACCCGGACTCCTGGGCTCTACGAGGACGATACTGATATTTTTCAGGGTTTTTTTTGTCTGCACAGCCTGCTCTTTATTAGCATTAGCGTAAATCCGCCTGAGCTGGAATAATAGATTTAAAAAAGACCGAACTGCGACCCTGCTGAGAGTCAGGGCAGTTCGGTCTCCAAATATTTTTTTATTTTGTTGCTTTCAGCCCTTACTCGCCGTCCTTTGCCATGGCCTCAAGCCTTTTTATGCGCTCCGCCATCGGCGGGTGGGTCGAGAAGAGTTTGCGCATCGTACCGCCGCCGGAGAGCGGACTTACTATAAACATATGGGCCGTGGCGTCGTTTACCTTTTGCATAGGAATCTTCTTATTATAAAACTCCAGTTTTTTAAGGGCCTCTGCCAGATAGAGCGGATGGCCGGTAATATCGGCCCCTCCCTTGTCTGCGGCGTATTCCCTTGAACGGGATATCGCCATCTGGATTATCATTGCTGCAAGCGGGCCGACTATCATCATAACGATAAGTACCGCGGGATTACCGCCGCCCTCTCTGTCGTTCCTGCCGCCGCTGAAGAGCGAGGCCCACATCGCCATCTGAGCCATGTAACTGATAGCTCCGGCCACGGTCGCGGCTATGGTCGATATAAGTATGTCGCGGTTCTTTACGTGAGTAAGCTCGTGCCCTATAACCCCGCCGAGCTCCTCTCTTGAGAGGAGCTTCATCAGCCCGCTTGTAACGGCAACGGCCGCGTGGCTCGGATTCCTGCCCGTTGCAAAGGCATTAGGCGCGTCCTTATTCATTATATATACCTTCGGCATAGGCAGATCGGCGTTCTCGGCAAGCACCCTTACGGTCGCGTAAAGGTCAGGCTGCTCCTGCGCCGTAACCGGCTTTGCCCCGTACATCTTAAGGACTATCTTATCACTAAACCAGTAAGTCCCGAAGTTCATCACGCCAGCAAAGACCAGGCCGATTATAGCGCCCTGACGCCCTCCCAGAACGCCGCCGAAGAATATTAACAGGGCCGCAAGGCCGCCCAAAAGCACAGCTGTCTTTATATAACTCATCCTGGATCTTCCCCCTCTCTACCGTCTTAAATATAATATAGGCACACCGGCCCTGAACGTCAAGAGATAACCGCCCGGGCCGGCCTTCCGCCCCTGCCAAGGAGCTCTTCTATAGCCCCCTTTATCGCCACGATATCAACTCCCGTATTCATGCAGTAGCCGTGCGGCCTCTTGTTGATAACGGCCAGTACCGGCAGAGGATATGCGTCCTGCACCCCGCTTGTAAGGTCTCGCTCACAGGCAACGGCAACGACGGCGTCGGGGCGGTACTCATAGAGCTTGCGCCGCGCGATAGTGCCGCCGGTCAGGACAAATAACTTTATCCCGTATTCATCTGCAAGCGTCAGGAGCTCGCCTATCTCGCACCGGCCGCAGCCCACGCAGTTGGCCACGTCCTTTGTGACCTTGACCTTGCAGTCCTCCCACTGAATGCAGTGGGGCATCAGGATAATTATCTTCTCCGGACTAAAGCGTCTCCCGCCCGCTACCATTGCGCGGACCATGCGGTTGTTTATCTCCACAAATGCACGTTCTATCTTAATTCTCGGTATCTTAAAGAGCCCGCCAAAGAGCACCATCACCGGCAGGAATAACTTTACAAGAAAGCCCCTGTAGCGCGACGACGGCGAGATACTGTGCCCGCTTATAAGCGAGAGCGCGACCCCTATCGCCCCCCAGAAGACCACGGCGCAGACGGCGATAATAGCGGCGCCGAGGACGTAAGGAAGTACTGGATGGATATTGCCAAGCCCGACCGTCGGAACGTACCAGAAGAAGAAACCAACGACGGCCAGACCGAAGGCACAGAGACCCAGCAGAAGTAAGAAAACACCCCTGTCAAAGCTATACTCTATGCTCCCTTCCTGCCTTTTATCCAAGGCTCTCCCCCCTGACCAGCTTAAAACCCATTAAGAATTCTTTCGCCGTCATGCGCCTCTTGCCCTCAAGCTGAAGCTCCTCTATAACATACTCTCCGCCCTTACAGCCGACCCTTATGCCTTCGCCACTAACGTCCGTTATAATTCCGGGGACGGGGCAATAATCAGGGCCGCGGGACGGGGCTGCGCCCTGCGCAACGCGCCCCCTGTGCAACTTAAGGGTCTTGCCTCGCAGCGTAGTAAAGGCCCCGGGCCAGGGGCTGAGCCCCCTGCGGCGATTATCTATCTCTTGAGGGGTCAGATTCCAATCCACCCTGCCGTCGGCCTTTTTAAGCATCGGGGCGTAACTTGCCTTTGAATTGTCCTGCGGGACAGCTTTAATCTCCCCCTTTACAAGCCGGCGCAGCGTCTCGACCAGCAGTAGCGCACCGTCCTTCGCCATCCTCTCGCTAAGCTCCCCTGCCGTCTCCTGCCCGCCTATCTCAAGGCTGCTCGTAAGCAGGATATCGCCCGTATCCATCCCCTCGTCCATAAACATAGTGGTCGTACCGGTGACCCTGTCGCCGTTCATTATAGCACGGTTTATAGGCCCTGCCCCCCTGTAGGCCGGTAAAAGTGAGGCGTGCAGGTTGACCGCGCCGAGCCTCGGCGCCTCCAGCACGGCCTTTGGCAGTATCTTGCCGTAGGCGACGACGACTATAAGATCCAATGAGAGCGCGTTAAGCTCCTCTACAAAAGCATCATCCGGCCTCTCCGGTTCAAGCACCCTGATACTACTCTTTAACGCACGCATCTTTACAGGGGTAGGCGCGGCCTTCCGCCCGCGCCCCTTCGCCCTCTCCGGGCGCGTTACAACACCGACGAGATCAAAGCCCGCCTCTATCAGCGCAGAGAGGCTCGGCACCGCAAAGTCAGGCGTACCCATAAAGAGCACCTTTGTATCCTTTAACCCTTCACCGCTCAACGCCACTTAACCTCATCACTGGTCTTCATCCTCCGAAGCCATGAACCTCCTGTACTTCCTGATAAGCAGACTACGCTTAAGCCTGCTTACCCTGTCGATAAAGACCACACCGTCGAGGTGATCGACCTCGTGCTGAAGCGCTATCGCCATAAGGCCGCCCGCCTTTATCTCGACAGGCCTGCCTTCTTCGTCCAGGGCCTTAAGTAAAATACGCGCATGCCTTTTCACATCTGCCACTATGCCGGGCAGGCTCAGGCAGCCTTCCTCAAAAACGACCTCGCCCTCGGCGCTGATTATCTCCGGGTTTACGAGTTTAAGCAGGTAACGGGCATGCCCGGCCTGATCGCCCTCACCCTTGAGCTGCTCTATAGCCCTCTCCGCCTTTATCTCGGAGACGCTCCTGACCTCGGCGTCCTTGCCTATGGCCTTGTCCGGCACATCAAGGACTATGACCCGCCGCGCTACCCCAACCTGTGTAGCGGCCAGCCCGAGCCCCTCTTCCCTGTACATCGTCTCTACAAGGTCCGCTATAAGGGCGCGTACCTCTGCGTCTACCTCTCCGACGCTGGCCGCCTTTACCTTTAGCGCCGGATCAGGGTATTTCAAGACCTCTCTTAAAGCCATGTAAAAAACTCCTTACAAAAAACTTAATATTTTATTATACCTTAAAATAACTGCTTTTAATAGCAGAAGCTAAACGGTCATAATGGGGTCTACGTCAACGGTAAGTGCCAGCGAAGAAGGCACCTTCCCCGCGCATACGAGCAGAGACCTCAAAAACCTGTTCATGGTAGCTGCGTCCCCGGCCTTTACAAGCATCTGCAGGCGGTGCTTGCCCTTAAGCCTCGCTATCAGCATCGGGGCCGGCCCTAGAACAACAACATCCCCGCCTACGCGCCCCCTGCTCGCCTCTGCCGCCCTCTCAAGCGTCTTTGCGAACCTTAAGACCGAGCTCTCCTTCGCGCCCTCTATACGGACAGAGGCGAGCCTCTTCCCCGGCGGGTAGCCGAGCTCGTCCCTGAGCGCCAGCTCTGCCTCGAAAAACCCCTCGTAGTCATGGTCGGCGGCGCTCTTCAGGCACTCACTAAAAGGGCTCAGGGTCTGCACAACGACGCGGGCCGGCTTCTCGCCGCGCCCTGCCCTGCCGGAGGCCTGAGAGATAAGCTGAAAGGTCCGCTCGGCGCTCCTGAAATCCGGCATATTAAGAGAGGTATCGGCCGAGATAACGCCGACGAGCGTAACATCGGGGAAATGATGCCCCTTTGAGACCATCTGCGTACCTATGAGCACATCGACACGGCCGGCCTCGACCTCAGCCAGTATCCGCATCACGGACCCCTTACGCCGGGTCGAGTCCCTGTCGAGACGCGCTACGCACGCCTCGGGAAAGAGGCGCACGACCTCCTCCTCGACCTTCTCCGTACCGAGCCCCGGACTCGCCAACTCTCCGCTCTTGCAGAGGGGACACGCCTTCGGCGTCGCCATGGTCAGGTCGCAGTAATGGCACCTCAAGAGATTATCCCCTTTATGCCGCGTAAGACTTACCTCGCAGTTGGTGCAGCGGACGACCTCGCCGCAGTCCCTGCATATAAAAAAGTTAGAAAAACCCCGCCTGTTCAGAAAAAGTATTACCTGCTCTCCCCTGCCAAGCGTCTCCTCCATAAGAGCTTCAAGCCTCTCGGAGATAATGCTTTTATCCCCTGCCGCGCCTCTCATATCAAGGAGCTCTATCTCGGGCAGGGCGGCTGCGCCGACCCTGCCGCTCAGGCGCAGCAGGGTAATACGCCCGTCCTGGGCGTTAGAAAAACTCTCAAGCGAGGGCGTGGCAGAGCCGAGCACGACCGTAGCCCCGAGGATCTTGCCGAGCATAAGGGCGGCGTCCCTTGCATTATACCGGGGACTCTCGGACTGCTTGTACGAAGGATCGTGCTCTTCGTCAACGATGATAACGCCCGTATCGACAAGCGGAGCAAAGAGCGCCGAGCGCGCCCCTATCACAATATCCGCCCTGCCGGCGCGGATCTTTTGCCACTGGTCGTAGCGCTCGCCCTCGGAAAGAGAGCTATGGACGACAGCTACCCTGTCCGGAAAAAGGGCCGTCAGATAAGAAAATAACGTGCCGGTAAGGGCTATCTCAGGGACAAGTACCAGGGCGCGGCGGCCGCTCTTAACGACCTCTTCGATTATCTTCAGATAGACGAGCGTCTTTCCGCTCCCTGTTATCCCGTACAAGAGATAAGGGGCAAAGCCCTGGCCAAGCGTAGAGGAGATCCTCTCTATGGCAAAGGCCTGCTCCTCTGTCGGCTCAAAGTCGGAGGGGCGCGGGACGAGCCCCTTAAAAGGGTCGCGCTCTACCGCGTCGTTACCGACAAGGACAAGCCCCTTGCCGGTAAGCCCCTTTACAGCAGAGTCCACCGAGCCGAAGTTCTCCCGCAAGACCTTAAAAGAGGTCTTGCCGCTACCGGCTAAGTATTCAGCTACCTTCAACTGAAGAGGAGCGTTCCCGACCTTACCCGGAAGAGTGCCGAGACCAATACCAACAGCAAGCCGGGCATAGCGCTCTGTCTTGCCCCTGCCCCCGCCCTTGATCTTTACCTCTTCCCTGATAAGGCCGTCGCGCTTGAGGCGGCCTACAAGGGCGTAGAGGCCCGGCTGCCTTACCTTCTTTTGAAGCGTCGGCAGCGGCGCGCCTCCTCCGATGGCGTTCAGCAGAGCCCGTCCCCTGCCGCCCTCGCCCTTCGCAAGGGCGGTAGCGCCCTGCTCGGTCAGGCTTAAATACCTGCAACTCTTCAGGTTCAGCAGCGGCGGATGGGTAAGCGGGAAGACCTCGCCCGGAGCTGCCATATAATAAGAAGATACCCAGCGAAGGAATTTAAGACGTTTCGAGTCGAAGAGCGGGGTCGTATCGAGGATATCGGCGATGGCCTTTATCTTTACCTCTTTTCCATCTGCCGCATTGCCGAGGCCCGCTTCTTTCTTCAGGGCTACGACGTAGCCCGTAATGACGCGGCCGCTAAAAGGAATAAGCACCCTCTGGCCGACCTTGATTACAGGGCGCAGCTCCCGGGGCACCTCATAGGTGAAGAAGCCGTCAAGCGGCAAAGGTACTGCTAGATCAGCGTAGATAGTCAATGTATTATACTTTTTTGTTGGTTTTTTAAAAGACGTTAAAAAAACGAGGTTGCTTCACCGTCCCGAAACCCCGCCCCGAAGCTGCGCCCCGAAGCCGACCGGACAACAACCGCTGGCGATAATAAAGGCAACGGGCGGAACACCGCGTTAACAAACCGGCGACGCCGTCCCGCAAAGCTACTCCACCCACTCGTCCTGGATATCGCCGTAATCCACCTGGGTCTGATCCTCAAAGCGCGCGTGCTCGTGCATGAAGGTCAGATGTATATCCCCGGTCGGGCCGTTACGCTGCTTTCTCACCAGTATCTCGGCCTTACGTCTTACCCCGCAGGTACAGAGGTCCTGCGGACATTCGCAGGGCTTATAGACCGACTCCCTGTAGACGAACATAACGAGGTCGGCGTCCTGCTCGATAGCGCCGGACTCCCTGAGATCCGATAGCTGAGGCCTGCTGTCCTCGCGCTGCTCGGTACGCCGGGAGAGCTGCGAGAGGGCAATGACCGGTATCTTCAGGTCTTTTGCCAAGGCCTTCAGGGACCGGGATATCTCACTGATCTCCTGCTCGCGGCTATCGACACGCCCTTTGCCGCGCATAAGCTGAAGGTAATCAATTACGATAAGCTTCAGACCAAGCTCGTTTTTCCACCTGCGGCACTTCGCGCGAAGCTCCAGCGAGCTCTGCGCCGGAGTGTCGTCGATAAAGATAGGGGCCTCCGAGAGCGTACCGGCGGCCGTTGCGAGCCTTGACCAGTCCTCGTCGTTGAGCCTGCCGTTGCGAAGCCTCTGAAGATCGACCCTGGCGCGCGAGGCGAGCATCCTCTGAGTGAGCTGCTCCTTGCTCATCTCAAGGGAGAAGAACGCCACCGGTTCGCCGTTCTCTATCGCTGCGTTCTCTGCGATATTAAGGGCAAAGGCCGTCTTTCCCATGCTCGGCCTTCCGGCGAGGATTATAAGGTCCGAGGGCTGAAGCCCGGAGGTAAGTTTATCAAGGTCCTTATAACCGCTGGCAACGCCGGTTATATGGTTCTTATTGGCGTAGAGCTTTTCAACGGTCTCGAATGTATCTTTTATTATATCCTTAAGCGCGTAGTAAGACTTCTTTGCTCGCTCCTGCGAGACGCGGAATATTATCGTCTCGGCCTCGTCGATAAAGTCCTCGATAGACTCGCCGCCCTCGTAGCCGCGCGTCACTATCTGCGTAGCCGCGCCTATAAGCTCGCGCAGCAGGCAACGCTCCTTTACTATCCTTGCGTAGTAGTTGATGTTGGCGGCCGTAGGAGTGGCCTCGACGATAGAGGCGATATAAGATATGCCTCCGACGGACTCCAAAACGTCGGACTCTTTAAAGAGATCCGACAGGGTGATGATATCTACAGGGGTATTGCGCTCGAAGAGGGCAGCCATGCCCTTGAAGATAGCGGTGTGTACAGGGCTGTAAAAATCCGTCCCGTCGGGACGCAGGAGTTCAAGCACCTTGTTGATGCCTTCCTGATCCAGAAGCACCCCGCCAAGCACTGCCTGCTCGGCCTCCAGGTTATGGGGCAGCACCTTATAACGCTTATCTTTCTCTTCCTGTAAACTTACCGCTGCCATAACCTAGCCCCGTAACTATCAAATAAAAAACCGCCTGAAACTGTATTAAAGCCATCCAAGATGGCCCGATAGCAGTCCCAGACGGTCTGTTTTCTCTATATTCTTCTCTAAATCCTTATGCCTCTTCCGGTGCGGTCTCTACTGCCGGTGCGGCCTCTGCTTCCTGCGCGGTCTCTACTGCCGGTGCCTCTGCCTCAACTACTGCCTCTGCGGGCTCTTCGACAGGGGCTTTTTTCGGGGCGTCGTCCTCTACCGAGACCTTAAGCTCCGCCTTGACGCCGGGGTGCAGCTTGACCGCGACCCTGTAACTGCCAAGCGACTTGATCGGGTCGCCGAGGACGATCTTCTTTCTGTCTATCTCAAAGCTCTGCACCTTGAGCTCGGCTTCCAGATCCATCGAGGTGACAGAGCCGAAGAGCTTGCCTTCCTCGCCGACCTTCCTCTTAAAGACAAGGCTGAGGGCCTCCAGCGCGTCCTTCTGCGAGTTAGCGTCGCCTCTGAGCTTCTCGGCCTTCTTCTCCCAGCCCGCGCGCTCACTCTCGAACTGCCTGATATTGCCCCTGGTAGCCTCTATGGCAATACCTCTGGGAATAAGGTAATTCCTTGCGTAGCCCGGAGCGACATTTACCACCTCGCCCGTATGACCGAGCTTCTCCATATCGTTCTTAAGTATTATCTCCATCTCTCTAAAGCTCCTTGACCGTCCTTGCCCGGCTCTCATATATAACTACAGGGGCGCGGCCTCTTTCAGAGGCCGCGCTGCCGCAGCTTAAAAGGCCGGACAGGCGGATCATCCGTCTAATGATACTGTTGAAAAAGGTATTATAGCCAGTACGCGGGCACGCTTTACAGCGGTGCTTATCTGTCTCTGGTGCTTGGCGCATGCGCCGCTGAGTCTGCGCGGCGTAATCTTTCCTCGCTCCGAGAGAAAAGGCCGTAAGGCCTTTGCGTCTTTATAATCTATAGTAAGCTTGGGCTCTGCGCAGTAACGGCAGACGCGCCTTCTGCTGAAGTTCCTTCTTCCTGCAAAGCGTCCTGCCGGCCTCTGAGGCCTGCCCCCCGGCCCTGACGGCCTGCGGGCCGGACCGCCTGACGGCGCGCCTCCTGTTGGTCTTCCACTTCCGTTAGGCATTTTCAGCGCCTCCTTCCGGCCTGGCAGCCTCTGTTGCTTCCGGTGCTTTAGCAGCCTCCGGCTCAACCGGCTTGACCGCCCTTTTATTTAACACAACTGTCTGAAAACGCATAACGTCTTCATTATGCTTGAACATAAGCTCCAGCTCTTCTACCAGCGGGCCCGCCCCTGCTGCCTCGCCCCTGCTGAAACTAAGAACCACGTAATGCCCGTCGTTCCTCTTTGCGATCGGGTAGGCGAGCCTGCGCCTTCCCCACTCGTCTACTTCCACGTCCTCTCCGCCATGCTTGCCAACCAACTCGATAGCCCTGGCCGTAATACCCTTAATGGCCTCTTCACCTATCTCCGGATTGACGATATAGACGGTCTCAAAATGTCTATCCATCTTTCTCTCCTTTTGGATCCCCGATCTTTTAAGTACGGGTTCGCCCTTAACAGGCAAGGTTTTTTTCACTGCCTACTGCTTATCGGCCCGGTACAGGGCCAAAGAGTATTTATACTATAAAGACCGGCCTAAATCAAGCCTTTATATACATGACACTCACACATTAAAGCGGAAGTGCATTACATCGCCGTCTTTGACGAGGTAATCCTTACCTTCTACCCTTAAAAGGCCTTTTTCCCTGCATCCGGCCTCGCCTTTATTGGCTATAAAATCCTCGCAGGCCATGACCTCCGCGCGAATAAAGCCCTTCTCAAAGTCGGAATGGATAACCCCGGCTGCCTGCGGGGCCTTCGCGCCCTTCGGCACTGTCCACGCGCGCACTTCCTTTACGCCCGCGGTAAAAAAGGTAATAAGACCGAGCGTATCATGGGCACGGGCCGCGAGCAGGTCCAGGCCGGACTCTTCTATACCGAGATCCGCGAGGAACTCCGCGCGCTCATCGCCGGAGAGCTCGGCAAGCTCGGCCTCTATCTTACCGGAAAGAGAGACAAAACCCGCGCCCTCTCTATCCGCCACCCCCTTGACCTTCTCTGCCTCAGCGCTTAACCCCCCGATATCGTCCTCGCTCATATTGGCTATATATATCATTGGTTTAGCCGTCAAGAGGTTCAGGTCCGCGACCCCCTCCAGCACCTCGTCCAGGAGCGTCCTTACCGGCAACCCCGCCTCCAGCTGAGCCTTTACCTTAAGGCAGGCCTCCTGCGCCCTGATACTCTCCTTATCTCCCGACTTTACGAGCTTCGGGAGCTTTAGCAGTCGTTTTTCAACGGCGTCGAGGTCTGCGAGCATAAGCTCGGTACTTATCGTATCTATATCGCTATCAGGGTCTACCTTGCCCTCTACGTGGACGACGTCCGGGTCTTCAAAGCAACGGACTACATGGGCCAGCATATCAACGGCCCGGATATGGCCGAGGAACTGATTGCCCAGCCCCTCGCCCTTGCTCGCCCCCTTTACAAGCCCGGCTATATCCACGAACTCGACGGTCGTCGGCAGTATCCTCTCCGGGCTTACTATCGCGGCCAGCGCGTCCATCCGCCTGTCTCTGAGCGGAACCATCCCGACATTCGGCTCGATAGTACAGAAAGGATAATTCGACGCGGCAGCCCCGGCACTGGTCATAGCGTTAAAGATCGTTGATTTTCCTACGTTGGGCAGTCCTACTATTCCACAGTTAAATCCCATTTGCGCGTCACCTTTCAGGCCTTGTTTTTTTTACTTAAGAAGGCAGGCCGTGGCCCTCTTAAAAGTTCTAACTTACCAGAAGCGGAGCTATGACCAGCGAGACTATAGCTATCAGTTTTATCAGAATATTCATCGCAGGGCCGGAGGTATCTTTAAACGGATCTCCAACGGTATCGCCGACGACCGAAGCCTTGTGGGTCTCGCTCCCCTTACCGCCGAAGGCACCCTTCTCTATATACTTCTTCGCGTTGTCCCAGGCCCCGCCCGCGTTCGACATAAAGAGCGCCAGAAGCACGCCGACGACCGTTACCCCTGCGAGCATCCCGCCCAGGGCCTCGGGGCCGAGGATAAAACCCGTCAGGACCGGGGCCAGTATGGCGATAAGCCCCGGAGCTATCATCTCACGAAGCGCTGCGCTTGTGCTGATATTTATACACCTCTGGATATCCGGCACAACACCCGCCCTGCCCTCCAGCAGCCCGGGGATACCCCGAAACTGGCGGCGTATCTCCTCTACCATCTTTACGGCGGCCCTGCCGACGCTGGTCATCGTAAGGGCCGTTATAAGGAACGGCAGCGCCGCGCCCAGAAAGAGCCCGCTAACGACCATCGGCTCTGTAATATCTATCAGAAAAGACCCGCCGCGCGCCTTACTGATCACCGCTGTATAGGCCGAGAAGAGAGCAAGGGCCGTAAGGGCCGCCGACCCTATGGCAAAGCCCTTGCCGATAGCAGCCGTTGTATTGCCGATCTGGTCAAGGCCGTCGGTGACAGAACGGACGTCCTCGCCAAGGCCGCTCATCTCGCTAATACCGCCGGCATTATCCGCTACCGGGCCGTAGGCATCCACACTCATAACTATCCCGGTCGTCGCCAGCATAGATGCGGCAGCGATGCCTATGCCGTAGACACCTCCGTAATAATGCGCGACGAGTATGGCTATCACGATAACAATTACCGGCAAGACCACGCTCTCAAAGCCAGTAGCAAGGCCGGTTATCAGGTTGGTCCCGGCCCCTGTGCGGCTGGCGCTGGCGATCCTCTTTACAGGCGCGCCGCCGGTATAATACTCGGCTACAAGCCCGATCGCAACACCTGCAAGGCAGCCGGTCAAGACCGCGTAGTAAAGGCCGCCTGAGATGCCCGCTACAGCTATCATAAAGTAGGCGCCGATAAGAAATAAAAGAGCGGCTGTCAGGGTCGCTGCCCGCAGGGCCGTCGCAGGGCGCAGAATACCCGCAGTAAAACGCATGGCCCCTACACCGGCAACAGAGGCCAGAAGCCCTACGAGCGCAAGCATTATCGGTAAGGACATTAAAGAGGCCGGCTGGCCAAGGGCCGCTACCCTTGAGCCGGCAACGGCCGTTGCGCCGATAGCGATAGTCGCTACGATAGAGCCGACGTAAGACTCGAAGAGATCTGCGCCGAGGCCGGCGACGTCCCCTACGTTATCACCGACGTTATCGGCGATAACACCCGGATTGCGCGGGTCGTCCTCCGGGATGCCGGCCTCTATCTTACCTGCCAGATCCGCGCCGACGTCAGCGGATTTCGTAAATATCCCTCCGCCGAGCCGGGCAAAGAGCGCGATCGTCGAGGCGCCCATGGCAAAGCCGTTTATCATATAGGCGGAGTCCGGCGTACCGTAAAAGATAAAAAAAACACCGACCCCGAGCAGTCCCAGACTCGCTACCGAGAGCCCCATAACCGAGCCGCCCATAAAGGCAACGAACAGCGCCCTTGACGGATCCGGCACGTAAAGCCGCGCCGCCTCGGCGGTACGTACGTTCGCCCGGGTCGCGGCCTTCATGCCGAAAAAGACCGCCAGCATCGCCAGCACCGAGCCGGCAAAGTAGGCAAGGCCGGAGCCGGGGCCTATAAAATAAGCGACAATAACCGCAATAACTACAACAACACAGGCAAGTATCGAGTACTGCCGCTTAAGGTAGACCATAGCCCCGTCGTGGATCATTGAGGCTACCTCAACCATCCTGGCGTTACCTTCGGGGCAGCTCTTTATATAGAGATATATCAGGAAGGTCAATACCAGGACGCCTGCCGCCACAAAGGGCGATGCTCTTACTACCGCTTCCATCTTTCCTCCCACTCGCACCCGTCTCAGACTGCTCTAAACTTAAACTACCGGGAGACAGGCCCGGGTTCCGGGTTTTATACGGGCTTCCGGTTGAACTCGTTCATGGCCTCTCTGAGACCCCTTCTAAGGGCCGTGTCTATAGCGCTCGCCCCCCTGGCGACCTCTTCTCTTATGACCTCTAACTCCGTATCGTCAAAAGGGCTCAATACGTAGTCAACGAGCGCCCCCTCCCCCCTGCCGCCGATCCCCATGCGAAGCCTCTTGAAGTCAGAGGCGCCGAGCTCATTGATCACCGACTCGATACCATTATGGCCGCCGCTGCCGCCCCCCTGCCTCAGCTGGATCCTGCCGGGTGCGAGATCAACGTCGTCGTATATAACAAAGAGAGAGTCTATTGAAAGTTTATAACAGGCGAGCGCTTCTTTGACAGCCTCGCCGCTGAGGTTCATGAAAGTAAGAGGCTTTATAAGCAGCGCCTCACTCCGGCCAAAACGCGCACGCCCCCACAGATAGCTGCCAGCGTTCTTATCGACCTTGACCCCGCCAAGCTCCGCGAGCTTATCAATGGTCATAAAACCAATATTATGCCTCGTATAAAGGTATGACGGCCCGGGATTGCCGAGCCCAGCTACGACGTACATTCAAAACCCGTAAAGTTAAGTTGATAACCAGTTGGGGGCTTTCGCCCCTGTGAAATTCAGGTTGGAAAACCAGCGCCTGCGAACAATGCCGACTCCTTCTATTATATCGACCATAGCGTATAGCATAACGCAAAAGGGGCCTTCGCCCCTATAAAATTAAGGTTGGAAATCGGCACCTGCGAACAATGCCGGATCCTTCTATTATATCTATATCGACCATAGAATAACGCAAAAAGGGGGGCAAATGCCCCCCTTTTTTATATATAAACTAAAGCCCGCTAAGGGTCAGGAGGATCAGTCCTTCTTCTCTTCGCCTTCCGTTGCCTCTGCCTTATCATCCTTAAGGCTCTCTGCAAGCTCTGCCTCGGCCTCTTCGGCGGTCTTCTCTACAACCGTCCTCGGCACTGCTATAAGCACGACCGTAAGCTCGGGGTCTTCCATGAACTTTACGCCCTCAGGCATGACCAGATCCTTCAGATGGACGGACTGTCCATTTTCCAGAGGGGTGACATCGACCTCTATGGAATCGGGAAGTACCGAGGGCAGGCACTCGACATTAATAATACGCTGCTCCTGCTGGAGTATGCCGCCCTGCTGCACAACGCCTACCGACTTACCGGTAAGCACGATAGGCACCTCGGCGTGGATCTCATGGTCCTTGAGGACGTTTATGAGATCAACGTGCACGACGGTATCTTTGGCAGGGTGCCTGTCGAGCTGCTTGATAAGAACCGTTATATCCTTTTTATCCCCGTCTATAGAGAGGTTAATGAACATATTACCGCTGCTGTGCGTGCTGAGCGCTTTATCGACCTCACGCGTATCCAGCTTAAGGTTCACCGTGTTCTCTATACCCGGCCCATAAAGTACCGCCGGTATAAAACCTTCCTTGCGAAGCCTGCCGCTCTTCTCTTTTCCAAGCCCCTGGCGGGGCCATGCCGTCAAATTAACCTGTTCCATTTCCTTTCTACTCCTCCCTTGCAGTTAAACCCTTTTACGGGAAATATATTCTATACAAAAAGAGAGCTTACCGACTCTCCGCAGTGTATTCTCTTTACCGCCTCTGCCAGCAGACGTCCTGCCGAGAGGTACTTTACCTTGCCTGAATTATTACCGTCACGCCTTGGTATGGTATTTGTAACGACAAGCTCTTCCAGGTCGGATCCTTCTATACGCTCAATGGCAGGCCCGGAGAGCACGCCGTGGCTACAGCAGGCATAAACAGCCTTTGCGCCCTGCGCCTTGAGCGCCTTTGCAGCCTGCGTAAGTGTGCCGGCCGTATCTACCATATCGTCGAGCAGTATAGTGGTCTTTCCCTCGACTTCACCGATAATATGCATTACCTCCGAGATATTGGCCTCGGGGCGTCTCTTATCGACTATGGCGAGCCCTGCGTGTATCCGCTTTGCAAAGGCCCTCGCACGCTCCACGCCGCCTGCGTCGGGTGAGACTATAACAACGTCGTCGTCAATGAACTTCTCATTCATATAATCGAGCAAAACAGGCGTGGCGTAGATATTATCGACCGGGATATTAAAGAAACCCTGAATCTGCCCTGCATGAAGGTCCATACATACGACCCTTGTGGCTCCGGCCACCTGTATAAGATCGGCTACCAGTTTGGCCGATATCGGCGTGCGAGGAGCGGCCTTCCTGTCCTGACGGGAATAACCGTAATAAGGTATTACCGCTGTTATCGACCGCGCCGAGGCCCGCTTAAAGGCATCGAGCATTAGCAAGAGCTCCATAAGGTGGTCGTTGCACGGAGGGGAGGTTGACTGCACTACATAGGTATCCATTCCCCTGACGCTCTCTTTGATCTTTACATTTATCTCGCCGTCACTGAACTTTTTTATCTCCGAGGAGCTGAGCTCCATGCCAAGACCGCTGCATATCTCTTCAGCAAGCTCTTTATTGGAATTCCCGCTAAATATCTTGACCCTGTCTAACACGACTATCTCCCGACCGGATACCTGTAGTAAGTACCGATGATGACATAATTGTTAATTATACAAAAAAACCGATAATAAAGACATTTAAAATTTACAGATAAATAAAAAAGCATAAGACTCTAAAAAAAATAGCCTATGATCGATATAAATGGCTGGGGCGGCAGGATTCGAACCTACGCATGCGGGGATCAAAACCCCGTGCCTTGCCGCTTGGCTACGCCCCAAAGCGGTAACCTGTCCCGGACTGAAGGTTATCAGGTCTTAGACCGGCTGAGAGCCTGAAGCCCCCTAAACTTTAAAGCCGCTCTTACCCTTTTAAAGCCCCCTTGGCCGCTTAAAGCCCCTTTGCCGCAATAATTCTATAATCGTATCCCTTAAAGCGTTCCTCTAAAGCCTCTAATGCCGGGGCAGCTCCGGACTCACTTAAAAAAAGACCGAAAACAGTCGGCCCGCTCCCGCTCATCAGGGCGCCGGCGGCGCCGCTTTCCTTAAGCGCCAGTAGCAACTCTGATACTTCAGGACGCTGCGCGGCCACTGCGCGCTCCAGGTCGTTCTCCAGAATATCCACTACCGAAGAAGGTCTCTCCAAAAGGGCTACGGCAGACTCTTCTAAATCTGTAATTCTAATATTATGTGACGTTTCTGTCAAGGTTAAATTACCATAGGCCCAGGCAGCGCTTACACCAAAACCGGGATTTATCAGGATATAGGAGTACCCGGGCAGCTTGACGGGCCTGAGCAGCTCGCCCCGCCCGCCTGCAACTGCGCTGCCGCGCAAGAGGAAGAACGGCACATCCGAACCAAGCCCGGCCGCAATTGCGTGCAACTGCGCCTCTGTAAGAGGCGCCCCGGTCAGCTCATTCAAGGCCTGAAGGGTCGCCGCCCCGTCGCTGCTTCCGCCCCCGAGCCCTGCTGCCACGGGAATACGTTTTCCCATATCAATATGGACTTTACGGGCGAGCCCAGCCTCCTCCAAAAACATGAGCGCTGCCTTATAGGCGAGGTTTCGCCCGTCGGTCGGAATATCAGGATCGTCACAGGTTATCGTGATCCCTGCGCCGTTATTAACTGTTACGGTGATAAGGTCCGAGAGGGAGAGCGGCTGCATAAGAGTGATTATCTCATGGAAGCCGTCCTCTCGTTTTGAGGTTACTCTAAGCGACAGGTTTATCTTGGCCGGGGCCTTTATCCTCATTGGCGTCTACACATATAACCTTTAAGTAATTAACAATCCGCGACTGCTCGGAAGCCAGAGGCGCTCACGCACCGCCGCCCGCGCGCCCACTCTTACCACCGCACCTGCTACCCCTCCCTTTTTTTGCCCGGGTTACCTGATAATAACAAAAAAGAGGATATTTAAAAAGATAATGATCCCTATAATCAGGGCAAATCCATAGTCTTTGAGTATTCCGGTCTGGAAGCGACTGAGCGCGCCCGACATGCCTATAACAAAGCCGGCTATGCCATTTACAATACCGTCTACGATGCGCCGGTCAAAGCTGAAGCAATCATTGGCGATCCACTTGCCGGGCTTTATAATAAGCGGAATATAGATCGTGCTCAATACCGTATCGGCCGGCGTGACGATCATCTTTGCCACGACTTCCAGGAAGAGCTTACCGCCCTTGCGGTAGAACCAGTCGAAGTCCAGGTTGATCACGTGCTGAACCTTTATCATCTTAAGCAGCAGATAGAAACCGAACCAGGTAAAGAGCATCAACTGCACGGTCCATACGACATGACTGATGGAATAAGGATGATAGTTACCGCCGTTTGGAAGCAGGCGGTAGAGCCCCTGCGGCCAGACCCCGACGACTATGCAGGCAATAGCGGCAAGCGTCATGCCGACCATCATATTGCGCGGCGGCTTCTGCTTTGGTACATCCGGGTTTTTATTCTTGTCCTTGCCGAAGAAGACCAGGTAAGGCACCTTAAGCGTCGTGGACAGGAAGGTGCCGGCGGCCGTTATCATAAGTAGGATCCAGGGTATCGCAAGGTGCTCTGCGGCGGCGGCCGAGAGTATCATCGGCTTGCTGGCAAAACCCGCAAGAAGCGGCGCACCGGAGAGGGCAAGGCCGCCTATCATAAAGAAGATAAGCGTTAGCGGCATTTTGTGATAAAGATTACCGGTATCTTTCAGATTTCGTTTGCCTGTGACATATATAACAGAGCCGGATGCCATAAAGAGCAGCCCCATATAAAGGACATTAGTAAAGCCCAGGGCCACGGCCCCGTCAACGGCAAGCGAGGTGCCGATACCGATACCCGCGACCATATAGCCGGTCTGGCTCAAAAGATGATAGGAAAAGAGCTTTCTAATATCAGACTCAACCGTAGCGTAGATAACGGAGTAGAGCGCCATTATAGCGCCTATCCAGATAAGTATCTCAGTGCCGGCAAAGCCCCTGACAAGCGCGTAGACAGCGGTCTGTGTCGTAAAGGTCGCCATAAACACGCCGCCCGGTACGGTAGACTCCGGATAGGCGTCCGGCAGCCAGCCGCCGAGCATCGGAAAGCCTGCGTTAATGGCAAAACCCAGAAGTATCAGAGCTGCCGGCAGCCCGGAGAACTCCATCAGGTTAAATGCCAGCGTGTGATACTCAAAGTAATAAAGATGTATCCCGGCCATGAGGATAACAGCGCCTGTTGCGTGGACGAGTATATACCTGTAAGCCGCCTTATAAGAACGTTTGGTTTTGCTAAACGACACCATGTATACCGAGGAGAAGGCCATTATCTCCCAGAAACAAAGAAAAGATAAGAAGTCCCCGGCAAAGACCGCGCCAATAGCGCTGCCCGCATAAAAGAAACCCGCGATATGGTGGCCGTCTTCTTTCTGCCTCAACCCGAAGACCATACCTATAAAGAGCATCAACGCAAAGATAAAGGCAAAACACTTGGCCAGCTTATCTACGCGCCCGAAGGTGACCTTTTCACCCATGAAGCTGATAATCCCGTAAGTGCCCTCCGGCATTAAGATAATAATGATAAAGGCCAGCAGCGGCAGGAGCAACAGATATCCTTGCTTGACCTTTCCCTTTGGAATAAAAGGTATCAGGAGTGAGCCGATAATTAATACAAACCCGGGATGGACCCAGTCAATCATAGTAGTCCTCCTTACGCCTGGAGAAGAGATCCGCTATCTTGTTGAAGACGACAGGAAGGAATACGGTCAATGCCAAGACCAGGAAGAAACGAATAAAAAGTGCGCCCTATTGTAGGACACAGACAGAAAATAGGCCGCGTTAAACATCATACTTGCCAGAGACACCATCAAGAGCCGGCCCTATGGAGTCTACTTCCATCGTACCTATAGTCTAAAACGATTTTTACACAGGTAAGGCCCGCGGTCAAGGAAACACCGCGCGCCCTCTTACCACCCGGCACCGCACCTTGCTTGCCCTCTTGCCCGGGTTATCTGATGATAACGAAGAAGAAGATATTTACAAGGACTACGAGCCCTATAATTATAGCAAATGCATAGTCTCTGACCATTCCGGTCTGAAAACGCCTGAGTGCGCCTGACATGCCGATCATAAAGCCGGCTATGCCATTTACAAGACCGTCTACTATAAGCTGGTCGAACCTGAGGCTCTGCTTCGACGACCAGATAGAGTAGCCCGAGGCGCTACGCGCCACCCATCTTACCACGCCGTCGATTACGTCGTAGTCGAAGCTGAAGCAATTATTAGCGATCCACTTGCCGGGCTTTATAATAAGCGGAATATAGATCATACTCACTACTATATCGACCGGCGCGACAATCATCTTTGCCACGACTTCCAGGAAGAGCTTGCCGCCCTTGCGGTAGAACCAGTCGAAGTCCAGGTTGATCATGTGCTTACCCTTTATCATCTTAAGCAACAGATAGAAACCGAACCAGGTAAAGAGCATCAACTGCACGGTCCATACGACATGACTGATGGAATAAGGATGATAGTTACCGCCGTTTGGAAGCAGGCGGTAAAGCCCCTGCGGCCAGACCCCGACGACTATGCAGGCAATAGCGGCAAGCGTCATGCCGACCATCATATTGCGCGGCGGCTCCTGCTTTGGTACGTCCAGGTTTTTATTCTTGTCCTTGCCGAAGAAGACCAGGTAGGGCATCTTAAGCGTCGTGGACAGGAATGTACCGGCGGCCGCAATCATAAGGAGTATCCAGGGTATCGTAAGGTGCTCTGCGGCAGCGGCCGAGAGTATCATCGGCTTGCTGGCAAAGCCAGCAAAGAGCGGCGCACCGGAGAGGGCAAAGCCGCCTATCATAAAGAAGATAAGCGTTAGCGGCATCTTGTGATAAAGATTACCGGTATCTTTCAGATTTCGTTTGCCTGTGACATATATAACAGAGCCGGATGCCATAAAGAGCAGCCCCATATAGAGGATATGGGTAAAGCCCAGGGCCACGGCCCCGTCAACGGCAAGCGAGGTGCCGATACCGATACCCACGACCATGTAGCCGATCTGGCTCATAATATGATGGGAAAATAACCTTCTCATATCAGACTCAACCGTAGCGTAGGCAACGGCGTAGACCGCCATTATAGCGCCTATCCAGATAAGTATCTCAGTGCCGGCAAAGCCCCTGACAAGCGCGTAGACAGCGGTCTTTGTCGTAAAGGTCGCCATAAGCACGCCGCCCGGCACGGTAGACTCCGGATAGGCGTCCGGCAGCCAGCCGCCGAGCATCGGAAAACCTGCGTTAATGGCAAAGCCCAGAAGTATCAGGCCTGTCGAGAGCCCGGAGAACTCCATCAGGTTAAATGCCAGCGTGTGATGCTCAAAGTAATAAAGAAGTATCCCGAACATAAGGATAACGCCGCCGGCTACGTGGACGAGTATATACCTGTAAGCCGCTTTAAAAGAGCTTTTGGTTTTTTTGATCGTTACCATGTATACCGAGGCGAAGGCCATTATCTCCCAGAAACAAAGAAAAGATAAGAGGTCCCCGGCAAAGACCGCGCCAATAGCACTGCCCGCATAGAAGAAACCCGCGATATGGTGGCCGTCTTCTTTCTGCCTCAACCCGAAGACCATACCCATAAAGAGCATCAGCGCAAAGATAAAGGCAAAACACTTGGCCAGCTTATCTACGCGCCCGAGGATGATCTTTTCATCCATGAAGCTGATAACCCCGTAAGTGCCCTCCGGCGTTAAGATGATAATGATAAAGGCCAACAGCGGCAGGAGCAACAGGTATCCCTGCTTGACCTTTCCCTTTGGAATAAAAGGTATCAGGAGTGCGCCTATAATTACTACAAGCCCGGGATGAATCCATTCAATCATAGTAATCCTCCTTACGCCGCAGGAAGAGATCCGCTATCTTGTTGGAGACGACCAGAAGCAGTACGGTCGATGCCAGGGCCAGGAGCGCGTAAAAGGCAGGCACGTTATCCCACCAGTAATAGACGTGAGCTCTCGGCATAAAGACATCAATGACCAGAGATAAGCCCATAAGCACAAATAAGATGTATTTTATTTTATTAAACATATCTCATACCTCACTACATCGGCCACTCAAAGACCGCACTAATTGAGAACCTTATACAACACCCGCCAGGAAAGTCTTAATTATAGATATAAATAAATCCGGATATATTCCAAAAAACACCGTAAGTAGCGCCGTGATACTAAGGGGGACGACAACAAAGGGCGGCGCCTCTTTGATCCTGTCAAAATGAGGGTCCCCTATAGGCGCGGGCCTGAAATACGCCCTGTAGACCACAGGCAGAAAATAGGCCGCGTTAAGCACGGTACTTGCCAGAAGTACCATCAAGAGCCCCATGGACTCTACCTCCATCGTACCCAGCGTCAGGAACCATTTGCTGGTAAAGCCCGCGGTCAACGGCACACTTATCATCGAGAACGCTCCGATGGTAAAGGCCGCCATGGTAAAAGGCATCTTTGTGGCTATGCCGTCGAGCCTGTCGACCTCCCTTATATGCGAGGCTACGTAAATAGAGCCGGCACAGAAGAAGAGTGTGATCTTCGATATAGCATGGTTGCCGATATGAATAATACCGCCGAGCGCGCCGCTTGGCGAGAGAAGGGCAACGCCAAATATTATATATGAGAGCTGGCTTATAGTCGAATAAGCGAGCCTGGCCTTCAGGTCGTTCTTTGTAAGTGCGATTATAGAGGCAAGCGTAATAGTAACCGAGGCGAATATCGCCGTTGGCAGCCCCAGGTGAAAGAAGTCCATAACCTGAAAACCATAAACGCTGATCATAATACGCACCACAGAGAAGACGCCTACCTTAACAACGGCAACGGCATGGAGAAGTGCGCTGACAGGGGTCGGCGCGACCATGGCCCCTGGCAACCAGTTATGGAACGGCATCATACCGGACTTCGCAAAGCCGACGAGAAAACAGATATAGCTAATCGTAACGAGCAGTGCAGGCATCCCGGTGTTATATATTCCGCCAACGCGGAAGTCCAGGGTGCCTGTTGTCATATATGTAATAATAATGGCCGCAAGCAACGCCGTCTTTGCAAGCCCTACCAGGTAGGTCACGTATTTATGGCTGCCGGCAAAGGCCGCGTCGTCCTCATGATGTGCGACAAGCGGATAGGTAGTGATGCTGAGCACCTCGTAGAAGAGATACAGGACAAACAGGTTCGCGGCAAAGGCAACGCCTATTGCCGAGCATATTGCCACGGCAAAACAGCTGAAATAACGCGTCTGGCTGTTTTCCTTCTCGGCGCGCATATACCCGATAGAGTAGGCCGTAGCGAGTATCCACAGGAACGAGGCCGTAAGGGCAAAGAATATCCCGAGACCATCGACCCTGAGCTTAAACTCGATCCCAGGCAAGATGGTAAAGGCCGTATACTCTATAATCCCGCCGTTCATTATGAACGGCAGCATAGAGACGACGATCAGAAAGGTCGATATCGCAGCGATAAAGCTCCAGGCCTCGCGCAGGTTCGGGCTCTTTCTCGACAGAAGTATGAGTATCACCGATACGGCAGGTATAAGGGTCGCAAAAAGCGGCTTTATCGATACAATCGTTTCCATAATATCCTTATCAAAAATACTTTGACTAAATTATACCGGACGCAAGCCTTGCAAGATCTATCAGCATCGTCGGATAGACGCCGTGCCAGATAGTGGCAACGACCGTCAGCAATATAACAAAACACAGGCACGTCGGCTTATACATCTGAAACTCACCCTCTGGCTCCTTCATATACATAACCATTATGACCCTTAAATAGAAGTAGGCCGCGACAGCGCTCATCAGCACCGCAAATATAGCCAGCGGAACCATCCCCTGTCCAAGCAGGGCCTTGAAGACAAAGAACTTACCCATAAAGCCCGCCATCGGTGGAATACCGGCAAGAGAAAAAAGGAATATCATCATCAGGAGAGCGACAAGTTTATTGGTCTTGCCAAGCCCCCTGTAGTTCTCTATCCGGTCGCTCTTGCCATTGATCGAGAGCAGTATTATTACGGCAAAGGCCCCGATATTCATAAAAGCATAGACCACCATATAGAAGAGCACGCTTGAGACGCCCTCGGGCGTGCCCGCAATAAGGCCGAGCATGGCGTATCCGGCATGCCCGATGCTTGAGTACGCAAGCATCCTCTTAAGGCTCTTCTGCGAGATGGCGACAAAGTTACCGTATGCCATACTGAGCACCGAGATAACGATCAGGATAATAACCCACTGATCATAGACCGGAGCAAGCCCCACCAGGAAGACCCTCAAGAGCACCGCAAACGACGCGGCCTTGACGCCGACCGACATAAAGGCCGTGATCGGCGTCGGAGCGCCCTCGTAAGCGTCGGGCGCCCACATATGGAAAGGAACACCCGCGACCTTAAAGGCAAAACCGGCGATCAACATAACGAGCGCGATACTCAGGGCCGGCATGCTGATCACAGGGTCTTTAAGTGCCGCTGCTATACCGACGAGCTCCGTAGTTCCGGTCAGCCCGTATATAAATGATATGCCGTAGAGCAATATGCCCGAAGAGAAGGCGCCGAGGATGATGTACTTCATCGCGCCCTCGTTGGACTTTCGGCTGCTCTGCCTGAAGCCCGCCAGGACATAGACCGGAATACTCATAAGCTCAAGGCCGACATAAATAGTCAAAAGATCGACCGCCGAGGCCAGGATCATCATTCCCGCGAGCGAGAAGAGCATTAATATATAGTACTCGCCCATGTTTATATCCTTCGTCTTTACGTACTGAAAGGACATAAGCATAACGAGAACGGTCGCGCCGTAAAAGATCATCTTAAAAAATGCCGAGTAGGCGTCTATCTTATACATGCCGGCAAAGAAAGTGCCGCCGGCCATATCTCCGTGAAGAAGGCAGCACGTAGCTATCGCCGCAGCTATAATAACCACAATCGATATCACGCCGACCAGCCCCCTGCACTTTTTAAAGAGCGGATCAATGACCAGCAATAAGCAGGCGGCGCCCACAATTATAAGCTCGGGCAATAAGGCTATGACGTCTTGAAGACTAAATATCATTTAAGGACTCCGGTTGCCGCTACAGCGCCTACCTGCTCGACAAGATTACCTACCGAGACGTTTATTAAATTCAGGAAATCCATCGGGTGCAGTCCCACCCAGAAAACAAATATGAGGAACGCAAGAATAGGGATTATCTCTCTAATATTAATGTCCTTGATCTCGCCTTTCTTTGGCGCAGGGTACTTCGGCGGGGTCGTGACCCCGCCGTGACCGAAGCCGGGAACGGGCGAGCCGAAGGCGATCCTCTTATACATCCAGAGCATGTAGGCCGCTCCGAGCGCGATCCCCATGATCATAAAGACGATGTAGATCTTATAGGTCGAGTACGCACCGATCAGGATCATCAACTCTCCGATAAAGCCGTTCGTTCCGGGGAAGCCCATCGCGGCTATAGAGAAGAGGAAGAGGAAGAAGGCATAGACAGGAACAAGCTTTGCCGCCCATCCGTAACGGTCAAGCATCCTCGTATGCGTCCTCTCGTAGATCATACCGACGCAGAGGAAGAGCGCGCTTGTCGTAATACCGTGATTGAACATCTGCAGGATACCGCCCTCTATTCCGTCCTTGTTAAGAAGGAAGATGCCGAGTGTGACAAAACCCATGTGGCTGACGCTTGAATAGGCGATAAGTTTCTTCATATCCGTCTGCGCAAGGGCAAGGAAGGCTCCGTAGATAATAGCGATTATAGAGAGTATGCAGAGCGGGACGCTGAAGAACTTCGCGGCGTCCGGGAACATCGGCAGCGAAAAGCGCAGGAAACCGTACGCGCCCATCTTAAGCAGAACGCCCGCCAGTATTATACTACCGGCCGTAGGCGCCTGAACATGAGCGTCCGGCAGCCACGTATGGAACGGGAAGGTCGGAACCTTTACCGCAAACGAGATAAAGAAGAGTATAAAGATAAATATCTGGAACTCGAAGCCGTAGCTCGTCGCCGCGAGCGCCTGGATATCGAAGGTATGGCCTGCCTGATAGTAGAGGATAATAATACCGACCAGCATGAGGATACTGCCGGAGAGCATGTATATAAAGAGCTTGATCGCCGCGTATAGCTTGTTGACCCCGCCCCAGATGCCTATTATCAGGTACATCGGGATAAGCATCGCCTCCCAGAAGATATAGAAGAGTACCATATCCATCGAACAAAAGACGCCTATCATCGCGGTCTGCATGATAAGGATGAGTATCATATACTCTTTGACCTTCTTGTCTATCGCCCTCC
>UOEZ01000037.1_pt1 | contig 27796 bp, 22 predicted proteins | sample 1988331 | NCBI WGS metagenome assembly UOEZ01 (sample SAMEA4712194, study PRJEB27164) | hydrothermal vent metagenome | biome: marine basaltic hydrothermal vent biome; feature: marine hydrothermal vent; material: mineral | place: Pacific Ocean | collected 2011-06-14/2011-07-23 | depth 1689 m
CTCTCCGCAGGAGTTCCCCTTAGGAGTCCCCCTTTTCCAAAAGGGGAGATAAAAGACAAGACAAACCCACAAAAACATTATATAATTACCAATCGATATAAAATAAGGTACACTTATAGATTAGCCAGGCAAATATTGCAGCAACGATTGGTTTCGGGGCGAGGACGCACCGAAACATCAAATAAGATAGACTTATAGATTATAAAGGCAGGCGATAGGCCTCCCACGACTTAGACCATTAAAAACCTTTAGATACAGGAATTTATATCATGGCAGAGCAGAGACCCGTCCCGGACGGTAAAAAGACATTCAGAGAGGCGCTGAAGGACGGGCAACTCGTATTCGACGGCGCGACAGGCACGATGCTCCAGAAGCTAGGGCTAGAGCCCGGCGGTTGCCCGGACGAGCTGAACATCTCGAAACCAGAGATAGTCAGGAAGGTCCACACCGCCTACCTCGACGCCGGCTCGGATATCTTTACGACCAATACCTTCGGCGCGACCCGCCCGAAGCTCAAGGAATACGACCTCGAAGACAAACTTCGGGAGATAAACATCGCAGGGGTTAAGGCCGCGCGCGAGGCCATAGGCGATAAGGGCTACGTCGCCGGCGGTATCGGCCCGACCGGTCACTTTATCGAGCCGGTCGGCGACCTGAACTTTGACGCAGCCGTAGAAATATTCGCAGAACAGGCCCAGGCCCTGAAGGACGGCGGGGCCGATCTCCTCATCATCGAGACGATGATGGATATAAAAGAGATGCGCGCCGCTATCATAGGCGCAAAGACGACCGGCCTGCCCGTGGTCGCAACTATGACCTTCGACCAGTCCATGCGCACCATCCTCGGCACCACGCCCGAGGTATGGGCTATAGTCGCCTCGGGGCTCGACGTCGACGCACTCGGGGCGAACTGTTCGCTCGGGATAGAAGGCCTGTACGAGGCATTATCAGCGATGAGCGCGGTTACGAATACGCCTCTGATAGCGCAGCCGAACGCGGGTATACCCGTGCTTGTCGGTAAGGAGACGGTCTTCCCGGCGACGCCGGAAGAGATGACGGAGTACGTCCCTCGCCTGGTCGCAATAGGCGTGCGCATCCTCGGCGGCTGCTGCGGAACGACCCCCGAACACATCAGGCAGATGGGCGCGGACTTCAGGTCTCTTCAGGTAGAGCCGCGCCAGCCGAAGACGTTTACCGCCCTTGCCAGCCGTACCGCTACGACGCGCTTTGGCGGAGGCCTTCCGCCGATAACAATAGGCGAGCGCATAAACCCGACGGGCCGCAAAAAGCTCGCGCAGGAGATAAAAGACCACAAAACAACGACCATTTGCAAAGAGACCAGAGAGCAGACAGAGGCCGGGGCAAACGTACTGGACGTAAACGTAGGCGTACCGGATATAGACGAGGCCGCCGCGATGAAGCGCGCGGTCTTTGCGGTGAACGATAACACCTCACTACCTATAGTCGTTGACTCGCCAAACCTCGATGCGCTGGAAGAGGGGCTGAAGGCGGTAGACGGCAGGCCACTGATAAACTCGGTAAGCGGCGAGGAAGAAAAGCTGGCTGCCGTCCTGCCGCTCGCCAAAAAATACGGGGCAGCCGTACTCGGCCTGACCATCGACGACAAAGGCATACCGCCGACAGCCGAAGGACGCTTTAAGGTGGCGGAGAAGATAATGAACCGCGCGTTAGAGGCGGGCCTCAACAAAGAAGACCTCGTGATAGACTGCCTTGCGATGACGGTGAGCGCCGACCCCAACGGCGCGCTCACAACGCTTGACGCTATACGCATGATAAAGGAAAGGCTAGGACTGGCAACGACGCTCGGGGTCAGCAACATATCATTCGGCCTGCCCTCGCGCGAGTCCGTAAACTCGCATTTTTACTCGATGGCCCTGCATGCGGGCCTTGACAGCGCGATAATGAACGTAAAGAACCAGTCGATGATGGACTCTTACCACGCCTCGCTCGTCCTGCTCGCGCACGACGCAAAGGCAAAAAAATATATAGGCCGCTTTAAAGACAGGGAGCCGGGCGGCGCGGGTGCGCTCGTAGAAGAAAAGACAGAGCCGCAGACGATACAGGATAAACTCATACGCGCCGTTGTTGACGGCGATACCGAGCACATCCTGGACTTTGTAGAGGAGGCCCTCGCCGACGGATGGGAGCCGCTCGTAGTCGGTAACGAGGGGCTGATCCTCGGACTGAACGAGGTAGGCAGGCTCTTTGCCGCAAACATCTACTTCCTGCCGCAGGTAATATCCTCTGCCGATACCGTAAAAAAGGCCTTTGCGCGCCTCAAGAAAGAGATGAAGGACGAGAGCGGGCCGAAGCTCGGCAAGGTCATCATGGCAACCGTCAAGGGAGATATCCACGACATAGGCAAGAACATCGTCTGTACGCTCCTTGAGAACCACGGCTTTGAGGTAATAGACCTCGGTAAGAACGTCCCGACCGAGAAGATAGTCGAAGAGGCCAGGGCGCGGAAGGTCGATATCGTAGGACTCTCGGCCCTGATGACTACCACGGTAATGGAGATGGATAACGTGGTAAAGGAACTAAAAGACGCGGGCGTGCCTGCTGCCGTAATGGTCGGCGGCGCCGTCGTTACGCAGGAGTTTGCCGACCGCATCAAGGCCGTCTTCGGCGGCGAGGCTACGGCGGCCGTAGATAAGATGAAGGAGATCGTCGGGGCGGACTCTGCCAAGGCCTGAAACCATACTACTGAATTTAAAGAAACGGACGGCCCTTCAAGCCGTCCGTTTCTTTAAATAAAGGTTCATGGCTCCGTAACCGGAATAATAAAGATAGATAACCCGGCCTACGACAACGACGACATAGGCCGATTTTTTAAGGAGAGGTCCATAATTCAGTGATCAAAACAATAAAAATAGACAACCTGACTTACGGCGGCGACGGGATCGGAAGATTAGACGGCAAGGCCGTCTTCGTCCCTTACGGCGCGCCGGGCGATACCGTTGAGGTAAAGTTCGTCAAAGAGAAAAAAAGCTTTGCCATAGCAGAGCTTGTCAAGGTGACAGAGCCCTCGCCGCTGCGCCAAGAACCGGCCTGCCCGGTCTTTGGCCAGTGCGGCGGATGCAACTGGCAGCACGTCTCCTATGAGACACAGCTAAAGGCAAAGGGAGAGCTCTTTACCGAGACCCTCAAACGACTCGCCGACGTAGAGTTCCCGGAGCCTCTGAAGCTCGTCGCCTCGCCCCAGATACTAAATTATAGAAATAGGGTGAAAATACATAAAAAGGGGCCGAAATGGGGCTTTTTTAGGGCTAAATCGCATAAAATCGTTGATATCGACAATTGCCCGCTCTTAGATCCGACGATAAACAGGGTCTTTGCAGCCCTCAAGGGGTTCAAGCTCCCGGAGATGGTTCATACCATAGATATCGCGCTCGATGAAAAGACCGGCAGCTGCGTCGCGGCCTTTTATACAAAAAAGAACCGGGACTTCGACTGGCAGGGGCTGATAGATAAGGTAGACGGGCTAAAGGGAATCGAGCTATGGAAAAAGGACCCGAACAAGACCAGAAAGAGCTGGATAACGGGCCTTGGCGATATTTCTATCTCTTATACGGTCGAGGGCGCTACTATACTTTACGGCGCGACTACCTTTATGCAGGGCAACCCCGGACAAAACAGGAATATAGTAAAAGAGGTACTGCGCCTGACCGGTCTCGACGAGGTAAAAGACGAGAAAAAATCCGTTGTCATAGCGGACTTGTTCTGCGGGGCAGGGAACCTTACGCTCCCGATGGCGATGCGCGCCGAGACGGTCGTCGGCATAGACTCCGATGGCGAGGCGATCAAATTAGCCAGGAAGGCCGCGCGTCTTTTAGGGCTGAATTCAGTTAAATTTCGCTCGGAGGGCACAGAAAAGACCAAGACACTTGAAAAGGTTTCACCCGCTGTGGTAGTATTAGACCCACCTCGGTCCGGGTGCCCGGAGGCGATAGAGAAGATAATCAAAGCTCGTCCTGAAAAGGTTATCTATATATCATGCGCCCCGCCAACCCTTGCACGCGATATAAAGCTTCTTATTAATGAAGGCTACAGACCGGCCAGGGCCTCGGTACTGGATCTATTCCCGCAGACGTACCATATTGAATCGATAGTAGAGCTTATTATGCCATAAGCACAAGACGAGTCCTAATGACTAGTTAGCCTTAACACAGAGACAACTTACCGCTAGCGGCGGGAGAACTTTATGGAACTACCTGTACTAACAAAATTAAGAGAAGAACTCAAAGAGGTAGAGCGGGAACTCAGAGTCGATGTGCCCAGAGAGCTTCGCACGGCCGCGGCCCACGGCGACCTGCGTGAGAACTCCGAGTACGAGGCCGCCAAACACAGGCAGTCATTCCTGCAGGCACGCGCCGGTCAGCTGAGTCAGAGGATAAACTCCCTGACCTCCCTTAATCTGGACGATATACCGAGAAACGTCGTCGGCTTCGGCTCCAGGATATATCTGGAAGATATGGATAGCGGCGTTGAGGTCGTCTATGAGCTCGTAACCCCGGAAGAGGTCGATCCAAAGATCGGCAAGATATCGGTAAGCTCTCCTATAGGGCGCGCGCTCCTTAACAAAGAAGAGGGCGACGATATAACGATTAACCTCCCCTCCGGGACAAAGGAATACGGCGTCACACGCCTTGAGACCATCCATGAACTTCTTCTAAAGGAATAAACCTTATACAGATATCGTTATAACCAGCCTTGGGCTGTTGATTAAAAACGGCGATCACGCCAGACTTTAAACAAACAAAGGAGAGGGAAGAATGACAAAGAAAAAAAGTTTTCTTGGTTTACTCGGCATCTTCGCATTGGCGCTTATAATAGGACTGGCCTCGTACCAGCCCTCAGAGGCAAGCAGTCAAAAAAGCTCCGGCCACGGCTCATCAAAGGGCGAGAGCAAAGGCCACGCAAAACCGCACTGGAGCTATGAAGGCAAGTACGGCCCTTCTCAGTGGGGCTCTATGCTCGCGGAGTACTCGGCCTGCGGTAAGGGCAAGAGGCAGTCTCCGATAGATATAACCGGGATAACAGAGGCCGAACTCACCCCGCTTAAATTTAGATACAGAAACTCAAAGAACCTGACTATCTTAAACAACGGCCATGCCATTCAGGTCAATCAGAGAAAGAGCAGCCTCTTATACCTGGACGGTACCGAGTTCGACCTCCTGCAAGTACACTTCCATTCGCCTAGCGAGCATACCATTGACGGAAAATCCTCGCCCATGGAGGCGCACTTCGTACACGCTGATAAAGAGGGCAACCTCGCCGTAGTCGGAGTGATGATAAAAGTTGGCAGCCACAACACAACCCTCGACGATATCTGGCCGGTTATGCCAAAGGTCAAGGGCAAGAAAAAACTCGCTATCTCTTATGATATAGACGAGCTTCTCCCGACCGACAAGTCATACTACAGGTACGCGGGCTCACTTACCACGCCTCCCTGTACCGAGAGCGTTATCTGGCTCGTCCTTAAAAGCCCCATTGAAATATCAAAGGATCAGCTAAAGACGTACAGAGCCATCCTGAACGATACAAACCGTCCTATTCAGGAGCGTAACAACCGCCTGGTACTGGACTAAGAAAGTTTAAGACGGTATCTATCCTTAACCGCCGAAGGCTTTCATGCCTTCGGCGGTTTTTTTTGTGCTAAAATATAGTGAACCTCCGCCGACAGGAGTCTGGTGTTTTAACGGCTTAATAAAGGTCTCTAACTGCGTTCTCTGAAGAAACAATCCGGTTTCCCTTAAACATTATATAAAAAAGTCTTCCTTACCTCGCCACTCTTGCTCAACGAGGCCATATCGATGCAAAAGATCGCAGGCATAGGCCTTATCGTCGTCGATATGGTACTGCTCGGATAATCAAGGGGCTCCTGTTTATATCCCCCTGCAATACGCGTCTGACCCGCGCCGGAGCCGTAGAGCTAAAGCCCATAAATCCCTTTTATTTTAAAGGCTCTTATGGTATTACTAATAAATTAATATCATAGTATTTTTGCCTTTTAACCCCGGCAATAAAAAGAGGAGCAACAAGATAGATGGACTACAAAACAACCCTGAACCTCCCCCGAACCGATTTTCAGATGAAGGCGAACCTCGCAAAGAGAGAGCCCGAGATGCTCAGGGAATGGGAAGAGACCGGACTATATAAAAAGATACTGAAGGCGGGGGCAGGCAGGGAGACCTTTACGCTTCACGACGGCCCGCCCTATGCCAACGGTAATATACACATAGGGCACGCCCTTAATAAGATACTCAAAGACATAGTAATCAAAAGCCGCTTTATGTCAGGGTATGCCGTTGACTACGTCCCGGGCTGGGACTGTCACGGCCTGCCCATCGAGCTTCAGGTAGAGAAAAACCTCGGAAAGAGGAAAGAGGGCCTCTCAAAAGTAGAGATACGCAAAGAATGCCGCAGCTACGCCGCCAGGTTTGTAGAGGTACAGAAAGAAGACTTCAAGCGGCTAGGTATCCTCGGGCGCTGGGACGAACCCTACCTGACGATGAACTACGGCTATCAGGCGACCATCCTGAAGGAACTCGCCCGCGTAAGCAGCGAGGGCTTTATCTATAAGGGCAAAAAGCCCGTGCACTGGTGCGCCTCCTGCCGCACGGCCCTGGCCGAGGCTGAGGTAGAGCACGCCGATAAAACCTCACCGACCGTCTTTGTAAAATTCAAGATCACGGATACGAACGGCAACGAGGCACTTAAGAACGCATACTTTGTAATATGGACGACGACCCCGTGGACGCTTCCGGCAAATATGGCGATAGCCGTGCACCCTGATCTCGTTTATAATCTGGTAAAGACCCCGGCAGGCGATCTGATACTTAATAACGAACTGACCGCTACTTGTATGGAAAGCTTCGGTTACGGCGAGAGCGAGTATGAGGTAACAAATAACATATGGATGGGCAGCGAGCTTAAGGGTGTTGTCTGCGCCCATCCGTTCATTGACAGGCCCTCGACCGTATTTAACGCGGAGTTCGTAACGACCGAGGCCGGTACCGGCTGCGTGCACGTAGCGCCGGGCCACGGTCAGGACGACTATGAACTCGGGCTGCGCGTTGGTCTGGACATATACGCCCCGGTCGATAACGCGGGAAAGTTCACCGCCGAGTTCCCGGAGTTTCAGGGCCAGTTCGTCTTTAAGGCCAACGCGGGGATAATAGAGCTTCTAAAGGAAAAAGACGCGCTTATCAGCGAGGATACCATCTCGCATTCATACCCGCATTGCTGGCGGTGCAAGAGGCCGGTAATCTTCCGGGCAACGGCGCAGTGGTTCGTATCAATGGAAGGGCTTCGCCAGAAGGCCCTCTCTGCCATTGGCGAGGTCAGCTGGATCCCCGCCTGGGGAGAGCAGCGCATACGCTCGATGGTAGAGAGCCGCCCGGACTGGTGCCTCTCGCGCCAGCGCGCATGGGGCGTCCCCATCCCGGCGCTCTCCTGCACGAACTGCGCAACCAGCTTTCTCGATCAGGGAGTGATGGAAAAGCTCTCTAAAGACTTTGAAGAAGAGGGCGCTGATATATGGTTTACAAAAGAACTCTCCGAGCTGGTGCCTGACGGTACAAAATGCCCGGAGTGCGGCGCCTCTGACTTTGAAAAAGAAGACGACATCCTCGACGTCTGGTTCGACTCCGGCGTTAGCTTTGCCGCCGTCGTCGAAAAAAGAGAGGGACTTAAAAGCCCTGCCGACCTGTATCTGGAGGGAAGCGATCAGCACAGGGGGTGGTTTCAGTCCGCGCTCCTGACCTCGGTCGCGACGCGAAAGGCCCCGCCCTACAAGGCCGTGCTTACCCACGGCTTTGTCGTCGACGGCAGAGGCAAAAAAATGAGCAAGTCCACCGGCAACGTCATTGCGCCAAAAAAGATAATAGACAAATACGGCGTAGAGGTCTTGCGCCTCTGGGTCTCAAGCGAAGACTACCGCGACGACCTGCGCATCTCCGATGAGATAATAAAACGTCAATCCGAGGCGTACAGAAGGATCCGTAATACCTTCAGGTTTATCCTCGGCAATATCTCGGACTTTGATCCGGAGACGCAGGGCGTGGATTACAGCAAACTTACAGAACTGGACAGATTAACGCTGCACAGACTCGCAAGGCTTACCGAGCGGGTAAGAAAGGCATACGACGACTTTGAGTTCCATACCATCTATCACAGCGTCCATAACTTCTGCAACGTCGAGCTGAGTTCTTTCTACCTCGATATCCTGAAAGACCGCCTCTATACCTCGGGGACGGACTCCCTGCTCCGGCGCTCCGCTCAGACCGTTATCCACCTGGTCCTTGACCATCTTCTGCGGCTGATGGCCCCGGTACTGGTATTTACCACGGACGAGGCCTGGAAGCTGATGCCGGCTACTACTGTAGAGAGCGTACACCTCTCGGAACTGCCGGAGCCCAACCCGGACTGGATCGACGAAGAACTTGAGAAAAGTTTTAAGATGCCCTTAGAAATTAAGGGTGAAATATCCAAGGCCCTTGAAGCCGCACGCAGGGACAAGACCATCGGCCACCCTCTGGACGCAAAGGTGATCGTAGCTGGAACCGGGTTTACAGATGAAGACAAAAGAAATTTAAAAAACCATGAAGAGGACTTTAAAAGGATGCTTATCGTCTCGGCCCTTGAGGTCTCGGATGCGATAGAAGGCAAGGGCGTCTTTGTCTCGGAGGATATAGCGGGACTCAGTATCCTGGTGACAAAGGCGGAGGGCGAGAAGTGCGAGAGGTGCTGGCACATAAGCCCGGGCGTCGGCGCGGATGCAACGCATCCGACCCTATGCGAAAGATGCGTTGAGGTGCTTCTCTGAAAGGGCCGAGGCTTATATGGATAACCGTCGTTGCCGTCGTTATAGCCGACCAGCTTACAAAGGCCGCAGCTACAATGTGGCTCTCCCCCTACGAGGCGGTCGCCGCCGTCCCCGGGGCGCTTAACCTCGTCCTCTGGCACAACCCGGGCGCTGCCTTCGGGGTTCTCTCTACAAACGCCGGAACGGGCAGGATCTTCCTTATAGCTATTACCGTAATAGCCCTGGTTGTAATAGGCCTTCTTCTGCGCACCGCCCGGAAAGAGGGCGACAGGCTAACGGCCTTCTCGCTGGCACTTATCGGCGGCGGCGCTACCGGTAACCTTATCGACAGAATAAGGCTCGGCGCGGTAATAGATTTTCTGGATCTCTATATAGGATCATACCACTGGCCGGCCTTTAATGTGGCGGACTCCGCCATAACGGTAGGGGTTGTCTTGACGCTTGCCGGTTTCTTCTTAAAGTCTTCGGGTAAAAATTAAGGCCGCCCGGAGCCGGCCTGCAACGGCAGAACCTACGCCCGGGCCTTATCTCCCGGGGTAGAGCCCTTTGCGTGTTCCCTGTTTACAAATCCCCTTATAAGTTCCTGATCGTCTTCGGTTATCTCCGTAAAGACAACCCCGTTCCCCTGAAAAAGCCCCGAGGTCTTCGCCGCGCCCGAACCCCACCGGACGACCCCTGCGGCCTCTATTAAATTCACAACGCCCGGCAGAGAAAACCTCATCCTTAGGGTCGAGTCCTGCTCCAGCTTCATCCGTGAATGAAGAAATAATCCTCTGGCCGTTATATTAAGTATAAAACCCGTCTGCATATTACCGGCAGCGTCCTGCACAAAGTCAACCGGTATGGAGACGGGAAGCCTCTCTTCCTTACGTATATCCGTCTTGGCCTCAAACAGTATCTTGTTGACCTGGCAAACGACCTGCTCAGGGGTAAAGGCCTTGGTCATTACATCGGTAATCTCAAAGGACGATAATTTTTTTAACACCTCTTTGTTCTCATAGACGCCGGTAACGATAAGCACGGGAACCTTATCAAGGAGGTCGTTTTCGTACATCCACTCGATAACGCCGAAGCCGTCGACCTCCGGCATCTGCAGGTCCAGTATCAATAGATCCGTTCTGCAGGAAGGGTCGTCGAGGGCCTCTATGGCCTCGGCCCCGTTAGCGGCAGAGCGCACTCTATGACCTACCTCTGCCAGTATCGCGCTTAGCTTATTGCGGAAGAATGCAGCGTCATCGGCGAGCAGGATATCCTTGCGGTCTTTTGTTATCATAATTCCTCCAACACACAAACCAGTACGGATCTACCGGTTAAGGCCCGCGGCCCATGAACCCAAAGCATTAATATTCAGGCGGGCAGCCGCGATAACAAGACGAGCCGCACGGCGGCCTACTGTGCGGCCTCTTTTTTAGGATCATCCCACGACGCATACTTGCACTTGGGATAATTCGAACAGCCAAAAAAGACGCGCCCCCTCTTTGTCCTGCGCTCGATGAGGCTTCCGCCGCAACCGTCCTCCGGGCATTGTATCCCTATCGAGAAAGGCCGCGTCCCCTTACAGTCAGGGTAGGTAGAGCAGGCCAGGAAACGCCCGAAACGGCCTGTCTTAACGACCATCGCCGCCTCACACTTCGGACATTTTTCATCGGTCGTCAGTTCTTCACGCTCGGCGATCTGGATCTTGCCCTCATCGTCGGTTATAAAATCAGCGGTGCTCTTGCACTCGGGATAACCCGTGCAGGCAAGGAACTTACCGCGCCTGCCCCATTTTACCACCATCTCCTGACCGCATTTTTCGCACTTGATATCGGTCGGTGTCTCAGAGCCCTTGACGCTCTTCATCTCTTCTTTTGCCGTGGCAAGCCTTTCTTTGAACGGCCCGTAAAACTTCTTCATAACCGCGACCCAGTCGGCCTTACCCTCCTCTATCCTGTCGAGCTCCTCCTCCATATGAGCCGTAAACTCGGCGTCCAGTATATTAGGGAAGCTCTTGACAAGAAGGTCGTTTATCAGGAAACCAAGGTCGGTCGGCGCAAGCCGTCTCTGATCCTTAACAACGTACTCTCTGTCCTGGATCGTAGAGATAATAGCTGCGTACGTCGATGGCCGCCCTATCCCCTTTTCCTCCATATCTTTAACAAGAGTCGCCTCGGTAAAGCGAGGCGGCGGCTGGGTAAAGTGCTGGTTCGGCGTTATCGCCTTTACCTGAAGCTCCTTGCCCTCGTCCAGGTGCGGCAGTGTCCCCTCTTTTTCTTTATCCCCGTCTTCGTCCTTGCCCTCTTCATAGACCGCTATAAAACCAGGAAACTTCATAACCGCGCCGGTCGCTGTAAACTGGTAACGTCCTGCGTTTATCTGTACGCTCGTCTGGTCGTAGACGGCAGGGGTCATCTGGGAGGCGATAAACCTCTTCCAGACCAGATCATAGAGCCGCCACTGCTCCTTTGAGAGATGAGGCTTGACGACCTCGGGGGTATAGACCATGGTCGTAGGCCTGATCGCCTCATGCGCTTCCTGCGCGCTCTTCTTTCCCTTATAGGCATTGGGCTTCTCGGGTATATACTCTTTTCCGTACTGCTGCGCTATATACGCGCGCGCAGCGTCCCGCGCCTCATCCGCGATACGCGGCGAGTCGGTTCTCATATAGGTTATAAGGCCGACCGGGCCCTCGTCGCCAAGCTCTACGCCCTCGTATAACTGCTGGGCGAACATCATTGTCTTCTTGGCGGAAAAAGATAACTTCCGGGACGCCTCCTGCTGCATGGTGCTCGTTATAAAAGGCGGAAGCGGATTACGCCTGCGCTCCTTGCGCCTGACCTCCGCGACCGTAAAGGTCTCGCCCTTTAGCTCCTTTAATATGCCGTCGGCCTCCGCCTCCGTGGATATCTCTACCTTCTTCTTCTCGCACTTTGCCAGCCTGGCCTCGAACTCGGGAAAGCTCGCAACTATGCTCCAGTACTCTTTCTTTACAAAGGCCTGTATCTCACGCTCACGCTCGCATATCACGCGCACCGCAACGGACTGAACCCTTCCGGCGCTCAATCCGCGCCTTACCTTGTCCCACAGTATGGGACTTACCTGATAGCCGACCAGGCGGTCAAGTATGCGCCTGGTCTGCTGGGCATTGACCTTATTGTTATCAAGGATCGTCGGGTTGGCTATCGCCTTTTTTATACCTTTGCTGGTTATCTCGGTAAAGAGAACGCGATGTATCTTCTTCTCGCCTTTTTTTATTCCGCCACGCCCGCTTATGACCTCGCTTATGTGCCAGGCTATGGCCTCTCCCTCTCTATCGGGGTCAGGGGCGAGATATATTTCATCCACACCCTTGCTCGCGGCCTTAAGCTCTTTTATAATCTTCCCCTTACCCTTGATAGTGTCGTACTGCGGCTTAAAGTCATCCTCCAGATCGACGCCCAGCTTGCTCTTTGGCAGGTCCCTTATATGCCCGACCGAGGCCATGACCTTAAAGCCTCGCCCCAGATATTTATTTATAGTCCTTGCCTTGGCAGGGGACTCAACTATGACCAGCGATTTTTTCATTTACCAGTTTACCTCGTTAACTTTATTATATAAGGCCCTGCGCCCCTGCGGACGGACAGCCTAGATCTTCTTTATAAAAAGCTTGCCCGGCCTCTGTGCCACGACCCCTTTAAGCTCCATATCCAGGAGCAGGCCGGATAACCTCTGTACGGCGATTCCGCTCTTTTCTACGATACCGTCTATGTGCATCGGGCCGTCGTCCAAGAGCCCTATTACGATATCCTCATCCGCTGCCGCAGCTGCCGCGCCTGCCTGCGCACCGTCGGCAGGCGGTAGTGGCCGACCAACGGAGCGCGACGGCTGCACGGAAGGCCGTTGCCCGGAGAGCTGTTGCTCGGAGATCAGCGGCAACTGCTCCCGGCTATCTACCTTTGCGCTGCCTCTCTTTTTCTCGGCCTTCTCGCCTGCGCCTGCGCAGGTCGTCTCTGCGGTCAGGGCCTCTATTATATCCCCGGCGCTCTCTACAAGCACCGCGCCGTCCTTTATAAGTTTATTCGTCCCGCTCCCCTTACGGCTTGCGGCATGGCCGGGAAGGGCAAAGACCTCGCGCCCCTGCTCCAGCGCCATACGCGCCGTCATCATGGCGCCGCTCCTGAGCGGCGCCTCTACCACAACGACAGCAAGGGAAAGCCCGCTTATTATACGGTTGCGAAGAGGAAAGTTCATCGGCAGCGGAGCCGTGCCCATCGGATACTCGCTTAAGACAACGCCGCTATCCTTTATCTTTCCATACAACTTTTTGTTCTCGGCCGGGTAGACCGTATCAACGCCGGTGCCGAGCACCGCTATCGTAAGCCCTCCGGCGCTAAGCGCGCCCCTGTGCGCCGCTGTATCACAGCCCCGGGCCATCCCGCTGACCACCACAATACCGCTGGAAGCAAGCCCCCTGCCTATCGCCTCGGCCATCTCCAGACCATAATGCGAGGCCCGTCTCGTACCAACAACAGCCACGGCCGGCAGTCTTTCGTCAAAGATAGAGCTCCCGGAAGGGCTCTCTATCCGTCCTGCTCCGTAGAGCAAGAGAGGAGCAGCGGGAATACCGGCCAGACGCGGCGGATAATCTTTATCCAGGATCGTTATAAGGCTGACGCCGCTCTCCTCTACAAGGGCCGCCTCCTTCTCTACCTCCCCTTGCTGCGAAAAACCGCGCAGCTGCGAAGCCAGCCTGCCAGGCACGACGCCTTCAAGGTTTCGCCCCCGGCACATATCAAGCAGCGCGCGGGCGCTGCCGGCCTTGGCAAGGCTCTCCCTGAGCTCGGCGGTAAACTCCGGGGTCATCCCCCTGGTCCTCATAACCACCCTGTTAAGGGTCAGCCACGCCTCAAGCTCTACCTCTCCCATCGCTGCCTTAGACCATATCCTTAAAGACTTAAAGTATATTTTAAAAGTCTATTAAATAGTAAAGGGACGGCAGCCATGCCATCCCTTCCCGAGTAATCGTATTTTCCTTACTGCAGGGTCGGCGAACTCAAGAGCTCGTCTCCGACCTTAATGGTCCTGAGGCTGTCAACGACCAGGCACGCAGCCGAGTCGTCCTCAAGACTTATAACTATCGCCTCGCCGAGTTTGATCGCAGGAAGCGGTATCTTCTTTTTTCTTCTAAGCGGGTCGTCTACCGAACCCCTTGCCCTGTATATGCCAAGCTTATTACCAACTGCGAGCCCGCTCCTGCGCCCTTTATCTATGTAAACGATATCGTTTTCAGAGATCTGCTTTATGCCCTCTATGGAGGCGATTATAACGGCCTCTATCTGCGCCGTAGTCCTGGTAACGGCGACCTCCTTAAGAGGATCGATATAGGGCGTAAGCTTTGCGCCCTTAAGTATCTCCTTAAAGGCAGTATCTACCCTGCCCTCTACGGCCGAACCAATGGCCGAGGTAATAATGACACTTCCGTGGTTATCTACGACGTAGCCTACGTGCTTGCGGGTCACAGGGTGCCTGACCTTGTCTTCAACGGTAAAGACGACAAAACGGTCTCCCCTGCTTACATTCACCCCGTCTTCAAAAGATAGTATCACGTCGTCCCCCACGTATGTCATTACCTTCTTGTCCTTCGGGCGAACAACAACGCCGCTTGCCTCAAAGGCATCCTTTGAGACAAAACCTGTGCGTGCGATCTGCGGGGAAACGATATTTTCAGTTACAGGTGCGGGCACGGGCACGGGCGCCGCTATTTCCTTTTCAAGCTTTACGACCGGAAGCTCCGGCATCGGCTCTTCTTCAGGGGCAAGCTTCTTTACCGGCAAACCGCGCAGAACCACCTCTATACCGTCGGATGTTATCTTTATCACATCGCCCGGGAATATAAGGTGAGGATTTTTTATCTGAGAATTCTTCTTCCACAACTGAGGCCATTTAAAAGGGTCTCCAAAGAATTCTTCGGTTATATCCCAGAGGGTATCTCCCTTGACAACTGTGTGGTATATGGCTTCCTGGTCGGGGGTTTCTTCGCCAGGCGTTACGTCCCGGGCAAAGAGACCCGCCGCCGGCAGTACCATGGCCATAGCCGCCACAAAACCGATAACTCTCTTTTTCATCCTTGTCATTCGCTCTACCTTCGGCTGAAAGCAGACCGCCCGTAGCGGTCTGCCTGATTAATTATTTCTTCTTCCTGAACCTTTCATTGGCCTTTGCCGCCGCCTCGGAATCAGGGTACTTATCCATGAGAATATTAAGCGCCTTTATGGTATTATCCCTGTCTTTCAGGCTGATATAGGAGTACGCTATCTTAAGCAACGAATCCGCGGCCTTATTGCCATCAGGATACCTGCTTATAACGGCCTCGAAGCTCTTTATTGCCGCGTTGTAATCACGCTCTACATAGTAGGTCTCGCCTGTCCAGTACAGTGCGTTATCGGCCAGCGAATTCTCCGGGTAGTTCTCATATATCTTTTGAAAGGTCGCCCGGGCCTGCGCGTAGTTCTTATCGGTCAGAGCTTTCATGGCCGTCTCGTAGAGCTCCTTCGCCGGGGCCAGCGGCTCCGGCGAAACTTCCCGGGGCTCTTGCGGAGTAACCGCCTCGTCGCCTGCGCTACCCGCATCTGCGGATAAGACAGTATGGGGCTCGGCGACCTTTTCCTCAAAGACACTCTCTACATCTATCTCTTCGTCCTTTAGCTCATCAACCTTAAGCTCGGAGCCCGCTTCGTCGTCCATTTCTTCGGTCGCGTCCTCTAACCCGCCCTCCAGATTGCTTAACCTGTCATTGGATGTATCCAGCTTTTCCTGCAAGAGAAAGAGCCTGTTATTCATCTCCTCACTCTTCATATAAAGCCCGGAGACGGCCTTTTTAAGCTCTACTATCTCCAGGTTTTCCTCTTCTATAGGCTGAACCTTTTTCTCTACGGCCACGCACCCCGTAGTAAAGAGCAAAAGCGCCGCCACAGGTATTAAAGTCTTTCTCCTCAGTAGTATTTCCACCCCTTTCATTTTTCATACTCCTTCCGCTTAAGCGGATAAGGTTTTACCGCAAAGCTAACCTGAGGGCAGGCAACTCATGCCATGCCGGCCCGGACGACCCCGGACGATCCAAAACAAAAACAACCAATCACACCTGCCTTAAACTCAGAAGTTAATCCCCTTGCCCTTCTTTGTCAAGCATAAACCAAAGACAGCCGACCCAACCTGTAAAGACCCTAGGTATCGAGCAACTCCTCCATCACACCGAGCAGCTCGGCCTTGCCCTTACCCGAAAGCGAAGAAAATATAACTACCTCTCCCTGATGAAGCTTTTTTTTAATAACGGCCCTGCGGCTTGCCATCTTATTGTTGGAGAGCTTATCGCTCTTGGTAAAGACGGTAACTACCGGCAGCTCCAGCTCCCCGGCCCAGCGATAGATGTTGCTCTCCGTCTCGGTCGGCTCGCGCCTGGCGTCAAGCAAGACCGCCATTGCCGCGAGCCCTTTACTGCTCTGAAAATACTCCTCTATGAACTCACGCCAGGACTTCCTCTCCGAGCGCGGGACCTTTGCGTAACCATAGCCGGGCAGGTCTACCAGATAAAAACTCCTCGCACGGCCGTCCGAGACTATACAGTCGAGCTTGTAGAAGTTAATGGTCCTGGTCTTTCCCGGCGTTGAGCTTGTCTTGGCAAGCCTCTTTCTGGAGACCAGCGTATTAATAAGAGAGGACTTACCGACGTTGCTTCTGCCGACAAGCGCTATCTCAGGAAAACCTTCCGTGGGATAGTGCTCGGGGCTTACCGCGCTCTTTATAAACTCTACGGAGCGTATTTTCATCCGTTAACCCTCTGGCGCGGCCGGGTCTTCAATGCCTGTGCCTATATGCGCCGCCACCACGGCAGGGCTCTTAAGATCGAGGCTCGTCTGAGCGCCCTCTTTCATATTCTTTACCGTTACCGTGCCCGCCTCTATCTCATCGTCACCAAGGATAAGTGCAAAGTCCGCAGAAACTCTATCGGCACGCTTCATACAACCCTTGAGCGCACCGCCGCGGTAATCCACTATGACCCTGACCCCGAGCTCTCTGAGGCCGCGCGCCAGCAGGGCGCCTTTTGTGCGCGCCTTCTCTCCCACGGGTATCAAATAAGCAAGGGGCGGCCTTCCGGCAAGCGTCTTATCGACGAGCATCGCGAGCCTTTCCATGCCTATCGCAAAGCCAAAACACGGGGTCGCCGGGCCGCCCAGCTCTTCAACGAGGCCGTCGTAACGGCCTCCCGCAGCTACCGCGTTCTGCGCGCCGAGCGCGCCGCCCACCCTTGCCGTTACCTCGAAGGTCGTCCTTGTATAATAATCAAGGCCCCTTACCATGCGGTGGTTAACCTTAAACGGTACGCCCCGCAGCGTAAGGGCCTCTTTAAAGCCGCTGAAGTGCTCGCTACAGGGCCGGCATAATGAATCCACAACAGAGGGGGCCTGCGCCGTGGCCTCTTTACAGCCCTCTGCCTTACAGTCAAGGGCCCGCAGCGGGTTGGTCTCTATCCTTCTTGCGCAGTTCTCACAGAGGCATTCCGCCTTTGCTCGAAGAAACCCCAGAAGACGCTCCTTGTACCCGGGCCTGCACGCGCTACAGCCAAGCGAATTGACCTCGATCTCCACACCCTGGACGCCGAGGGCGTCCATAAGCACCCGGAGCATCTCGATGGTCTCCGCGTCCAGCACAGGGGAGTCCTCGCCAAGGACCTCGGCCCCTATCTGATAGAACTGACGGTACCTGCCCTTCTGCGGCCTCTCATATCTGAACATAGGGCCGGTATAAAAAAGCCGCGCAACAGGCTCTGTATATAACTTACCCTCTATATAGGCGCGCACGAGCGAGGCCGTGCCCTCGGGCCTGAGGGTGAGCGAGTCCCCGTGCAGGTCTGTGAAGGTATACATCTGCTTCTCGATTATATCGGTCGTATCCCCTATGCTGCGCAAAAACAACTCTGTCTTCTCCAGCACGGGCAGCCGTACCTCGGAAAAACCATAGGTGGCAAAGACCCTTCGCGCGCTACCCTCGATATGGGACCAGAGCCCGCTATCAGCGGGCAGAATATCGTTAAAACCCCTTATGCTCGTTACCTTTGCTGACATAAAATACACATCCCTTTTACCGAGACGGCCTGAAAACCGTCGTAAATGACCTTAAAAGATATAAAAAGGCTTACCTTATATATATCTTTAACATATAACGCCTGAAACCGCAAACCCCTATATATAAAGGTCAAATATGGACAAAGAGAGCTCCGCGCCTACCTGAAAGCCTCGGGGCCGGACAAATGTTATAGCACGGGGTATTTAAGCGGAAATAAGTGGTTTATTTTAGAGAAAGGCACTCCAGTACTTTATTTTCAAGGACTTTTTTCGAGACCATGAGAGGTCTCTTGCTCCTTGCCCGCCCTGCCGGCTCCGAGGCGGGGGCAGGGGCAGCCCCGGTGACAGGCCCCGCAGAGGCAGCCTTCCTATCCGCCGCCTTAACCCGCTTCTCTTTTTCAAAGTCCCCGTTCTTAAGGGCGCGAATAACCTCCTTATGCTGGCCCTGCATGAGCTCGCTTACCACTCTATCGAGGTTCGCGGAGTCCAGCTTATCTCCGTAGCCGGTCTTACGCGAGGCGATGATAAGACCGCCCTTAAAAAGGACGGTAGATATTACCGGCCGCTTAACACCGCTATCCTCTGTCTGGATATGAAAACGCTCGCCCTTAAAGATAATATCCTGATTTATCCCTATCTGCACGACCAAACCTCCAAAACGACCGCAACAACGCCGCAGAACGGTCTTCTCCGTAGTACGTAATTTTTACCATAAGAATACGGCTTTGGCAACAGGGCGTGAGCAGACCCGGCCGCAACCCGCCACTTGACAACCAAAGGGGGGCTGTTGTATCTTTAAATAACATCCCTGCCGCAGAACCGCCTTAGCAAAGACAATACCGTCTTAACCGGGAGGTCGCTATGCCTGAAGATAACGAGACCAAAAAAAGCGCAACAGAGAGATCTACTATCGACGTCCTCTCCGGCGAAGACCGATGCTTCGCTCCTCCAGCCGGGCTCACAAAGACCGCCCATATAAAAGGCATAGAGGCATATAATGCCCTCTATAAAGAATCGATAGAAGACCCCGAGGCCTTCTGGGGCCGCTGCTCTGATATAATTACCTGGCGTAAGGATTGGACAAAGGTCTGGGAGTGGGACTTCCAGAAGCCGGAGATAAAGTTCTACCTCGGCGGCAGGCTCAACGCCTCTGAGAACTGCCTCGACCGACACCTGCAAGGCCCCACGGCCGACAAGACCGCTATCCTCTGGGAGGGCGACGACGGTACGGTCAGGGAGTTTACCTACAGAGAACTCCATCTCCGGGTCTGCCGCTTTGCGAATGTACTCAAGAACAAGGGCGTTAAAAAGGGCGACCGCGTTACGATATACCTGCCGATGATCCCCGAGCTCGCTATATCAATGCTGGCCTGCGCCCGTATCGGCGCGGTACACAGCATAGTCTTCGGAGGCTTCAGTGCGTCGTCTCTAAAAGAACGCATCCACGACAGTGGGTCAACACTGGTCGTAACCTCGGACTTCGGCATGCGCGGCGGGAAAAAGATACCGATCAAGGCAACGGTCGACGAGGCGCTGGCAGGTTGCGCGGATATAAAAGGTGTTATCGTCGTCAGCCGCCTTGGCAGAGACGTGCCGATGGTCGAGGGCAGGGACTCCTGGCTTGACGATGAACTCGACGGGGTCGGCGAGCTCTGCGAAGCCGAAGAGATGGACTCGGAAGACCCGCTATTTATCCTCTACACAAGCGGCTCGACAGGCAAGCCAAAGGGCGTACTGCATACGACAGGGGGCTACCTGGTCTACTCGGCCCTTACCTTCAAGTGGGTCTTTGACTACCGCGACGACGACATATATTTCTGCACCGCCGATATCGGCTGGATAACGGGTCACAGCTATATCGTCTACGGCCCGCTTGCCTGCGGGGCGACGAGCGTACTCTTCGAGGGCATACCGACCTACCCCGACCCGGGCAGGTTCTGGGATATAATCGACAAGCACAGGGTAACGACCCTCTATACGGCGCCTACCGCTATCCGAGCCCTTATGAAACACGGCGACAAATGGGTAACAGAACACGACCTCTCGACGCTCAGGATACTCGGCTCGGTCGGCGAGCCTATAAACCCCGAGGCATGGCTCTGGTATCACAGGCTCGTCGGAGGCGGCAGGCTCCCTATCGTCGATACCTGGTGGCAGACAGAGACCGGCGGCATACTTATCTCGCCGCTGCCCGGCGCGACCACGCTCAAACCCGGCTCCGCGACAAAACCTCTATTCGGGATAGCTCCGAAGATACTTACCGAAGAGGGGCTGGAGGCAGGCATTAACGAAGGAGGGTACCTGGTCTTTGAAAAGCCGTGGCCAGGGATGCTGCGCGGGACATACGGCGACCCGGAGAACAGGCGCATGAAAGAGGTCTATTTTTCGCGCTTCCCGGGTTACTATATGGCAGGGGACAGCGCGCGCAAGGACGCCGACGGCGACTACTGGATAATGGGGCGTATCGACGACGTGCTGAACGTATCCGGGCACCGCCTGGGCACGGCCGAGATAGAGAGCGCGCTCGTCTCGCACGAGGCCGTATCCGAGGCCGCGGTCGTCGGCTTCCCTCACGATATAAAAGGCGAGGGGATCTACGCCTTTGTAATCTACAGGGACGGCGTGGAGCCGAGCGATGCGCTGGCAAAAGACCTGAAAGACCACCTCTGTAAAAAGATAAGCCCGATAGCGAGGCCCGATAAGATCCAGTTCACAACCGGGCTGCCAAAGACAAGGAGCGGTAAGATAATGAGGCGCGTCCTGCGTAAAATAGCCCTTGGCCGGACCGACCAGCTCGGCGATATCTCTACGCTCGCAAACCCGGAAATAGTAGAGGAACTAATAAAAAGGCGACTCTAACCTTCCGGTTAGAGCCGCCTATAATCAGCTGTATTATTTAAACGCAGAACTGGCCGTCCAAGAGACTGCCCGAACTAATCCCTGTTACGGAACCTGCTGGCCTTCTTCATTGCCTTTGCGCGGCGTTTCTGCGCTTCCTGACGCTTTCTCTTCTTTTTAACGCTTGGCTTTTCGTAGAACCTTCTCTTTTTTATTTCTTTGAAGGTCCCGTCCTGCGCCAACTTTCTCTTCAGGATCTTAAGAGCTCTTTCGAGCTGGTCATCTAAAACTCTGACTTCTGACAAACAAACACACCCCCTCTTGCCTGAAAAATAAAATCCCCCTACGCATCGGCTCTCTGCCGCCTGGTAGAGGAAAGTATAGATTATACAGGTTTCTCAAAAAAAGTCAATTTTTTCTGTAAACCGAACTGAAATGACTGCGCGGAGCATCCGGACCACCCGGACTAAACCCCTCACATGGACTCGGGCGCCGAGACCCCGAGCAGCGCAAGACCGCGCCGGATGACCTGAGCCACGGCGCGGCAAAGCATAAGACGCGCCAGGGTCTGCGCCTTATCGTCGGTTACGACGCGGTTACGGTTATAATAAGGATGATACAGCCCTGCCAGCTCCTGCACATAGAAGGTAACCTTGTGCGGCTCCATAGAGGCCGCGCTCTTCTCTATAACGTCCTCAAAGGCTGCCAGATGTTTTATAAGTGCCGTCTCTTCGGCAAGCGCAAGGCCCTCCAGGATAGAGACGTCAACTACCTGCGGCAGCTCTATTCCTTTTTCCCTGGCAAGCCTTTCTATGCTGTGAATACGGGCATGGGCGTACTGGACGTAAAAGACCGGATTATCAGAGGCCTGCTTCTTTGCCAGCTCCAGATCGAAGTCCAGCTGCGCATCCGGCTTTCTCATCAAAAAGAAAAACCGGCAGGCATCTGCGCCGACCTCGTCCATTACCTGCCGAAGCGTCACGAAGCTGCCCGAACGCTTGCCCATAGCAACCGGCTCGCCGTCGCGCAGAAGGGCGACCAGCTGGATAAAGACGACCCGCAGCATCTCGTCGCCGTAACCGAAGGCCCTGAATAACGCGCGTATCCTCGGCTCGTAGCCGTGATGGTCCGCGCCCCAGACATTTACTATTTTAGTAAAACCTCTCCTGATCTTATCCCTGTGATATGCCACGTCGGAAGCAAAGTATGTCCGCTCGCCGTCGGCCTTTATGAGCACCCTGTCCTTATCATCGCCAAAGTCGGTCGTGCGCATCCACTTTGCGCCGTCTTTATCAAAGACAAACCCCTTTTCAGTAAGCTCTTTTATTGTATTATCTACTTCACCCTCTTTATCAAGGCTCTTCTCGCTGAACCACCGGTCAAAGACGATCCCGAAGTCCGCCAGGTCTGCCTCGATGCGCCCGAGCATCGCCTTTATCGCAAAGTCCTTATAGTCCTCTGTCGTTGCCTCTTCCCTGCCGTGCGCCCGCTCATACTCCTTTGCTATCTCGATTATATAATCGCCCTTATAATGGTTATCGCCGAACTCGACGGCCTCGCCCCGCAGCTCTTTCAGGCGAAGCCCGACGGACTCGCCGAGGTTACTGACCTGACGCCCCGCGTCGTTTATATAATATTCCTTTGTTACATCGTAGCCCGCGGCCTTCAAGATATTGGCCAGGGCGTCGCCGACGGCCGCGCCCCTGCCGTGCCCGATATGAAGCGGCCCCGTGGGGTTGGCGCTTACGAACTCAACCTGTACCGGTTTACCCCCGCCGGCGGTAATATCGCCGTAGGCCTCGCCCTTCTTTAAGATCTCCGCCAGGGTAGAGAGCCAGTAATCCCTCTTTAGGAAGATATTTATAAACCCCGGCCCGGCGACCTCGCACTTCTCTACCAGCTCGGAGGCGCTGATCCCTTTTATAAGGTCTTCGGCGACCTCGCGCGGCGCTCTTCCCTCGCCCTTTGTAAGCAGCATAGCAAGGTTCGTCGAGAAATCCCCGAACTTCTCGCGCTTCGGGCGTTCCAGTATCACGGAGATATCTTCTATCCCGGACTTTATCAGACCTTCTTCTTTCGCGCCCTTTAACGCGCCTGCTATTATATCTTTTAAGATCGCTCTCATTCTTTTATCAGCCCCTCGTAGGCATCGGGCCTTCTGGTCTTCAGGAACTCCCAGATATTTCTCACAGACTCTATCTCGCTTAGATCCATCTCGGCAAGCACTACCCCCTCGGAAGAGCCCGCGGGCCTGGAGAGGAACTCGCCGTCAGGACGCATGCAGAAGCTGCCGCCATAAAAATCCTGCTTTTCCTCGGAGCCGACGCGGTTGACCCTGAAGATAAATACCCCGTTGGCATGGGCCGAGGCCGATACGGCGCGCTCCCACTTCAGGCACGAATGATCAAAGGCCGCAGCCGTCGGAGCGAATATAACGGACGCGCCGTTAAGCGCCATTATCCTCGCGCACTCCGGAAAGAATACATCCCAGCAGAGCTGGACGCCGATCTTACCGAACGGCGTATCAAAAACCGGAAAGCCCAGGTCGCCGGGCATAAAGTAGCTGCGCTCCTCCCAGAGAGGGAGCTGCGGGATATGGACCTTCCTGTACTTGCCGATCAGCTCGCCTTCCGTACCTATAACAAAGGCCGTACTGAAAAACTCGTCGTCACTGCCGCTGTCTGTCGCCGGCGCCCTCTCGAAGATCGGAGCGATTATAACGATACCGTGCTCCTTTGCAACCCCGCGCATTCTGGTTATCGTCGGGCCGTCCTCCGTCTCGGCCAGACCGAACTTCTCGTCGTCCTTACCCTTCGGGATATCTGCGGGAAACCAGGGGAGATTAAAGAGCTGTGGCAGACAGACTATCTTTACATCGTTATCAACCGCCATACCTATCAGCTCGGCGGCACGCCTGAGCGTATCGGTAAGGTGCTGCGGCCCACTGCCTGCGGCAACTGGTAGCGGGGCTATCTGAATGCCCGCTGTCTTAAGTTTTGTCATTGATCAACCTTTTGTAGGATTTTTAGCGAATTACTGTCCTGGACAATCCGGGTTTTCTTGTTGGCGTGGATTACCGTTCTGGCTTCTTTTCTATCTTATACAATATCTCATTGCTGCCGATCATACCGAGCTCGCGCCTTGCCACCCCGGCGTTATAGCGTTTATCGGTCTTTAAAAGCTCTATCTCGCGGCTGAGCCTGCGGTTATCCTGCTGCAACTCTGCGGTACGTCTGGAGATCTCATTACGTTCTTTTTTAAGCCTTAATACATCGAGAAGGCCGGCATCACCCAGGACCGCAAAGCCGCTTATAACAACGATAACGACCAGAAGCGCCGTTAAAAAAACCTTTTTACCCCTCTTCTGTCCCATCTTTCCCGGCTGCCTCATTACCCTTAATATTACCCAACTTTAGTGGGCAAAGTCAATAAAAGCCTCTATTTTAAAGGAAGTTATACCTACCAGTAACGCTCCAGATGCAGCTGGCCGGGTACGTTCTTGGTCTGCTCAACATAACCCTCCTCGGTAAGACGACGCACCATAAACTCGATCATGAGCGGATTACCGCACAGGAGCACATGCGTGTTCTCCGGCGTCGACTTAAAGCCCCAGGCCTCCTCCAGCACGCCCTCGGTCCATAACTCCTGGACAAAGCCGCTGCGCCCCTTCCATACAGACGGTTCTTCCTCGGGCTGGCTGATCATCGGCAGGTAGGTAAAGTTGGGACTCATCCTCTGCATAGCCAGAAGCTCGGCCTCGTAACCCAGGTCCCATGAATGGTTGGCCCCGTGCAGCACTGCGTAATGCCTGCCTAGCGTATGGTCCAGGTCGCTCCTTATCATACTCATATAAGGGGCCAGCCCCGTGCCGGTCGCCAAAAATACAATATTGGATTCCTTCGGAATATCGTCGATGGTAAACATCCCCGTAAACTTCTTCCCCATCCAGAGCTTATCGCCGACCTCCAGGGCAAAAAGCCTGGGCGTAAGCGCGCCGGAGCCGAGAAGCGTTATATAAAACTCCACATACTCCTTCTCGGAAGAAGAGGAAGATGCAGAGTAGGCCCGCTTTATCAACTTATCCGGATCAGGCTCTTCGCTCTCTTCATCGGAGTACTTGCACCTTGGCGCAGACCCCGGCAGAGCGAGCACATTGAACTGACCGGGCTTAAAGGCCGGCATCTCCCAGCCGTCCGGCGCGACACGCAGGATAATAAGCGCCGGTGAGACCTCGATCTTCTGGCGTACTATGGCATTTAATTCCTGATCACCCATAATTCTCCTTATTAAAAGGCTTTTTATTTAACCGACCGGTCTAAGTATATCATAAGCAAAAAAATTCTCAATGCCTCCGCAGAACTCGCCATTCGCTCGCGTAAAAGCAAAATTCAACAAATAGACCTATGCCGTGCGTTGCTTAAAGTCCTGTTGATTCACCTTGCCGTACGCAGCCACCTGCGGTGGGGCAAAGTCCAACAAATAGTTCCTCACCGTGCGTATTGCCAGACCCAATCTATGAACCTTGCCGTACGCAGCCACCTGCGGTGGAGCAAAATACAATAGATAGTTTTTAGCTGTACTTATTAAAAAATCATATTAATGAACCTTGCCGTACGGCAGTACCCTATAGTCTGCTTCCGCAGAACTTACAATAAAGCGCGTTAGGGTCATGGCCATCTGAGGCGCAGTCCAGGCAGGCCCTGGTCGTCAGCTTCCCCCTGGCAAGCGCTGTTGCTTTTCCGAGCTCGACCGTCACTATGCCCGTGGGTACGGCGATAATACTATAGCCCATTATCATTATCACAGAGGCGAGCGCCATGCCGTAAGGCGTCCTAGGTGAGATATCGCCGTAGCCAACGGTCGTTAGCGTTACTATCGCCCAGTAGACCGACCTTGGAATAGAGGTAAAACCGTTCTCCGGGCCCTCGATCAGGTACATAAAAGAACCGAGAATTACCACAAGGGTAGCGACCAGAATAAGAAAGACCGTTATCTTCTGCCGGCTCGCCCTCATGGCATGCGAGAGCTGCTGGGCCTCGCCGACGTACTGGACGACCTTAAGGACGCGGAAGATCCGCATAACCCTTAGAACCCTTATAACGAGCAGATACTGACTGCCCGGAAGCAGAACACTTATAAATGTCGGTACTATCGCCAGCAGATCTACAACGCCGTAAAAACTCGTAGCGTATTTTCCCGGCCTCCCCACACATATAAGGCGAAACAGGTACTCTATGGAAAAAAGTATGGTAAAGAACCACTCGGCCCGATAGAAGAAGTCTCCGTAGACGGCATTAATACCCGCGACACTATCGAGCATCACGATAAGGACGCTGGCAAGTATTGCGGCCATCAAAATTATGTCAAAGGCCTTACCTGCGGCGGTATCGGCCTCAAAGATTATCTCGTGTACTTTAAAACGCAGCCCCGAGTGCCTCATATAACCACCTAACCCTTCCCGGCCTCCTCGTCAGAACCCATAAGGACCGCTATCCAGCGCGTCTCCTCATTACTATCAAGCGCTATCTTCGCGGTCATTGTAAGGGGAACCGACAGGAGCATCCCTATCGGGCCAAAGACCCATCCCCAGAAGACCAACGACAAAAAGACGACAAGGGTGGAGATACCCAGGCCGCGCCCCATTATGCGCGGCTCCAGAATCGAACCGACGACAATATTAACTACCAGATAACCGAGGGCCACAAGACCAACCCGCCACAGGTCGAACTGTATCGTCGCCAGCAAGACAGGAGGCACGGCTGCGATAATAGAACCGATATTGGGAATATAGTTAAGCAGGAAAGCCAACAGCCCCCAGAGCACCGGATAATCCACACCCAGAATAGAGAGCCAGATCGTTACGGCAACGCCCGTACAAAGACTTATCACGGTCTTTATCGCCATATACCTCTGCAGGTTATCCATGAACTTATCGAAATAAAAAAGAGTTCTCTCGGTATCGCCTGCGATCGCCCTTATCTTTTTCGGAAAACTGGAGGCCTCAAGCAGGATAAAGATAACGGTAAGAAAGATAAAAAAGCTTTTGGTAAGGATGCTCTTTGCTCCGGTAAGGATACCGCCCGCCATCTGCATAGCGGCGCCTGGATCAAAGGCCTTCAGGACCTCCGGCGAGGAGAGCTTGATACCGCTCAACTCCAGCCAGCCGATAAAGAGCTGGGTCTTTGCCTGTAAACGCGCCTGATAGAGCGGCAGGCTCGATAAAAAATCATTAAGAGAGCTCCCTATCGTCAGGACTATTACAAAGCCGATCCCAAGGATCGCCACGATAACTATAAAGATTGCCAGCGAAGTAGGCACACCCTTACGCTTTAGCCAGTACAGAGGCGGAGCACACATGACAGCAACAAAGACGGAGAGGAAAAACGGAATAAGAATAGAAGTAGCCGCGCGCATCCCGGCGACCGTTATAATAAAGGCCGCCGCCACATACAGAAAACCCAGCCCGCCCTTTGCCTGTTTTATCTTCTCCTGCATAACTGCGCTCTACAACCTCTAAGTAGGCAATAAATACAAAACTCTCTGCATCTATTTAATCAAAGTAGAGAGAGAAAAACCATATATTATTTAGATAGCGGCCACCTGCCTGCAACCGCACGCATAACCCTGATTTTCTATTAATATTCTATCGGCCAGGTTAAAGGAAAGCTGAAAGGAAAAAGAATGAAATCTTAAATGGTACCCGAGGCCGGAATCGAACCGGCACGAGGTTTCCCCCTCGGGATTTTAAGTTTTAAATAACCATAAACTATAGCCCCTTGATTTATAGTATGGTTTCCCGTTTTGCTACTAAAATTAAAGGGATAGGAGTATTACGATGCTTCTATCCCTTTTTAGATTTTACGAGCTTTTTGTTATTTTTTAGCACAATTTTAGCACAGTGGCATGGGGTGAACCCCTCTGTTGAGACAATTTAAATTAGCACACTTGCCAGATTTCAGGTTAATAGTTCTCCAAGTATTTAAAATAGTTCAGGGTTGCTCCTTCGCAAGTGTTTGAAGAAAGCATGGCC